>Ga0190354_1000016_pt1 | contig 32108 bp, 64 predicted proteins | sample 4872131213_MG_FD_163436 | JGI IMG/M metagenome (GOLD analysis project Ga0190354, IMG submission 163436) | Hydrothermal vent microbial mat bacterial communities from Southern Trench, Guaymas Basin, Mexico - 4872-13-12-13_MG | ecosystem: Environmental > Aquatic > Marine > Hydrothermal vents >...
GTGGAAGACTGATGTTAGTTAGGGCTTTGCCAGGAACTACTTGGATAGCTTGTTGTGGTGAAGATTGCTATAAAAAATGGTTTGAATGGTATAAAAAAGCATTTGGAGGCGCGATAGAATGATTGAAGTAACATCAAAAAATAGTGAAATAATACCATTGGGTTTGGAAGAAGCAAATAGATTTGTTGCTATGTTTCATAGACATAACAAAAAAGTTAAACTTGGTGGTAAGTTTGCAATTGGATTGATGTATAAAGGAGAATTGATTGGTGTTGCGATAGCTGGAATACCAAGAGCAAGAATGCTTAATGATGGAAAAACGATTGAAATATTAAGAGTTTGTGTTAAGGACGGTTATAAGAATGCCAATTCAATCTTGTATGGAAGAATGAAAAGAATTTGTCAACTAATGGGTTATAAAAGAATAGTAACATATACACTAAAAAAAGAAAGTGGTTCTTCTTTGAGAGCAAGCGGATTCAAACCAGTTAAAGAAGTAAAACCACAAGTTTGGGATAGACCATCAAGAAGAAGAAAATTTCAAAAAGTTTATTTAGAACCAAAAATTCGTTGGGAATATAAGGCTTTTGAAGGTGTGATAGAATGAAGTCAGAGCCTTTAACCAAAGAAATTGAAGAAACAATAAGTTTGTCTATTGAAAGCTTTAGAGATGATATTAAGTTTGGACACGCTTATGTTGAAAATTATGATGATATCTTTAACGAGCTTAAAAAGGTTTTGCCGCAACAAATTTCTGTTATTATAAGGCAACGAATAAACCAGCTTTTGAAAGAGATAGAGAAGCGAGCAGAGAAATGGGAGGAAGAAGAAAGAAAAACTCTTAAGAGTTTGGAAAAGGACAAAGCCATGGAAGATTTTGTTGCAATAGGGATGGATGGCTTCTATCTGTGGGCTATCAGGCTAATTCTCAGCGAGATCTTTGACATAAGGGGATTGATAAAAAAAGCGTTTGAGGGGACGAAAAAATGAGAAGAAAAGCAATTAGAGCTTGTTGATGTTTTGCTTAGCCAAAAATTTAAAGAAGTTGTTGAAGAAGTGGTTAAAGAAAAGTTTAACGAAAAGTGGAAAGAGTGGCTAAAGAATGGTAAAAATAAAAAATAATTATTTAAATGTTTTTGTATAAATGAAAATTATGAAATGTCCGAGATGTGGAAGAGAAGCATTAAGCATTGTTGAATGTGTTAATTGCGGGTATCAAATTGGAAGCGAAACTGAAAAAATAATAATTGATGAAGAAACTGAATATAAGTTTGAAGATGATCCAAGAGGTAGGAAATTCTCAACGTGGGTAATTTTTAAAGCAGGGGATAAGGCCGTAAAAATTCCAATAGAAATTTTGGAAAATGTTTTGAAGGAATCCTCATGACAAATTAAGTGTGAAGCTTGCGGCTCAGCTGCACTCGCTAAGCTTCTTTTTAGAATTTTTTAGCTTATCTTCAAATTCCTTCCAAAAAGTCCCCAAACCCTTTCTCTCCTCTGGAAAATTCTCAAGAGTTCCATATTTAAGCAAATGCCTTTTTCTTCTTTCTTCATCTGTAAATGGCTTTCCAAACGGCATAATTTTTACCCTAACATCTCTTTAAGTTTGCTTTTGATAAGCGTTCTTAAGTCCAAAATATCTCTAATAGGCTCTAACTCTTTCTCAACATCTTTCCACGCCTTCCACTCTTCTTCCCTAATTTTCTTCAATTCTTCGCTTGGCAACCCATGATATTTTATCTCATGCTCAATTTTTCTTGAATCTGCAACCAATCCAACCCATCTTCTTAGCTTTTCAAGCATTACATCAACTCCAGCAATTTACATCTTCTTTCTCCATCATACCAACTCTCCCAATTTTGCTCTAAGTAATTTCTTAACCCCCCTTTCCGCTTCTCTTAATATTTCTATAATTTCTTCTATATCTGTCGACAATTCTATGTCTCTATAATATTTTATCAATACTTCTCTTATTGGTCGCAGCTTTTTAATAGCTTCATTTATCTTTTTTGCAATTGCTTCTTTCTCATCGGCCATCACATCACTTCCTCCAGCTTAATAACTTTTTGCTCTTTTGCAACAAAAACCTTTTCTGGATATACTACCAAATCCCCCTCACTTATGCTTCCATCTTGAACCCACTTTGGTAAATCTCCTTCGTCTATTTCGTGCCAATGTTCTTTGCTTCCTTTAAGCACATATATTTTTCCCATCAAACCACCTCTTTTAATTTAGCTTTCAATTTATTTAACTCTTTCCTGCATTCTTCCAAATCCTTTAAGGCCTTTGCTAAAATCTCTGGATAAGCTCCAGTTTTTTCTATGTATTCCAATATCAGTTGGCTTATGTCTTCCTTCATACCATGCCCCTAAGCTTTTCCATCAGCATCCTTTTTCTTTCTTCAACAATTCTCCTCTTTCTTTCCTCTTCCTCTTTTTTTCTTTTCTCTTTTTCAATAAACCTTTCAACAATCTTAGGCAGCTCTTCCTTAGCTTTTCTGACCAAAACCTCAGCCAACTCGGGGTACTCATATAATTTTTCAGCAACAGTTTTAACAAACCTTTCCTTCGTTTCTTCAACCGCCCCTTTGCCTACTCCAACAGGGCTTCCAACAAATGGCAAAGATTCGCTGGCAATTTTCTGAATGAATTCAATGGAAATTACCATGGGCCCTTTATATTGCCTAGCAACGCTGCTCCAAAACTCTTTCGCTATCTCGGGCTTCTCAGACAAATATAGAAGCAAATGATAGAAATTTAATTTCTCTTTCATTTATATCACTCCTCTAAGCTTTTCCTTCATCCTTTCTATGTCTTCTGGAGTAAGCTTGTATCGGTAAAATGGCTTAACAATCTCTTCAGCACCAACATCTTTTAGTTCCCACACATACCAGCTGCCAAATTCTCCTTTTGGCACAATTGGCGATATTACCCACCCTTCCCAAATGTATTTGGAAGGCTGGCCTGTTGCTATCCACATCCATCCTCTTAGCCCCCAAACCCCCCTTATTTTCCTCTTGGCCTTCTTTATTTCGCTCAAAACCCTCTTAATGTTTTCTTCTGGTATTCCGAGCTCCTTTGCCTTTTCAACTATTTTTCTTTCGTCGACCAGGCCCTTATTTTCCATATTCCAACTCCTCCTCAAGCTTTTTTCTCAGGGTTGGGCATCTTAGCATCCCAACCACTTTAAATCTTGCTTCTTCTGATCCAAAAGTAGATGACACTAAAGCCAGCATAGAGCAAGCTGCATGGGCGTGCTTTCCCTCCTCTATCATTTTCCTTATTTCTTCCATCTTTTCTTTAAATTTTTCTTCTATCAGCTTTTCCTCAGCCATCAAAGCACCTCTTCCATCTTTTTAATTAGCTTTTGAGCAATTGGTCTTAGCATGTTATAATAATAATCAGGATCTCTCCTTCTAACAATATTTAAAACAGTTTCCGCATTTTTCATCTCTCTTTCAAAAACATCTACAAGATCGTCTAAATAATTTCTAAATTCAATATACCATTCAACTACCTTTTTTGGCTCTTCACCACCAACTTCAATACCCATATCTTAACCACCTCATATAATTTCCTTAAGCTTGAACCCAGCCTTTTTGAACATATCTTTTAGCTTTGGTATTAGATGATCTACAACACAACTGGATTTTTCTACATCTTTAACACATTTGTATGCTGAATTATAAACGTCTTCCCATCCAAGTATGTATTCTCCTTTGTATCCAATACCCCACTCATCAAAGCTTACTTCTTTTTCCTCCATACTCTCACTCCAGTATTTCCTCCAACCTCCTTTTTGCCTTGGTTAAATAATCATCCACATCAAACAAAACATTTTGTATTTTGTTGTAAATGTCTTTGCTCTCCCTAGCAATTCTATGCAGCTTCCCTTCCGTTCCTTCAATCAAAGCTATCAAATTCTTGTCCAGCACTTCAATTAATGAAATTTTCCCTTTAACCCACGCCAATTCTTTTTCCTCCTTCATAGTATCTCTATTCCAAGCTCCTTTGCCAATTTCCTCTTCCTCTCTTCTTCTATTTCCTCTGGAGTTTTCACTTCAGGCTTAACAACTGGTATTCCAGCTTGCCTCAAAGCCTCTTCAACAGTAACTGGCTTTCCTTTCTCAGTTCTCTCTCTTATCCATCCAGCAATTTTTTGAATTATTGGCTTTGCTCCCTTAACAATTTCTTCAGCAACTTTGCCTCCAACCTCCTCTGCTTTTTTCAAATATTCTCTAAGCTTCTCTATATCTTCTTTGGTCAATGTCCAGGAAACTTCAGCTGGCCTTGGTGGAGGTGCAGCAGGAGGCTTTGCAACTGGAGGAACAGGCTTTACTACAGCAGGCCTAACAACCCTTACAGCCTCGACCCTCTCTTCGCCAATGATTTCAGAAACGACATCTCCTGGAGTTTTCCACTCTACTCCAAAGTGTCTTATAGGCATAATTAAATTTTGTGTGGAAGGTTAAAAAAACAATATTAAAAAAATTTTTATAATGTTGAAAGAATGGTTAGAGATGCGATTATGATAATGGCTATGTAAGCGAAGATTGCTATGCTGGCGCTTGCTTTAGCAATTTTCCATGCCCAGAGGAAAGTGCCTAAGACCATTAAGCTTACAACTATGCCGAAGAATGGGCCGAGAGTTTCTCTTAGAGTTGGAGAATGCTTTACCAAAATTTCTCTTGGAGAGTTGAAGGTAACGTTAAACTCAATAGTACCGCTAGCACCAGAGCTTAGAGTATATGCCTTCACTCCGTCTATATAAACATCGTAATGGGAATTTTGAATTAATCCTCCTATGGAATAAGTAATAGTTATTCCTGGAGTTTCGTTTAAAGATACATCTGCTAGCCTGTCTGTTAGCCTAATCATTGCTGGACTTGCTTGAGAAATGCTTCTCTCGAATCTAGCTTTATATATTTCTGGTGCAGTCACATTTATGGAAATGTCTCCGTAGAAGTGGGCAAGCAATGGAGATGTTCCATATCTGTTCCACATATCAAACCAGTAGTAGCTGTCTGGATAGTAGTAGTAAAGTTTTGCAGTATCACGAAGATTTGCACGAAGTATGTCGTGATAGAGGTATGCCTCACCTATAGCGGTTAAGTAATCTAAGCTGTTGCCAACTAGTGTTGTGTTCTTAGCTCCTATAGCTGCCCATGAGTTTATGAATATGTTATTAACCATAAATCCGTTGTTAAGCCCCTCCGATAATCCAGCTTCTCCGCATCCTCTAAACACATTCCCAGCTATGGTTAAGTTTTGAGTTATGTTTTCTTCATCATCTCTTCTATCATTCCATACGCAAATTGAAGAATATTCTGCAGTATTGTTCTCCATTAAAACGTTGTAGCTGTGGAAGTAAATTGAATAAGCTCTATCTGTTATGTATCTAACGATGTTTCCTCTTATGGTTACGTTGTTGCAGTCATATGTTTCAATTCCTCTGTTTTCAACTCCCATATAGTACTTGTACATATAAGTGCAAGTAGCTATTGGCGGATAGTCTCCAATGTCTGGATAGTATACGCACGAATAGTTTTCTGGAAACCAATAACCTTCTATTGTGTTGCTCTCTATGCTTATGTTGTAGCTTTCACATCCAGAGCCATCCCAATTTATTCTTATAGCATCACCAGTGTTGTTTCCTATGTAGATATAGTTATTTCTTATGAAAACGTTGCTAGCCGCGTCTACAAATATTCCTCCTAAATACTGCCCTGATTTTGTCTCATTGTCATATATTTTATTGCCTTCTATGTAAATGTAGCTGCCAGCTTCAGGCCCAAATACATGTATGGCTTCCAAATTGTCATAAAATGTTGAATTTAGTATGTGCAAGTTGCTAGTGCCTCCCCAAGCTTCTATTCCAGTGCTTGCATTGTAAATAACGCAGTTTTTAATTGTTATGTTTGACAAGTAGTTTTGGTTAATGGATATTGCAGTCCCATCTCCGCTTATATAGTGCCCACTGCAATCTAAAGTAACATTGCTAGATTGAATTTGGATGCATGCGCCGTCAGAAAAGCTTATATCGCTTACCAGCCTGTAATCGCCAGGCTGAGTTATAGAAGTGCATGACGTTATGTTTGGATTGAATACAGTGAAATCGTAAGGATAGGACTTTTCGTCTTTAAAAGTTGCAATTACAGCATAATCTTGCAAGTTAAGGTCTCTGTTAAGCTCTATCGTATAGTGCCCCTTAATTCCAGTTAAGTCCAAATGCTCGTAAAATACGTAGGAATTGCAAGAGTTTAATCCCGTGCTGCTAATCCAATCAGTTTCGTTGAAGAAAGTTACTTGCCACCCATAGCAAAGCCCTTTATTATCTACACTAATGTTTCCATGAGTTTCGTTTAGCCAAGAAGATGCTATTATTGCTGTTTCTTCATAAACGTTTACGTTGAAGCTTCCAGAATAATGGCAAACTGCTTCCGTGTAGTTGTAAAAAGTTAAGTCATAGGTGAAAGTGTGGTTGCTTCCGTCGTTATAGTTTACTAAGCTTGTGTTGTAAACTTCGTACCAGTCCCAATTTGTTATGCCAGTTTGGTTGTTCCAAACTCCATCTACTGCAAAATTTATATCGACAGAAGTTACGTTTGCTTCTGCCTCGTCTCCGTACGTTCCCAAATATATTTTTTCTTGACTCCACAATATGATGAAATGCACTTCCAAGTTGTCGCACCATGCTTGATTTTGAGCAAAAGCTATTGAAGGGAGAAGCAGGAATGCTAGCAATGCCAAAAGCGCTGATTTTCTCATAATTTTCTATACAACATGTTGAATTAAAAAACAATATTAAAAAAATTTTTATAATGTTGAAAGAATGGTTAGAGATGCGATTATGATAATGGCTATGTAAGCGAAGATTGCTATGCTGGCGCTTGCTTTAGCAATTTTCCATGCCCAGAGGAAAGTGCCTAAGACCATTAAGCTTACAACTATGCCGAAGAATGGGCCGAGAGTTTCTCTTATAGGTGGTGCTACTATGACATTAACAGTTACACTATCGGCTATAACAGGAGGCAGGAGAAAAAGAAGCAGGAGTATTGGGAGTAAACTTCTCATAATCAAAATTTAACTTACTTGATATTTAATTCTATATGTTTTAAATTTTCAAAATATTACAATTCTATTAAGAAACTTCAAGCTGAACATTATAACAGCGAAGATAGCGATGATGATCAAATAAGTCGGGAAATTAAACTTCTTTTCTTCAGTTTTACTATCTTTCAAAACCTCTTCTTTTGGAATAGTTATATTTTCTGGAGATGGTAAACTTTCCTCTTCTATTAACTTATTTTTTTTAGGTGGTGCTGGTTCTGGTTCTGGCTCTGGTATTGGTATGGGTGGAGTTGGTGTTGAAGAAGGTTTTTCTGAGCTTCCATTCGATGTATTTGCCTCTTCTTTGCAATCAGTACAACTCACTCTAATCCCAACCCTCTGGATTATGCTTACAGCGCCAGATTGCTCTTCTTCGCTAGCTGGCTTAGCAGTTATATAAATGTATCCGCTATTTTTTACGTTTAGCTTAACATTATAAACAGCTGGATTGCTAATAGTCGTTCCCTTTTTAACCAAAACTTTACAATTTTCCAAACATTCGACTTCGTCTGAATTCATGAAAATATAATAAGCATCTACTTCGCCATCCGTGTTGAAAAAATTAAAAGTTATTTCATTAATCCCCTTATGAACTTCTATCTTACTTGGCATCACTCCAATAGTTATTAATTGAGCTATAGACAATGGAACTATCAGCAAGCCGATTAGCATTAGTAACCTTCTCACAATTTGTATATTACATTAAAAAAATAAAAAGGATTAAACTCTATAATCAATGACAACAGCCGTGCTATAATTCCCGACTGGAACAAGGGGAACGTATAATGTATATTTGTGATAATGGGTAGCGTTTAGGGCTGGAAAAGCATCAAACAAAGTTTCTGTTTCACTGAACGACTTTGTTAAAGAGTATGCATCGTAACATATTGTAAGATTTAAAGTGTTTATTGCCCATTCTGCGGAAAAGTTCGTGCCGCTTATGTAAACTGAATAGTTTGTGTTTGTCGAAACATTCACAGCAAGGCCTTCTATAGCGTAGCTATTGTATGGATAAACGTTTCCGAAATCAATGGAGCTGTAATTAAATGTAATCGATAAATATGGAGATGGAGTAAACTCTTCCAGAGTTATGTTTACAGGGCTGCTAAATGTTACGTTGAATGGGCCTAAAGTTCCGTCTGGAGAAGAAGTCATAACATATGTTAAAGTTCCGTTTAGATATACATTGTAAGTTGTGTTTGGCTTTAGGTTGTATATTGTATAATCAACATGCCTACCACTCTCAAAATCATCAACAAAAACTACCTTCTCAGAAGATATTTCATACACATATCTCTTAAAGCTAGAACCAATATCAACAGTACTGCCAATTGTTATTCCATAGATCCTATGGTATGTGTCTAAACTGGGATCAAGATATGCACTCGTAAAATTTCTATTATAAGAAATATTACACACTCCACCACTTGCACCACTTATATCCGCAAATTTTAGTTCACTGCCAAACACGTCTACAGTTATACCATATTGTGTACAATAGAGATACAAAAACGCTTTAGTCTGATAAATATCCAAATCTCCAAGATCATAAACGTTAATAGAGGATTCATTAATTGTCAAATTAAGAACTCCAGTAACGTTTTTAAGTTGTATGTTTGATATTTGACCTGTTGCATTGATATAACCAATATAATGAGTTAAGCTTGTAGAATAATCTCCTGTCACATTAACAATCGAATTATATGCAAAAACAGAGCTTTCTGCCTGATCTGCTTGAAAATTAATGTTTCCGTTCTTAACAAGTATAAAATTTCCAGTATAATCTCCAACACAACCATCACAATATATCGCTGGCTCACCTCTAACCGTCAAGTTTTCGAAATAAACGAAAGAAAGGTAATCTATATCAAAATAAACATTATCCACACTAACATTCTCGAGATATACTTTCCCAGAGCCAGAAACATGTTGCACATTACAGTTAGTTATATTAGACAGATAATTATATGAATAGTATTGTATACTACCACTACCATTGCCATAGACATTTATACTATCCACCAAAAACGGTTCATAACTCGAATCCACAATTATATTTAACGACTCAGTAGAAGTTGTTACCATATTTATGTTATGTATTTCAACACGTCCATTAACAACAAAAGAAGGACAACAAGTGCCATCACTCGTAAGATTGATGTCCTCTATATACATATTAGATTTGTTCGTAAAGTACACATAATGCCCAGAGTATACTTTTATTGTGCCATTAATAATTGTAACATTCGCTATAACATTCGAGTCATAAACACCTCTAAAAATGTATGCATTAGCCTTAGTCATATGGATGGTATGTCCATTCAAATCAACCGTTATATTGCTTATTCCTTGCCCAAACGAAAAGCAAACATCTTGCGTAACGTTTATATCGTTATCTAAAATATAATATCCAGACTCGTTCAGCTGCCCGCAACCAGCTATATGATAAGCTTGTGCATTAGATAGAGGCGCAAATAAAGTAAACCCTAAAGAAAAGAAAAATAAAAGCGACCCTAAGGAAATCCCTGCTTTTTTCACTGTCCACCACCTCTAGATTACGCCGCTGAGTATGTTATGTATACTGTTGTTGAGTATGACCCCGTTGGAATGTCGCCAACATCTAACAAGTATTGGTGATACTCCGTTCCTTCAAAAGTTTCGGTTAAGCTGGATGTATAAACTGTTTGCGAAGATGTTCCTAGCGTGTAGAATGTTCCATCTACTGTTGGGTTTGAGCTAACAGCAAAATCCAAAGTTAAGCCGTTGCTTGTGAAATCGCCGCTTTCATAAGCGCTTACAGTGTAGTTTGTATTTGTATCTATCGAAACGTTGTAAACTCCAGTTGTGTAGTCTGGTGTTGGATGGTTATCGGTAGAACCGACGGTCACTGTTCCAAAGTCGACGGCATTGTAGTTAAAAGTTACTGATATGTATGGGCTAACAGTTGCACTAACAGTTACGGTATCGCTGTATGCTGGAACTGCAACTAGACCCAATGCTAGGATAAGCAAGCTGAGAAGGGAAGCGTATTTCATAATTAATTTTTAGGGCATGGGGATTAAAAACAATATTTTAAAAAATTTTAAAATCATGTGAATGGCAATATTGAGCCAATTGCTTCAACTAGCCTAATTAAAAACAAAGCTATGAATAAAGCTAAAATTATTCCAGCTGGCACTAAAAGTACTGACATGAATGGATAATTAACAGATGTTATAAAAATGAATTGGTAAAAATAGATTAAAATTTGGAAAGGAAATGTTACTAATGTCCATAGATCTGATAAGCTGCCGATTGTTGCTGGGAATGAAGGCGGTGGAGGTAAGTTCTCAATTATTTGTACCCCGCCATAAGTTGTAATAAAGAATATGAAAAATATGAAAACCAAATATCCAAACAAAAAATTGATTGGTATTTCCATTATCTTCTCACCAGCCTAGTAGCTAAATACCATAAGAATAATCCAGCCATAATAGTTATTAAAATCGCCACTACCATTGGCAGGAAGCCCAAATACCACAGACCTAAGCTCAAAGCTATTATGGTTAAGCAAAAGGCAATTCCCCCAGTTCTTATATAATATTCTACTGCTGCAGCAACACCTATTATTCCGCCTATTGCAATAAACAAAGGCGTTAGGAATGGAACTAACCATCCATATCCAGATGCCTGCAATGCTGTTACGTTTATTCCAGCAAGAGGTTGAGTTATGTTGTATGCTGGTGGTGCTGGTGGTGTTGGAGGAGTTGGTGGTGTTGGTGGAATAGAGGGATATTGGCTAATTGGACAGTCAATAGGGCAGTTATCATAACTTTCACCTGCTTCGCAAATACCATTGCCGCATACAAAACTTTCGTTTCCATAGCAGTCTAAAGGGCAGTTTATATAGCTCTCTCCAGGTTCGCAAACTCCGTTACCGCAACTTAGTGAAGAAGGGCCGTATATATAAACATTGATAAGACTGGATATTTGCGAAGAGTCGTAACTGGCAAATATATGCTCTGTAACATTATGTCCAATAACAGCTGGAGATAGTTTAGGCACTGTAAAATTTACTATAAAATCGACGTACCCAGATGGCTGTATTGATGCAACGAACCAACCCGGATGATACTCACTTATAGTAGCTTTATACATGTACATATTACTTTGTATTTGCATCCATGTTGGATTACTTACGGAAACATTTACAGTAATATCTTCTCCACCATTATTTCCAACTTCGTATGTCATAGCAAAAACTGATGAATATGAAAAGTTTCCATAAAGCGCTTCTGGAATTAAATAAATAGATACATATGGAGGAATGGCTGTTTCTGGTTCTACATATTTAAAGTAAGGAAAATATGTAGAAAACCTTTCTACAGACTTATAATCAGCTGGCCCTGTTATTAATTCAGGATTAAAGGGTATTGCTAGTCTACTTCTTGCTTCTTCAAACAATTCTTTTTTAGTAAACACCCATCTATATATATCATTAGTATCGTAATTAATCGTAACTAATCCGTAGTCATCTGTCCAAGGATATTCATAAGCGAAAAATCCATGAACTTCTGTATAGCAGTTCCATGCTGGGGCGCATTTGCTCTCAACCCAATTTAAGTCATTGTCATATATGTGAAGATAAAGAAATCTATTTCCAGCATATCCTGGTGCATAGTTATTTGCTATTGTAAACAAATAATAGTGTGTACCGTTGTATAATACATATGGCTTATAGAACAATTGTATGTATGATGCTGGAAGTTCTAGCTCTGAAACTGTTACAGATGGAGCAGGTATAGATGAAACATTAAATCTAGTTATAAATATACTAGGTGGGGATGTTTGATTATATCCAACTATAGAAAGTATTGAATTTTCTACGTTTCCTATTGTTACAGTAGAATAGTTAAATGGAGTATAACAGACCAAATCATCATATTCTTCATCAATAAAACAAACTGCAGTACCATAGTTAGATGCGACAGCCAATACAATTTTGTTAATTTCAGGCCTCCATGCAACATCCCAATTATCAATACTCGGTGTTACAGAACCAAATATATTTGAAAACGTATACTCTTCATAGTATTGGCTAAGGTCTTTAGCATATCTTCTAGCTATTATATCATTACCATCAACATAGAACAAATGAATGTAATTATCTGTAAATATTATTTTTGAATTTTTATCGTTTATGATATACTCAGGTACCTTGTAAATATGGTCAAATTCTGAGCAAGGATTTGCATGAGCACTTGGACTTATAGTAGAATTAATAAATGCATCGAAACACATGGTATTTTTTGAGCCTATGTTAGAATTTATTATATTTACTCTGGTTGAGTAGGCAGTTGCCTCAGAAAAACTAAAATCAATGTTAATTAATGTTAAATTATAACCATATATATAACCCATCAAGAATGCACTTTTTTCAAAGGGAGTTAATGAACTTGTTGAGTTGAAGGTAATATCCTCGAGAAATAAATACCAAGTTTTATAAAATGTTGGTGTTAAAGAATCATAAAATAACTCTTTATTGCTATTAGTCTCTATAGTGCCATTTTTTATAAGAAGATATCTTGCTGAACATAAACCTGCACAAGAAGTACCGTAAAATGCTAGAAGATGACTATTATTTAGAACTATTTTATGCCCATTTAAATCTATTATAGTATTTTCTGAACCCTCATATCTTCCATAAAAACAGGTACGATCTTCAGCATACAAATCAGAAGTTAGATAATAATATGTATTGGAGCTTAATGTAACTCCACAAGAAGTTACTTCAACATAGTTATATGCATATACTCTCTGTGAAATAATAATAGTTGCAAATATAAATAATAATATCAGCAAATATCTTCTCATAATTTTACCTTCTTTTTTATAAATTTATTTTTTACTAGCAGCAGTATAATAGCTATAACATCAAGAATTACCCCAATGAATACTTGAAGATAACCTATACGATAAACCTCGTCTATTGGCGATTCTCTACCAAAAACATCTCTATCTTTAACTAATACTATGTTCTTATTTCCAGTCCAGTATGCTAAGTGGTATCTGTTAAAAGCTACGTCTATATTGTTTAACCCAACTAAAATAAAAATTATTGAAGCTAGTAAAAGCGAAATTGCAAATTCAATTTTCATAATTTTGTTTATGCAATCTAATTTTTAAATCATTAAGCTAATAATTCTCTTCTAATTATTTCAAGTATTTCTAGCTCTCTTTCCGTAAACTCGATTGGAAATGTTGCAGAGCTAATAAACTTTTCAAGTATTTTTACTATCTCTCTAGAGCTTGTTTTAATCCCATAATATGTTCTTAAATGGACTGTTGCATAAGACAATGCTGGGAGATTTGAAACAAATCTTTCCGCTGCTTCAATTTCCCAATCTTCTGGCGGAGTTTCAAGCGCTGGAATCAAACCACCTCCACAAGCTTGGCCTTTTTTGATGGCAAACCAAACTCCATAGAAACTCTAATTATATACTCCATAAGAGGCAGATCGTTTGCAAAATCAGAAAAGTTTTTCAATATTATTTCATTCATTTTCTTTTCTCTCACGCCTTCAGCAGCAGTAAAAAAATTATATCCAAAACATTCTCTAAAGCTTTTTTCTGCCTTGATTCTATCTGCTGGGTGCTGTATAATTGGATATGCCTTAACAGAAGCCTTTAGGCATTGCCAAACAATTCCACCAGCATATCCATACCTTTCTTTCAAAAGCTTTTCTAAAAAAGTGGGGTTTCTAACATAAATTTCTCTAAGCAGTTCATAAACGGTTTTCTTTTTCATAATAACTCAGCCAACTTAAATGTCCAAACGCCATGGGGCTTAACAACTTTTAGCTTTTCCAGCTTTTCTGGGGCATATTTTAAAATCAAATGCTCCCAATCTCTTTTGAGCCTATCAACCTCTTCCCAAACCTTCTTTGGCACGTTGACGAAATAAACAGATCCTACTGTATCAAATCCACCCAAACATTTTGCCATTATTGCTGGTTTTCCCTCTTCTTCAAAGGGTATACCAGCATATTTTGTTAGAAAAATAGGCACTCCCATGTCCTTTTTACAAAACTCTATGTACTTAACAACTTTTTCAGGCTTCCATTCAACCCTTGGTAAATGAACAGTTATTGCGGGCATTATAGCACCTCTTTTATTTTAATTTCTTTCAGTGTCTGATTTCTAAGTTCATCTAAAAACGCCCTATAATTTTTAGGAGTCAATTCTGTAACATCTCCAAATTCATCCAGATTTTGAATAAATTTTATAGCTTCAAATATATTCGTTATTTTTGACATCTTTAGATCTTCTTCTACGATATCCCTTATAGCGCCCATAGATGCATCTAAAACCTGCCTTAATGCAAACAAGTCTGCAAGGTCTTTTTTATTGCTCACTATATATGCTTTATCAAATAAGCGCCTCTTTTTTATCAAGCCTACTTTTGGGGGAACAAAAAGATATTTCATATTATCTCACCCAGCTTTGCAAACAATCCAGCTTCTTTTAGCTTTTCAAATGCTTTATCAAACTCTTTTTCTGCTGGCTTAAAATGAACTATTTTTACTCCTTCTTTCTTCAATTTCTCTATAAGAGGTCTCAATTTTTTCTCATCGTATTTGTAAATATCGTATAACATCATTTCGCTCATTTCTTCAAACGCCAGATGAATCGGGATAATTTTCTTTATAATATTAGGAACTCTTTTATCTATAACAACAACATTTTTAACCCCTATTTCTGGGTGCGTATAAATAATTATATCCTTTCCAACAAGGCTTTTTGCAATATCAGAAAATTTTTCTGCAGTTCGTTTCTTTTTTCTCTTCTTCTCTTCGCGCTTTAGCTTTTCAGTCTTCATCGCTAGAATTGATGCGATAGCAGCGCCATTTGGCATTCTACCACCTAATAAAAAATAAGAAAAAGCAGGTTAAAAAGGTATTGGTGCTATTTCTGGGTGGTTTAAGAGCCAACAACTGGATGGATTGCTTCCTTCATCTTTGCTTTCAAGCACCTAATTCTCTCGTCCCAAGGAAGCCCTCCGCAGACTCTGCTTGGGTGCTCTGGTGAATCTCTCAAACTCTCTAATTGCTTGTTTATGTCAACAACGTTAGCAGACCTTCTTCTAACTCTTTTAGTTCTTATGACCGGCTTTCCCAAAGAAGGCTTGTAGTATACTCTGTTGTCGAATGCTGTTTGTTTCACTCTTCCTCTAGTTTCAATTGTTGCTGGGAGTGTTCTGTCAGTGTAGTATTTTACTCTTTCTATTGGCTTGCCAGTTTTCCAATGAGTATATGTTACAACAGTCTTTGCCATGATTACACCTATTAAAAGTTATTTATATGCCTTAATATATGTTTTCCAAGCAATATGTTTACCCAACTATTTGTTTCCGAACTCAAAAATTACCCAGCCAGAATTTGTTTTAAGCCCAACGCAATTCTTTATTTTCACAACCTCTTTCTTTTTGCCAACTTTCATTTCAATCCTAACATCTCCAATCATTATTTTAGTAGGGTCAATCGAATAGTAAGAAACCCCATCAACATTTTCCTTATAAACTATTCCAACCTTCGCCCACCTTTCAAAAAGCCTTTTTAAATATCCTTCACGCTTCTTAATTTGATAATAATCATTAACGCCAAAGATCTTCTTAACTATTTTATAAGTTGGGGTTTTCTTATTAAAAGTAAGAAAAATTTTGAAAAGGATTTTTATATCTCTCCTTATAGTCTCAAAAGAGTTTTTCTTCATGCTATCGATGCAAAAAATATTGTGAATATGAGAACTACGCTACAAATAAGTATAAACTTCTCAAGAGGATATAGATTCAAATTAACTGCTAAAAGGAAAAATGCAACTGCTAAAATCAATAAAAATAATGCCTCGTGAAGGGGAGTTATTCCCTTTACCATAAGAATCTCCTCCCTAAAAAAACAAGAATTATTATTAGGGCTATTATTCCAATCACCACAAGCATTCTTTCATATGGAGGCGGATAACACTCACCAGCTTCTGCATTGCAACCCCACTTGCATTCAATTATCTCGCTCCTTGTTATGTTGTAACATTCATCAAAATAGCATTTTTCTATCAAAACCTCCTTTTTTAGAGTTGTGTTGTCTATGCAATAGTCATGATTGTATATCAGCCTTTCTTCAACCATTTCTGAAATTATGCTGGGTATTCTTGGGTTTGAAACATGAAACTCCCCTCCTCCCCTAATGCTTTCTATAGCTCCAAAGGACAAGTAGTGCATTTGAACGTCTATGAAATCGGTCATCAAATTTCCGAAGTAGGATTTTTCAGATGGGTCTGTATCATTAAGCTTAACTCTAACAGTGCCGCTTGGGGCTACGAGGCAGCTAGAATTCCATATAGAAGTGTTCAAGTAATTGCTAACCATAGGAGTGTTTGTTGTTATGCAGTTTTTAAGCTTAATCCATGAGCTGTTGCACCAATCCCAAATGTATATGCACACATCTTCTTCTGGGTCGTTCCACCTCCCAATCCAATATATTGTCATTCCAGTGTAGTTTTCTGGAACGCTAACGTTGTAAAACTCGTAGTAGAAGTCCAAAGTATATCCGCCAACTTGCTTTTCCCTAACATCGTGATACTCATTGTCGTCTTTCCACGTATCTTGAAAAGTGCCAGACTCTAATCCATTTATCACTACTGCATTGTCTGCATAGTCATAAGTCTCATCTATTATATAAAAGCACTTTACAGTAGTCATATATACTCCTACCTTGTCTGGAATTATAATGTCGAAATAATAAAGACCCTCGCTTCCGTTGAGATAGAGCATAGCTGCATCATCAAACCAAACCGTTAAATCTGGGTAGTACAAGTCTATCAAGCAAAGGGCATTGTTAATTGGCTGGTCTTTTGATAAAAGCTGGATATAAATTCTTCCGTTTTCAAACGGAACGTATTCTGTGCCAAAAACATAAATTTTTTTCTTTTGATTTGTAAAGCAATCCCAATATGGGTGTCCCTTAGAGTCGGTTCTCTGCTCGCATATTATTTCAGTTAAGCTTGGAGGTGGCACTGTGCCAGACTTTGCTATAGAAATTTGTGGAAGTAGAAAAAGCATCAATATAAGAGGGAGGAATTTTTTCATAATTTTCTATTATTTTCAATAAATAAAAAGTTAAAGAATTTTTTGTATATTTGAATTTTTTTCAAAGTATTGTTTTTTAAAAGCCTTATACAAACTTCAATTATGAGTGATCCTGTTTTTTATCTTAGAGTTTTTCTTCAAACGCTGATTTATCTTTTTGAGAAGGCAAAAATAATATTCGAATCGCAAGGAACTATTTATTTTTTATTAAGCGATGAGGATGCGGAAGCTTTAATAGAAAGGAATAAAAATTTTATTTATGGTGAGCTGAATGCAAAAGCAAAAGCAATTTGAATCCATATTTGGAAAATTGCCCAAGGAGGAGGAAATTAAGAGGCTTAGGGAAGCCTATCTCTCTTTGGAAGAAGCATATTCAAGAACATACGCTCCATTTACCCTAATAGATAGAAAAGCTGTAAAAGCTTTAGTGCTTAAAGCCAAAAAAAATTTGGGGGAACTAGTATGAAAAAAGTAAGCAAAAGAGCTATAGTTAAAATTTTAAAAGAAGTTGGAATACCAATAGTTGGCTGAGAAAATGGTAATAGTAGAAGTTTTCCCAAAAAGTCTGTTTGGTAGATATCCTTATGCTAAGGAAAAGAAAGCAATAGCAACAGCATTCAAAAATTTAGTAGATGCTATGGTTGTTCTAGACACAGATTTTATGAGAGGGAGAGTAACTCTTCTTACAGAATTTTGGGAAAATGTTTTGAGAAAGCTAGTTCCGCCAGAAAAGGCTATTGAAATTTCGAAGGAAAGGGTAAGAGTTGCTTATTCTAAACTAGCCGAAATCACTGGTTAATATCTTGGCTATTAGAAATATTGAAGTTAATAGAAAAGCCAGGGTAAAATATAAAGAATATTGGGGAACTAATTTGACCGTGTGCGGATACAGGTTTGCAAGCAGAATTAAAAACAATATTATAAACAAGGGCTTTGCAATTGCATTTATCAGCTTCATAATAAAAAATAGAAAAAAGTAAGTAAATAAAGGTTAGGTATTGCTGCTATTCTGTTATGCTGCTATTTCTTAAGGAAGAACTTTGCGCCAAAGATTATAACGCTGAATAGCACTAGTAATGGAAGCAGGTTTATAATACCTGCGTATTCTGGCATTGATGCAGCAGCTGTAGATGCAGCGCACTGTACTGGGTTTACTAAGTTAAGTCCCATTATCACTCCTAAGATTCCTGTTATGAACAAAGATACGAATTCTTCAACTTGCCCTTTCATGGTAATTATTTTTATGCAAATATAGTTTATAAAACAACATTTCAAAAAATTTAATATTATTGGTTCTTAATGGTTGGTTATTTATTTCTACTATCTAAAAAATTTCTGTGGAAAAAATAACCATCGGCATTAAATTTGGATTTGAAAGCAATAAAGAAGTTAAAGAACCAAAAGCCAGAAAGTTGTTTTTGAAATTGGATAATCAAACCTATAAATTAATTGAAGGGAAGATGGGCTATATTTGAGACCAACTATGAGGGACGAGGGAAGTTAACTTGCGGTTGGGTGATGTTCATCAACCGTTAAGTTAACAGAACCAATATTATTTTCTCTTTCTAATTTCAGCAGTAACATCATCTAGCAATTCGGAAACCTCTTCTTCTGTTTTATACATTCTAAATATAGGAGCAGTCCTAAAGTAAACGGTTCTTAACAAAACTGTTGGCTTTGGGCCGTTGAATATTAAAAGCTTGCAAATTGTTTTTCTTGGGTTTAAAATTGGATATGCAACAAAATCCAATATCTTTCTTATCCTAGCATCAACGGTGTTTAAAACTTGCGCTGTAAAAACCAAAGAATAATTTCTTTTTCTGGACTTCCTCAAAATGTTAAAAATTACTCTATTCTTCAAGCTTCTTGACCCAGTAGCTTCTAAATCAACAAAAAGCTCGTCATAAGCTAAAAACCCATCTCTTATTTTTTCTAAATCAGAAACTCTTCTTATTCTAACATAAGGAATTCCAAAGAGTGTATAGTTGGCATAAATTTTTTTCTTTTTATAATACCAATTACGCCATGCTAAATAAGTAAGACTAAGCGTTTTTCCAGCTCCAAGTTCTCCAATTATTGCCATTAACGCCATAATTAACCTGGTAGTATTTCGTCATATAAGTCCACTTCTTTCTTCTTGATCCTATCTTTCAAAAACTTTATCACGTCATCTAAGATAGTCCCAGTTTTAAATTCTCTTTTCTCTTCTTTCTGTTTACCCTCTTCTCCAACAATCTCTTCAATTTGATTCTCTTCCACTAAATCACCTCGCTAGTTTTCTTCTTCTTAGTTGTTACATATTCCAAAAGCAAGTCAAAGAATGTTTTTCCTCCTTCTTCTTTCTCTTCTTTCTTATCTTCTTTCTTCTCAATCACAGAATTTCACCTCCTTTAGCCTTCTTACTTCTGACTACTTCCTTAAACAAATCTTTAGGCTCTGGAAGCTCTCCCAAAAAATCCCAAACAGTTTCTGGAACTTCTTCTTCCTCTTTCATATTGGTATCACCTTAAAGTAGATTAATACATACATTACAAGCATTCCAGCCATAAGCATCATAAGCATTGGAGTATAATCCATAGATGGCAATTTTCTAACTCTTTTAAGTAGGAAATGAAGCATTTTTAATTCTAATATAGTGCCAAGTATTTGAGGAGTTATCTTTGCGAATTTGCTAGGATCTATCACATCTTTTCTCATAATTGGCAATGCAGACTTATAGTTTACAATCCAAAATGGTACAAACCCAAACATAGTTTTAATCCAACCAAATGGCGGAAACCTGCCAACATGCCAAGCAAGCTTTCCAACATTAACCTCCCCATTTCTAATAGCTACTTTGTGCATCGTAAATATTCCATCGCTATTTTCAAAGAATATAACTGCTTTCTTGCCTTCTAATCCAGTATACAAAGCCTCTGTAGATTTCTCTTTCTTTCTCATCTTCTTTCTTTCTCTCTTCAAGCCCCTAATTTTTGGCTTTTTCATGCTAAACACCTGGCAGCACTCCTCCCATCTTTCCCTTCTTTCCGCCAAATGTTTCACCAATTCCCATAAAAGTTCCTAGGCCAACCAGCTCTGTTCTTCCCTTCCTCTCGAGGCTGACTTTCAAAATCTTATAGTAATCGCAAAGCCCTAAAAGAAAGTCATTTCCAGTTTCTTTATAAATAAAGTTTCCAATTGCCCTTGCAACAGTCAAATTTTTTATTTCTTCTTCTGTTAGCTCTGTGAACAAATCTATTTTATCAAATTTTGTAAGTTCGATTATAGCCTTTGCTATCGCTTCCTCTGGCCCAAAAACATCCTCCCTCTCTCCAATGCTTGCCATTTGCATTTCTGGAAGAGTAAATTCTACTTCAGTCGGAGCGGCTAGCTTTTCTGGACTTTCAACACTAGGCATTTTCTTAACTATCTCTTCCATTTCTTCTGGAAACTCTATTTCTTCATCTTTTTTCTTCATCCAAAATCCTCCTTATCTCAAGCAAATGCTTTGCAATTTTCTTCCCTTTTTCAGTAAGCCTCCAAAACTTTTCTTCCCCGCCCTTTGGATTTCCATCAACTTCAAAAATACCAAGCTTTTTCAAATCTTTTATCAAAACATAAAAGCTCAAACTGGGCACGATTCTCTGTGACTTGCTAGAAATTCTCCCTCCTTTCCTCAAGGCTTCTAATATTATTTCTTTTGCGTTTCTTGATAAATCTTTCACGATATATATAATGGATTATATATATTTAAAAATTTTCAATATATCTCCTTCACCCAAAATGAAAGGCCCAATTCTTTTTTGAAAAAATTCCCTATCCTAACTGCATCATCTCTAGCTTTGCTGAAAACAACTAAAAGATGGTCTGAATCTGGATAATAAGATTGAAAAATTGAATAGTCAAAGCCGCAAGACTCGCAAATTTCTTCAATCTCAAAAAACTTTTCTTCGCTAAACGGCATGCACACAATCCACTTCTTTATTACTGGCAATTCCATTCTAACCAAATCAGATAGCACAATCAAATCTTCCCATCTTTTATGTTCAAGATATTTTTTAACAAGCCCAGAATGCTTTGCTAAAATTTTTTCCAAGTTAATTTTCACTCTATGCTTTCCCTTCTTTATGTCAAATAAAACATCATTGAAGCTTTCATTGGGGTTTGAAAACATTTTTCTCAAATTTAATGAAATTCTTATATTGTCATCTCCAAGCAACGCCCTCCAGTATAAATTCTCCAATACGCTTACTTTTTTTCTAACTATTACATGAAATCCTCTTCTGCTAGAGCTAACATAAACATCTATCTTGCTTCTTGGAAAAGCTTTTTTCAAAGCAAAATAAAGCCTTAAAAGCTTTGAAACATTCCCTCCATCAATATCAAAGCCTATATAATCAACCTTCTTATCAAGCAGTTTTTTTATTTCTTTACTACAAAATACCACTTTCCCACCTTTATCAACTTATCTTCTTTGCCTTTGAAAACCTTATTTAAAAACCACATGCCCCTTTTAAACGCCGTATCTTTATCTCTGCTTTCAATGCAAAGAACCCAATTGTCCTTCTTAAAAATCTTAAACTTAAAGCTCTTATCTTTTTCAAAAATATCGCTACAAACCTTCCTCACTTCATCCAAAATTTCCTCCTTAAAGAAAAACAACGTCCTCATAGTATCGTCCTCTCCAACAGCTTTCTCAAAAATTCTCTCTCCCTTATAGCTCTTCTAGCGCTAATTCTCAAAGCCATTCTTCCAAGCGGATGCTTAGTAAGCATATAAGCTGCTAAATGCTCTGGACTAAAATACCACCATTTGTTTGGAATTAATACCCATTTCCTTGGCTTTGGCGGTATGGAAGCTCGCAAAACGCCTTCTTCGTAAGTATAGTCATATATCTCATATTTAGCAAATACCCACTTGTCACTAGGCCTTCTTTTCCTCCAGAAAAACTCCCATGCCTCTGGCTTACCTGTTTTAGGGTCTCTCTTAGCTATATTTATTGGAATTATTCTTCCCCTATAACTAGTCAAAGCCTTTTCCTGATCATAAATAAAGCCGTAAGTATCCCCTCTTTCATTAACTGGCAGTCCCCTAGTAATGTATTCAACTGCCTTTGGCAGCATCTCCATCATCCTCATAATGTCTCTTTCGCTCAAAATTACCCTAGATTCAAAATGGATTTCCAAAATTCTCGGGGCTTCTATGCTAACCCTTTCCAAAACTCCAGCTTTTATCAAATTATATATAGCCTTTGGAGTTCCTTTCTGAGTCCCAATCGGCAAAAACTTTCTTAGAGAATGAACAGTCCCAATTATTTCTCCAGTATCTTTTCTTCTATAAACAGATACGTATTGAGGCCTATAGTTTATGTAGGAATAAATATAAATAAAGGGAATTGTATAAGGCCTAAGAACCCTAACTCTTGATAAAGCTTCTTTTATAGATGCAGCTATTGCCTCTTTTAATGCCATTATCCATACACACTTTCCTTAAGTATTATTGCAGCTGCAAATACGCATACAAAGCCATTTAAATAATCTATTGGTCTATGGAGAAAAAGAGCGTTAACTATGTCAAAAAAACCAATAGTTAGCAAAAGCCATATCGCCAATATCTTTAAATAAAACATAAAATTTTTCATATTTCTCCTCTTAAAAACCTCATGCACTCAAAGGCCTTCTTTCCCTTCTCTGTTAATTCAATATTATACTTTCTCCCATCTCTTTCAAGCTTTAAAAATCCCATTCTTTCCAAAGCCTTTACTCTGTTTAATATAGTTGCATAGCTATACTTAGTTGTCTTGAAAAGTCGTGAGATATCTGCGTTATTGAATGAAACTAGCCTCAATATGTTGTAGCTTATCTCGTCTACAATCATAAATCTTTTTATATAAATGAAAGTATTTAAATTTAATTATGATTTTTAGAATAAGGGCAAAAAGCATAGATAGGGCTGAAACACTAATCAAGCAATTTATAGAAGCTATGGAAAAACAGTTGAAAGAAGAAGCTGAAAAAAGGAAGATGGCCATCCCGATGACGTACTTCTATGTTAGGGCTGATGACCACATAGACTTTCATATTGTTTCTCCACTTGATGCTATGCCAGGAAAGTTTTTTCTTGGATTCTTAGTCAAAAAATCAAAAAAGGCATTAGAAGATTATTTTAAATCTAACGGAGTAGATGTTAAAATAGATATAATATGGAAAGAGAAAAAATAAAAAAATATTTGATAAAAACTACTCAATTTGTTGAATATTTGCAAAAATACATTAAGAAATACAGAGAGAGAAAGATGAGAGGGCTAGTTGTGCAAGATATAACCATACCACTTATAAATTCTCTTGAGATAATTAAAATTAGGTTAAGGAAAGTGGAGGATTGGGTTGATGGCATTGGTTGAAAAGCTTTTAAAAGCTAGAAAGGATATAGCAGATGGCCTTGAAAAGCTAGACGAAGCAATAGAGCTTGCAAGCGAAGTTGAGGAGAAGAAAGCTAAAGTTGTTGAGGTAGTATGAAGGCTGGCCCATATACAGAATTTCACCTAAAGGAGGCTGCAAAGAATTTGATAGCTTTGGAAGACCACTTAACAAAGTACCCATGTCCCGAGTGCATAGAAAAGCACATACTAGCCACTGAACAATACTTAGAAGAAGAGATGGAAACAAATCCAAATGCTAGGGTTCTGATACCTTTGAGAGAAAGGCTTGAAAGTATAAAGGAAAAGTTGAAGGCGTTTGGAATATGAAGGATGAGGAAATTTTAGCCTATTTGCAAGATGTTCAGAAGGATGTTAGAGAGCTTAGAAAAGACATTCTACAGACTTTAGAAGAGGCAAAAAAATCTAAGCTTGGTGAAATTTAATGTGGGTAAGCAACCTAAAAGAAGAAATTAAGAAAGAATTGGAAGAGAGGCCAATAGTTGAAGTTTGGAATGATGTTTTAAACAAGGTACTAATTGCGTTTGAAGAAGCCGCTCATGAAGCTTCTGAAGAACAACTTAAGAGAATATTATGAACTTGCTGCAGTTTTCAAAGGCTAAGAGAATAATTCTTTTAATAGACATACCAGTTGAGTGGGTTGACATAAGCTTAAAAACACATAAACCAAAGAAGAAAGGAGAAATTTGCATAGTTGATGAAGAAACAGCAAAACTTATGAAAGAAAACGGATATGCAGAAATTTTAGACTAAACGTCTTCAACTCCTTTTTCACTTATTTTAAACCAAACGTCAATTTTTGGCAAATGAGGAGCATCTTCAATTCTAATTATTCTTTTAGTTCCTCTCCTATGAAGACTAAACCTTATAGTGCTAGCATGCCCCAAAACATGGCCGCCAGCTGGTATCCATCCAAAAGGAGATGAAGGAGATCCAACTACTTGGTTTGAGTACATAACAACCAATTCATTGGCTTTCGCTATGTTTAGCAAAGTCCTAAGACACCAATTTAGCTTTTGCTGCCTTACCGCAAGCTCCGAGATTCCAATATAATCTGCCCTAAAGGGGTTAAGCAAAGAATCTATAACTATTAAACTAACTCTCTTTCCATTTTCTCTCAATTTTGGTATTAGACTAAGCAAATGATGAACGAGCAATATTAATTCACTTGAAGATGGGGCTTTCTTAATTAAAATTTTCTCTAATGCATCTTCATTAAATCCTCTGCTTATAGCTATTTGCTTGAGCCTATCATACCTTAAAGTCATCTCGGTATCTATAAACATTACAAAACTCCCCTTAGAAGCCTCTAAAACAGATTGCGTAAACAAAAACTGTGATTTTCCACTAGCATATGGCCCAAAAAACTCTATTAAGCTCCCAAACTCAAAGCCGCCGCCAAGAACTTCATTTAACCTTTTAAGCGGAGTTTCCATTTTTCCAATTTTTTCTTCTTCATCCCTAATTTCAAAAGCTGTTTGAAAAACGGGCCTGTATGCTCTCCAGCCAGCTTTCAATATTCTTTCGGCAGTATCCTCACTAACTCCAAGCAAATAAACCAAATTCTCTTTGCTTAAAGCTATAAGCTGTTCAACATTCTTAATTCCAATCTTTTCCAATTTTTCCAAATGAGTTAGGCTAAGCCTTTGTTTTTGAAAAAAAGATTTAAGAACTTTTATTTCCATAATTAATTAATGAAATCGAAATATTTAAATTTAAATTGGAGGGAGATTTCACAATTTCTCGATTTCATAACTGAAGGCCAAAATGGATATTTTGAGATAAGAGTTATAAAAGGAAAAGTAGTTGATAGAAAGTTTTTTAAGAATGCAGATGAGATGGTTGAATGGATTAGAAAAAAGGAGAGATTTCTTGTTGATAAGGACGTTTATGTCTCTTTAAATGCTAGAAGAGAAATGAAGGGAAGTGCGGAGGCTATTGAAAGCGCAAATAATTTTTTTATAGACATTGATAGCGAAGATGCGAAGAATAACTATAAAAAAATATATTTAAAGCTTCAAGAGCTTGGCTTAACTCCATCTTTAATTTGCGATTCTGGGCATGGCCTTCATATTTACTATAAAACGGATGAATTGATTGGTTCTGATGAGTGGCTTGAGATAGAAGAAGGCTTGCTTCTCTTCTTCATACAAAATTTCAAGGAATACAAAATAGATATTCAGTCGAAAGATATTGCAAGATGCCCCAGATTAATTGGAACTATAAACAATAAAGAAATGCCTGTTCCAACAAAAATTTTAGCGCCAGACTTTACAACATATAGAGCAAAATACCTTAAGAACAAGTTGCCAAAGCAAATCGACATTTTTCAAATAGAGTCCGCTATTAGAGCAAAAAAGCTAGAATGGATTATTGAAAACAGAGGAGAAATTATTGAGAAGTTTAGAAATCCAGAGAGCATTATGGATTTGGTTAGGCTAAAGCTAATTTCTAGATATATCTATGATTTTTACCCAGAATTGGGATTAAAGCTTTCCGCTGAACTTAAAAAAGTATTGAGAAAGAAGAAGATAGACTTCAATAAATTGCTTAAAGAATTTAAAGAAGAGTTTGGGCATAGAAAGATAATTCATCTTTATAGGTTAGCAAAACAGAAGGACGTGCCAGACATTTTAAAACTTGATATATTTGCTGAAACTTATGCAAAGCTTAAAAGGAAAGTAAGAAAGAAGAAGATAAATTGGATTGAAAGGGTTCTATCCACGCCAATTTCAGATGGAAGAAAAATTGCCATTTGGAAGATTATAGGGCCTTACTTGATAACGGTTAAGAAAATGGGGGTTGAGGAGGCTTACGAAGCTATTTTAAATTGGGTTGAAGAGTGCATGAAGCTAAGATATTCTAGGATCTCAAACTCTTGGATAAGGTCTGTGCTAAGAGGAATAGAAAGGAAGGGAATTTTGCCTATAAGCAAGGAAAAATTTGTGGAAGAATATTCTAATTTAGAAGATGTAAAAGAAATTATAGCACTAATAACATAGATTAGAAAACATACTTTCTAAAGCACAAATCCATAAAATTTGGCAAATTAAAATCAATTTATGAATCTTCCCGATGAAGTTAGAGAGCTTATAAAGGAGGAGGTTCAAAAAAATTTTGACCGAATAAAAGAAGAGGTTCTTTCTGAATTAAAAAAGATGTTTCAAACATCCAATCCAAACATAAAGGAGTTTGTTATTGCAGAAACAGAAATAAAGAAGAGAATTTCTGAAAACCCAAACATTTCTTTTTTATTAAGCGTTCATCTTGGATTTTTAGAAAAACTCACATACTTAAACATTTTTTCAGATGAAACGATTTCTATATGGAGGTCTAGAGGAATAGATCTAGAGAAAAGGTTGTTTGAAATTTGTGCAGAGCTTGAGAAGTATGGAATACTTTCAATAAGCGAAAACAAGAAAGGCCTTAAGTATATTGTTGTTTTAAACAGAGATATTGAGGAAATAATTGAAAGAATGGAAATAGAAAAGCTTAGGAGAATGATGGAGTTTCTTGAAATGATTTTAAGAAACAAAGACGACATTTCATTTGATTGGAATGAATTTATAACAAAAGCCATTCTAAAAGTTAGAAAAAGAAAAAACAATTATGAAATTGTTCTAGAAGGTGGAAAGGTGGTGTCCGTTGGAAAAGACCCAAAATCATTCTACAAATCACTAAAGGAAAATCATATTTACCTAAATGTGGGTGTTGAAGAGGCAAATAGAATAATAGAATATCTTGAATACTTGAGTAGGAGAGAAGCTGATGACGATATGAACGAATTTCTTATTTATTGGGTAAATGAGATAAGAACATTTAAAAGAGTTCCTTCCATTAGGAAAATAAAAGAAAACCCAACTGGATATTTATTTTTAACTAAAGGAAAAGTCTACATATCCACTGAAATCGAAAAGAACTTAAAAAGAATTATGGGAATTACGTCGAAAATATACACATTTTTTGAAAAAGTTGGAGTAAACCAGATAGGAACTATGAATGTTCTTGGTACTTATGTCAGAATTTTTGAAAGAAATTCACTGGAAAAATTTATTAAAAGGTTTTATCCTGAGTTTTCATTCGACATGTTACAAATGGTTGAAGAAAAAACTATTATCGAAAAATATCCAGAAGATGAAATAGAGGCTGAAATAGATGAACTCGATAGCAATTAGTGGAGTTGCTGGCTCGAGAAAAACACAGAAAAGCATAGAGTTAGCAGAACAAATGAAAGACTACAATTGGGTAATGTTTACCTTTACTAATGAAATGGCGAATAGCTTAAAGAAAAGAACTGACATTCAAGCAATGACTTTTCATTCAATGTGCTATAAGCTGATAAAGCCAGACGAAACGATTTTGGAAGAAGGGATGTTAAGGCACTTTTACTCTTCTTTTGGATTAAGATATGTCCCTATGAAACTTCTCGACAACCCAATGGATATGCCAGAAGGAAATAAAGTTCATTTCATAAGAAGGGCTTTGCTAAACGCTTTTCTTAAAGAAATTAGAAATATAAAAACAAATTCTGTATTGGAAGCTATACTCATACGAAAAAAGGCGATTTGGCTTCCTTATAGTGAAGAAAGAATATTAAACATCTTACTTGAATATGAGAATTGGAAAGAAAGAAATAGGGTTATAGATTTCGATGATTTGCTTCTAAGAGTTATAGAAGAAAAGCCAATTCCATGGTTCAACGCTGTTGTTTGGGATGAAAACCAAGACGCTTCTCCACTCCAAATAAAGGCATTTTTAACAATAGCTAAACATTTAGAAATTTCAATACATAATGGAGATCCAGCGCAAACAATTTATGATGATTTACTTTTCTCAAACCCAAAATATTTTTTAAAATTCTTTGAAGTTGCGAAAGAAAAAATATTTTTAAAATATACATACAGAATACCCAAAAACATAGTCCCTATAGTAAACAGATGGTTTACAAGAATAAAAAACAGAAACATAGAAGCCGTATATTCCACAAAAGAAGGTGGTATTGTTAGAAAAGTGGGTATAACGGAAACGTTTAGATTTTTAAGATCGATATTACCTAAAGAAAATATAAATTTCGAATTTAGAAGTTATAACAAAACAAAATTTCCAACCATCATCGCATATTCAAATAATCAAATAAGACACCTCTCAAAAGACCTTATGGATTTTGGAATACCATACAAGGTAAGAGCTGGGCTAAGCCATAAAGATTGGACAATAGACATGCTCGGATTCAGAAATTTCCTATGGTTCTACAAAAACAAAATTTTTAATCAAAAATTTTACTCTTATTTAAGATATCTGGCAAAATTTAACCCCAAAATATATGCCAAAATCTACTCAATAATCTCCAACCTTAAGTTCTTCACATCAGAAAAAATAAACACTTCTTGGGAAGATATACTAAACACAAGTACTTTAGGATTTATTAAAAAGCAAATGATAAAAACATCAGTAGAAAAAATTCCTTTTGAAATAACCAACATGGTGTTTCTAACGACCATTCACTCATCTAAAGGCTTAACTTTTGAAACAGTAATAACATACGATATACCACCATCAAGCTTTTTGCTTAATAAGGACTATTTATACCGCCTTAAGTATGTTATGCTTAGTAGGGTAAGTAGGCTCTTATTACTATTCCCTTAATAAGAGATCATATAGTAGCGTATAGAGTGTATAGAGATTATAGAATGTATAGAATGTATAGAGTATGATTGTAAAAAATTAATTTTTTCTTATATATATACAAGATTTTACCTCAAAGTAAAGAAGGCAAAATTTTTAAAATAGAGATAAAAAATTAGAGATAAACCTTTATGTAAAACAATATTCTATAAAATATATTTTATAAACTATATTAATAATCAAAACAACTAACCTTCTTCTCTATAACACAGCTACAATCCCACCCAACAACTTTGCAGTAATCATCCCCAACATCAAAGCTATAATAAGGAATAACTATATCGTCCATAGGCTCAACATACATTAATCCCAGATCAGTATAAGCAGCAACTCCAGCATGCCCAACTTCTTCACCGTTGCAGTTTAAATAAAAATTAGCCATGCACGAAAAATAGCCTTCCTCAGCAAGCCTAGAAATTAAAGCGCTTGCATAGTCAACGCAAACAAATTCTGGAAACTTATATTCAATTTTATCAGTCTCATCTTCAGCCAAAAACCTCATCAGCCTATCATACCCAACTTTTTTCTTAATCGAATATTTTACCAAGCTTTCGTTTAATATATCAATTTTATCATATATTTCATTTTGCCTATTTTCAATAATATATATCTTATAGCTATTGTTATATGCCAAATAACTAACCTCGCTTAAAGCATCAACAATCTTCTCAGAAATGTTCATTACCTTTTCAACAAAATGCAAATTCCTTTCACTTCTTTCCTCAACTTCCAAAAGCTTAAAATAAAGGAAAATAAATCCGATAATTAATATTGCAAATAGTATGTATTCAAATTTCATGAATTTAATTTATAATTAAAAATTTAAAAATTTAAAGCAATTAAAAGCAATACATTTTCCTCACATCTCCAGGAAGGCTTCCCCCAATCTTGCACAATTTTCCGTTCCAATAAACTATAGCATACCCATAATGGCCAGCAGCATTAGTGTAATATTGATAAGTTTTTTGAGCATCCAAATCAACAACCCTAAGAGCAATATCTTGAAAGCAATAGGCTTTTCCGCCAACTACTGGGCAATCAGTTTCAGTTATCCCGCTCCAGTCAACAGAAGATATGGAATTTGTAGACGGATCATAAACATATTTTTTCCAAAAAGTTCCAATGTAGATTTTATTATTATAAACAGCAGCGCCAATCCTAACAGTATATCCCGCATCGCTAAAGCTAACGCTTTTAACAGGCGTAAAGCTATTGGTAGATGGGTTATACTTCCATATCTTTCCATATCTAACAATTCCATCATTTCCAAAGTTCATCCCGCCAAAGCAGTATATGTAGCCTCCATATGGAACGCATGTCATTCCGCTAATGTTATAAGGCAAAGTTTTGTAAGTAACAGTATTGCTAGATGGATCATAAACCAAAGCCCTATTATATGCTCTTTCGCCATCAGAACTGCCCAAGCAATATATTTTTCCACTTACTACAGCGCAGCTTGTACCCCAGAAAGGATAATCCAAAGTTTTTTTCTTAGTCCACCCTCCGCTATACACCCAAATTTCTTTGCATCCGTTAGTCCCAGGACAGTTTGAATGGCCAGAAGTATACCTGCTAGGAACTCCTATGCAATATATCTTTCCGCTATAAGCAACGCAATCGGAAAACGATTGATAAAAAGGCAAGCTATATGAAGAGCCTTTAATGTCATACGCAAACAAATCTGGAACTACGGCCGCGAAAGTGGAAGCTGCGACTACAAAGCTAAGAATGCCCATTACAATCTTGCTAACTCCAATTTCTTTTGCTATAGAAATGCCAAACCAAATCACGCCAGCTAATATTATCAAAATTAAAACCATAGAAAACTCATAATATCTAGGCTTTTGAAGCGGCGGCTCTTCATCTCCTAAATTAAACCAATCATGCCATTCTTGGCCAGAAACAGATGGGACTAATAATAAAGATAAAATAATCAAACTTAGGATTTTTTTCATAAATTTTCTTTTATTTGCCGTTTTAAAAATGTTGTATTATAGAAAAATTTCAATTATTTATCCTCATTACTCCCCCACCTCATAAATGTTTTTATAAAATTTCATATAAACTGATTCGAACCATTCGTCAAAATCCCTTCCGCTGTACAATCCAAATTTCTTGGCATCGCATCCGTAAAGAGTTTCATATATTGTTTTGCATTTCATTCTATCACACCTTCAAAAGCTTTTTCAATTTTTATTTTTAACTCAAGTATTTTATCATCAAATCTATCTTTTAAATCATCAATCTTCATTTCCAATTCTATAAACTTCTTCTTGATGAAATAATAAAGATATCCAACTAGCAAAAAAGTTGTTATAAAACCTATAAATGTTGAAAAATCTATCATTTTTCACTCACCCACTCCAAAATGTTTTTTAATTCTTCCCTTCACCCATTTCAATGCATTTAAATATTCCCAACCATCTTTCACTCCAAAAATTTTTATACTATCCCTTTTAGCACTAAGCCATTCTCTTATCTCGTTAATTCTTTCATCTATTTCTTCAAACAATTTTTTAACAGTTTTTTCAATATCGCTATATTTAACATAATTACCGTCTTTTGATGGATATTCAAGAGGTATTGGTAATCCGAAAGGTATTGATATTACTCTCACTCTTTTTTCTTTCAAGGATTTTTCATTCATTCTTCAATCACCCTACTGAAAGCTTTTAATTCAACTTCAAAAGTTTCCTTTAGCTTCTTAAATTTTTCATCTTTCTTTTCCAAATCATTAACTATTGCATTTATCTTTAACCACAACTGAAGCAAAT
>Ga0190354_1000017_pt1 | contig 31509 bp, 38 predicted proteins | sample 4872131213_MG_FD_163436 | JGI IMG/M metagenome (GOLD analysis project Ga0190354, IMG submission 163436) | Hydrothermal vent microbial mat bacterial communities from Southern Trench, Guaymas Basin, Mexico - 4872-13-12-13_MG | ecosystem: Environmental > Aquatic > Marine > Hydrothermal vents >...
GTAGATTAGATTGCCTATTCTCTTTTTTCTCTCTATTTCTTCCTTTATTTTTTCAACGGCTTCTTCTTGGCTTTTTAGTCGTCTTTGCATTTTCTTTAGTTGCTTCTCGATTTTTTCTGAAGTTTTCTCTCCCTTTTCTTCAAGACTTTTCTTAATATAGAACTCGTCCAGTGCTTCGTTGAAAGATTCGAAGGTTTTATGCTTGTATTTTTCATAGGTCTTTAAAGAAATTGGTATAGCGTCTATTGGTTCACCTTTCTTATCAATAACAATGGCTGGTTCCAGCTTTCCCGATTTTACTTGCAGAACCATTCTAATTAGTTCTTCACGAATTCTATCTAATTCTTCAAGCTTGAGTTCCTTACACGAAGTGTTTTTCGGAACTTCAGCTCTGAGAAGTGTTTCTTCTGCGTAAATGCCGCCTATGCTGAAAAATCTAGTTAGGGCCTTTACAACTTCAATTTCTCCCATTTCCCTAATTTTCTCAAAATTTTCCTTACTGGACTTTAGGGGGTTCATGCCACTTGGAGGGGGATACTTGAATTCTTCGCCTCTTATCACGTTTCTGTCTCTCATTCTCTTATAAGTCATAGCGTGCAAGATTCTGTTTTCAGGATCTACCAAGATTATGTTTCCATCTCCGAAAAGTTCGATTATTAACTTGAAATCTCCAAATTTTGTTTTTACCCCTATTTTTGCTATTCTTTCGAATTCATGCTGGCTTATTTCATTTATTATTCCATTTCGCAGGTATTTTCTTAATGCCATACAGAACGGTGGAGGTTTCAGGGGTTTTTCAATTTGGTAGGATGTAAGGTGCATTCTTTTTCCAGCTTCGACAAGAAGGTTGAAAGCTTGTGCACCGGGATTTTTAATCTTTAAAATTATTGTTTTCGGGTTTATCTGGTAAACATTGTTTATTCTGGCATCGCCTATTCTAACTACTTTGTTTAGCTCCGCAGTAACCGCGGCTATGTCAAAGCTTGTCGGTTCTTTATGCAAGTTTTTCCCAGCAGAAGATTTTGCGTCCTTTCCTTTAAGCTGTTTGCATGTGATGAAAGACAAGCCTTATTTATTAATTGTGAGAAAAAGCCTTGAAGTATGGTGGAGTGTATGGGCACTTTAACAAAAATCTATTGGATCCGTTTCTTTTTGGGAATAGTTGCAGCTCTTATATGTGTCTTATACGGTGTTTACACAAAGAATATTTACGGTGAACTGGGCCTCTTTGACTTTATAACCTTCTTTACTTTGGCTTTACTTGTTCATTTACTAAGTTATTATGTTTTTAAGTATTTTTATTTTGCAAAAGTTGAAAAGCCGACTAAGCTATTTACCACTGGAATAGGAATATATTTCATTTCGTGGATTGTTTTTTTGGTTCTTTTCTGGACTATTTACGTTTCGTCTTTTACTTAGGTTTTACAAAGTCTTCGATGCTTATTTGCCCCTTTTTCTGTTTACTTATCCTAGGCGGATCATTCATTTCTTCCGCTTTTTGGGCTTTTTTGTGAATTCTAATTAAAATGCGCATGTAATCTGCCCAAGCTGAGAAGAAGCCTCGGTCGTATTCCTCCCGTAGGCGGTTATCTACCTGTTTAAGGAATTCTTTTCGATACTGTTTGAGAATTTTTCCGTCGTTAAGATTTATTTTTGACATGAATGAATATTGGTCATTATTTGATTTTGCTGAGAGCAGTATTCCCGTTAGGGCTTTAAAGTATCCTTCGTTCCACTCGTTTTTCTCAAGTTTCTGCTTTAACCTTTGCAGTTCACGTTCTGCTTCAGTGAACTTTTTATCTGTTACTAGTTGGAAGAAGCGGGTGACCATTGCGGATGGTATTGTCAATCAGCGTCATCTCTCTTCTTCTACGTCTTCAACTCCATTCTCTGTTATCTTAAAAACTGTTTCGCCCTCTGGTAGATAAGGACTCGAAACTAACCGTGCAATTCTTGTAGGGCCCTTCGCAGCTTTCCTCAAATATATTCTCGTGTGGCTTGTATGAGCGACTATATGGCCGCCTACTGGATGAACAGCATTTCCAAAGAAGATGTCAGGTCTCGCCATAACCTGATTCGTTACAACCGCAACAGCGTTAAAGGCTCTGGCTAAGCGAATGAGCTTATGCAAATGCTTGTTAAGTTTTTGCTGTCTTTCGGCTAGCATCTCCCTTCCCAAGTATTCACTTCTGAAGTGAGCCGTCAACGAATCTATAATTATTAGGCGAATATTATTCTCCTTGATGACTTGGTCAGCGTTTTCCAAAAGGAACATTTGGTGGTCTGAAGTGTAGGCTTCGGCGTAAATTATGTTCTTGACAACTTCGTTTGGGTCTAGGCCTAAGTGCTGCGCCATCTGCACTATTCTTTCAGTTCTAAAGGTGTTTTCAGTGTCTATGTATAGTGCTCCGCCGTCTAGGCCTCCGCGTTCATGTGGTAACTGCACGTTGACGCATAGCTGGTGGCAAATCTGGCTTTTTCCACTTCCGTATTCGCCGTAAAATTCTGTTATTGTCTGGGTTTCTAGTCCTCCTCCTAAAAGATTGTCTAGGGCTTTGCTCCCAGTTGTAAGTCGGAAAACGTTTTGCCTCATTTTTAATAGTTCGTCAGCTCTGATGAATGATAACGCCATAGAGGACCTTGCCCTCTTTATTATTTCTAAGGCCTTTTTTTCACCTATTCCGGCCTTTTCAAGTTCTTTTACTGTAGCAGTTGCTAAGGATTCAACTGTGTGAAAGCCGAGTTCTCGTAGTTTTTGAGCTGTAGCCGGTCCTATTCCCGGGAGGTCTTCTAGAAGTTCGTATTTTTTGGTTGGTTTTTCTTCTTTTTCTTCCAACATGGGTATGCCCCGTTTTCATTTCCAGTTTTGGATAGGGAGTATTTAAATTAGACGAGTGCGTGGACTTGTGCAGTTACTGGGAGATGGGTTAAACTATTATTGGGTGCAGAACGGTAAAATGTATAAGTGAATTTTGCCAATGTTAAAGTCTAAAAATTTGGAGGTTAAGAGTTGATAACTTCGGAAAAAATTGAGGATTTAGCTGTTACTCTTCTGAGGCTAGCCGTAACAGAGCTGCCTCCAGACGTTAAGGAAGCCCTAAAAAGGGCTTACGAGCAAGAAACAAGCGAGTCTGGAAAAACCCAGCTGCAAGCCATTCTGGAAAACGTGGAATACGCTGAAAAGACAAGGACGCCCATCTGCCAAGACACTGGAACAATAATTTTCTACATAAAAGCCGGGGCCCAAGCTAAGGGGTTGGAACTTTTTGAAGATGCCCTGCGAAAGGCAACTATAAGGGCCACAAAGGAAGTTCCATTAAGGCCTAACGCGGTTAATCCTTTCACTCAGAAGAACAGCGGAGACAACACAGGACGTTTCATACCCTACATCCACTGGAAAATAGTCCCAGGTGAAGAAATTGAAATAACAGCTTTTCCGAAAGGCGGAGGTTCTGAAAATGTTTGCGTTTCAGGCATGCTTGTTCCAGGTGAAGGCGTAAAGGGCCTCAAAAAATTCGTGGTAGACGCTGTATTGAAAGCTGGGTCAAAGCCATGCCCACCGAACATCATCGGCATCGGTTTAGGCGGTGGAGCGGACATATCAATGAAACTTGCAAAAGAAGCCTTGCTTAGGCCGTTAAACCAGCCGAATCCAGACCCAGAAATAGCCAAACTTGAAAAGGAACTTTACGAAGCACTCAACATGATTGGAACAGGCCCGATGGGACTCGGTGGAAAAACAACTGTTCTAGGCGTGCATATTGAGTATGCACATAGGCATCCGGCAAGCTACCCGGCGGCAGTAGCGTTCCAATGTTGGGCTGCAAGAAAGGCAACAGCGAAAATATTCCCAGACGGAACATATGAAATTTTAACCCATAAGGTGTGAGGTGAAAATTTTGGCAGTTTACCATCTTAAAACACCCATCCCAGAAGAAGAAATTAGAAAACTAAAGGTAAACGACGTAATTTACATAACCGGAACGGTGGTTACCGCTAGAGACCAGGCTCACAGACGAGCCCTCGAATACTTCAAGCAGGGAAAACCCTTGCCAATCAATTTGGAGGGGTTAGCTGTCTACCATTGCGGCCCAGTAGTAAAGAAGGAAGATGACAAGTGGATATTTGTCTCGGCTGGGCCAACGACGAGTACGCGGATGGAGATTTTTGAGGACGAGTTCATCAAAAACTTCAAGGTTAGAGTAATTATCGGAAAAGGTGGAATGGGCCCGAAGACAACTGAAGCTATGAAGAAGTATGGTGCTGTTTATGGAGCATTTACTGGAGGAGCTGGAGCTTTAGCTGCAAAGGTTGTTAAAGAAGTTAAGAGAGTTGAATGGTTTGATTTGGGCATTCCTGAAGCTATGTGGATATTGGAAGTCGAAGAATTCGGGCCGCTAGTCGTCGCAATTGACTCGCACGGAAACAACATATTTGAAGACATTAGGCAACAAATGGAACAAAATAAAACAAAAGTTTACGAAAAACTAGGGATACAATAAATTTTCCCTACTTATTTTTCAACAGCTACAAGCAACATTTTCTCCGGAATGGCAACTTCTATTTCCTCAGCAGCTATTCTTTCCTTTTCTTTGGCTTTTCTTGCTACAAGGCTTGCTATATATCCTGCAAGTTGATTTCTTAGTTTTCTAGATTTTACTTCAGCAATTTTTTCAAGCATTCTTTTGTTAAATTCAAAGTCGTCCGTAAATTTTTCCGGAAACTTTTCCAGTAGCAGTTTTGCGTATCTTTTTATTGTTTGAGTTCTTATCCTACCCATTTTCAGTCCTCCTTTCTAGAACTTAACGTGGATTGCGGTCTTAAAAAATGGGGGATTTTAGAATTCTTCGAATTTGCTTTCTGATTCTTCTTCTGTTTTTCCTTTCTCTTTCTCTTTTTCCTCCATACCTTTGGCTGCGACTACGTCGTCGATTCTGAGTATCATGCATGCTGCTTCTGTGGCTGATTTGATGACTTGTTGTTTAACTCTTAATGGTTCTACAACGCGTAGTTCGCGCATGTCTCTGATTTTCCCTGAGAAGACGTCTATGCCGTAGTGGGCTCCGTCGGTTTCGTTGTGTTTTGCCCTTAACTCGACCATTATGTCTATTGGGTCTAGACCAGCGTTTTCAGCTAAGGTTAGCGGTATTGACTCAACTGCTTCTGCAAAAGCTTCGATTGCCAGCTGTTCCCTTCCTCCAACATTAGTTGCGTATTCTCGTAGATGCTTTGCAACTTCTGCTTCTGGGGCGCCGCCGCCGTAAACTATTTTTCCGTCTTCTATTGCGTTTCTGACTACGCAGAGTGCATCGTGAAGTGAACGTTCAGCCTCGTCAACCACATGTTCGGTTCCTCCCCTTATCACTATGGTTACTGCCCGTGGGTTCTTGCATTCCCTTACATAGACAAGTTTGTCCTCGCCAATTTTGATTTCTTCAACGAGTTTTGCCTCTCCTAGCGCTTCTGAAGTTAGGTCTTTTATGCTTGCAACTATTTTTCCGCCAGTAGCCTTGGCTAGTTTCTCCATGTCGCTGCTGCTTACATTCTTTACTGCCAAAATTCCCCTTTTAGCCAAGAAATGCAATGCAACATCGTCGATTCCTTTTTGGCAGAAAACCACGTTTGCACCCACTTCAACTATTTTTTCAACCATCTCCTTCAGCATGCGTTCCTCTTCTTCTAGGAAAAGTTTCATTTGCTCTGGAGATTCAATGTTGATTTTTGCGTCAAATTCTGTCTTTTCAATTTCTAATTTAGCGTTTATCAATGCTATCTTTGCGTTTTCAATCTGTTTCGGCATTTGAGGGTGAGCCACTTCCTTGTCGATGACAACTCCTTTGACCAGTTCTGTCTCCTCAAGGCTTTTACCGTGCTTCTTAACTATCTTTATTAAATCTATGTCAGCCTTCAGCCCAGTTTCAGTTTTTTCAGCTATTTGCTTCACAGCTTCTACGGCTAGTTTTGCAAAATGCTCTTTTGCAACAGTTACTCCTTTGCTGTTCATTGACGTTATAGCAACTTCTCTTAGGAGCCCCTCATTTTCTGGGTCAACTTTTGTGGCCATTCCATCTAATACTTCGTAGGCCTTTTGCGCTGCTTTTTTGAAGCCTTCAACTATCACTGTTGGATGAACATTTTGGTCAAGCAGTTCTTCAGCTTTCTCAAGCAGTGCGCCAGCCAGCACCACGGCTGTTGTAGTTCCGTCTCCAACTTCGTTGTCTTGGGTTTTTGCAACCTCAACAAGCATTTTGGCTGCTGGATGTTGCACATCTAATTCCTTCATTATTGTTGCGCCGTCGTTGGTTATGGTTACGTCTCCAAAGCTGTTCACTAGCATTTTGTCCATTCCACGAGGGCCAAGCGTGGTCTTTATAGTCTCGGCTATTATCTTGGCTGCCATAATGTTATTCCTTTGAGCTTCACGCCCAGTTGTTCGAGTTGTTCCTTCTTTTAATATTAAAACTGGAACTGTAGACGTCATGGACGGTGTGGCCACCCACATTCACCCCCATTTGGGTGAACATGGAAGCCGGCAAAATGCATGCTGAAAAACTCCAATATTTAAACTTTACTCCTGCTTACCCGTAGAAACAACATGTAAATAATACGAAATTCAGTTTTATTCGTTTTAAAGAAATTTAAGACAATTTCTAAACTGAACTTCAATTCGTATTTGAAATTCATAATACTTAAACTGAAATCAACTAAGCCTTTGACGTAGATGATAGTAAATGAGAAAACAGAAAGTTGTATTCCTAATAACCAGCTTATTAATTAGCATGTTCATGTTCCTAACCGATTCCCTTCCAGTCACCAATGCAACTTATGTTGAACAGCCAATCTCAGGAGCCACCATCATAATTTCAGCTGAACTAGGAAACTTTTCATCAGAAACTGGGGTTACTGACCTAAATGGGCAATGCAAGTTTATTTTCACAGCTCCGGCAGTAGAAGAAGAAACTAACGTGACAATAACAGCTGTTGCGTCAAAATATGGATACAAAGATGCTATGGCGCAATCGGTAATCACTGTAGAGCCAAAGAATATGACAGTTGAAGTTGAAATATATCCCAAGTGATAGTGTCCGAGGAAAATTCAAGCATCGTTGTTTATGTTACGTACGATGATGAGCTACCTATTGTAGGAGTTGAAGTTAATGTTTCAGCTAATCTGGGCAGTTTTCTATCAAAAAGCGAAACCACAGATTCACAAGGCATATGCACATTCACCTATATCGCTCCAGTAGTATACGAAGAAACTAATGTGACAATTACTATTACTTTATCAGAGGAGGGATACAAAGACGTTACGATTCAATCGAGGGTCACTGTCAAACCGAGAATTTTAACTGTAGAAGTTAGCGTCTATCCTAAAATAGTAATTTCCGAAAGAACAGCAAATATAAGCGTACATGTTACGTATAATGCCCAACCTATTCCAGATGCCAATGTCTTAGTTACAGCATCCTTTGGAAATTTCTCAGATTCAGCTTTAACTGACCTCAATGGAATTTGCGAGTTCGTCTTTGTAGCTCCGCCAGTTAATCAAGAAATTAATGTAACTATCACTGTGTACGCCTCAAAAATCGGTTATGTTGAAAGCAACTCATCCGTGACTATAACATTAAAACCTGGAACACTTGAACTGGAAGCCACTATTAATCCTACTCAGGCAATGTCCGGTGAAACAGTTACATTGTTTGTTGATGTAAGATGTAATTCTACTCCCGTAGAAAACGTATGGGTCAATGTAGTGTCGGATGTCGGAAACCTCTCCCAATACACAAATTCCAGCGGATTGTGCATGTTTACTTTTACCGCCCCAGAAACAACTACAAAGCTAACCCTCACCATTACAATTACCGCATCTAAGGATGGTTACATAGAAACACAAAAGATACTTTATTTGAATGTGTTGCCAACTGTGGGGCCTCAAGGTGGAGGATTTCCGTTGACAACTCTTCTCATAATCATGGCGGTCATTCTAGCAATAATAGTGATAATAGCCCTTCTGATCAGGTTTAAGATAATCGAGATAACTTGGGGTGAAAAGGAAACCTAAGTTGCTTTGATTTATTTTGATTTAGATTTTGAATTTTCGATTTCGAGGTGGAGCAATGTTTAGTAAGACATAAGATTTAATAAATGCGTGTACAACTATTCAATAGGAGAACACATATGCCAAATATAAGAGAGGTATTCACCAAAATCAAGAAGCTAAAAATAAAAATTAACGTCGGAAAGCACAAAAAACAGAAAACAAAAGCTGCTGCTCCCCCACCGCCACCTCCCAAGCTAATTCCAAGAGGATACAAAATAGTAGAGATATATCCACTCTACGAACCGTTTGTGCATGTAGCCATAGGCCAAAATCCCAAACGGGAGAGTACAAGTACTTCTTAGACGAACTACAACTTGACAGTCTTGAAAGAACAATTTACAACAGAATACTCGACATACTCCTTGCAGAAATAGAGCCGCCTAAAAAAGAAGTTGAAGACCCGAGGAAATTTTTCGCTGAAGAAGTCAAAAAAATTGTTGATAAGTACCGTATAAGCCTAGGTTGGCTTCCAGAAGTTTCCTGGTACAAGATTTTGTATCATGCAGAGAAGGATCTTGTAGGTTTTGGACATATAAACGCGCTTATGCGTGACCCAAACATTGAGGATATTTCATGCGACGGAGTGAAAAAGCCCGTTTATGTCTGGCATAGAAAATATGAAAGCATCGAAACCAATCTAACATTTGATACAGACGAGGAACTCGATAACCTCGTAGTTAAACTTGTTCACATGGCCGGAAAACACGTAAGCACAGGCTTGCAGTATGCTACAGAAGAGAAGTTACGCCTTTCGGAACAGCCTTCACCATAAGAAAGTTCAGAGAAGACCCATACTCAATAATAGACCTAATAAACTTGGGCACATTCTCGGAGGAAATGGCCGCCTACTTCTGGCTTTGCCTAGAAAACAGGGCCTCAATAATGGTGCTAGGAGGCACCGCAGCTGGAAAAACTACGGCGTTAAACGCTCTTGCATGCCTAATTAAGCCCGGAAGCAAAATAATAACAATTGAAGAAACCGCGGAGTTGAATCTGCCGCATGAAAACTGGGTTTCACTTATCCCGTCAAAGCTATGGTTTAGGCGCCTCTGGAGTAGGCGAAGTAACACTTTTCGACCTTGTTAAAACTTCGATGAGGCATAGACCAGACATCCTAATAGTAGGCGAGGTAAGAGGACAGGAAGCCTACGTTCTCTTCCAAGCATTAGCTACTGGCCACGGTGGAATGTGCACAATGCACGCAGAAGACTTAGACTCAGCTGTTAAGAGGCTTACCCAGAAACCCATGGACATCGCCCCAGCCTACATCCCACTAATGAATATAGTTCTAACCGTCCAAAGAGTTCACCTAGAGAAGAAAAAGGGTGAAAGGAGAGCACATAGAAGAGTCATATACGTAGACGAAATTGCAGATTACGAAGATTACCGGAATGTCTTCAAATGGAGACCAGCAAAGGACGATTTCGTTTCTACACTCAACAACAGCGTGATGTTAGCATCAATATCTGAACATGTAGGCTTGACAAGAAAGGAGCTTATAAAAGAAATTGAACGCCGAAAGAAAGTTCTACATTGGATGCGGGTTAGAGGGATAAGAAGCTATAAAGATGTAGCAAATATAATCGCAGAATACTACTCCCGTCCTAAAGAGTTCTACAAGAGAATAGTGGAAATTGAAAAGTTAGGAAAGGAGGTTGAGGCCATTGCCCCTACTCGACGTTCTTGAAGGCTGGTCTTATAGAATATTCGGGCGAATAGCGCCCGGGTTCCTAAAAACGTTTTCGAATTCAAAGAATACTTGGAAAAAGCACAGATAAGAATATACCCCGAAACCTATGTTTCCTTAATGTTTTTTGCAACTTTGCTAACTCTTCCAGTTTCAATAGCAGCAATAATTATGCTGTATTTCTTCAAGTTTATTCCACTAATATTCTTAGTACCCATGCTGGCATATGTTATGATATGTTTTATCGTAATCCCCATGTCAAGAGCAAGCGAAAGGGCAAGTGCGCTTCAGAGAGAAATGCCATTTGCCGCCACTTACATTACGGTGATGGCCTCAGGCGGCATTCCACCATATGTAAGCTTCAAAAGGCTTTCACAGGTTGAGCTTCTTCCGGCCATGCGAAAAGAAGTAAAGGAAATAATAAAGGATGTTGAAATTTTTGGCATAGACCCATTAACAGCTTTGGAAAATGCTGCAAAGAAAAATCCTCTTGACATTTTTAGGGATTTTGTTGCTGGTTACGCCTCTACGGTGGTCATTGGTGGGGATATAACGCACTTTCTGGAGACAAAGTCTGAGGAAATCTTCAGAATTAGGGCTTCACGTGTTAAGGTTGCTGCTGAACGTTTAGGAATGCTCCTAGAATCCTTCATTATTATAATGGTTTTGATGTCCCTTTGCTTTTACATTCTTTTCAGCGTAGAATCCATTTACAGCACTGGAATTTCAAGCAGCTCAAGCTTAATTCTCTACACCTATGTTTTTACACCCATGCTTTCACTAATGTTCATCTACTTAGCCCACAACATGCAACCGAAAACCCCCATCACAGATCGGACATCATACAAGGTCTACCAGTCTCATGGGCCGCCAGCATAATCTTATTCTTAATTCTCAACAACTTCTTTGGAATCATTCAGGTTCCATACTTTGCCACGCTTAGCTCATATGTAGACTTACCTACAAGCGTAGCAATAACCTTATTCGTATCGGTTGCGCCAGCAGCTTTGGTTCAAGGGAAGATTTCGAGGAAAAAGTTCAGCTTAGAGCATGGGATTGCAAACTTTCTTAGAGATTTGACTGAAATAAGGAAAACTGGTTTAGCTCCTGAAAAATGTATTGAAACTTTGTCTGATAGAGATTATGGAGAATTTAGCAAGGAGCTAAAACAGATAAGTAAAGAGATTTCTTGGGGCATTCCGGTTAGAAAGGTCATTATGGACTTCGTTAAACGAACGAAGAGCTGGTTAACTCAGATAGTGATGTTCCTGCTTGTTGAAACAATCGACGTAGGCGGGGGAACCATAGCCATGATAGAATCGCTTACAAGATTCAACACTATGACTCAGGAAGTTGAAAAAGAGAAGAAAATGGCTGTCCGTCCATACGTTATGATTCCATACTTTGCCGCTATATTGCTCGTTGCAACCACCCTGATGACCCTAATGTTTACGGCTCAAACACTAACTGTGGGGGGAACTCAAACAACAACTACAAACATAGACATGAATTTCCTAACCATGATCTTCTCAACATCTGTAGTAGTTCACTGCTACCTTATAGGATTGGTAGCCGGCAAGATAAGCGAGGAATCAGTTGCAGCCGGGTTTAAGCATTCAGCGTTACTGGTTCTAATAGCCATTCTCGCAGCTAAACTTGTCCCCATGTTTGTTGCCCCTAGCACCCCTACATAATATGGAGGTTTAATATGAGAGAAAACATGTTTAAAGGCGTTAAGGGAGCAAGCCCGGCTGTTTCAGCAGTTATAATTACGGCAATTGTTGTTTCCCTAGTCTTAGTAGCTATGACCTTTGCTAACAATTTTTTAGAGTCTAGAATTTCAGAGAGCGAATTTGATTCTATTAAACAGTTTATGCAGAATACAGCGGTTCAAATAGATGATTTAGCTTGGATACCCGGCACAGTTCAGACTGGTAGATATTCAAGCAGATACGGAGAGATGGAATTCATACCCGACGCATTGAATTATACAATTTATTACAGAAACGCTTCCGGAGAATACCTCCTCTGCTACGGAGTCTCTGGAATACTTGCCTTTAAAATGCCTATGTCGAAGTATTCGATTTCTGACAACTACTTTGAACTAGTTTATCCGACTAATAATTCATTAGTTTTTGAAGGAGCAACCGCCCCAATTGCAAGAGTTTACATAATCGAAAAAGCAGTAGCAGGCAACTACATCAGAATCATATTAAACCCATGTATTAGATTGGTAAAGGCAAATTTTGGCGGTGAAAACCATTATAAACTTTATCTACCAACTTTATACAGCGAAGAATCTCCGAAACAACACAAAACTGCCACTTTTAAATCTACCCAATTGATAAATTATAGGATTGGGCAGAACCTAGGCGTTACAAAAATAAGAATAGTTGTTACACCGTTGATTTACGACGCAGAATTTTTCGGTTTTTCTCCTTCAGAGATGGAGAAAACAATCAACATTGACAGCGGATCAGTAGTTGAAGCGTACATAAGCAGAGTGGGGGTCTCAATTGGGCTTCACGCATGAAATGGAGGTGTCTTTGAACAGATGCCGTACATAACAATAGAATACATAATTATGGTTCCGCTCTTAGTTTTACAGATATTCCTGTTTCCAATGGCTGCCAACTGGATGATGAACATTTGGGTTGATTCAGAAGAGAACTCGCCCTTGAAACAGTTGCAGGTCGTCTAGCAAGTTCAATTCAACAACTTTACTTCTCGTTGAATCATGAATCTGTTTTAGCGGGCACCATAACCTACAACCCTGGAGTACCAAAATACATAGATGGCTATTACTACACTGCAAGAGGCCAACTAACGCCCTTAAGTGGAGGAGAATCCAACCAAAGGTTGAATATTACTTTAACTCTTGTCGGTTTAAACATGGAAGTTGAAACACACGTTACAGTTGGACCGAATGTGGATTGGGCGGAAAGCTCAGTTTTCATCAGCAACTCTACAAATGCATGTATCTTAGTTACAAAATTCGCAAATGGAAGTTTCCTTTTCTCGTTTGGAGGTTAGTCTAATGGTAAGCACAACCATAGATCATCTGATTGCGGTTACAACTTTTCTGGTAGCCTTCTTCATATTCATTAGCCTCTTCAGCCAAGTGATTCAAGCAGCACTACTTTACCAATTTCACAGTCATCTCGCAATCAAATGCAGCGATATACTTGACAATATATTACTTAGCTTTGGTAACACTTCAGGTGTTTTCGTACTTGGAGACCCTAACCTTGAGCAATACTCGCTTAATCCATACTACGTTATGAAACTCGTTTCCTCAGAAACCCTTGTTGAATATCCTCCAAGCTCGGGCATATTTTATAGTAATATTACACTGGGCCCCGGGGACTATTTACTTGTACCACTTGAAAAATGCGTAACTTATGAGACTGCACAAAAACTGCTTGGAGTAGAAGGACTATATGGTTTCCAATTAAGTTTAACCCCAGTAATCCACGTGAGTTTTTCCAACATTCACGAAAGCGGAAACTCCCTAGGTTTTGATGTTAACGTTAACGGAATTAGTTTTCCAATCAGCAACGCAAATGTAACGTGCAATCTATTTTATGTCAGCGGAGTTGATGAAGACGGATACCCCATTATTACGTTTTCTAAAGCATCGGGTACAACGGATGGAAGCGGAAAAACTCACTTCTCGTTCGAAAATATTGATGCACCTAAAAACTACATAATTATGACAACGGTGAAAGTGGCAAATCTCTACGGTGTAGGTTACATATATAAGCAAGCTTTAACAAGCGCCGGCAACGTTATACCGTTCATTGAAAACATAGAAAACGGCACAATAATACTTGCGCATTCATGGGATGTAAAACAATACGAAAACAGCGGTGCACTACACTATAATGCAACATTCTTTGTGTTAAATGAAAATTGGGAACTCGAACCAGTTCAATTACTTGGAAATTACAGCGGACACTTAAATTATGCAGCTGGAACGCATGGAAAAGCCTACAATCGAACACAAATCCCACAAGAGTACTTGGAAAGCCCAGGGGTTCTAATAGTAACTTGCCGCAAAGGAAATGAGTACGGAGTTTCCGTCATGCCGTGGCAGATTCAAACGCTTAGTTTCAACATAACCTTCGGCGATGACCCGTCTAATCAAGAGTGGGTTGCTACAGACCTAAGGCAAGTATTAATTGGCGAAGTACCGTATCAAGCGAAATTAGCTCTCTGGAGTCTAAAGGGCTACCAAGTAACTAAGTTTGGAGGTTGATTCACATGATGAGAACTATTGAAGTTGGGATTGTAATTCTCATAATAACAACAGCCTTCATTACAGCATCCTATTTTATAATCCTACCGTCACCAAGGGAAGTTGCACCTCAAAACCTAAAAAGATTAGGATTCACAATTCTTAAGAACTTAGACTCAAACGGTTTCTTAAGCAGAGTTGTCTTTTCTGAAGATGAACAGTCCTGGAGCGAGCTTCAAACAACTCTCAGCTTGTCTACCACCGAACGTAATTTACAATTTAAGTGTTTTCGAAGTTGAAAACGGTGTCTATTCTTTAAAGAGAACGCTCACCAATTTTGTGGGAAAAGACGCCTTTTCCTATTCCGCATCTTACACAGTTAGCTCCCACGATGTAACTTACAGGAGGGTTATTCACGAAATTTCTGAAAACGGGAAAAATCTAACTCTTTACATATTGAATTGCGAGGATGCAAACGGATGGTGGATTACTGGGTACACAGCACAAACTTTAGCATTAGACCTGTACAACATGCTTTCGCCATATTTTGAAACAACAATTCTAGTGAACAACACTTCTCAACTACTAAGCTTACTAGATGGAAATAAAATAACTTCAATCCCAACGGAGGAAGTCATGGACGCAGTGATAATTAACACCTTTGGAGAAGCCGTGCCAATACCAAGCGAATACTGTCAAGGAGGCTCACGCGAAAACGAAGGCTATGATCCAGAACATGGAGAGGATCCAGAACATGGAAAGGGATCATATGCACTCTATTGTTATAATTTGGGCAAAAATGTAAGTCGGTATAATTGGAAGTGGGTTAGCATAGTAGGTTACCCGTTTTATTACGTAACGAATACAATCGCTCTTTCTAATTTGCAAAATAATTACGGAATTTATGGTGTAGAGCGAGTTGGACTAGCAGGGTTAAACGCTTTCCTGCGAGGTTTAGACAACGATACGTATAATGCTTGGTGGTGGGATAGTAAAGAAGAAAAATGGAAGTACGGAGATGATTGGATAGCAAAAGATATAACTAAAGAATATCAAATACTTGTCCATTTTACTCCAGAAGCACATTTTCGCTCTAACTATTACGGTATTTATCCCTCTACATACCAAAGTGCGAGCAGAGCTCTTCCAGAATGGTTAGAAAACAGTTATAACCTTACCATCGAAGCCGACGTCTTTGAACCAGTTAATGGCTATCATGCAGCAGCAACTTTTAAACACAACAGCGGAAGAGCCCTAGTTGCCATAGGTTTAACAAGAACACCAGACATTAGCATAGCTGCACTTGCTCTTCTCATGTATTACCGCCCCGTAATTTATAAAGAGACATTTACTGCGCCCGGAAAATCCAGGCTTGTTATCTTACAGCTTGGAGAAATGGGAGGTGTTTAAGTTTGATAAAAATCATAAGAAATGAAAAAGGACAGTTTTCGATAATTGCGGCTGTTTTGTTGGCTATAGTTCTCGTCGCAGCGGTTGTTACAACTTACTCCATGATTAATTTCTCTTTACCCAAAGAACAAACAAATGTTTTGTCTTCTGTTGACGAGATGAACATTTCGTTGAAACAAATGTTAGAGTTCGCTGTTGGATACTACTGTTCTGTGTTACAGGTAACTGGCAACGCAACCTTTGCACGTGAGTCGGCGCTTAATTATCTTAGCAGCGGACTTGAATTCATTGCTGATTCCCATCCAGAATGGAACCCTCATTCCAAATAGTAAACATGAACTTTTCAACACAATGGTACGAGATTTCAAGCTATTCCGCGGGTTTCCTCCACATAGTTTATAACTTGTCAAGCATTGGAATTAACAACATAGTTTATAGTAGTCATTGCTCCTTGCTACTTAACATAGTAAACGTTACTGACACACACGCCACAGTCAGCGTAGTAAAAGATGAAAACCTTATCGAGTTAAACCTTAACTCGCAAAACCTCGTCTTCTACTACTACGATAATACTACATCAAAATGGACGCCCATAACTTCACAGGATGTTTTAGCTCAAGGCAATCAATATCTCGTGGAAATCCCGAATAAAGTGGATAAGACATGCTTTTTACTTAAGGTCTAAGATGATAGAGGGATAACTGCAACAAGTTTCTATTCAACGATAAGAAAACCTCAGTACACGTATATTTTCAACTGGAACGCTACAGGAATGGAAAACATTTACTCCCAATTGGAATATGATAAAATCGTTATCGAAGTCCTTCAAAACGGCACTTTAAGATGGCTAGGTCAAAAGCTTTTGGACGGAAAGCCCATCCCGCCAGTGCCAGTAAAATGTATTCGTGTAAGTGCAAATTCAAATGCTGAAAACCTTGAAGAGAGGCAGATACCCTTCCAAGTTGAGGATTGGGCTTCTGACTATACTGTTCCATTAAGCAGAAGCAACAAAGAAACAAAATTCTCGTATGGAAACATGATAGTCTTCTTGATAGATCACACAATAAAAAACGTCACTATATGGTGGGGCGGCCGGGACTCAGCAGAACAAACATCATATGCAACTCAGGAAAACTTTGACGACAAAATAGTGAAAATCTCCGATGAAGAAAGCAAAGCCGTTCTTAACAACGGCGTCATTACAATGGAGATTTATTATGGAAACGGAAAATTTTACGTTGAAACCTCAACGAGCACCGCTAATTTTATGAAAATCAACGGACAATTTGCATCTTTTCATGCCTCTCCATCGTTTCCAATAATCAATGGAACTGTAAGAGACATAGTTCAACAGGAACCAGAATGGAATGAATACCAAGATGATTGGGAATTCCCAAACACCTATTCTCAAATAGTTTTAACGCTTCCAGCTAACACAACATACTACACATATTCTATTAGAACGATATTCGTTAACGCTTCAACATGCCCAGTAGACAGAGTTTTATCAGATCTTACTTTGATAAAAATCGAGAGTGAATGGTTGTGGAATACAGGTTTATCAGTTATAACAGAAAACGGAACAATAGCTGGTTTGCCAGTGACTGCAGAAATAGGAGTTGGCACTTATAAATTCTACAACTACTCCGACGGAACCTGGGAACATCACTGGAGCGAATATATACGCAACGGAAAAGGCGCAGGAGTGATGTTTACAGACAGCTCTAACATGAAACTTTACACTTTCGACGACATTGCAGGAGGAAAAACTGGCGCTGTAAGAGTAAGTGTAATAACTTGGATGTCAAGTGAAGATCCCAAAGTTATAATTGAGATATGCCCCGTAGCTAACAGCAATTTCCCTGCATCGTTTGATTATCCTCTTGATTTAATTTGGCACGGTGCCGTCGTCACTTTTGACGGAACTGACTTAATCTATGATCCTCAGAGTGCAGACAAAGTGGGATTGTGGGTACTCGTGGGGCATCCCCCAGCGGTGCAAATAATCGTCTAGTCTAATAGGTTACCCCAAAAGTAGAAGTATCAAAAACCATATTATATCTCCAAAGAAAAGTGCAACTAGAAAGCCAGCGGTAATAAAGACCAACATGGGCAAGCCTGGACTTGCCCAAATCTGCGGGTTAATCCTTTTATTTTCAACAGCAAAACTGAGTCTCTCCAAAATTTCATTTCTATCCTCATCTTTCGAAAAAACCACCAAAAAACGTTCTAATACACCATCTTTTTCTTTTATATTCTCCAATGGGAAGTAAAAATCTTTTTCCCTAAGTTTTTCCAAAGAAACCTTATATCCGCAAAGGACAGCTAAGATTTTTCGCCAGAAAGGCTCTTTTTCTAGCCCTTCAAAAAGTTTGGAACGCATTTTAACCTTCCAGAGAAGGTTTTGTAGGAGCATGTAAATAACGCTTGATGCAGCTAGAATCATTGAGTTTGTGAAAACTGTTAGCGGAAAGATTGGATGCCCATTTACAAGTTGAAAATTAAAAATGTTCTTTAAATAGATTGGAAAAGCCAATGCTAGGCACATGAATGCTTTTGCATCCGCACCGCCGAAGGCGCCTAGGTAGAATAAGGCTACGGCTAAAGTCCATGTAGTTACTACGGAAACTCCGAAAAGTATCCAATAGTTGGAACTTCCATAAAGGAAGCCGTCTAACAGCGTGAACATAAAGCCTAAAGGTGCATACAAGAGCCAGACTCGATTATTTACTTCTCTAGTTTTAATATCGCTCCAAGAAGCATAACCTAGAAAGAGCAGTGAAAGCATAACTCTTATTGCTTGTAATATCGCTTGCATTTGCAGCCCAAAACATAGTTTACTATAAAGCTTTTTACGGTTACGCCAATAAATTTCGGAATAACAACTGGAAAATTGGATGTAAAAATTGTACGTCTATGGAGCTGATTCGCTGAATACTAGTGGTTCGCCGAGTTTAGGTACTATCTTGAAGTAATACGTACCACTTGTCCAAGTATAATTTACATATATAAACTACTCCACCCTTTTTTCAACGAAGCCATTTACGGTGCTGAAGTCTACATTGTCCCTTGGTACAGGGTCTAATTCGCTCTCTGAAGTGCCGATGAGAATCATATCTATGTATGCGTCCTCGGTTCCAATATTTTTGACAATAATCGTTATGTTATTCGGTGCTTCCCAGCTAACGTCTATTTTCTTCAAGTAAACTCCTGCGTGAGAAGTTGCTCCGTCCATGTAGGTTGTTATCCACGCATAAGTCACAATTATGGCTGCTACGGCGATTACTATCAGCAGCAAGGTAGCCAGTATAGGCGAAATACCGCGTTCATTTCTAAATATTCTACGCAATCTGACTTTCACCTCTTTTGAAAGCAATAAACAAAACCATATTTAACACATATGAACCCAAAATAAAGATTAAAAATAGAAAAATGAAGGGAAATTAAGGTTTAGCCGGTTGGATATTCAACTGTGATTTCGAATGTTCCACCGTTGGTCGTTGTAGCATTTACCCAGAAGTCAAATCTGAAAGATTCATGAGCATTTATTGTAGCGCTAAAAGAGTCGCCCTCCGTCAACGCATCTAAAGTATTATCTGGACTAATTGGCTGCCAACTTCCAGTGCCATTTCCATAAACATATATGGTGAGATTGTCAAAATCCTTAGATGACGCAGCTGATGTGACCGTCAGAGTTAAACTGTAGCTGTTAGAACCTGTATTGTTGAGATAAAGATGCCCCGTTATATTTGTTGGAGTGTACTGTTCTACGTTCAGTGTTATTGAAACAGTATCGCCAGTTACAGGATTGCCGTCCTTTACCCACTGTAGGTTTCGTGTACCGACAGTTACTGTTCCTTGAATGTAAAGATAACCATAACTGGCTGCGCTAACAGCTCCTATTATCAATGACGATAAGAGCAACACAGAGATCTTTAAGAGTTTCTTATAGTTCATTTCCATTTTTCACCTCTCCTTCTTTTTTAGCCCTCCCTCCATAGTTTTATTAGTACGTAGATGCTTGCGCCGAGTACTGCTGCGCATGCTATGCCAAGCACTGTTGCGCATATTATAAATGCGAAGCTTTTCCATTCCGGCTTTAGCAGTGTATATACGCTTGCTCCTATGATGACTATGGCTGTTGGAACTGCTATGTGCCACCATTTTGGTTTTATGAACAGGTATATGCCTAAGCTTACAACTATGGAGTCGAAGATTATAACTGACAAGAATGTTAGTTCGAAGGTTAGTGGCGGTAGGATGAATATTGGATGGGTTGCTAGGCTTATGTAGCTGGACAGGAAGAAGGCTGAAATCATCAAAACTGGTATTGCAACAGTGTAAGTGAATATTCTGGCTAGTTTCCATTGTTTTTCGTGAATCCTAGGTATATTGTTAATGCGAAGGTGTTTGCAACTGCGATTACCAGGTAGATTAGGCTGTACCAGAACCGCATGTATAGGTTGAATGTTTGTAGGAATTCCTTGCTGACAATTAGGTTTCCGTAGCCCGCTAGTGCTGCCAGTTGGTACATGTAGGGTATTTTTGAGGGGAAATGCTTGTCGAAAAGCGCTGTTATTAGGCTTGTTGCTAGAAAGACGTCTATTCCCATCAGTAGGAAGAACTCTGGATGCAGCTGGGAGGGCATTTCTATCAAGAAATGGTATATTGTATCATATTATTTAAGTCATACGAATTCCGAATCAAATTCCAATAAAGAATATGAAACACTACTCAACTTTTTCTACAATTTCAAAAACGAATGGAGCAGAAACAGTTTTAGCGTCCAACTTAACGCCTAAAAGCCCTTCAAGAAAGCCCCCAGACTTCAAAACTGTCAATAAAGGGAGCCTTAACAATGATATATTTATCCTTAATATACAAGTCGCCAAATCCTTGAACTCTGAGCCTCTTAAAAACTTCCGGCCACTTATCCTTATCTGTGGTTTTAAGGTCTAAACTAGCTTCCAAAGAAACTTTTAAAACTTCTCCTGCCTTTTTACCTACTTCCCACCATTTTTCTTTTGGGATATGTTGAAGCAGAACTGTTATGAACTCTATATTTACGAAGGCTATTCGGCTTATACCGCAGTAATATTCCCCGGGTATTTCCAATCGTAGATCATCATGCTACGGTAGACATCTAACATTTTAGATATGAGCGGTTTTATTCCCGGCTCCTTACCTTCACGGATGAGTTGGTCAATGTATTTACGTTCCTCCTCATCCAAAATTATAGTTGTTCTTTTTACGGTGCGTTCTTCCTTCATGAAATTTTCCTCAATTCTAGCGCATACCTAACATTTTTTCAAGCATAACTTATATGATTTTTCAATGGCATAAATCGCTAAACTTAAGGCGTTCTTCGACAACATAATTCGTTGCCGATGAAGAGTCCCCCTACTGACGTTTGGATGACGGAAAACTCCGGGGTATCTGAGGCACTACTCAATTTCGCCGGCTTTAACAAGCATAAAAACGATTACTAGCCCTAAAATTAGGAGAATAACTCCCAAGGTGACGCTGTAGGCATATGGGACTCCGATTTCCTGAACTAAGAAAACAACGTATGTGGGGCCAGCGAAAATTAGGAAGGCTGCAATCAAGGTTAGGAAGGTTTTCCAGATTCTAATCCTTGTTTCTTGTTTGCTCATGTCAATGCCTTCTGCTGAAGTTTATCTAACTTTACTTGAAAGAACATTTATAAGCCTTCCTTCTGCTCTAGCCCCAGAAGTTTTAGTAAAAACCTGAAAACTGAAAGTGCAGATTCCCTATCCGCTCTAAGTCCAGTTGTTGCCCCTAAAACGCATATTCCGGTCCAACCTCGAATTTTTGCAAGCCCAAGTAAAAGGCCAGTGGCACCCATTATTCTTCCCTTGCTATACAGTAAAGCGCCTTTCTCAACAAGTTCTGAAGCAAGTTTGGAAGATGTTGCAGCAACGTAAACTTCTTTGTTTGGATTTTGAAATGGTATACCCCCAACAGTTATTACCGTGTCGCAACCGAACTCTTCAGCTATATCGAGGATTTCGCTTCCTAACTCGTAATGTGCATTAACATCTTCAATTGAAGGCTGCGTGTCTCCGGTTAGAATTATTAATGGTCTGTTTTGAGTTGAAGCTTCATAAAACTCGTATCTTGGGGGTCTGCAAACTCCTCGGCTGTCAACTATTACGTAGTCTTGAAAATAGGGCGAATAAAGTTCAAGAAAACGTTTTCCACCGCAGAAGTCAATTAAAAGTTTAGCAGTTAACCTTCCAATATTGCCGAAGCCGGGTAACCCCTCTACAAGTATCGGATTCTTGATTTCAGGCTTAAACAACCATTTTAGAAACGTTTTATCCATGGTCACACGGTCAAGATTAAGAATTTGGATGTTATTATAGGTTTTTGCGGTCATGCTGATTCGCTGAAGGAAAGAAATATTAGCTGCTGGAGTATTCCCGATTAAAAGGTGAAGGCTATGAATGAGGTTGGGACTTACATCAGAGTCTCTTCTCTACTAATCATAATGGTGTTCATTGCCGGATTAATTTCAGGCGGAATCATAAGCTGTTTAATAACTTTTCAGCAAATAAACGAATTAAAGAACGAAACTTCCAATTTAAGGGCACATGTTTCAAAGCTTTGGGGCTCCCAAAACATTACCTACCAGAACATCACCTTATATCAAAACGGGACATCACTTGTTAAAATTTATGAAAAAGTTAGGGACTCAGTAGTTTTAATTCGTGGGACTCTTGCCGAAGGAGGAACAGTTCAAGGTTCAGGCTTCGTATATAATTACTCTGGACTAATGGTTGTAATTACAAATTACCACGTAGTTCATGGAACAACAAGCATAAGCGTAACATTTTACAACGGAAACGGCTATGCGGCACAAATTAACGGCACAGACCCCTACGCAGATCTTGCAGTTCTAACGGTTGACGCACCGGAAAGCGAATTTAAACCGCTTGAAATTGTGAGTTCCTCAACATTGCGGGTTGGTGATCCAGTAATAGCGATTGGCAACCCATTTGGACTTGTTGGTTCAATGACTATTGGCATAGTGAGTGCATTGGGAAGGACGATAACTGAAGAGTACACTGGAGGTTTCGCAATTGCCAATGTAATTCAGACAAGCACTCCAATAAACCCCGGGAACTCAGGAGGCCCTCTACTTAATTATCAGGGGCAAGTTGTAGGTATAACAACTGCCATAGTTGCCGCCTCTCAAGGAGTTGGATTTGCAATTCCATCCAATACTATATTAAGGGAAATTTCCTCCCTAGTGGAAACTGGAACTTATGAAGGACATGCTTATTTAGGCGTAACAGGAACAGACATGAGCTATGAAATTGCAAAGGCAATGGGGGTAAACGTAACCTATGGGTGGCTAATAGTTGATGTTATGAAGGATGGGCCATCCTATACAAAATTGCAAGGTGGAACACAACAAGTTTACATAGGTGGAAGCTGGATAACCGTTGGCGGAGACATAATAATTGCGGTAAATGGGACTAAAATAAAAAATGGGGATGATTTGGCAAGTTATCTCGAAGAAAACACTTGCCCGGGGGATACTGTCGTCTTAACTATCATCAGAAAGCTCAACAATGGTTTCCAGCAGATGGAGGTGTCCGTGACTTTAGGGAAAAGGCCTCCGCCTCCAGTTTGAATTAACTTTAACAGTTAACAAGTAATAGATTGGTGAAGTAGTTGGAGGTGTATGTTGGGACTTCGGGTTGGCTTTATTCATGGAATGAAGGGCAAAACTTTGATTGGTTTTTGAAGAATTCAGGCTTGAATGCTGTTGAGTTGAATATGAGCTTTTACCGTTTCCCATTTCCTAATCAGGTTAAATCTTGGGCGAATAAAGGAAGAAATCTTAGATGGGCAATTAAGGTTAACCGTTTAATAACTCATAGATTCAAATTTAACGAGAAAGCTTTCAGCCTGTGGAAAAAATTTGAGTTTATTTTTAAACCTCTTGATGAAAATGTAGACTTTTATCTGTTTCAGCTTCCTCCCTACCTAAAACCTGATTTTTATTCTAAAATTGAGGCTTTCTTCAAGAAGACAGAACTTATGGAAAGATTTGCTTTAGAAGCTAGGAATATGGAATGGTTTAGACAGAGATTTGTTGAGTGGGCTTCAAGCTTGGGTTTAACGTGGGTTAGTGTTGACTGTCCAGAACTTCCAAACACTGTATACAATGTGAACGGTATAGTTTACGAAAGGATGCATGGAAGAACTGTCTGGTATGGCCACTATTACAGCAAAGAAGAACTGAAGGAAACTGCGCAGAGAATCGTTAAGGCAAAACCGGATAAAATATACGTTTTCTTTAATAATAACCACGCAATGCTGGAAAATGCGAGAGAAATGTTGAAGATGCTAAAGGGGCTTTAAGCCAGCTTATATATGAAGTTTAGTTTTCTTTGGTTTCCGTCTCCTTTGGTTGCGTCTCTGCGGCTTTTCTTTCAACTTCTGTCAACACGATTATTCCGTCAACTAGGAGGAAGAGGCCGACTATCCATGCAAGTAGGAATGGAAATACTATGAAAAGTACGCCGAAAACTATGCAGATTATCCCAAGAGCAGTTTTTGAAAGAGTTACACCTATTCTTTTTAATTCTCGCCTAATTGCTTCTGCCATAAATATTCGCTCCTAGCCTCCAGATTGGTTTGTCTGTCTATTTAAGCATTCTTAACCAAAAATCAACTTTACCCAAGAATCTGGAACATCTCAGCTTCAAATCAAAGCATATATGATAAGTCTTATTCCGGCCAGAAACCCTATTATTGAAAGTATTTTCCTCAGAGTCTTTCCTCTCACGCGTTTAGCTAGAGTTGAACCCACTTGGGCGCCAATTACTGTGCCAGCGGTGATTGGTATTGCATAATCAAAAAGTAGATTATGTAGGAAGCCATGTGCGAAAATTCCGGTTAGGCTTGTTAGAGTCATAGCGAACTCTGAACTTGCAATTGCAATGTGCGGCGACACTCCCAACAGAATCATCGTTGAAGTGTCAGTTATCCCTCCGCCTAGCCCACACATTCCAGCGACAAGGCCTCCAGCAAAGCTGCTTAGAAGAACTAAAGCCGGGCTGCGTATCCTATACTTAAACACTTTACCTGAAGAGTCAACTATTGTCCTTTTCCACCCCCTACTCGGTTGATTCTTCAAATCTTGTTTTTCAATCAATTGACTCTCCTTGTTACGTGTAAACAGTAAAGCTGACATAACCATCACCAGCGCTCCGACTATTCCAGCCAGAAAATCTGAAGGTAGAAACGTTGTTAAATATGCGCCAAGTGCCACGCCGGGCAAATCAAGCACGTCATAGATGAGGCCAAGAAGATAATCAACCCTTTTCTGTCTTACATAAGCTACTGTAGCAGAAATTGACGTGCCACACATAGCCATCAAACTCACAGCAACAGCGTTTTGAGCCGGCAGACCAAAGAATATTATAAGAACTGGTACAATTATGAAGCCGCCTCCAAGACCAGCCATAGACGCAGGTAAACCAACAGCAAAACCAAAGAGGAATAGTAGCAAAGCTTCAATTAAGCCCATACAAAAGCAATAACAAAGTCAAGCTTTTAAATCTTAATTGTAGCAAACCGTCAAAATATTGGTAGCGGGGGTCGATTTTTTAACTTTACGTAAGGATCAACTTTTCGTAAGAGCTTCAAATACGCAATCAATTGCAAATTCTAGATCTTTGGCGACTTCTTGGAAGTCTTCAAGTAAATAATTCATGCAAGAGTAGAAACCGCACATGCTGGCTTTTTTTGATTCGTTAAATAGAGGGCAAATCCAGTAGTATAGTGTAAAGAATAGAGATTCTTTGGGAGAGTGTTTGTCAACATAAACTGTATATTCTATCCAGCCTGTTCTCTGCGAGATTAATTCCCACATTAGTCCTATAAGGTCGGGGGTGTTTTTCCGATAAATCCTTAATACTTGAAACAAATTTTTCTCCAGCTATTTTATATACAATATAGAGATCATCCCAGATCATGTTGAGTAGATCATCGAACTCTCCTTTGTCTTTTTCAATTTTTGACATTAAGTATTTTGTTCCATTTAAGGTACATGAAATACAGCGACGCCCAAATTTTCACTATGTTATCTTTTGCGGCCCATAATTTTGCAATTTCTTCATTTGTATATCCTCGTTGCACATATTTCGTCCGTCGTTTCTGAACTATCAACATATGAGCCTTTAACAAAGATAATATCAGCGGATGCTTCGAGAAAAACAAGCAGCAGTAATCTATGGATTCATTCCTTATTAAGAACTCATGTAGCTTATTGGCATCCCAAAATTCTACGTCGCTTTTCTTCGATTCGATGAACTCTTTAAAGAATTTTGTGGGAGATTTCACGTAAACATAAACCATTTTTTTGTCATTTGCACTTTTAAGAAATTGATTAAATTGCTTGATATCTTTTTTACGCGGTTTAATTTTAACTTGTATTGCTATTTTTTCGGAATCCCTTTCACATAAAAGATCTATCCCTTCTTCATGAACTCGTTCGTTCTCATGAAAATTAGTTGTTGAGTAGTCTAGCTTTCTATAAGTTCTTTCTAAAATCTTAATTATAAAACTCTCGTCAAATCCTTCCCAAATCATCTCTAAATAATTGCTGTTCATCCCTCTTCCACCAGAAAGAATATTTGATTAAAGTTCAATAATATATCACTAACAATGCTGTGGCACGATGACTTTTTTACTTTACCGAACGGTAGAAAAAGGAAACTTCTTAAGGCTGGAAGATTCGTAGGCAAATTTATTATCCAGCACCCTTATTTCCACTTTTATCCACCTACTCTATATGAGGACGGAGAGAATAAAGAAGACAATGTGAAGATATACCTTCGACAGTTTGAAATTTTAACAAAAAATGACCTTTTCAGTGTTACTGAATTTGCGTCTATGGTCGAGAAAACTGTCATTTGGAAAATGATTACGTTTTTTGGTATGAAACAGGGTTTTGGAGCATAATTTCAAATGGGGATTTATACATGGGTATGGGATTATTGAGATTAGATGAAATTTTAAGTGAGAAAGGACATACAAAGTTTGCTCTTTGTCTCTCCAATAATACTTCCATTACAATAATCAATTCAAAGATTGATGAAGAAGATAAAGTCATCCTAAGTGTTTATGCCTCTAATGAGCTTATCCCATTCGCTGAGGTACTAGAACCGTTTCGTAAGACCGTTAAGAAATACGATTATGTTAAAGTTCTTAAGAGCGAGATTTTACCAGAGAAAGTCTTGCGAAGAATATGGAGCGCCAATCGGCTGATTGACCTTAATCCTATAGCATTTGTCATGGATAAGGAGTTCCAAGGTTATAAACGACTCCCAATTATTAAAAACCCATTCAGAAAAGTGAAGGATCCTGTTGTGCGAAGTTTATACAATATAACTGGCATAACCTCTGGGGGACTCATTGAGTCGGATTATTACGGGGGCAGGAAATTTCTACCCTACGCCATTATATGGGACCTTACAGATGTAGCCGTGGTAGAGTTTCACTTTCGACAATACTTGGGTCGTTCTCCTTATGACTAAGATTTCATTAACAGTTATTTCCAACTTAACACAAACTATGGCTTAACTTCAAAACTTACTTTTTTGATGTTTTTTATTGCTTCTGCAAATTCCTTCTGCAGAGGTCTCAGTTTACATCCGGGCTTCTTAATCTCTATAAACACTAGTTCGTCTCCCTTCAGGGCTATTCGATCGCAAACAGAGGAAATGTAAAAGATTTTATCATATTCATGCTTTATCTCTTCAACAACCTTATTTTCAAATTCTCTACTTTTTTCCCCAAATTACTATAAAACTCATGAATGTTAGAGTACTTCCTATGCCTTGCTAAAACACCTTTCCTAGACAATTCCCTTGTCCGAGGATCACCCTTCTTAAACAGCCATTTTCTATAATGTTCAGGATACTTTTTATTCTTAGCTTTAGCTCCTTTACTTGCTATCTCCCTCGTTTTGGGTCGTTTGGCTTAAAAGGCATATATTAGCCCTCTAAAGCGTTTACTTCAATCTTTACTTAAAGTTTAATTCAAAAATCGAACAGTGCTAGCGGGGCGGGTTTTTGGTAGCGGGGGGTCGACTTTCAAGAGGCCAGACGCGCTGACCTCTTTTTGAACGACCGATCTCCGGGTTATGAGCCCGGCGGGTTATACCTGGCTACCCCACCCCGCTACACTAGGTAGTAGTAGGTTTATGGGATTCTTATAAACTTTAAGCATTACTTGGTTTGAGAAAGTAGAAAAATGAAATGAGTGTTAGGGAAATGTTAATAGCCATTTATGGATAAAGCGGCTGGTTTTCATGACCGTTATGTTAACCCTACTTCTTTTTCCTCGTTGTCTTCTTTTTGGTTGTTTTCTTTGTTGATGACTTCTTTTTACTTGTTGTTTTCTTTCCTTTACATTTGCGGGGCATGACTACAACCCGAAACTAAGTTATGACACAGTTTTAATATTTAAAATCTACTATAAGGAAAGCTTAAATTTCATCTTGCCAGAACTGGTTAAATTCTATGATAATTTATGTTTTAGCTTTTCTTTTTTTATTAAACTAACATATTCGTCTATTACTTTGCTTAGTTCCCGTTGGGTGTAGCCACTAGCTATAAAACCGTTCCACCAATTGATCATTCTTTCCAGCATTACTCTCATGAAAAGTATAAAGATAAGAACAGGAATTACAAAAGTCAATGCTAAATTAATCGGAAATGAAAAATAAACCATTATAAAAAGGTCAAGGAAAAAGTTTAAGACGATAAATATGGGAATAAAGATGGCCCAAAACAATCCGCTGAAGGAACCTAAGCTTAGAAGGGGAATTTAAAATAAGCCTATAAAATATCGGAAGGTCCTTTTTGTTTATTTTTAAAACTTTTGCTTTTCATCCATTTTAAGTCATTAAAAACTACAATTTTCCACAGATAAGTTTTGGCCTCCGCCTTTCACTCTTTAAAATTTGGGGCTAGCGTGTTGGTTGTAACCCGCCTTCTGTTCTTGGCGGCATCCGGCTAAGCGGGCTACCCGCGTCTCCGGCAGAATCTTCATTGACGCCTATTCGCCCTTCCACCCCGAGGGACGGCCGTTTCAACGTTTCCACCCGACACACTCAACTCGGCAACTTAGCATGCCTCACTTTCACGTGTCCGGGTGGACGTTCCGTTTCTGTTCCGTTGCCAAGGCTCTCGCCATGCGCCCTTGCGGGCGCCTCGGTTCTGCTGGTGGGCGGAGTTTCCTCAGACGCTATTTAGCGTCCGAAAGCCGCCCGCCAACTCGCCAGCCCCAATAGGAAAATGTGAAATCAAGGCAATAAGGATTTCACTTTTAACCTTTTTGATTTGATAATTCTTTTTCAAGTTTCTCTATTTCTTTTAGAAGTTTTGAAGTGTCCTCTTTTTGAAGCTTGATTTTTGAAGGTCGTTTTCTACTTCTTCTAATTAGGATTGTAACGAAGATTATTGCCGCTACTGCGACTATTATTGTTGTTACTTCTGGTTTTTGCAGAAATTCGATTAGAAGCTCTATTAGGCCTTTTTCTGGAGGAGGAGAAGGCGGGGGCTGCGATGGAGTCCAGGTTATGTTTTGAACTATTATGTGCGGCTGGTTGAATGAACAGAGGAATTGGCTTTCAGAAGATTCTATGGTTAAGTTTGTATATGAAACTGCTATGTCGAGGTTCCAATGTGCATCTGTTAGGTTACCGTTTTCTACGTTGATTCTCAATGGGCGGCCAGCCCAGTCGACAAGTACATTTTCCGTGGTATTCGATGCAACTGTCAGCATAGGCCACAAATAGACTGTTTGATTTTCCGCGTTATACTCTAGGCCAAGGTAGGCTGAATTTTCCACAGGCTCCCAGCTTCCATTAAGATTAACTTCAAATTTTAGTTGAGAGCTTCCTGAAATTTTAAAGCTTAAGGCAACGCCTACAACGGTCAAGTTGACGTTGGCGTTGTTTGTGAAGTTAAGGCTTAGAATCTGTGAAGCAGTGTTATTGGACTTAATCTGCCATTTAGGCTGGAATTCGGGCAGTTTCACTTCGACGTCTAGTGGGACAAGGGATTTAGAATTGAATGTTGAAAGAACATCTTCTAAATCTGCCTTTTCAGCTTCAAGCTCCTCTAAGGACTTTTCTAATTCCTCTTTAGTTTGACCAGTCATGTTAGAAAGCGAGTACAACCCGTAGGCCAGAGAATATAAGCCTTCAACTACTTGTTCAGTCGCATTATTTGCAAAATCTAACTGCGAAATTAAACTGTTTATTTGATTACAAATTTGAAGTAACCCTGGAACTGTGCTGTTTCCATTTCTTGCCAAGTCTATCATATTGTAGGCTGCGGTCATGTTTCCTATTGTATAGCGAAGTAAATCCGTAAGAGTATCATTAGAATACAGCAACGCTGTGACGTTTGGATTGTTCATGAAAGTGGTTAAACTCGAATTGGCGTTCAAAATTAATGATTGTGAAGACGCTAGAGTGCTATCCGCTAATTGAAGAACCCACTTGGTATAGTTAAGAAAGTTAATAAGCATATTAAACATTTGAGTTGAATTTTTTTGTAGGCTGTCAGCGATTTCCTGTAGGCCTGAATACATTTGGAAGGTGCTTTGACTTAGGTCGCCGAAAACTTGGGTGAAGTTTTGCATTAAGTTAGATTGAAGTTCAAGGTTTTTGGTCATGCTTTTTATGTATGTTTCAAGCATTTCCGGAGCGGATGTTATCTGGACGCTTATCGGTTCTAGGGGAACTTCGCCCCACTCGCTCATTTCAATAATGCTCGCAGAGGCCTTAACTGTTTGGGGCTTATCCTCTAGGAAAAGCATCCATGTTGGCATTATTTTGTTGCCCATGAAGGATGTGGAATTAGCTTTAGGCTCTGATCTTACTCCAGAGAAGTAATCGTTTTGGAAAGCCACAGTAACTGTGCACATTAAGGGTTGAACAAGCGTTTTGTTGTTCGATATATAGAGTGGTGTTTGAGTGTTTTGCAGTGTTATTTCGAAGGTTAGTGTGTCGGAAATATTTGCAGAAACTGTGTAAAAACCCCTAACCCCCGTTACATTCGCTTTCGCATCGTTTATGTAGAGAGTTGAATTAACAGAAACTGGGATTTTTCTGAATGTTTCGGCAGTATAGTAGAATCTTAAGCTTTTGCTAGCGTTTATTTCTATGTTTTTCCATGTTATGCGAGTTAGATTTCCAAAATTTTCTATATTATCGTATTTTGGAGTTCCGTAAAGTGTGGTGAATGTAGACGTGTTGATGCATCTCACCCTATCAATTACATCAACAACGAGGGGAGATGAACTATTGTTATAGATTTCAAAACGCACTGAAACTCGCTTGCTTAATAGTTTTCCGTTAGGCGAGTAAGTGGCTTCAATAAACTCTACTTTTCTACAGATAAGATGAGGAGAGCTTGAATTATCTGCTTTTACATTTAGCTTTATAGAAATGGGTTCAATCATCAACAGTAAAAGCATAACGAAAATTAATAGTGAAGTAAACTTTTTCATTTGTTTCCCTCCAATAAGCCGTATTTTTCCAAGTTACGCCTTATTCTTTCAAATCTTTCCTTATAGTTTGAGATAACTTTCATGTAGATTTCCGGGTTTATTTTTTCTCTTCTTTCATGGAGATAGTTTATCGATGTTTTAAGCCATTTCAATTCAGCAAGTAGGAGTCTACGACGTTCTTCGTTTAGTGTTGCATCTGAAATTTTTGAAATAGCTTTTAAAGGTTTGCTGTGGATTTTTCCGTCGATTAAGTAGAATCTGCGCTTTGCGTATTCGGCTATCATTGGGTCGTGAGTTACAACTATGAATGTTTGGTTTAGGGTTTCATTTAGGTTTTTCATGAGGTTTATTACTCTTTGACCGGAAGCTTGGTCTAAGTTTCCGGTTGGTTCATCTGCAAGTATTATGGCGGGTTCATTTGCCAGCGCTCTTGCTATTGCGACTCTTTGCTGTTCTCCACCGCTGAGTTGAGTTGGCCTGTGATGCATGCATCACAGGCCAACTCAACTC
>Ga0190354_1000018_pt1 | contig 30329 bp, 29 predicted proteins | sample 4872131213_MG_FD_163436 | JGI IMG/M metagenome (GOLD analysis project Ga0190354, IMG submission 163436) | Hydrothermal vent microbial mat bacterial communities from Southern Trench, Guaymas Basin, Mexico - 4872-13-12-13_MG | ecosystem: Environmental > Aquatic > Marine > Hydrothermal vents >...
CTTTGGACTGGTATAACAGAAGTTTAGAAATTAGTGAATCAATATCTTGTAAAGAAAGCTTAGCTACTACTTATAATAACATCGGAGAAATCTATCGTGTTCAAGGCCGTTACCAAGAAGCTTTGGACTGGTATAACAGAAGTTTAGAAATTAGTGAATCAATATCTTGTAAAGAAAGCTTAGCTACTACTTATAATAACATCGGAGAAATCTATCGTGTTCAAGGCCGTTACCAAGAAGCTTTGGATTGGTATATAAAGAGTTTAAAGATCAAAGAAGCTATAGATGATAAATTAGGTTTAGCTATTGTATATAATAACATAGGTTTGCTTTATACTCATCAGGGTAATTATAAAGGAGCATTGATTCAGTATGAAAAAAGCTTAGAAATCAGTAAAACGATAGGTAACATGTCCGGATTGGCTCGTGCGTACAATAATATTGGAAATATTTATCACATCCAAGGTAAATATGAGGATGCTTTGCATCTATGCAATATGGTCTTAGAAATTTCCCAAAAAATAAGTGACCAGTTGGGATTAGCTGCTGCTTATAATAACATTGGCAGGATTTACCGTGATCAAAATCGTTATCAGGAAGCATTGGATTGCTGTATGAAGAGCTTAGTTATCAGAGAAAGGATAGGTGATGAAGTAGGTTTATCTACTACTTATCATTCCATTGGCTTAATCCATTGTAACAGAAATAACAACAAGGAGGCATTAGATTGGTTCAAAAAGAGTCTGAGAATCCTTAGAAAATTAGAGAATAGGTATAAACTGGCTTCTCTTGTCAGAGATATGGGGCTTTCATACAAATCGCTTAACGAAAGAAAAGAAGCTAAAATTTATCTTGAAGAGAGCTATAAACTCTATACACAGCTTAATCTTATGGACGATGCAAATAAAGTTAAGCAAGTTCTTAATTTGCTTTAAGCTTTTAATGTAAAGAAAGGAGTGAAAAGATGGGATTTTTGAAATATTGTTTCACTATTAGTATTATAAGTTTAGCATTTGACCTAATATGGAGATTGGCAGTAATTATAATTCTTTTGCTTCTAATCCCTATAGGAATAGTGATCGGAGGCTTGATTAAAAAACAGCAACTGGCTCTTATATTGGAATATTTGATTATCAAATCGCTTAATTACTATTTGATTACATCTCTTATCTTTACAGCAACCTTTTTTTCGATCTACCCTATCAATAAATTCGGTGGGATTATGCTGTATGCTATTACTGGGGGTCTTTTGCTTGGTTCACTTATTATTGCAGGAATACGTGGAGGACGAGACAAAGCTTCAGAGGAATCTAATTCTATTGCATTAAAGATGTTGAAGTACGATGTGATACTTCTAATATCTTCTCTCCTTCTTTACACAATAATGTTTTTTGTTCCACAAATTGGTGCTAATTATCTAATGATTTCTATAGTTAAAATCGCCAACCAGGTTATTAACTGGGTGTGGGGATTGCCTATTATAGGATATGTTTTGGGAATTATTGGAATCCTTTTTATTCTAAGTTTAATTTTGACAGCTTTAGGACTTAAGCCAGAAGAGTGGGAACCTATTTCTTATACTCCATCATCCTCTGAATACTATCCGTCAAGTATGCAGAGTGGTGGTACTTCATCATCACCAATAAGTAGTCGTTCCCGCGGGTCATCATCCTAAAAAGATGCTCGGTGCGTAGCAGAATTCTCTTTTTGAGCTCTATAAAAGAAGGGGGCATAAGAAATATTATAAATAAGGGCTAAGAGAGAAATGAGGATCAAAACTTTAATTAGAATGGCGCAAGGGCAGATAGCACAGCACAAACAGCTAACGCCCAAATTGCTTTGCAACTTCGTTTGTACAGAAAACGTCTGCTTGTGTGAAAACCCTTGAAAAATAATAAAATATTGATATCATTTTGGCAAGAAAAAAATGATAAAAGGAAAATATGAAGTATATTCAGGGCGTCCCCACCTGTCTGCCGACAGGCAGGGATGAAATCAGTTGGAATTTTGCTTGCAAAGTGGACAAAAAACTACTTTTCACACAGCCTGACGTCCTCGGTGTTTGTGAAGTTTTGCGAAGCAAAATTTTGGGGAAGCGAAGCTTCCCACAAACACCGTGTTAGCTGAAGTCGCTTCCTTTCCATAACTCAGATTGATTTGGCTAATTACTCTTGAATTGATGAAATTATCCTCTCTGAAGCTTTTTCATATCTTTTTTGTATATTTCCAATAATTCCTTTTACTTTTTCATAGTTTGTCACAGAGGTGGGATCATTTAAACCTTTCACCCTCTTTTCTTCTCTATCTTCCTCATTTATAAGAGCTTGAATAAATGTCTTGGTAGCTTCAAGTCTGGAAGAGATCCTTTCTATCTTTGTCCGCCGAAGATCAGTTCCATTTTTCATATAACTTTGAATCATATCTATATATAAATCATCCAAATATGTAGCGTTCTTAACTTCATCCAAATATACATCATTAAAGATTAATCTATTAAGATAAAACTCACCAGCGAAGGTTAATTTGAGGATTTTAATTTGATCTCTTTCAATATTGCTACCTTCGTGGTAAGGTGATTCTATTAAACTTACATCCATCAATAATTGCATCGTATCTTTAACTTTTTCGCTGTTATACCCTAAAGACTCCATAAACTTTAGTACTTCATCAATAGGTGCTTTATTCCCAAAAAGCTTTATTGCTTGAAGAGTTCTTATTCTAATCAAATTGTTGCCCTCATAGTTTGGATCATTATCATCAAAAAGATTTAACACCATGGTAGAGGGGTCATCCGGAAAATAAAAAGGATTATTCCCGCACGTTATAGCTCTGAGAAAATCGCGTGGCCTTACTTTATCTCTTACCTCCCTTTCTTCAGGGAAAAGATAACCAGATGATAGTGCTACTCTTACCATTTTCAGCATGATTCGCATATCATAGTTTGAGATATTTTCCAAGATTTCAATGATTTCCTTGTCATTGAGTAAGGAATCAAGAATTATGTTAAACTCTTTTTGCAAGTTAGATTGATCAAAGACACACCGAGAGCCTGAAGGGGTATATATCTCAATTTGATCCTTGTCAATAAAATTAAATATTTTGCCAATGAAATCTGATTCAAATAGCCAGGAAATTCTCTTTTGTAATATGCCCTTTGTGTCCGGAAGCGCCAAATGCAAAAATCTAGGTTGAAAAGCCGACAACGGTACATGCCTAAAAGCAGATGGCAAGGTATAGTCTCTCGCACTCATAATAACGTCCACTTTTAGCTCATTCAATAGCTTGGTACTCAAACCAAATATTCTTTCTTGTGTTTTTCTTCCAAAGTGGTCAACATTGTCTATTACTATAAAAATCTTCTTCCCCTTCTTCCCAAGATATCTAAGCCTTGCCCTATTAAACAACTTTATCTCACTTACAAAATTGTCGATTTTGGAAAAGAGGTAGTCTTCATAATCTGACCCGCTTTTTTGTTTCTTGTGTTTGATAAGACTCTTAAATGGTATCAGCTCGTCCGCAAAAAGCTCTTCCCCAAGCTCAATACCCGGTGAGCTAATATCTTGGTATTTAGAAGTTAAATGTTCATGGATTTTATCGTGAATAAATTCTTCTAGTTTTTCAGAAGGTATATCCTCTCCTTCACCAAATTCCCTTATGTTTATAAGGATACCGTCTATTTTACTATCCAATCTGTACTCTTTCACACCTAATAAGAAATAGTAATATAAATACGTCGTCTTACCAGTTCCCACATCGTTAATTATCAAGAAAGGCTGAGTATATTTTGATTGGGGGAGGTTCTGGGACAGAAATTCATCAGGATCTATATCTTTGCTACATATTAAGGCACCTGGAATTCCTGCTGTTATCTCAACTATAAACTCCTCGTCAAAATCACGACTCCTTATTTTGCAGTAACATTTAGTGAGTAAATCCTTATCATAGATTATATCTGAGAATACCTGAGATAATTCCATTCCACATAGTGTCCAGAAGGGAGGGGGTTTGGCTCTGCGTTTCCCTTTATGAACGCCGTCTATTATTCTTTTTTTCGCCATTTGTGAAACCTCCTCCGAAAACTTAGCCTCTTATAATAATAACCTCATTATACAATTTTATATTAATGTGGATTTTTTCCTCATACTCATATGTATTAGAGAGAGGGCTTTTGTAAGATAATTTTCCGGTTATAAATTGAATTTCATTGTTTCTTTTTATAAAGGAGTTTTTTTTATCTAAGAAAAACTTAATTTCTTGGCCAGGGCCAACGATCGTTAAGTTTCTAATGGTTTCATTTAGCATGTTGTTATTGTAAATTCTAATTTGTTCTTCAAATTGTACCAAAACATCTACAGCAGGAATAACCCCTGTATTTTTAAGCCGCAAATACAAAAGATCTTTGTCTGGCTGTAAATCAATGGTAATAAAGGGTCTGTAAAACCTCATCATGGATTCTTTTGTTAACTTATTTGAGTGTCTCATTGCCAACCAGAGCCCAATCGTAGTTAGAACATAAAGAGTGGTCAAAATCGCGATAACAAAGCCTTGATTGTTATTAAACCATCCTATTACTTGATTAATAGTCTGCCACATTCTTGTACATACCTTTAGAAGCAATTTCATCTAACGGTTAAGCTTCTTTCTGAACTGGTTCAGATATACCTCCGTTGGATGAGATTGAACTTTCATGACTCATCACCTCTTTTTTTATCTAAGATGTTATCCAGAGGATTTCTGATATTTGAAAGGTTCTTAGTTGAGACATGGGTATAAATCTCAGTTGTTTTACTGCTTTTGTGACCCAGAATTTCCTGGATATATCGGAGATCGACTCCGCTTTCCAATAAATGCGTAGCAAAGCTGTGCCTCAAAGAGTGAACCGAGACCTCCTTTGTTATTCCTGCTTTCTTGCAGGCATTGGTAAAAATCTTCTGGACACTTCTAGAATGAAGGTGTTGATTTGACCTATCACCAGGAAATAACCACTTAGAGGAAGGTTCAAACTTTTTCCAATATTCTCTCAACATTTCCAGGGCGGCTAAGGTGAGTTTTCTCCTCAAGTCTTCAAAATTGATCTCTGTTTTCAGTCTCTTTTTGGTAACTTGCAGGGTAGGATCAAGCTCGATTTTTTCGCCTTTAAAGATAGATAGAATTCTATCGATAACCCCATCTGAATATGGGAAACTCCAGTATTTTTCTTTTAGATGCCATTTGTAACCCTCAATGGTTTTTACTTTTGCAACATGAGTGGGGTTATATGAAAAGGCCACAGTTATCCTGCCCGATGGATTTTTACTGATTTTTATTGACTGCTTCATTATTTAAACAATTATCATGCTCATTAAAATTTGTAAATAATTTTCTTTATATTGCATTGCATTTTTGTAAGTGTTCACCACCCCGCCTGCCTGTCGGCAGACATGGCCGTCGGACAGGCCCGCCTGCCGTCGGGCAGGGACGGACAGGTTTTCGTCTTACTTTAAAGCAAATGCAATATTTTTCAAAATAGGGAGTTTGGCTTATAACCTCATTTCCTTTTAAAAATATCCTTCTTCAAAAATCAATCGCCGATTTTGGGAGTATTTTTGTGCCATGTAACGGGGAAGTGGCACGGCTGTGTCCATGCCGGGTTCAGAAAAAGGTATTACCTAAACAGACAAATAGAGTTCCCGGCAGTCGTCAGAGATAGAACTGTCTGACTCAGCAAAATTAAGATGTAAAGAAAAGGAAAAACAGTTGTGCAAAGAGTAAAACCCAAACTTACCTGGCTATACCTGGCTTACATTCTTTTGTTTATACTCTTGATTGCTGAAATTGCCTTTGGCATCCTGCGTGGCGTGGAAACATTAATCATTGCGCTTGGTGCTATGTTTATAGCCTTTGAGTTTAGTTACTTTGCTGCTCCTTTTGAGTTCACTATCGAAAAGAGAATTGTTAATGTTAAGAACCTGGCCAGGGCAAAGCGCTGCCTGAGAAATTGCATCAATTCCTCATCTATCGGTCTGCTTTTACTCGGTAGTTATTGTTTTTTTAAGCTATTTTCTTCTAATTCAAAAATTCATCTACTACTTCAGACTGTAGAGTTTGGAATTATTATCTGCGGAGTGCTTTTTCTTGTAAATGCAACAATCTTGATTTTGTTTATGAAAGCTCATGAAACGAGAAAAGGATAAACTTAACAGGAGAGAAAAACGGTAAAATCAAAAAACGGTGTCTTGACATACGTTCCAAAACACAACCAGGAGGTTTGGCTTATAACCTCATTTTCTTAGGGCAAGTCCCTTGGAAACCCACATAAATACGTTCTCCGCTTCTAACTCACTAATTCACTAGTTACTAAATTACTTCAGGCGTGAGCCTGCCGTCGCAATCCCCTCAAATCGGGTCAATGTTTCTTACTACAGAACTTTCCTCATATTTAAAAGAGTCAACCAAAGGCAAGGATAATGATTATTTGCGGGAGATTCTAAAAACAGCAATAGAAGAGGCAATCAAGCTAGGACCTGCTAAGCTAAAAGAACATGGAGAAAGAGAAGTAAGAAGATGTGTGCGTGACGTCATGCTTACCGTTACTTTTAGCCTTTACAGGGGTGCGGACCTGTTTATAGTGCTATACCGTAATTGCGCTATGGTAGTACGTCTCATCAATATTTTTGCTCTTCGCCCTCGCTGGAATGAGCTAATACGCATTCTGGGACATAATGCGGATTGTTGCAGCTGTTAACTATATAAATGTTATTGGAAGTATTTCACAAAAGTGTCCATCTTCCATGCAGGCTATGCCTTTTGCGGGGAAATTAGTAGACGATCTAGCCCAAGGCTTTGGTGCTGGTTTCTTTACCTCAATTACTGGGCATGCTGCGATTGAACGTTGTTCTGCTTTTGGCCGGTGGCAGACAGAAGAAGCTCGAAACAGGATAGCAGATAATATACGCACATTCACTGTAGATCTGGTAAACATCCGTTTAAGCGACATAGCCCCCAACTATAGCTAAAAAATTTCCCGAATTGAGAGAGAAGATTGTTGTTTCAATATTAGGTCATATAAAAGAGATTGATCTGGCTATTTTTGTTAAGAGGTTGCCGTTGCCAGAAGAAGTCTTTCAAACAGCTACAGTTACTACCGGACGGATAACCAAGCAAGCTACCATACTAGGCAAAAAGGGAATTCAAAAGATGGTTACCATTGGTAAGGAATTTGGTGAAAAGGTAAATACTATTTCTAAGGAAGCACAAACAAAGACTGAGGAAATTATTGGTTCTATTACAGAGAAAGCGAAACAAACTAGGGTAGAAGCTGATGAAATTGTTACTCCGATAACAGAAAAAACTTAGGAGGCGGGCAAGGGAGTTGCTGAGAAGATCCTTCTCCTTAACAGAAAAAGCAAAAAAGTTTAAAAAGACTAAGGAAGAAAATGGCAAAATTCCAGCCAAAAATAGCAAGAAGGGTTAAGGTAATAGATGACCTCTACCAAGGGAAGAGCCACCTTGCCTTTAAGGCAGTAGGCATCAGGGTACCACCAAGGGTAATAGAGCTAAATGTAGTGCCTACGTCTTCATTTACGCTTAAAAATGCCCATAAACAGTGAAATTCCGAAAAACAACTGTCAAAGTACAGTTATATCTTATGGTCTAAAATATGGGTTCAGTTCGTGTAGCCTGAGCCCTGCCAAAAAATAGATTCTCACATATTTAGCTAAAATTGATTAACCCTCTAGAGGATAAAATCTTCCTGTTATTCAACATGTGTGTACGACTATAACTGGGAAATTTAAAATGTGAAGATGTAAACTTTTGGATAATTTGTTTCTCACTTAGTACTGTCCATACTAACACTAAACTTCCCTTTGCAAGGAAGTCTTCCATAAAGTTTCTTTCAACCAATAGGGAATAACGACCTGGTTCATATGCTGAAGGAAATGTAAAGATGATTGAATTATCAATTAAGTAACTTCCTATTCCATCCCATATAAGATTAGCTTTTAAAAAAAATTCTCTCGCAGGAACTTCAATGCTTAAACTTTCGTCTATAGATCCGTTGCCGATTTTTTCGTATAAAAGTGTATTAGATGTTGGAAGTATCTTAAAATTCCTATCTTGATATCTATTAACTTCTTTCCATTCAGGATATTCTTCAAAAAATCTCTTATATGGAATAGCCCAAGGATATTCTCCTATAAAATTCCCATAAATTTCAAAACCTTCAGGCATCCATCTTCCCATAAAATCTTGGGTTTTAAGCCATTTCCACAATGTCATACAACCTTTTTTAGGAACCAAATAACTTCTAATTTGCATCCAGATCAATCTATAAGGATACTCTTCTTCCTTTTGAGAAGACCACTCCGGGAAAGATAATAATACATAATATTCTTTTCTACTTTCAGGTTCTGTAACCAAAAGCATTTTACTTGAATCTGGAAAGTCGTAAATACTTAACCACTCAGAATCAGATATATTTCTATACTTTTCAAAATCGTATTCTGCGGGGAACCACCAAGCTTTCTTTTTAGAAGTCAGAGTCTTCCGAGCCAAAACAGTCGGGTCAATATCCTTTAATTGACGTCCATAAAAGTCATGAATAGGTCTTCTCCTCCAAGACTCGTCTTTTAATTTAAAATTATCTGCCACCATCCCGATCAAATGATATAATACAATCCACTGGTATTTTTTACCTATTCGTTCAGCCCAAAATGGTCTGCCTCTGCCAGGTCCATACCGAGAGATTATATACATATCAAAATTGCCATGGCGATTAATATCATATCCTATTTCTTCAAATATAATCTTTACTGCAAGATTACTCAAGTATTGAATTGTAGTATCCTTAGTATCCCATTTATCCAAAGTACTTTGGAAAATGTATCTTCCAAAGTCTCCATAGTGATTGCCTCTTAATGTAGTATATTCGGGCTGTATAGAGTCGATTAACTGCTTTATGGCTACACTATTTTTGTCATCTTTAAAAGAATCTTCTAAGGCTTTAATTTCTTTATCCGATGGCAAAGAATTTGGCCATTTACTACCGTAAGGTGGCCGAAAGTCTTTTGGATTAATACTGGAAGAGAGAACTCCCTTTTCCATAGCCATTTCCAAAATTAATCTTCCATAATCCCTTATCATTACATTAGCAGGGATGATTTCCTTTTCTTTGAATAGTATTTCAAATATTTTTTTGGCGGTAACTTTTAATGGACTAACATTCCTAGACCTTATAAGTGAACCGTAGGCTGCTGCAAGTAATCTTTCAAGTATGTAATCATCATCCACATAACGAAACTTATTTAAAACTTCGGGCCATAAATCACAATGTGGCTCCATTAATCTAACGATTGCTTTAGTAGCATTGTCTCTTACCCTGCGATCTGAGGCTGATAAAAACCACCCCAGAATGGTAACCCATAGATTTATTACCTCGGAGGGTATATCTTGAGAATTTACTTTAAAAGACCATCCTATTAAATGCCTAACACTCTTTTTTTGGTCGTATTCTATATGTAAAAATGGAGCCAACCAAGTATCCCGGAAAGACATATTATTTTGAGATGCAATTTGATGAAACCAGTTTGCATTGAATGGATGATCTGGGTGGGTACTTTTTGATAATACCGTATCCATTGCTTGGACAAAAGTTTCTTTGTTCTTTAGTGCCTGTGTAACAAGCTGTTTTGTAGTTTTAGTAATAGAAGACGGTTTCCGCCAGCGTATTGACTCAGTTATTAAAGAGATAATTGAACTATCTGTTTCTCTATAAATAACTTCATTTAATTCTATGTTGAATTTTTCAGGAATTAAAACTCCTAAGGCTTCAAGTAGTCCTTTATTATTGTCTGAATCCTCAATGCTAAAGTATAATAGACCGTGTGGTTGAAAGGCGTCTTTTAATTCTTGAATAGTTTTTATTTTATCCAGAAATTTTTGAGCAAGTAAAAAATCTCCTAATTTATCAAAACTGAATAAAATCACATTTTGATTGGCTATTCTATCTTCGCGAAATAGGTTCTCTTGAATCAAATTTTCTAAAAGAGATTTGGAACGCTCCCGATATGGCCACAATTTAAGACATATCTCTTTTGCTTCATCCCAATTAAGCCATCTTCTTCTCTTTCTTTGCATTTCTTCAACAAACCCAAAAACTGCTTTTCTGACTAATCTTTCGTTTGGGTGATAGTTAAGATTTTTTGATATTTTGTCCTCTTTACCTTTAAGAAAGTAGTTCACAAGTTCACTAAATGGAACCAATTCATTAAAAATTTTATCAATTTCACTATCCTTTAGATCTTTCAAAGTTTCGCAGAAGAGTTTAAGAAACAAAGGATTAGAAAATTCAGGCTGTAAAAGAGGTACCACTGGACCAGGTAGTTGATAATATTTGAAAAACTCTGCGCTTGCTTCAAACTCAACGTCCTCAAAGCCTTTATGTTCTATTTGGGAAATTTCTAATCCCTCTGGAAGCACAACATCAAGATAAGTTGATCGACAAGACAAGCATAACTTTAGCCGTTTATATTGTTTTACATCGTCTATAACACTCTTTAAATTTCTTCTCCAAAAATGATGAGGTATTGTTTCGTTTAAAGCATCTATAAAAATTATCACAGGATATCCTGTAGACTCTCCTATAATATCAAGAGCAGTTAAAATATCGCCTTTTGACAAATTAGGATGTAATCCTAATAATTTTCTTATCTGTTCCCAAGGTTCTTCATCTGTAAAATGTGCTCCAAATAAAACTATACTTTTAAGATTTCTTTCTAAACGCATTAGAGCAATATCACAGATTGCATGAGTTTTTCCTATACCTGCAGGCCCAGTAATTAACATAGTATCTTCAAACATAACCCTATATAATTCAGTCCATTCTTCTAGTTCATTCAATTTCCCAATAGTTTCCTTTGCTAAATCATAATTGGCTGTTGGAAAGCTAACCATATATTCAGCCATAAACTGACGAAACGGAACAGAATCAGCTCTTCCTTTGCCATACTTTTCTTCTATCTCTTCTTTGAATCGTTCTTTAAGATTACCAACTATTTCTTTTGCAGATTTTATAAGATTTTTGAGTTGAGAAATTATTTCTTTATTTTTGCCATTAGTAATAATTTCTCCTATCCTCTTTAAGATATGAGATAGTTTTTTTACCTCTTTAATATTTTCTTTAGAAATTTCTGGAGTTATATTATGCTCGCCTTGTTTTGCAGATAAGGCTGAAATCCATTGGTCAAAAAGTTTCTTTATATCTTTAATTTTTTGACTTATCTCTTTTTCCCAAGAAGGGATTTTCCCAAATGCTTCAAAAGATTTATAGATGGGTACTTCTACTTTAAGATAAGGAGAATATCTAGGTTCTGCTGTTTTTAAAGATTTATCAATGTGATTTTTGAACCAAGTTTCGTCTAAGAAAGTTTTATTAAACCAGAAGTTTATTCTACTTCCAGCATTTTCAATAGATAGAAGATTGTCCATTAGGACTGTCTTGTCCCATAAAATGAATTCAACACTCATCCCTTTTTCTTCAGCTAATTTTTTCCATTCTTCTTCGTATTCTTCAAATTTTTCACTTTCACTTTTACCCTTTCGTCCTGTAGGCCCAGTTAAATTAAATGGCAGACAAATGAAATACCTCGTTAATTTAGGGTGAATTTTTAAAGCCGTCTTAACTGATACATCAAGCTGTTCTTTAACATTTCCTAAATTAAATACATACTTTGCCTGCCATCCCCACTCTTCACCATTTGGAGGTCTCCATACGCATTCAACTCCACCATCACCACCTGCTCCTCTATAACGATAAAATTTACTGTTTTTGGGAACATCTTTATACCTATATGCTAATTGACAGCAAAATTCTTCAAATGCTTCTTGTTGGTTTCTGTTGAGTACTCTTATATTTTTGAAATCTATACTAATATCAACCATTTTTCCCCATTTTCCTGTACTACAAAATTTGCAATTTTATGGTGGAGATTTTACCTTCCCTTGCCATTCTATAAAGAGCAGATTTTCCTATTTTAAAATAGGCCTAACTCCTTTTGTGCCTGCCAAAGTTTATCAACGTTTAACATCACATAACAAAATAATATAGCAAAGACAAGCAAAAATCAACTTTCCAGATTGCTTCATCTAAAATCCATACGAATTAAGATTTTGTAAGCAAGAAAGATAGCATTTACCAAAATAGGAAAAAGATAACTGTTTTGTAAAACAGAAAAACTATTCAGTGGTAAGAAAAGCTGTTGCAGTAAGATGATAAAAAGGTATGATGAAGCAAAGACCCATACGAAAGGGTGCTTGATTCTGCCTATGTGCCAGAGGAAGATAAAGAGAGGCTTGGGGCCGAATACGATCAATTAAATCCAGCAGAATTAAAAAGAAAACTCACTAAGCTTAAAAATAAATTAATAATGATGAAGGCAAGTGCAAAACATCTTGGTATAGAATTTAAATAAGGCAATGGGTGACATTTAGTAGATTTTTAGGCGAGGCAACAGACTAAAGAGAGAGCTTAAAAAGAGCTCTCCATCTATACACATTCTCTTTACAAATTTGGACATTCCCCAAAATTTAGGCGTTAATCTTTAAAAACATTGATGAATTAAGGATTTTTGGATTTCAATAAGTGGAATACCTCTTTTTATCTAGCTTAAGAAGCACTGATAACTTAAAAAAGAGCAAAATATCTATCAAAAAATTATGATTTTCTGTCTGTAAAGTATGTTTAAAATTGGCTTAGCAGTTTAGGTTTTCAAGTTTTTGATGAAAAGAAAAATAAAAATCAGCCTCAATGGAAACCGTTTCAAGTCAAAAACGTTAACCGTAGTAAAAAACTTGATTTGTTAGTCTATGGCCATGAAGGCTTGAAAACATTTGGACTTAAATTCAGGCCCATCATCACGTCTTATTATCTGGGATGCCCCATATAGTCTAAAAAGCCTTTTAAGATGCTTAGATACAACTTTGCCACTAATACTAAAGCCAACTACAGGCTCAAATGCCTTTCTAGAATAAACATCTATTACATTGAACACTCTAAAACCCCTCCCATTCTTAAGACTGTCATGAATAAAATCAATGGCCCAGATATGTCCTGCATAAGTAGCAACAGTGGGTGTAAAAGAAACTCCCCTTTTCTTATATTGCCTTTTGCTCTTAAAGAAAGTATATCTATTAAACCTCTCTTCTTTCCAAACCCGATAAACTTTCTTGTGATTTGCTTTAAAAGATAACTTTTTTAGAAATTGACAACTTTCAGGATTAAAATTATACTTTTTTCAAAAAGGAGAATTTTAATGATATTAGTTCGAGTTTCCCCAAAAGGTTATATTTTGATTCCCAAAAAACTTAGAAAGCGATATGGAGTAAAACCAGGAAGCAAAGTTCAGCTTATGGAAGATGCAGGAAGACTTATAGTCAAACCAGTTCCAGAGGATCCCATTGAAGCTGCCTGCGGTTTTTTAAAGGGGGATTTTTCCCTTACGGAGGATCTTCTTAAAGAGCACCAGAAAGAGTTAAAGAATGAAAAAGCCGATCGTCTTTGATAGTTTTGCCCTTTTATCCTTCTTTCATAAAGAGGAAGGGTGGGAAAAAGTTAAAGATATTTTAAGAAGGCTAGTTTCTGAAGATAAAAAAGGTCTTTTATCCAGAATAAACTGGGGTGAATTTTATTACATAATCAGAAGGCGGGTTGGAAGAGTCAAGGCTGAAGAGGCTCTGGCCTTGCTTGAGCAGCTTCCTATTGAGATACTCCCAGTGGATGATCAGATAGTTAAGGAAGCAGCGGAGATTAAGGCTGAATACCCTGTAGCCTTTGCTGATGCTTTTTGTGTAGCTTTAGCCAGGAGAGTTGAGGGGTGTGTGATTACAGGAGATCCTGAATTTAAGTCTGTGGAAGGTCTTATTGCTATAGAGTGGTTGTGATAGAGGAAATGCTGAAATTTTGGGAAAGTTGCTTTTATTTTCGCTCTATTTCTTATGACGGTGAGCAGACGGGCTTTTCTGAGGAAAGAATCCTAAATAAAAATCCGGTATTTTTTCACTCTCAGGACTTTTTCTCTCTGCCTGCACAATTTTTTTTCTCTCCTGACATCCTCTCCGCCCTAAAGGGCGAGGCTTTCTGCGTAGTGAAATGGTAAGAATTCTACAAAGGAGTTTCAACATATCAAAAGGCTCACTAGATACAAAAACCTGTTCTTTCCTTCTAGTGGGACAGGGCAAGAAATAGAAGAGGCATTTCGGAAATCCAATTGAATCAGCCGTCATGGTATCAAAGCAATAGAGTCAACCCTGGTGGTTTGATTTCTTTATAGATTTTTCAATGAAAACTTTACTATGGACCTTCCTTTTAGCCATCCAAAGTAATCGAAGTGCAGAATTTTTTATTCTGCATTCTCCAGCCCTCATTCCCAAATTTCCGCAATCGCCCTCAAGCTCTTACCTGTTTTCACACTTTGATTTTTCTAGTTGTGGAAATGAGGGGGTGCTTCTTCTTTATATGTCGCAATCGCCCTCAAGCTCTTACCTGTTTTCACACATTGAAACCCCAGAGGGACGAGCCAAAAGAGCAGAAATTAAAGTCGCAATCGCCCTCAAGCTCTTACCTGTTTTCACACTTAAATTTGATATGTTGCGAATAGCCACAATCGCAGAATTTTCTAGTCGCAATCGCCCTCAAGCTCTTACCTGTTTTCACACGATATCTTCTTGTAGCGGAAGCGCATCAGAAAACTCTTACCGGAGAATAGTCGCAATCGCCCTCAAGCTCTTACCTGTTTTCACACAGTTCCTGTTTTTAATGCAGGAAACTTGTGCCTTTTTAAACTCCAAAATACTAACCTCTCTTTCTAACCCCTTCTGACTAGACCAGTAAAACCTGCTTGTCTCTATTTTTCAACCTCTTTATCGGTACTTACAACCAATACTAACCTTCCCCATTCTGAGGCCTGCTTAAAAATTCTACTCCATTTTAGATAACGTAAACATCTGGCTCTTGTGTAACCATTCCCTCTCCCAGGATGACAATGAACTTTTTACACTCACCACATATCCGATAAATACGAATACTGTCCTCAGCCTGGGAAATAACCTTTTGCAGTCTCTCTTTTAAATTTTCCAAAGAGCTCCAGCCAAATGTGCTTCAAACACAGAATACTGCACTCTGCGCCCAAAGTCAAGGAGAATTTTTGCTACCTTAAGTCTTCTTTCATCATCAGGAATATCATAAGAAATTACATATAACATCATCTATCATAATGAAAGGGTATATATTGAGTGTTTTGTATAATAGCTTGAGCTAATTTTTGGGCCTGAATGCGAAAAAGGCGGCGAAAAGCTATTTTTTCTCCAGTTTGAGGATGAGTGAATTCATTATTGACTGCCTTTTCATATTCAGGAAAATAGCGTTTTAGCGATTCATGTTTTAAACGCATTGAACCAGAAGGTTGGTGGAGATAAAAATCATTATTGGTTAAGATGCGATTGTTAATTAATCTTAGGGTAAGACGGTCAACCACTGGGCTGCGAAATTCTTCCACCAAATCAGCTGCCAGGGAAGAACGCCCATAGCGTGGTTTGTGGAAGAAGCCGATATAAGGATCAAAACCAATGCCGTCAAGGAGGGAGGCAATTTCGTTAAAAATCAGAGTATATCCAAAGGAGAGAAGGGCATTTACTGGATCAGGGGCAGGTCGTTTGCGCCTTCCATCAAAACCAAAGTTTCCTAAAATCATTTTACTAAAAGCCATATAATAAACTCTAGCGGCAAATCCTTCTAGGCCTAGAAGTGCCTCTGGACTAGTTTCAGATTTAACCTGACTATGGATTTGGGTTAGAGTTTGAATTTCATCAGATAGATTTATATCTTTATGATTATAGGAAAAACGTCTCAAATATTCCAGGCTGTTAAGGATTTTACCCGCTACAATAGATTTAGAGGTTTGAAGAACAAAATTAGCATCTTTGAATTTTTCATATTGAGCAATTCTTAATTCTACATTTTTAGGCATAGGAGATGTCAATTGTCCCAATAGCTTTCCGGTATGGGTAAAGATGGCCAATTCTATCCCGTTGGCTAGAATTGTATGAAGGGCCTGGGTGGTAACCTGAACACGGCCAAAAATTAAAATCGTTTCTATTTCCCGGGCTGGGACTTCAAGTAATCTTTGACCATCTTTTTCAATGATGAGACGCTGGCCTGTTTTACGTAAAATAGAACCCTGTTCGGTAAGATAGAGAAAGGCCATTTTAAATTTTCTCTTTTAATTTAGATTTCTTAAATAATGGAGGAGGACAATAGAGCACCTTCCTTTTCCTTTTTGGCCTATCAAATGGCACAAAGATGGAATCGTTGAGGAAAATAGCTCCCAGATACTTAAAGCCATGATGAAAATCTATAATTTGCTTTTCATCTAATATGAGCTTAAGGTCAGCCAATACTTTATCAGTGAGTTCCAACGCCCTTTCAGCCTCAGGTTCTGTTTTACAGAGAATGACAAAATCATCTGCATAACGTACCAGTTTATATCCCTTTTTAAGTAGGGCCTCATCAAATTCATCTAGAAATAAGTTTGCTAAAATGGGTGAAATCACTGAACCTTGCGGTATGCCTTTAGTCATCCGATAGACCCTTTTCCCATCCCATACCTCTGCTTTGACCCACATTCCAATAAGCCAGAGGAGGTCTTTATCCTGAATGAGGTTTTTAATTTTGGTTAATAATAAATCATGGTCAATATTGTCAAAAAAGGCATCAATATCAGCATCAACTATAAACCGATAACCTTCATCACGATATTTCTTTACTTGAAGGATAGCTTCTCTATAAGAATGTCCTTTACGATAGGCAAAACTGCAAGTCTCAAATTCTTTATTAAATATAGGTTCAATTGTATTAAGCACAGCAGCTTGAGCTACCCGATCACGAACAGCAGGAATGGATAAAGGACGGGCTTCGCCATTTGGTTTTTCTACTAAAAGGCGAAGCAAGGGCAAAGGACGATAGGTATGATTAGCCATATCGGATTGTAATTTTAATAAATTGGCATCTAAATTTGCTTCAAACGCTTTTAAGGTAACTTCGTCCACACCAGCCCCACCATGGCTTTCTTTGACTCGTTGCCAGGCCTGATAAAGATTGCCCATTGAAAGAACTTCATCAAACATCCTTTGCATTTTCCCACATACTATTCCAATAGTTTAAAAATGCGTCAAAAATAGAAGTATAATGTTTATTTCTGGCCATGATTAGTAAAGGAGCGTTACTGCTTCTTTCTCCTTTTTTAAGAATGCCCAAAAACACTTTTTCATCGTCAAAGATATAGATCCACCAGGGGATGAATTCATCATAGAATTTGATTTTTAAATGTCCGTCTTTATAATGCCTTGTGTTTTTTAGAATTTTAACTGCAGAATTAATTCTGTCTTGAACGGCATCTATCTCATCTTGGATTTCTTTCTCCTGCTCAGGGCTCAATGTATTTAAATCATAACCTTTTTCATGGCAGATTTGACTTTTTAAAGCCTTTGCTTGAGGATCCATCAGCAGAAATTTAAAGTCTTTGGGGTCATTATAGGCCAAGCTGTTGATCCAGGCCCTGAATGGTTCTAATATTGAATCGCTGCTTATACCTAGATATTTAAAACTATACCTTACCTGTTTCCAGATTTTAGGATTCTCATCTAAGGGAAAACTATAATAGTAACCTTCCAGGCCTGACTTGAGTAATTTAAACCTTCGGTTATATTTCCGGAAATAAATAACTCCAACCCAATACACAAAGAAAACTACAAGGCCTAAGTATACGCTTATATATTTACCGACAAGCCCAGTGACTATTATATTTACAATGACATCAAATAAAATGTTTTCGGCTAGATTTTTTAAACTTATGCTATTTTCTTCCATTTTGAACTTCTAAGATGCCATAATCATCTATTTTAAATTGTTTTTCCCTTGTCACTACAGAACCAGGTAGCCAACAAAGTTTAGCATTACTGATTTTTTGGCCAAAACCTGGGTGTTTATTCTGAGCATCTTCTTCATACTCTCGGCCTACCAGGGGTTCAATGTTGCCCTTTAAGGTCAAACTATCACTTATTATCAGATGAGCAGGGATGGGTTTATTCCTTGGAATAGTAATGCTTACTTTGTCTTCATCAATCTTATAATTAAATAGATTAAATAATTTATCGTCTGTATGCTCTGGGGTTCCGTCTTTTAATCGTAATTGCCCAAAGCCGTATTTCCTTTCACCACCTACGTAGATTCGGCTTAGAACTTTCTCTTTTAGTTGTGAATTACTATCTAAATCTAAAGGAATTGTTTCTATTTTAGTCCCCTCTTTCAAAAAGATGTAACCAATAAAGGACACAGGCTTAAATTCATTATTTACTTCCACCAATGGGGCAATATATTCGGTTTCATGTAAGCTACCTTCTTCTGCGGTTAAAGTAGTAGGCTCAAGGGCAGTCTGGGTATAGGCATGGATAAAGATACGTTCAAATTCAGGAGCAGAGTAACTTCCATATTCAAGACCATCTTCAGTATATCGGGGCAATAAAGGTCTATCTTTTTCTAGAGCTGGGTAAAGATAGGTAAACCGTATTTTATTATTTACTTCTTGGCCAATTTTCTCGTAATTTCCACCGGTGGTTCTAGCCAAATTTGCCGTAACAGCACCCCAAAAGTTGCGCCCTAGAATATAATAGCGGGTGCATTGGATGAAACCTAGCTTGTAATAGCCAATATAAATGGGAGTTTCTGCCTGATAAATCAGTTTATAGACCTTCCAGGACATGATTATTCTCCTTGTGGCTTATCTACCAATGCCTTAGTATGATACCGGACATAAACCAGAGTGCGTTCCAAGAGTTGTTTGGCAAGGAGAAGTTTGTCAATGTCTGAAGCTAATTCTTCTCTAACTGCTTCTAAAATATCATCTTTCGTGATTAACTTAATCTTATCTTCTTTCAATAATTCCTTACAGCCCTGGATAACTTTTTGAGTTATATCTTTCTCTTTGCTTGCCTCCAGGTAAAGAAAAAACGCATAAATACCGTCTTCCTGTAAAACGCCTAAGGATTTGGTAATCAGATTTTCTATTTTATTTTTGTCGGCTTGGACTGTATTGATAATTTCACTTGCCTTTTCAGCACATCTTAAATCAAGTTGTTGCATTGGTTGCCTCCCTACTATTGATGTTTAATACCTTCATTCTGCCCATGCCCCTGGTGCCCATACCACCTACACCTAGGAATCCAAATAAGACAAGGCCGCTTTCTACATTATCTTTAAGCCAGTCTATATCAGCTTCTTTATCTTTGTCTTTTTTAATTGTTTTTAGCTCAATCCCCTTTTCTCCTTTATTTGGAACTTTAAACAGTTTTGGATTGTTATAAATGACTTCAAACCATAAAATTGTCCCCCTGGGTATGGCCTCATAGGTAAAAAGGGCGCCGCTTTCGGCAGCACCGGTGGCAGGGTCAATGGCCACTGAAGTGCGGATTTCTAAATTATCGTTGACCACATGGGAAAAGAGTCTATCAGAGATAATGATAATGCGGTTTAGGATCGCAGGATTTATGCCACAATCGGTAAGGCAATAAAAATCTGATTCATTTTTGGTTTTCCATTCCTTAGGCACTGCAATGGCTTTTGTTCCTATTTTTGCTTCGGTATTAATCGATGATAAATACAGCCACCCCAGATTCAAATTGCTATTTTTGACAGCAGAAGATGTGGTAAAAAAATATTCTCCACCTTCAGAAGATAACTTACTATTAAGCTCTAACCAATTCCCTGGTTCAATTCCATCAAAGAAAATCTCCGCCGCCTCAAGTCGCATGGGTGAGGTTACCCACATAGGCCCAACCATGGTGGTTACAGGGAAAAATAAAATTCTGGCATCAGAGAATTGGGCCAGTCCTTGGAAACTGATTCCTGTTTCGCCTTTAGAAAAACCATAAGTAACACATACTGGACAATCTGATTTACCACAGTGGTTTTCACCCTGTTCTCCACCTTTACCTGCACAGCAATATTCTTTATCATTTTCTTTCCACCTGTATTTTCCCTTCTGCATGGCAGTATATGCTCTGGCTACACCAGCCATGCTGGTTCCTGGAATCTTAGGAATATTCGTGGCCGGCTCCCTGACAATGGTATTATCTACCCTCCCCAGCCGATAACCACCGGTGCCCACATGAATGGGGTCAAGGGCTATAGAAAAGTAAGCCCTATTTGAGTAAGCATCATCCATTTTTATCCCTCCTTTATCCTTTGCTTTAAAATCTTTAAGTGTAATTCCAGACAGTCAAGGAATAGGCCAGTTAATATGGCCTTTTTAAAGAATTTGAATTCTTCTTCCTCAACATCAAGGCCAAATTCTTTTTTCAGCATCGAATCAACTAAGGCTTCCCAAACGCTGTTTTCTTTATTTATTGTTACCTGCCATTCCTTAATTTTGGTCTGCAAAAGCATCTCTATATTTTTAAGCTTTGTGTTGGTCAAATCAGGCATGGATTTAAGCCTTTGCCACAGGGTCTGGATGTCAGGAAGTTGTTCCAAAAGATAGGGACGGGTGCCATTCTTACCAAAGAAAGAATGACCCCTCTTTTCAGTATCTTCCATCTTCAAGTCAAAACGGCGGGTGGTGGTATCTAAAAATTCAAAATCATAGTAATTGGGATAGGCCTTGATAACATCACCTTGCTCCAATTCACTGATGTGGATGGCTGAGCCATCTAAGGCAGGGAGAAAAGACACACGGGCCTTGGGATTATGGTTGCATTGATTCTTTTCTACCATCATATAGGGATGAAAATGATCTATACTACAATCTCCTAGCTTTAATGGCAGTTGCCAGGTGATTTCCTCATTTGTTTCTTGTGATGCCACTTTTATATCAAGCTGAGGCAGTAGCGTCCGTTGCCAGGCAGGAGGAATATTTTTTAGGATAAACTGTCTCTCTTTTTTATGTAATTTTTCAAAATTTTCCACCATCCTGCGGGCTGTGTCCAGCACCACAAACATGGGGACCTTTTTATAAAAGAAGATATTGCCAATACTGAACGGCAAACGGCCTGTAACCTTGCCAAAGTGTTTTACATATTGCTGGTGTAGAAAGCGGGTGATTTTTATGGCCTCACTTCCTGGCACAAGCACCATAAAGAGGACAGGAGTGCTGACAATTTCACGGTAGGGAAGATAAGAAATAGAATTTACCTCAGTTATTCTGACTACAATTTTGTTAAAAAGGCTTTTGGTATCACTCTCGGTAATTTGAAGGTTCTTCTCTTGCCACTTTTCCTTAAGCTCATCTTTGTATTCTTTATTGATCACCCAAAAGGTATTTTCACCTTGCCAGACGACTTCCACCCTTTCACCGTTTATCTCGCCTTCATAGGTAGCCCCTTCATGAAGACCTTCTGTTTCTCCGTCTATGGTCAATTTTGGCCTTTTCTTTTCCTCCAAGAACTGCAATAGATTTTCTTTTTGGTTTTCGATATCCACCATTTTTTTAAAGAATACCTCTGTGCTCTGCCAGACATCCAGCACAGTAGAAGGTGTAGGGGTCTTAGAAAGGAGGATATTGATAAGTAGGTCTTCGTCGCTAAACGGAGGGTTATTATGCTCTTTTTTAGCAGAATTTAGGAAAGACTCCCACCTGTCTTTGATTTCAGGTCCAAGTCTAGCCCTTCTTCTATCATATAAAAAGAGCACATTCTGGGCATATTCCCTATCTGAACAGTTGTTAGTAGTAGCACATTTTCGGCACAATCCTATTTCCTGCTTAATACGCTCATAACGATAATCTGACCAACCTGCTGGAAACTTTTTCTGTAAAAAATGTTTTATTTCTAATTCTTCCTGCCTGAATTGAGTTGTATTGCCCAGGTCCTCTACTTCTTTTTTCATCATCATGGTGGGAGAAACAAAGAGAGAACGGATCATTTTCCCACCAAGCCATTCCTCTAAACTAAAACAGGCCACTATCAGAGCAACGCGATTGTTTTTATCAGCAATTTCTTCCAGGAAAAGTGTTGGTGATGTTTTTTGCTCCTGTCCCTTTTGTTTTTGTCTTTCTTGTTTCTGTGTTACTCTGCGCCTTTCAAGACAGACACTACATATTTTATCTTCTTTGTCTCCTACAGGTCTTTTTTGACAAACAGGACAGACAGAATAACCAGATTTTTCAGCCCACCATAGCTTAAGCTTCCCCACGAGTGCCGAGTTGTCTTCCCCAATAGGAATTTTGCATTGTTTTTTAATCTCTTTAATAGTCTTTACAATCTGGGTCATAAAGGATGTGCTGTCTATTTGGGAAAAATAAGGACAAAGTTCTCCTTCCGATTGATCAGCACAGATTTCATAGATTTGCTGTTTAATCCCTTTTAAGAATCCCTCATACTTCTTTTTTCCATCTTCAGTGATAAATGAGTTTTTTATATGCTCAGGCTGCTCTAGTGCCGGCACAAGAAAATAGATGCCATTTAAGTCTTCATAAATGCAATTACCAAGAGGTATGTCATATTCAATTACTTTTCGAATTTCTCTTTTAACTCTTTCAATTACCTGCTTTCGGCTGATAATATCAGCAATTTTATGACCAGGAGTGATAAATCTTAAACCATCCCAACCAACTCCAAAGATGCCAAAGAAGACATGGTGAAAGACATCTAATTTTGTCCTGTAAATCGTATAGTGGGCCAAGATTACTTTTATCAGTGTAGCCACTGCATAACAGTGTTCCCATAAGGTAGTATCGTTGGCTGGACGTGTAGTATCAGAGACAGTAACAGTAAAAGCTTCTCTAATAATTTTGAGGCTCTCCTCTCTTACATCCCAACATTTATTAAACCACTGCAAAATTAGTTCTAATTTTTTATACAAATCCTCCCGTCTTCTGTCCAAATCCTCTACATCAATCAAAGTTTCTTTACCTTCAAATCCATAAACATTACTTCTAAAGACAATCTTATCCTGAGCCTCTTTAGGCAAGGTGCGGTCACATTGTTCGGCACTAAAAAGGGGATTATTTCTGTCAATGGCCGCATCCACCCCATCAGCGGCCTTAAGCATATTTATAAGTGTATCCTTTTCTTTAGGATCAGTATGCTCATGAACAGCCTTTTCAATAGTAAAGGACTGAAAAGATCTATCTAATCTTACACCATAGGGTATAATTTCTCCTATTAAAGACTTAAAAAGCTGTTTTACTTTAGAATTATCCTTGAGTGATTTATATACTTGATCATATTTTTCCAAGAACCGGCGGACGTGCGGGTCATTGTCCCATCCTTTGGGGTCAGCGTGCCAAGACTTACGGTATTCAATAAATGCCTTGCTTAATTTTCCAAGGTCATGCAATAAGGCTCCAAGTTCAACCCAGAGGATACAGGGACGAAATTTCCTCAGTCTTTCTCTAAGATTATCTTCCATCACCATCCTCCAGATATGTGCAGAGCTTATCTATAATTGTTTTTAATTCTTCAAAATTTATAAATTTTCCTTTTCTTGGCAGAATATCCTTAGGGATACCTGTCATCTCAAATTGCCCTTCTTCAGGAAACTTTGGCTCAATTATTCCAAAACCACTGGTCTTTTTGGCTGAAAAACCGTAGGTAAGAAACAACAATTCTAACGCATTAACAAGGAATTTTAAATCTTCTTTAATCTGTCCTTCTTTAAAATCTTTACCTTCCGGATAGGGCAAATAAAGAAGATAAAATTTTGCTTTTTTACCTGCTTTTATAACTTCAAGGTTTATAGGACCCTTCGCTGGAGTTCTGGTATTTCTTTTCAGAGGTGTTATCACCTCCCTTTCCGCCTCTTCTTCAAAGAACGTTGGGAAGAAATAAAGCCTACCTTTTAAAGCATTCTCATCCTCTGATTCTGAACCAAAGAGCCGCCTGATTACTTTATTTCTACTATACTCGTCTAATTTTTTACCATCTATTTCTTCAACCTTTCCAGCAGCAAATCTCAAATGTCCTTTCCAAGTTGAAGGTCTAACCATTGGACAACCAAGCAGTCTGTCCCTTACGATGGGATTTTCTATTATTTTCTGTTGGGACTTACCTTTTTCTTCCCATTCCAATAAATAAAATTCTTCTTCACCTTCACTTGTATAAGGTTTTTTCAGTCTGAATGTGATTTTTATGAGCATGGAGTTTTGAGGGAGATTTTGCAAGTCTTTTTCTAAAGGATAAAAGTCTTTGATATGTTTTTTCCCTTCTTGTCTGGTCTTATCTAAAATTATTTTTTTCTTCTTTCCTATTTCTATGTCGCTGTAATCGCTCACTCCTAAAAGGTAATAATCATAGCAGCTTTTATTGCCCATAAAATTCACCTCCGTCTTCTAATAAAAGTTGGGGGTTTATGTCCCACTTTTCCCATATATGATCGATAATGACAGGGTTAGAACTAATATTAAAACAACTTTTCCAAAACTCTTCCTTGTTAAGATTATTTTTAAGTGTTGTTTTTACATCATCTCTTTCATATTCGATTTTTTCTGGTAAATCTGGAATCCAGCCCCATATTTTCATCTCCCATCTGGGTTCTTTACCCTCTATAAAAGCATTCTTGTTGTAAATATGAGAAACAAAAATCTTTGAACCTATTTTTTCTAAAATATCTTTTTCCTTTATATTTCCCTCCCCGCATTCCGTGCAATAATACCTATTTTCATTTTTTCTATCTTTTACAATGGAATGACGCCAACAACTCAAATGTAACGGTTTGAGGCTTCCTTTAACAAAACCCATTATGAAATGCCTTAATACATCGTGTTTAAATAAACGTCTTATAGATCTTCTCACCCAAGGAGCAGTAGGAACATAAGCATAATCCGAAAATATATTATTTAATGATTTACCTTCTCTAAGGTCTTTCACTGTTTTGTAAATATTACGCCCTATTATGTCCTTAATTTGGGTTATAAACGCATTATCAAATGGTATTTTATAAAAGAAAAATTGGTCAATTCGTGGTAAAGACAGATTATAACTCGCCATTGGTGTTTGATTCTGAGATAAAGGTATTTTTATATTAGAAAATTGGATATCATCTTCTATATGAACAATCCCAAATCCCTTTTGTACTCCAGCCCCGATTCCCCAATTAGCCCCTAATTTCAATAAAAGCTTAATTAAATTTAACTGGTTGTCATTTTGAGCAAGGAGTGTTAATCTATACTCCCCTATTAACCCACCATTTTTTTCATATTCCTTTCCACTTTTATCGTAATATCCAAGAAAAGTAGGCTTTTGGGAACCATCTGGCTTAGCTATAACAAAGGGAGCGTAGGATTGATTCAAAGGATCAACATGGAATCTAAACTTCCTCCCCCATCCTGTACATCCAAATAATTGACAGGCAGGACAGATTTGTTCATCTAGAGCTTCTTGAACTGTTTTTCCTCTTTTAATTGCTTTATGAAATTTCTCTTGATTCAATTGACATCGCTCATCGCTAGTCGGATCACAAGCATACCCACCAAGTCCTCTCACCAATGCCTCATACCACCACCTTAAGCTACCAATAATACCCGTTTCATGAAGCCGATCGCATTTACCTTCTACCCCACCTGTCCATATTGGCGTTAAGGTTTTTAACTTAAATTCCATAATTCACTCCCTCACTATCTCATACTTCCCCAACCCAAATGTGGTGCCCTGGCCGACATGAATATACTGGCCAAGCAATAAATAAGGCATAAATGGACTAAGGTGGCCAGAAAAGGTAATGGTGCCAATGAGGCCACCCATCTTCATGCGACTCTTTTGTCTATTAGAGTAACGCTCCCAGTCATACCAGCGCAGGCTCTTTGCCTTTGCCTTTATGTTTTGAGCTTCTTTAAGTAGGGCTTGATTTTCCTCAGGTGCTGAGCCACCGCAGTAGAAGTAGGAGAAGACATCAATACGTTCCATCAGGCGGGCAATAAGTGTGGGAAAGGTCAAATTAACAACCAAATCTCCCCTTTCTTTAATCCGTAGCGGGGTCAAAAAGAGTAGGGTAAGGGTAGGAGGAGGGGGAATGCCGTTTTTAATAATGTCATTCCAGGTGATGACTTGAGGAATAGATTTTAAGGTTTGGTCATGACCAGTATAAATAACCGTCTCAACACCATCTAGGGCCTTATGCCTTACTTCTATTAATTCATATTTGCCCTTTTCCCTTCCAATACCTCTTTTACCCAGCTCTATGAAAGCATAAATAAAGTAAGGTAAATAATCTGTGCTCTGGCCAATTAAGGTAAGTTCAAAGTTAAGGGTATCTCCTGGCTGATAATGCGTCTTTTTGGTAAGAGGTGGGCAAAGGATAAACGGGCGGGGGGCAGCACTGTATTTTCTGACAAAATGTCTGGAAGGAGGGCTGGATTCAAACACCCGTGCATAGATGCATTTTTCATGAAGAAAACAATGGTTACACTCTTCATCTTTATTTACACAAACAATCTTTCTAAATACATGCCCGAATCCACCGCGCAGGGTAGAGCCTTTAAATGGAGGAAGATAGAGATCACTTTTAGCTCTTACAACAAAACAATACCGTGAAAAACTAAAACGCTCCATTTATCAGTAGTTAACTTTTATTAAACATTTTATACGCTTTTTATAGGAGAGAAGTCAAGAGAAATGTTAAAAGAATTGGAATGAAATGACAAATTTTACCAGATATCCCGGCAGAAATTTTGGCATTCGCACTCCAGACATCTGTTTCGGTTTATGGGATAAGGCATTCTTTGAGTCAAAATCATATCTCTAATTTCTTCAAGCACCTTAAGGCAGGAAGCCTTTAATTCCTTACTGATTTTTATCGCAAATATTTTTTCATCCGGGATGAAATAGAGAAAACCTCTGTTTACTTCTGCTCCATAAATGTCTTCCAGAATCAGGGCGTAACCTGCAAGTTGATAGAGATGGCTTTTATAGGGAAAACCTCGTACAAACTTAAACTCTACTGGATATATGTGATCATGTACTGTAATTAATAGATCAATCTGGCCAGAAAGACTTAGGCTTTCTGATTTTACAGCGACATGAAAGCACCTTTTGCCCTGAAGGAGTCTATATCTTTTAAATGTTCTTCTTAGTTCTAAACGGTCTATTTTCTCTTCCATTATTTTACCATAATTCATTTTAAAAGTAGGCTTCTTTTCTATGGGCATCACATAGGTAAAATAGACCTTTCGTGGACAGTAAAGATATTGTTTCAAATCTGCGACCCTCAAAGGAACAGACTTATTATTCATTAATAAGTTCAATCCTGGTCTTTAAGTCTCTTTCACAAATAGGCTGAATAAGTATTTTACCTTTTTGATCCTGTAGGACATGCTTAAATCTCAACCAAAGTTCTTCCCTTTTACTCCGACTTAAGTAACCAAAAAAACCACTCAGTTGGACGCGGGTAAGACCATAATCCTTGCAGATTTCAGCAATTTCTGACCTGAGCCGGTCACTTTCGATATCATAGAAGACATAAAGAGCTGTTTCGTGGTAAAATTTCACCATCTAAACCTGAATGGTTTATATTCCCTTTCTCCTCTCAAAAATGCAGCTATACGTCTGGCCTGCATCTGGATAATGGAACGGAGTTGATACTTCCGTCCATTATGCGTTTCTTTATGCTCCAACCTGTTTATAATTTTTTCTCCGAGAATATCCCGAGTTTTTTTATCAAGCATACCTGACTTCTGAACATTAACCTCACCCAAGTTTATGAGTGAAATTACTGTTCTGTCCACAACAGGCTGTCTGAATTCCTCTATAAGATCAAGGACCAAAGAAGGTTTACCAGGTCTATCTACATGCAAGAAACCAGCAAAGGGCTCAAGGCCAGCTGTAGCAATGGCTCCCCATACTACAGAGTAAAGTATGCCGTATCCATAATTTAGCATGGGATTGAAAACATCGGTTGCACCCCGATGAATCCGGCCAAGGAATTCCACTTTCTTTAAAACAATTCGCTTAACCCCCTCCCAGTAAAGTTTTGAAGCAACTCCCTCTATACCCAAAAATTCAGATCGTTTTTCTTCAACACTATTTCCTTTTAACTTTAATATAGACTTCTTTAAAGCAAGTAATCTCCCGGCTATTTCCTCAATTTCTTGAAATGCTGCACTATCTGTCTTTTTCATATATTTGCCGAAATAGAGAAGAAGTCCCCTTTGGTTTGCTAACTTCGCCCCCACTATCTTTTTCGTGAGAATAAAACCTCTTTTGTCTCCCAGAGCTTCAAACTGCTGCCTTCTGGATTTAACTGTGGCAGTGAGCAAGGGTGATGTAATTAAGGCAAAAGGTCTGCCATTGCCTTCTAAAAAGTTTATATAAATACCTCTTTTGCAAAGCTCAATTATTAAATCAGAGGTAATACTTATGCCTCTTGAACATATTGCTACTTCGCTTAGTCTAAAAAATGGAAATTCATAGATGACCTTGTTTTCTTTTTTAACAAGTAATCGCTCTCTTTTCTTGCTGAGTTTCAGTCCATAGCCAGATACCATTAACTGAGAAAGGCTATCAGTTTTTATCAATGAGATACCTTCATCAACTCTGAGTTCTTCGTCTTGTGGTTCCTGTTTGACCTCAATAGGAATAGGTTCCAGTTTGTCTGAAAATAAGCTGCGCTGATAATAACGTGTTTTCGCAAATGTAACGCCTGATACCTCTTGGGCTAACCTTTTATGCATCTACCCTCTCCTTTATTTCGGCGATACATAAGTTTTAGCTCAATCGCCCTCAGGCTCTTACCATTAGTGCAACGAGTTAAAGAATGAACTTGATGACAGACTGAGTGATTGTTTCAATCGCCCTCAGGCTCTTACCATTAGTGCAACACCCATCCTGATTTTGATGAGATGTGGGATGCTGGGTTTCAATCGCCCTCAGGCTCTTACCATTAGTGCAACGAAGGCCCTTGCGGATAAACGCCTAAAGCATCTTATGTTTCAATCGCCCTCAGGCTCTTACCATTAGTGCAACGTATGAGGAAGGCAAGACCATTGCAGAGATTGAGCGTTTCAATCGCCCTCAGGCTCTTACCATTAGTGCAACATTCTATTCATATACGGACATCCATTAATTTAAATACGTTTCAATCGCCCTCAGGCTCTTACCATTAGTGCAACAGCTACCACAAGTTCCCAACATTTCTGCACAACCTAAAGCTGGGGAATTGCCTTTTTTCCGAAAACCTATTTTCTGCATTTTTATCCCTGAGGTTTGCGAAAAAATGTTTAATCCCAAAAGGCCACTCATGTCAAGAACCAACCCGGCTTTGCAAAAAATTATGATGAAAATTGAAGTAAGTACCTGATGTTTTCATACTTCTTTAATGTGACCTACCCCTTACGGAAGGGGACTTCCCCGTGGGAAAGTTAAAAAATGTAAAGATACTCCATATTCAATTTTCAAAAGAACAAATCTTTCCTATCACAATGTTCACGATAAGTCAATTGATAATTTATCCCAAAATCCTCGTTTGCTCTACAAGAAACCCCGTAAGTATGCTATAATAAAGCGATTTTAAAAGATTACCTTTCACCTAAAAGGTGAAAACACCTTAAGGAATAAAATTATGAAAATAACTTATGATTCTTCAGTAGATGCAGCTTATATTGAATTTAAGTCTGCAAAAGAAGTAACAACTATTAGACTCACAGAGGATGTTGCCATAGACTTAGGAGCAAACGAAGAAGTGATTGGCATAGAAATTTTAAATGCCTCTAAGCATTTATCTTTAGATAAAAAGGAGCCCTATATTGTATTAGAAAAATTAAAGGCAAAAGTAGCGTAAGCCCTATTTTTTAATTTTCTGCTATTAAAGGTAAAAATAATGTGCAAATTTATCACATAAAGCTCTTTAAAAACACTTCTTTTTTTCTAACTACTAGAAGACAAGTTTATCTTGGTGGAATAAATATCCTTTTCTCTCTTAGCTAATTCAAGCATGGTCTTTGTAAAACCACTCTTACTGAACAAGGGAAATGCTGAGACAAAACGGATGATATGGACGATAAAGGAAGAAGTTATTTGGCTGCACGAGTTTACAAGCTTAACAGAAGCAAAGGAGGTAATAAGAGATTGGATTGCAAAGTATAACCGTGAATATGTACATTCGGCTTTGGGCTATTTAAGTCCACTTGAATTTGAGAAGAAGTTTTATCAAAATTGTTGTCAGGAGGCTGCTTAATGACGTTTACCTTAAGGGCTAAAATATGTTCACTCTCAAGGGGGTCATTACAGTCATCTAACACCACATCTAAGGAAGAATTGCAGAAAGAGGGTGGTCTTAACAAAGTTGTAACATAAGGAGCAGGATTGTGCATTTT
>Ga0190354_1000019_pt1 | contig 30130 bp, 36 predicted proteins | sample 4872131213_MG_FD_163436 | JGI IMG/M metagenome (GOLD analysis project Ga0190354, IMG submission 163436) | Hydrothermal vent microbial mat bacterial communities from Southern Trench, Guaymas Basin, Mexico - 4872-13-12-13_MG | ecosystem: Environmental > Aquatic > Marine > Hydrothermal vents >...
AAGAAGAAGAGGTTTCATTAATTCGCAAAACTTGTTTAAGTCTTCTTCTACTCCCTGTTTAACGTCCATTTTCTTTTTATGAGTAATAAGCCTTGGCAACTTAGCTGAATATACAAATTCCGGCCGTGTATACTTGAGCCAGCCGTAGACAGTTCCTTTAGTTGGGTAAGCGTAAAAAGTTGAGTCTATTTCGGCAGTGTTAAAAATTTTCGAATAGTATGCAAGCTTGCTTTCTTCTTCGCTTAGGTAGAACGGGCCAACCCAGTCTTTATAGCTCCAGCCTGAAGTGCCCAAATAAATTTTATCCACAACAAACACCAAAATATAAGTGGATATCTGGTTAATAAAATGCTTTAGCCCAAATGTGAAAATGAATGATTTCCAAAGAAGAAGCATTAAGACTTATAGAAAATACAAGCAAATACTCCCATGCTTTAGTCGTGTCGGCAATAATGCGTAAACTCGCCGAAAAACTTGGAGAGAACAAAGATAAATGGGAAATTGTCGGTTTGCTTCACGATTTAGACTATGACCAGACTAGGAATGACATGAGTAAACATGGAATAATCGCAAGTCAAATTCTAAAAGGTAAGCTTCCCGAAGACTGCTTGTACGCAATAAAAAGTCACGATTACAGAACTGGCTTTAAACCAAAAAGTAAACTTGACAAGGCCCTAATTATAGCTGACACTTTAGCAATTATAATTGAGAGAAAGAGCAGAAAATTAAATGTGAAAATATTAAAAGAGGAAATTGAAAGATTTTCAGAAGAAAATCCCTGGTGCAAAGAGAATTTGCGAAAAATAGAGGAATTAGGATTGAAAATTACTGAAGTTTTACGGTTAGTGATGTCTAAATGAGGGGAACCAAGTATTTGATTGGTGCTGGCGGTTGGGCATACTTTAGTGTTCCGGGTTTAGACCCGCTTATTGCCTACTCGAAAGCGTTCAACTTTGTTGAGATAAATTCGACTTTCTATGAGATTCCAAGTCTAAACCTCGTGGCTTCTTGGCGTAGGAAAGTTCCGGAAGAATTTTACTTTTCTGTTCGTTGCCATCGAAGTCTAACTCATAAATACAGGTTTGAACCTGTTGAAAAGGCCTACAAAATTCTAAACTACATGATTTCCATATGCAAAACTCTAAAGTCGGATATTCTACACATGCAGACTCCACCAAGCCTTGTTTTCGATGAAAATCGAATAAGAATTTTCCGTGACTTTTTCTCTTCCGCAAGTCTAGGTAATGTTAGAATTGCGTTAGAAGTAAGGCAGGCTGGGGTTAAAGAGCTTCCGACTAATCTGGTTAAGGTTATGCAAGACTTCAATATGGTACATTGTGTAGACCTTTCAAAGGAGAAACCAGCCTACAAATCTGATATACTTTACTCAAGGCTTTTCGGAAAGGGAAAAGCGAACGTTTACCAGTTCACGGATGAAGAGCTAAAAGAAATAGATGAAAAAGCTTCTGAGGAAGAGCATAAAAGGGTTGTCTTATGTTTCCACGGAGTTAAAATGTACAAGGATGCTGCGAGGTTCAAAATCTATAAGGAGACTGGGAAATTTCCGAAAGTTACGAGTTCGGTTGGCTTAGGCTCCCTAAAGGAAGTTTTAAGCGAAGACGCACAATTCCCATGTACAAAGAGACAACTAATCAACAGTCAAGGATGGAAAGTCATAGACTTAACAAGTGAAAAACGAGTTCACGCAAAAGAGCTTCTTGAAAAACTTCCTGAAAAAACCTATTTCAACCTAGACGAGGTTATCAAAGCATTAAAACTTAAATTTTAGATAATTTTACGGAACAATTATTATGAATGCTTGAAATTGGTGGAAACGTTGCGAATGTTAGTCTCTTCTGATTTTCATGGAAATGAGCTAGCTTTTCAAAAGGTAGCCAGCGAAGCTCAAGGCCTAAAAGTTGACTGTCTAATAATTTGCGGCGACATAACAAACTTTGGGGCGGCTGCACAGGCTGAAAATCTGCTTTCAAATTTCAAGGAACTGAAGGTGCCAGTTATATTTGTGCCGGGAAACTGCGACCTTCCATCAGTTTTAGAAGTTGAGGCTGAAAACTTCTTTAACATTCATGGGAAATGCATAGAACTCGAAAATTATAGTTTTATTGGTGTTGGTGGTTCTCCATTAGGGCCGTTGCATACTCCCCTAGAGTTTTCCGAAGATGAAATAGCAGACTTATTAACCGTAGCATTTTCTAAATGCTCTCAAAATAAGAGGTTAATTATTATTTCTCATACTCCTCCTCTGAATACTCGGCTTGATTTGGCCTTTAATGGCGAACACATTGGAAGCAGAAGTGTTAGGCATTTCGTTGAAGAGAAAGCTCCAATTGCGGTTTTCTGCGGTCATGTTCACGAGGCTGTTGGAATTGATAAAATCAATGAAACTGTAGTTGTGAACCCCGGGCCAGCCAAGTACGGCTATTATGCTATTGTTGAGATTGAAAGGGAAGTTGAGGTTAAATTGCATCGTTTTGAGTAAAGTTTTAAAAGGTTAATTAGGCAACTCTACTGTTCAAAACATGAGATGATGCTATGCCACTACAAACTGGAGACTTCATACTTATAGACTATGTTGGAAAGGTTAAGGAAACAGGCGAAGTATTCGACACAACAATAGAGGAAGTTGCAAAGAAGGAACGGCTCTACAAGGAAGGGGAAATATACGAGCCTAAACTTGTTGTGCTAGGCGAAGGGTGGGTTCTAAAAGCCCTAGAAGATGAGCTTTTAAAACTTGAAGTTGGAAAAAAGGCCACGGTTGAAATTCCACCAGAGAAGGCTTTTGGCCCGAGAGACCCAGGAAAAGTCAAGCTTGTTCCGCTTAGACGACTTACATCCAAAGGAATAACTCCGCAGATTGGAATGAGAATAGAGTATGATGGGAAAATGGCAACTGTTAGGACGGTTGGAGCTGGAAGGGTGCAGTTAGACTTTAATCCTCCGCTAGCTGGCAAAACATTGGTTTATGAGGTTACAGTTCAGAAAAAACTTGAAACAAAAACTGAAAAGATAAACGCATTAATTCATAGGAGAATTCCAGTGGTTGAAATTGAGAAGTTTAAAGTTAAGATTACAAAGGCCACAGTAACCGTAGAAATGCCGGAAGATGCCTACTATATAGAGGGGATTCAACTTGCAAAACGGGGCATAGCATTAGACATTCAAAAATTCTTCTCTGAAGTTTCAACTGTGAAGTTCATTGAAACCTTCAAGAGGCAACAATCCGCTTAAGCTTCACGGCTACAAGCCGCAGACCCTTTTCACATTCAATTTTTTCTTCAACTTTAACTATTTCGCAACGGTCCCCCTCATAAAGTCCAATTGGGAAACATAAACTCCTATACTTACAACTAGCATTTTCACACTCTTCGAGATGAAACGTTATTACTGCGCCTTCTAAAGCCATTTTTTGATTTATAGCGGCTGAAATCTCACTTTCAACAACTTCAACTACTCTAACTCCATCTTTATGAACTGGGCATGGAAAAACCTTGTCTCGAAGCTTGATGATTCTGTAAACTCTTCCAGTTTCCAAGTTTCCTATGCAAACTTTATAGTATTCGCAGTTTTCACATTTTTCGCTAGGCTTTTCATGTAAAAATTCAAGTCCTTTACGTGCCTGTTTGACGCCTACAAGCGTAATTATTCTGCTCTTACTATCTCTTGACATTTCCCATCAAGAACGGTCAAATTATCCTATTCTATTACGCCTGTTAGTTTCGCTATTTTTTCGGCGTATTCAAAGTCGAGAGTTTTCTCGTTAAGAATAGTGTATCTTTCCGGTCTAACCTCCTTCGCTTTAACCATGGCTTCAACTATTGCTTTAGGTTCAAGCTTAAGCTCTTTGGCTGTTGTTGGAGCTCCCACTTCTTCTAAAGTTTTCTTTATTTTTTCCCAGTTTACGCGGTGAATATAACCCATCAGTATCGTTCCAACCCCGCATTGTTCACCGTGCATTGCATGTTTCGAATTAAGGATGTCGAGGGCGTGGCTAAACAAGTGTTCTGAGCCACTGCATGGTCTACTGCTTCCAGCAATGCTCATTGCAACACCGCAACTTATCAACGCCTCTAAAAGAACATGCAAACCTTCAATGCTTCCAGGCTTTATTAAATCAGCGTTTCTTACAATTAGTTTAGCGCTCATTAAAGCTAGACTTGCCGCGTACTCTCCATAATACTCGTTTTTGGCCATATGCGCAAGTTTCCAGTCTCTAACCGCCGTCAACTTTGCAATTACGTCTCCGCAGCCGCTTGCGATGAAACGATAATCTGCTTGTATTATTACGTCTGTGTCTGCAATTATTGCCATGGGTGCTTGAGCCATAACCGAGTAGGGTTTGCTTAACCCCTTAACCGATGCTACTGGACTTGCTATTCCATCATGGGAGGCTGTTGTGGGTACACTTATGAAGGGAATCCCCTTTCGTGCTGAGCTGAGCTTTGCAACGTCAATTTTTGTGCCTCCTCCTACTCCGAAGACAACTTGCGGCTTTACAGCCTCTATCTTTTCTTCAACAAGCTTTACTTCATTAACTGTTGATGAGTTCACCAACGAGTACTCAACTTCAATTCCAGAGTCTTCTAAAATTTCCTTAACTTTCCTTCCAGCTATTTCAAATGTTTTAAAACCGCTTACGATGAAGGCTTTCTTCTTAAAGCCAAGTTTTCTGGTTATATCTGCTACTAACTCTAAGGTGTTCTCACCAACTATGACTTCTCTTGGAAGTTCCATTCTATGAAGTTTAAGCGTCAACCTTATCACTGGGGTCTAAACGTTTCTTATTAAATGTTCGAAATGTTTTTAAATGCGTCGGTAAAGATTAAAGTGTCCCTTCATATGTGAGGTTTTGACAGCTTGAATCTCAATTTTAGGAGAGAAAAAACATGCGTAAAATTCCAAGCGAGTTAATGATGAAAGGAACAACAACAATAGGTGTAGTATGCAAAAATGGAGTAATCCTATCCTCCGACACCCGCGTAACTATGGGCTACTTCGTAGCCCACAAAAAAGGAAAGAAAATCTACAAAATCGACGATCATCTCGCAATGACAATTGCGGGCACAGTTGCAGACGCCCAATGGACAGTTGACGTTTTGAAGGTAAACGCCCAACTCTACAAACTTACCAACAAACGAAAAATGCCAGTAAGTGCAGCTGCAAGGCTTATTGCAAATTTGCTTTTCTCAAGCAGACACTTCCCATTAATAACGCAAGTGCTAATAGGAGGAGTCGACGATACAGGTTCTCATGTTTACTCTTTAGACCCATTCGGAAGCTTAACTGAAGAAAAATGCGTTGCAACGGGTTCTGGTTCACCAATCGCCTACGGAGTGCTGGAGGACCAATATAGAAAAGACGCCACTGTTGAAGAGCTTCTTCCAGTTGTTGTCCGCGCTGTGCACTCTGCTATGAAAAGGGATGCTGCAAGCGGAGACAGCTTTGATGTCGCAGTAATCGACGAGAAAGGTTTCAGAGAACTCACAGAGGAGGAGAAGAAGAAAATTCTAGAAAGCTCCTAGGAGTGAAAGATTTGTGCCCTCCCAGCAAAGGTCGAAAATTGAAATAAGCCATTACATAATTGAACATGTTCCGAAAGAAGCCGAAGTCACAAGAATAGAGTATGAAGGCCCAGCCATTGCATTATACACGAAAAAACCTGAAATCCTAATTGAACAGAGTTCAATAATAACCGACATAGTCAGCATAATCCGCAAGAGAATAGTGGTTCGTTCAGATCCGGCAGTCAGATCTTCGGAGAAGGAAACTAAAAAGATAATAAAGGAGATAGTTCCGAAGGAAGCTGAAATTACAAATATTAATTTCGACCCAAGCCTGGGAGAAGTGATAATAGAAGCTAAAAAGCCCGGCTTAGTTATAGGCAAAAACGGGGCTGTTCTTCAGGAGATAATAAGGCAAACCCGCTGGAGACCGAGAATTCTGAGAAGCCCGCCTTTACCATCTAAAATTATCAGTCATATGAGACATTTCTTGCACAGTGAAAGCAAAGAAAGGGAAAGAATCCTACGGGTAACTGGAGAAAGAATATTTAGACCCCTAATCTACGAAGTTGGGGACGTAAGGATAACTGCCCTCGGAGGCTTCCAAGAAGTAGGCAGATCAGCAATTCTTGTTCAAACTAGGGAAAGCCAAGTTCTTCTCGACTGTGGAATAAATCCCGGTGCTTCGGCTCCGTTTGATGCGTTCCCAAGGCTTGATGTACCCGCCTTTGACTTGGAAATGCTTGACGCCGTAGTAATTACTCATGCACATTTAGACCACTGCGGATTGCTCCCTCTGCTTTTCAAATATGGATATGACGGCCCAGTCTACTGTTCTGCCCCTACTTCAAGCTTGATGACTTTGCTTCAACTTGATTATCTCGATGTTTTAAGTAAACAAGGGGTTATGGCCCCATATGACCAAAAGGATGTCAGAGAATGCGTTCTTCACACGTTTCCCCTCAGATACGGTGTTGTAACAGATATAGCCCCTGACATAAGGCTTACTCTCCATAACGCTGGCCACATTCTCGGCTCCGCAGTAGTGCATTTACATATAGGCGAGGGCCTACATAACATAGTATATACTGGAGACTACAAATATGCAAGGACAACCTTGCTTGAACCAGCTGTAACAGAATTTCCAAGAGTAGAAACGATAATTACAGAATCAACTTACGGAGCCCCGCAAGATGTAATGCCTCCTCGGGTTGAAGCTGAGGAAAAACTCGCATCAATAATAAACGAAACTTTAGGGAACAAGGGAAAAGTTCTGATTCCAGTTCCAGCAGTTGGAAGGGCCCAAGAAATAATGCTTATAATTGACGGTTACATGCGTAAGGGCCTAATAAAGGAGGCACCAGTCTTCATTGAAGGAATGATATCCGAAGCCACGGCCATACATACTGCTTACCCGGAATATCTAGCCAGAGATATTAGAAATAGCATATTGCATGAGGGAATAAACCCATTTCAATCAGAATACTTTACCATAGTGGAGCATCCAAGTGCCAGGGAAGAAATAATCGAAGGCCGCGAATGCATAATATTGGCGACTTCCGGCATGCTTGAGGGCGGCCCAGTAATAGAATATTTCAAAAGACTTGCACCAGACAAAAAGAACACAATAATATTTGTAAGCTATCAAATTGAGGGAACTCTCGGACGTAGAGTTCAAAAGGGAATCAAAGAGATTTCTATGCTTAACAGTGAGGGAAAGATAGAAATAATAAAAGTTAAAATGAGAGTTGAATCAATTGAGGGTTTCTCCGGGCATTCCGATAGAAGACAGATAATAAACTATGTAAGGAGAGTTACACCTAGACCAGAAAAAATTATTGTTTGTCATGGCGAAAAGGCGAAATGCTACAGCATTGCAGATTATCTTAGAAGGAAGTTTAACGTAGACGCAGTAGCTCCAAGGGTTTTAGAAACAGTAAGGCTACGGTAGGATTTAGAAAACCTGTGATTTAGCCTCCAACGGAGTTTTTCGGCAGTTCACGCCAAATTTTTATTCCACTGGGGCATATTACAACTCTTTCCTCGCCAAGTCTGGCTATGTCTCCTCCTACGTCGTCGGTGAATTCGCATAGTTCGTTAACGGCTTTCTTGACATCTTCAACACTTTTCCTAGCAAGTGGGGTAACTTTAACAATAAGTATGTTTCCAGCTTTAACCTCCCGCTTTATAACCTCAACGTCAGAGAGATTCCTCAGTGGAAGTGCCTTCAAGTAGACAACTGAATGTTTAGTGTAGGATTCTCCAGCTTCTCCTTCTTCGTACTCTTCCTTCTTCTCCCTACGGAAAATCTTCCCCAATGCCCTACCAAAGCTTGACAAATATTTTCCCTTCTAAATATTTTGCTGATTTCACTTTAAACGTTTTGCTAACTTACCTCAAATCTATATAACAATTATGAAACTCCAATAAACTTCACCGCAAACTTTTAATAAATTTCCAAAGTTTATCACCGACAAAATGAATATTTTTTACTACTTTCCCACGCTTTGTTCTAACTATTTCTTCAGAACCTTTAAGTGCAACCCCCACAGCTATAGATTTCTTGTACTTCTCATCTAAAATTGTAACTAAGTCTCCTTCCTGAAATTTTCCTTCCACTTCAACTATTCCTGGAGCCATAATGTCCGCTCCGTTGCATACATGGGGAACAGCGCCCATGTCAACTATTATTTTCGGCATCAAATTGAGTGCTTCTTCAAAGATAAGGGTGGGAATCCAGCTTTTTTTGTAAAATGCGAATAGAGCTTTTGATTCAACGATGAAAATTCTTGTTTCATCGAAATTTATGAGCTCAATTTTCGGCTTTCTTCCAAGAATATTTCTCATTTGAATTTTTGTGTTTTTTGATATTTCATCCATGAGCTTTTGGGTCTCTTTGCCCTTAAGAAAGTGTCTTTTCGAAATTTTGGTCATGGCATTACCTCTATGAATGGATAGCTTTAAATTACTTTAATTAAAACCTACTATTAAGACGATATCTTGGTGAGGTTCAGAGTATGAGCGAAATGTCAATCCAGATACTTGAAGAGAGCCTGGGCAAAATAGTTCTCGTCAGACTTAAGGGTGGAAGAAGCCTCAGGGGAAAACTGAAGGGATTTGATCAACATTTAAATTTGGTTCTGGAGGACGCTGAAGACACAACTGACATTGAAAACGTTAAAAAGCTAGGCTCAATTATAGTGCGTGGAGACAACGTAGTAATCATTTCGCCTCCACCAAGGTGACATTAAATGACAAAGGGAACGCCATCATTTGGGAAAAGAGCTGGTAAAACCCTACATATTCGATGCAGAAGATGCGGTAGACGAGCATATAATGTGAAGAAGAAAAGATGCGCTGCATGTGGTTATGGCGCTTCAACTAAGATTAGACGTTACTCTTGGCAAACTAAAAATTTGAATAGAGAAAGACTTCGTTAGTTTCTAATCTAGTAGCTGAAAAATCTTTTGTCAATTCTCATAAAGATTAAAGGCCCCTTGCTTTTCGAGAGTTCTCTAGCACGTTTAAGGGTCTTATTCAAAAGGTAAACTTGATTTTCAATGCTGTTTAACTTGCGCTTTATTTTCTCAAATGAGGCTCCAAGCTCCATTTTTATGAGGTTTTCCGCTAAAATTGACGTTCCGCAGATTTCCCCGTTTCTCACTAAAGTTTTTATTACATACTCTTTTATTTCTTCTCTATTTCTTAATTGGAACCATAGAGGTTCTCCGATGGTTAATGTCTTGTTCGTTTTCTTCCATTTTTCCCTGTCATCTTTCCCTATGAGAAGTTTAACTCTTTCATTCCATTTTTTCAACCATAATCCAGCCCAAACATCCATAAATTCTATGAGTTCCTCTGGATTTTCAACATATAATTTACGGAGTTTTTCTGCGATTTCGTATTCATAAGCTTGATTATTCCAGGAAAGGTTCCAAATGGTCTTCAAATAATTTATAAAATCTTGATAAGCAACTTGTAAAACTTTTTTGTCAGTTCCTTCCAGATCGAGAAGTGGACTTTTCTTTTTTAAACTTTCTAGCAATAATAATTCGATGAAGCTCATTTTATATGCTTCCTGGAAGCCTTCTCAATAAACAGTGGGTAATGCGTTTTATTAAGGTTTATCGTATTAGGATTTTGTCTTAGTTGTGTAGGTGTTTTACTGGGGCTAATAGAAATGGGAGGAAAGAAAAAGTAGACTTTAACTTTCAGAAATGTTTAATAATCTAATCCTAAATTTACAGAACAAAACTGAAGGTTAAGTTTGGAGTAAATGTCCTATGGTGAGAAAGGCCAGGATAAGGCTTTCAAGTACAGATTACAAAAAGCTTGAAGAAGTATGCCAAGAGCTAAAGGCCATAGCCGAAAAGACAGGTGTAAAAATGACCGGGCCTATTCCATTACCTACTAAAAGACTGCGTGTTCCAGTTAGGAAGTCTCCATGCGGAGAAGGAACAGCCACATGGGACCGCTGGGAACTACGCATCCATAAACGCCTAATAGACATAGACGCTGAAGAAAGAGTTATGCGAAGGATAATGAGGATACGCGTCCCAGAGGAAGTTTATGTAAGCATAGAACTCCTTTAATTGGTTTATTTTGGGTTTTACCTGAAAATGAATGAACCCGTATAGAAAGTTAATATTAAAGCAACTGCAAAAGTTAATACCCAAACTTTTTTGTCCCACAAGAATATTTTAAACCCGTCCATAATTCCGAACGGAATCAAGTTGAATAATGCTACAAACGCGTTTATCCAAGCTGCATAAACTATGATAAAATTGAAGGGGAATAAGGAAACAAGGTTAATGAATGGTGACAAAACAGCAGCAATAATTATATTTGTAAGCGGTCCCGCTAAAGCTGTTTTTCCGGTTTTTTCCAAATTTGAGAGTCCAGCTATTACTACTGCTCCCGGCGAAATTATCTTAAAGAACGGAGTAAAAACAGATAAAAGTGTTAGAAGAGCTCCGAAAAGCATGATTCTAAATTCTGCCCATAATCCTTGAAACTGGGCAGCCACTTTGTGTGCTAGTTCATGTAAAATAAAGGAAAATGCGAGAACTAAACCTAAAATTGCGTAAATTTCAGGCCTTATGTAGGGTTGATAAAAGTAGGGGGACATTCCCACAGTGAAAACTAGTAGAACTCCAACGGCTATGTGTTTGATTTCTGTTAGGCTGAAGGAAATCATCTTCGTCCTTGAAACTTGAGTTTGATAGGTAACCGGATAGCTGTACGTTGACTCTTGCATTGTTCTTTTAGCAACTTCCTTTTTCGGAGCCTTGGCCCTCCAAATCTCAGGGCACGCATGATTTTCGGGAAGCCTATGCTCTGAACAAAAGTAATGTCCACAGTATGGGCATTTAAAGGGTAAATAAACTTCCTTACCACAATAGTGACATTTAACTATTTCAAACACTTCCTTGAGCTTAACGTCTAAATGTTAATCAAAGCAAGTTTTAAGTGTAATGTTTCTAGACATGAAAGGGGTATTTAGGAACATTTATCTACAGAATTTTGAATCATGCTATTGACTATTTAGCCGGGGTGGCAGAGCGGATAATGCGCAGGCCTTGAGAACTTCAAGAAAGCCTGTGGGGCCTTTGCCCCGCGTGGGTTCAAATCCCACCCCCGGCGCCATGTATGAACGAGTTTTACTCGGCAGCTTCCTAGAATACATCGGCATGTCTAGGTTATAGTAAGAAATATTAAGTTTTTAAGTGAAATTTCTTCAAGTTTGGTGGTTAGTTGTTTCCAATTAAAGATGAAAATTCATCCTCTACAGCGCCTGCGGTGAATATAAGCTTAGTTTTAGTTAACATTGCTATTTTCTTCTGCTTTTTCTTTTACAATGTTGATTATAGAACTGTCATAATGAATTATGGAATGGTTCCCATGTACATTTTGAGAGGAGAAAGGCTTTATACGCTTTTTACTTCGCTGTTTCTCCACGGAGGTTTTATACACTTATTTGGAAATATGATGTACTTGTACATTTTTGGCGACAATGTGGAGGATGCCTTTGGACATTTTCGCTATCTTCTTTTCTATCTCATATGCGGAGTTGCTGCTGATTTCACACACATTCTAAGCCTAACACAGCTGGAGCTTACCATTCCAACTATTGGAGCTTCAGGCGCTATCTCCGGCATATTAGGCGCCTATCTAATACTTTATCCTCGTGCAAGAATCCTTACTCTGGTCTTTTATGGCTGGGCTTTCATCACCGCAATACCCGCAATTTTTTTCTCGGCTTTTGGTTCCTAGTGCAGTGGCTGTTTGCAGTTTTTGAGGTTGGAGGAGGAGTTGCCTACTGGGCCCATATAGGCGGATTCGTAGCGGGGTTGGCTTTGGCGCCTATTTTTAGAAAGAGAAAAAAGCCTGTAGAAACTTCCTACGGGATTTAAAATTCCTTTAATTGGGGTCTGTCCGTCATGAGTTCTTCATCCACAAGGTCGGTCTGGGACGGCGACATCATCCCCCATAAGTTTAACTCATTCATTACTTGAAAAGGTTTTCCGGGCCATGAACCTTAAAGAAAATGGTTTAACTGTAATTCAACATTTCAGCCGTTATCCCAGACTTTTCGCATTTTACAATAACCCTTCTTTGTCCCAAAGCAGCTTTTAAACAAATTTTCAGTATTTCTTGAATTTCAAGTTTCTGCGAAAGCCTTATCAGTTTTGTTCTTACTCTTGGAAAGGTTCTTTTTCTCATTTCCATTGTTGCATATGCAACTTCATACGTGTTGTCTTGGCTTCCATTATCTATGACAAATATTTCAACAAAACCCGGGTAATTCGACGCGTAGTTGAAAAGCCTCTCTATACACTTTACTATCTCGTCTTCTTTGTTGAAAACTGGAACTATGAAGGAGATTGTAGGGAAGAAAGCTTTCTCTCTCCTTTTTACATCGGATTTTCCAGTCTTTGTAAATAGTTTTTTAATATACATAACTAGGCTCCTGTGGAAGCCTTCTCCCCTCTCCCCGATGAAGCAAATCAACGGTGAGAAAGAGAGTTTTATCCTTGCAGAGAAGAGGCGTAATAAAGAAGTTTACAATTAAGGTTGACCCTTCGAAAATTGGCATGAAAACAATTGCTGTTGTGGGCGTAGATGTCGACCCAACCAAATTGCTTGAGGTAGCACAGAAGATGGGAGAGAGCTAACCAAGCTAATATCTGAGAAAATTGGGACAATAGAGGGTGTGAAGAAAGTTTGTCCCGCAATATTTTTGGAAAAATTAAAAGATTAACAGTTTGGAGGTGAAAAAGTGATTAGTAAAGAAAATTTAAGGAGAAGAGTTGAGCGCTTCCAGCAGTTAATGAGACAAAACGACATTGACGCTTCAATGATTAGAACTTTATCATCTTTTGCATATTTTACTGGAATAAAATGGCTGAGACCCGCTCTGCTAATACCCGCTGAAGGCAACCCAACGGCTTTCATTTTCAAATATGAAACCGAAGATTTTATGGAGAAAAGCTGGATACAAAAAGTTGAGACATACACTAAAGCCAAGGAACTAATGAAAAAGGTTAGCGGAACAATACGAGAATCTGGATACAAGCGCATAGGCTTTGACTACAGTGTTGAAAGGGATTCTTACGTCTTATTCTTCGAATTATTCAAAAAATTAAATGCCCAAGTCGAAGTTTTGGACGTCCACGCATTAATTATGCAATTACGAATGGTTAAGGATTCTGAGGAATTAGAAGCCATAAAACAAGCTTCGAGAATAGCTGAAGCCGGAATGCAAAGGGCAGTAAACGATATTGACGTTGGAAAGACCGAACTGGAAGTTGCCGCTGAAGCCCTAAGCAAATGATGAAGAAAGGATCTGAAAACCCGCATATTTATATTACAGCCGGACCTAAGCCGAGAATTCACGCCGAACCGCGAAGTTGGATCAGAATGGGGCCTCGAGATACAGTTGAAATAGTCATATCAGCCGACTACAACGGATACTACACTAACCTCACGAGAACAGTCTTCCTAGGAGGCATGTCCATTGAAAAACAAAAGGTTTACGAAGTTTTTATGGAAGTGCATCGTACGGCCGAGGAAAACTTGAAGCCCGGTATGCGATTAATAGAAATTGAAAAGATGATAAAGAGGCTTATCGAAGATAGAGGGTATGGTGACTATTACGTAACTGGCTTCGCACATGGAGTAGGCCTTTTAACCGAAGAGGATCCAATAATGACTATAGTGGTGCCTCATCGCCAATATGCAGTTATGGAAAACATGGTTTTAGCCTTTGTTCATGCACCATTGACGATTCCCGGCGTTGGAACGGTAAAGTTTGAGGACACATATGTGATAGGGGCTGAAAAACCAGAACGACTCACAAACTTTGATTACAAAATAGTTAAGTAAGTTGCTTAAAGTGTCAGATTTGAACCTAGCAGATGCCAAGGAAATCTTAACTTTAGTTTTCGTTTACAGCGGGGAATTCGCTGAACGGGTGATAAGAAATCTTATAAACGATCCTAGTTTCTGCAAATCCTGTGGGCTTTACTGCGATTTCTGTAAATACGGCGTGTACAGTTATGTTCGAAACATTCGAGCTGCAATAGAGTTACCAAGCCCATCTGAACTTCCAGCTTTTATAGACAACCCTGAAAAATATATACCAAAGAAAATTCCGAAAGCCGACTTATGCATAGCATCGGGATTGCACAAAGACTTGCTTTTGGAGCTTCCGCAAGTTGTAGAAAAAGCTGGAATAAAAGGGTTAATTGTGCCTATCGAGGACTTTGTCGAGGTTCCATCTGGCTTAAGAAAGCAGCTGGAGGAAGAATGTGCAGAATTGGGGCTAGAAAGTGCTTTTCCAAAGCCTTTTTGTTCATTGGAGCCTTCAGACAATAAGCCGACGATTTCAAGGTTTGTAAACGAATTAAAAGTTGGAAGACCCAAACTGGAAATTTTAACTGGAAAGAGAGAAGGCTATGAAGTTATAGAATCCGTTATTGTTAGACGAAGTGCACCGTGCGGCTCAACATGGTACGTGGCGAGGAAGATAATCGGAATAGAAACTGAAAGGGAAATTCTTTACGATGCAATAGCTAAGGCCCACCACAGTTACCCATGTACCGCAACAATGAGTGTTGATCCAGAAGAAAAGGAGCCAATACTGCACATCGGAGGTTTCATAATACGTGAGGAAGTAGAAAAGGCATTACAAAATGCTAAAGCTACAAGAATATGAACCTAGCTCTAAGTAGATTACGTTTCAACTCGAATTATTTTAGAACCTTTCCTGTTTCCATATACCATAAGTATAAGTCTAACTCCGCAAGGCTGAGATTCAATTTGCCTGCGACTTCTCTAAGTAGTTTTTCAATTTCAAGGTATTTTGTTTTGGTGAGTGTTCTAGGCTTTTCAATAAGTCCGTGCTTGGTTAAAATATTAATTATGTGGAAGTCTATTATAGCTAAATCTGTATAGCCTATATTTCTGAGGAAATGGCTTGCTTCTTTGTAACCTATTCCCTTTATGTTCTTTACCAGCCATTCCCTTAGTTTATCTCTCACGTTAATTGATTCTATGATGCCCTTTAACGAATCGGCGTATTTTCTTGCTTCCACTATGTATTTTGCTCTCTTTTGTGGAAAACGGTGACCAAGCTTCCTAAGTTTTTCAGTTAATTCATGTTCTGGAAGAGTTAGGAATCCATCATTTATTTCCTTTTGAATTTTCAAGCTTTTTTCGGCGATAAAGTTTGCAGTTAAAATGCAGAAGCATAATTCTTTAAAGAGTTCTCTGCTAGATTTTTGGCCATTTTCCCTGAATTCCTTTATTTGGGCGTTTACTAAGTCCCTTACTTTGCTATTCTTCAGGTTTTCGATTAATACTGACAATCTTGCAATGGCACTGCTTTCCATACTTTCTGGCAACTCTTCTCTAAGTTTTAATAATTTATTCTATGCCCCATTTTCTGGTTATTTTTATGATAAGGAATATTACAAATGCTACTATTAAGAATGTAATAAGTGACCCTATGAAATGGCCTATACGGAAAGGACCGACTTCTATTGATTCCCACATGATTCCTGGCATTGCTAGCTCTACTATGGGCATTATTAAGTCGTTTACTAAAGATTGAACTAGAGCTCCAAGGTATAATCCAAGAATGAAGGCTACTGCCATTCCCATAACCTTATACTTAGAAACGAAATCTCTAAATTCAGCCCATAAACCCTTAGGTGGCGGAGATGGTGGAGCAGGTTTGGGCTCCAAAAGCTTTCTAATGCGTCTTAACTCTTCTAATATTTCATCATCTTTTGCCAAATGTTTCACCAGACACATCTTCTTCATTTAATTTAACTTATAACATTTTAGACAGTAGTTTATCGATTATTTTCCGAAATTAACAGTTAAATAAAAGAAATGGCTGATTTTGAAGTTTAGGCTGATTTCCAGAGTCCATGTATGTTACAGTATTCTCTTGCCCAGACTTTCTTTGTTTTTGTTTCAAATTCTGCTTCAGGCTTTTCGCCTGGTTTCATGAATTTTCTGTAAACTTTGTCTTCTGCAACTAATTCTATCCATTCTATGTGATGTTTTTCTTCCATTGGATGAGGGATGCTGCCAACTTTCACTTTAAATCCTGTGGCTGTCTCCTCTATTACTGGGACATGCTTTTCTAAGCCTACATCTTCAGTTTTTTCTGTAAGTAACTCCATTGGCTGACCGCAACATACCAGTTGGCCTACTCCTGCATGTAAGACCTCAACTATGTTTCCTTAAGTAGGCTTGCGAAAAAGTCATGATGTTGCTCCTCTTCTTCGAGAATTTTTCTGAAGAGCCTAGCCGTTGTTATGTCCCCCTCTCGATTTGCAGTTGCAATTATCTACTTATATAATGTCACCGCGTTTTCTTCATCATTTCTGTCCTGTTCGATCATTTCCTTCAGTGTTTCTTTTACAAAAATTGGGTCTGGTTTTGTTGTCGGGATGCCCCCAGGATATGTTAGTCTTTCAGCAATTGCTTCGGCGTGTTTCATCTCGGTTATGGCTATATTCTTCAACTCATCCTTAACAGCGTAAGCCTTAACTCCCTTCCATAAAACGTGTTGCCACATATACTGTATGACAACATGCAACTCCCTAGCTATTGCCTTATTCAACATTTCTAATAATTCTTGAGACACCAAATTTTTCACCTCTTTAATTTTGTAGTAATAATGTTGTTATTATGTTGCAATTAAACCTTCTTACAAAAGCGAATAAGCTTGTTTTATTTTTACTTTGTGATAAAATTGTATGAGACTATGAAATATGGAGAAAGTTAGAGATTGTCTGTTGAAGAGTTCTTAACTGGCTATTTATCCGTTAATTCATCTACTTCTTCCTTGCCCTTTTCCAGTTCCCTAACTTGCTCTTTGTCTATTTTCAGCAATAATGCTTGAAATTCTCCGAAGTGTGTCTTCTCCTCTTTAGCTATGTCGAGGAAAACTTTCTTTAAGTCTTCGTTGTCAGTTGCAGCTGCAAGTTGTTCATAGAGGCTTACGGCGTCTAATTCAGCTATCATTCCAACTCGTAAAAGCTCTGAGTCAAGCATTTCTTTGCTTATTTTCTCCATTTTTATAGGAATTTGGGACAACATTTTCTATTTCACCTCTCCCATAATGTTTGATGATACCCTTAAATATGTAAGTTATAAAACTTTGCTTCAAAATAAGAGAGGCGAATAACTGTTGGAAAAGTTGGAATGCACCATCTGCGGTTACATATATGACCTGGAAATTGGAGACCCAGAACATGACATAGAACCTGGAACACCGTTTGAAAAACTACCTAAAGATCGGGTTTGCCCAGTTTGCGGAGCAATTAAAGATCAGTTTGTTAAATTAGAATAAGATTATCTTTGAAATTGGAAGAATCTAATGGATAGTTACAGATTTAAGTATTTATTGTACATGATTATCTAAGTTGGGTTGGGAATTGTTATGGTGGAGTTTGGGGCATATTTACCACAGATTGATGTTGATTATGATGTTTTGAAAAGGGTGGCCTTTGAATGTGAGAGTTACGGTTTTCATTCTGTTTGGTTGACAGACCACATGTTACCCTTCTATGGTTCATTGCAAAGGTCGTATTTTGAATGTTGGACTACTCTTTCCGCGTTGGCAGAGGCAACAAAAAACCTGAGACTTGGAACTCTAGTGCTTTGTAACTTGTTCAGATATCCTTCAGTTCTAGCCAAGATGGCTGCAACCTTAGACGTAATTAGCGGTGGAAGACTTGAATTTGGCATAGGCGCCGGATGGCTAAAACCCGAGTTTGATGCATATGGCATACCATTTCCGAAAGCTTCCGTTCGAATAGCCATGCTTCGCGAAGCATTAGAAGTGATGAAAAGAATGTGGTTAGAAAATGAGCCGGTTTTCCACGGTAGATATTACAGCATAAATGGGGCAGTATGCAACCCTAAACCCCTGCAAAAGCCTCATCCACCAATATGGATAGGCACACTCATCGGGGGCAGACTTATGTCCGAAACTATAGTGAAATATGCCAACGGATGGGTTATCGGAAGTCTATATCTACCGTCACCCGAAGAATATAAACAAAAAGTAGAAGATCTTAAATTTCACTTTTCAAATGCTGGAAGGAAATTTGAAAGCTTGAAGAAAGCTTTAGGAATAGGATGTCTTTTAGCTGAAAATAAAGCGAAACTAAACGAAAAAATTGGAAAATTTAAACCAGTAAAAGTTTCAGTTGGTAAGTATCAGAAAACTCAAGAACTAATATGTGCAACTCCAGATGAATGTATAAAAACGCTTGAAAAATATGTTGATACAGGTGTTGACCTTTTCATAATGAACTTTCCGGACGTGACTACACTTGAGCCTGTAAAGCTCTTCGGAGAACAAGTTATTCCATCCTTTAAGTAACTAATTCTCAACCGTATCATTAGAAAGTGAACTATTATGTGAGAAGTTTTATACATGTTCCATTAAGCCTTTATTCTGTGGTTTAGATGTCGGAGCCTTCTGATTTAGCCGTTATTGAGTCTAACTTGAAAGGTAAAACTCTCCTCGTTTACTGGTATTTGCTGCGTTGTCCAAAGTTTAAGGCTGGCGTTCGGGAGATTCAACGCGCTTTAAGCTTTTCCAGTCCAAGTATTGCTGTTCACCATTTAAATAAACTTCAGGATTTGGGGCTTGTAAAAAAGACTAGGACTGGAGAGTACGTTCTAATTCAGGAAGTTAAAGTTGGCATTTTAAGATTCTTCACGAGGCTTGGCCGCTTCCTTATTCCCCGATACTTATTCTACTCTGTGTTTTTCACTACAATGCTTGTCATGTACATTCTCTTTTATGTTCAAACAGCATGCATCCATAATTTATTCGCATTGATTTTTGGAGGCTTAGCCAGCCTCGTTTTATGGATTGAGACTATTAGAATTATGAGGGAGAAGCCGTTCTAAAGTGTAGAACTAAATGTATTAAAACTCTAAGTGTAGATGGTGGAAGATGAAGAGAAAACTCCTATATGTTGCGAGTGCAGTTGTGTTGGGCATCTTAGTAGTAACTTTGCCCCGTATTTTATATCCGGTCATGCAAGGCGGAAAAAATTATATGAAATTACATGGCGAAGAACTTCCTGAAGGTGAGGAGTTTAATTACAGAGCTGCATTGGAGGAAACTTTTTGTGAAAATATTGTTCAAATATCAATGATTTTTTCAGTTTCAGCTGTTTTAGGAATTATTTTATGGTTTTACATGAAAAAACAATATAATTGATGGTTGTTCCATTTTTAGGACGGTTTGTTCTAAAACGTAACATTATATGGTTTTACACCTTGCAATATTATTCTGGTGAAGCTGATGAAGAGAAAAATGAAGATAGAATTATCTTTAGCTCTAATAATAGGTTTGACGTTGTCGATTTTCACGATTTACATCAACCAGCCAAGGTATATGGGAAACCTTTATCCTGCAAGTCTTGAATCAACTTCCTACTCGAAGAATTCGCATCACTACAGTTCAAGCGAAACAGTACAGATTATAAAAGAAAATTGAGAAAGGGCTCTTTTGAAACAGTTGTGGAAGAACTGAGAAACATAACTGCCTATTATCACGGAAGAATACCGTATTTAAGCATGATTTATGAAAATGAACTTTGGAAAGGAACTTTAAAGTGCAAAGTTCCAACCGAAAATGTGACCCCCTTCACTTTTGGTGTTAGGCAACTGATAAACCGCTACGGAAAAGTCATTTACATTACCATAACTGTGACAGAAATGGAAATAAACCAAACTGGACAGCCGGAAGAACTCCTTTCAGAAATAAACATAAGTTTAGAAGAGTTCATTGAGGGAGAATCTTCAATTGTGAACCAAATTGGGACGGTTGTTCCGTGGCTGGTTAACAGCCTAGTCTGGATAGCTCAAGGCCTAATTATTGGTGTGCCCCTCTGCTTCGCTTCCCTTGGAGTAGTTCTCATAATTAGCAGGGGAATAATTCCAGCTTGGAGAAACAGCTTAAAGGGCATAAGAAAATCTGAAGAGTCTACTGCTGCTGTTTAGAAGCCTTACGTGCAAAAGTGATGTAGCCTGTGTGTCCAGTCATAAGGGTTTGAGGCCTAGTTTTCCCCCTTTGAATTTGCATTCCACGTAGGAGGCACTCAAATGTTTCAATTCCAACGAAACCGTTCTCTTTTAGGGCTTCAACAGTTTTTACCACCTGGTCTATTGTGGGGCTGAAGCTAACAAAGCTTCCGCTGGATTTTAGGGATGTGTAAGCATGCGGAACAACAAGCCAAGGGGTAGCCAAATCCAAAACAACGGCGTCTACTTCATGTTCTTCGATGCCTTGAGTAATATCAGCAACTTTTATTTCAACGAAATCCTCTAATCCGGCCCTAGCAATGTTTTTCTTTGCAGCTTCAACGAATTCTTGTCTAATTTCATAACTGTAAATTTTGCCAGTTGGCCTAACATAGTAGGCGAGCGCCGAGGTTAAAGCGCCAGTTCCAGTTCCAGCCTCCACAACTTGGCTTCCAGGACCAATTCCGCTGAAAAGTATAATTAGCGCCATATCCTTCGGGTAGATTATTTGGGTTTTCCTAAAAGACTTGAATATGTAGTCGCGGATTAAGGGCTTAAGCGCCACAAACTTTGCGCCTATGTTACTTTCTATCCATACGCCATATTCTTTGCCTATTAAGTCGCCGAGGTTAACGTATCCTTTGTGGGTGTGAAAAGTTTTGTCCTTTTCAACCTTGACTAAATATGTTTTCTTTGGGGTTAGAAAGAGTAGCACATAGTCTCCTTCGCGAATTTTTTCAGACAAGTTTCCTACCCAGTTATTCTAGGAGTTTTCAAAAATAAATAGGATTTTTGAAATTCTGGTTTTACGGCGTATATTTGAATGGGTGTTTTGCTCTGTCCTTGTTTTCTGTTACTTCATCTACGTTGGGTCGGGCTTCCATAGCCTTTCTTATTGCATGTCTCATAGCCTTATAATTATTGATGTAAACTCTGTGGCGGTTTACGGCGGCCGGATGGACAAACACGTTTGCAATTATTATAAGTTCTTCAGCAAGTTCCTTTGGAATGGTCCCGTCTGCTACGCTGTCTGCCACAGCCTTGGCAACCGCAGCTTGAGCCGGCCCATAAACCATGCTTGCTTGACGCATACTCTTAATCGTAACTGTTGGAATTATGAGAGTTACTGGCTTCACAGTTAAGTTTGGCTCCAAAATTGCGAGTAAAGGTTCATGTCCAGGCGTAGGGGCAGCTTTTGCCTTGACGTAGGCTTCGCCAACTGGGCCGTCTTTCTTGCCGATAACGAGGTCTATATGCGCAACTTCTGGTTCTTCGCCAGCTAATGCTTCTCCAACTCGTAGTTTGAAGTCTCTAATTACTTCCGGAGTAATGCCCACTGCTGTAAATCGCTCTTCCAAAACTTTCCCTTCATATTCTATTTTGATTGGTTTAGGCTTAATTTTTCCAAGTTTTTCTAGTTCTAAGCGTAATTCTTCCCTGTTTTCATAGCTTAGTTCCCCTCCAACGCTTAAGGGCGATCTTACCGGGCCTACCTTTACGCCCATCATGTTCAAGGCCTCCTTTGTGCCTACGGCTCCACTTCCAGTTATTATTCTAGCTATTTTCTGTACTTTGTACTGAATTTCTCTTGCTTTTTCTATTTCTCCGTTTTTGAAGGCTTTGTAAAGTTGAATCCAGATTTCTCCCATGAAGTTGGCGCTTGCAAGAATTGCTCCCGAAGCTCCAGCTGCTAAGGCCGGTAGGACAATTTCGTCGCATCCACACATAACATTTATTTTGTCTCTGAGTTTCTCCAAAACTGCCAGGATGTATTTTATTTCGCAGCTGCTGTCCTTTAAGCCCACAATGTTTGGTATTTCAGCTAAATCTTCGACCATCTGCCAAGTAAGCCAAACTCCTGTGCATTGTGGAATGTTATACATTATTATTGGGAAGTCGACGCTAGTTGCAATAGTGTAATAGTGCTGGTATATCCCCCTATTCGTTGGTTTCAGATAGAAGGGAGTCACAATTAGAGCTGCGTCAGCACCTACATCCTTGGCGTATTTAACCATTTCTAGGGCTTCATTTGTTCCAGTAGCACCAGTTCCAGCTACAACTGGCACTTTCCCGTTTGCTTCGTCAACAACAACCTTGATAACGCGTTTTCTTTCCTCCAATGTTAAATTTACAAATTCACCAGTGGTTCCACATGGCACAAGCCCATTTACACCAAGTTCAATACAGTAGTCGACTAAACTGCGAAGTCTCTCTTCGTCAACTTGTTTCCCATCATCAGTGAAAGGCGTAACAAGTGCTGGGTATATTCCTTCCGGCTTAAACATAGTTTATCTCTCCATCACAATATATGCTGTTGAAGATTTAAGTTAATGGATAAAAAGAGGTTAGGGTTTCGGTATAGCCAAATCTGAGGCGCCCACTTTGGAAAGCTTTGCTTCTGGGTAGTGTTTCTCAATTAGTGATATTATCACTTCAGCTTGTTTCACTTTTTCCCTAGCCATAAACGCTAAGATTTCTGGGTTTACCCAAGGCTTATAGAGATTGGCGACGTTTGCTCCCGGCTCTATTTTGAAATAGCAGGGCGCAACTACACGGGTGAGTTCAGGTGCCTCCCAGAAGCGATTAAACCCTCCGTGGGAATCAAATAGGTATATGTGTATGTCTATTGGGATGTTAACGGCTTTTCTTATAGCTGCAAGCATTGGAAGTGGAAGGTCGGCAACTGGGTTAAACGTGTTGGCGCCGAGCATTTCAAGCACTTTCGCACCAGCAGGGTTGGCGTGGCCAGCGTAAATGGAAACTTTAAACACCACATCGCTTGGAATGTCCCCATTTTTCCTCATTTCATTTAGAAGCCAGAGAACTCCCTCATCCATCAGTAGGAAACCTCTGAAGCCAAACTCTATGGCACGCATTATGTCGCCAATAAGGTAAGAGACGTTGTCCATTCCTCTTATTCGCATTCCGGAAAGCATGCCCTCCGGAGTTCTTACTTGGCCGCCTAAGTCCCATAAGGTTCGCGGTCCAGGTGTAACTATTACCTCAAGTTTTGCGTCTCTGGCCAGCTCTGCAAATCTTTCAAGTTCGTCGTCCGTAAGCAATGTTGACCCCATAACCATTGAAATTAGCCTATGAACGGGAACGTCGCGTTTTTCCATTTCGTCGATGAGTGCTTCCAGAACTTCTGGCCTTTCAACTCCTGAAATTTCTACTCTATGATGGCAGCCGTCTGGAAAACGTTTCTCAGAGGCCGGTAGTTCGTAGAGGTCTCTACCAGGCAAACCGTACTTCTCAATTTTACTCCAAATTTCCTTCAAACATTCTCCTCTCCTAAAGCTAGTTTCTACTCTATTTTATTTAGGAATTATAAGCTTTGACCAAAATAAAGTGGGGGAAGCTACCAGACTTCACTTGGTCTGCGCTTGAACAAGTAGAATGTAGTTATAACGAAGAATACTGTTGTAATGCCGAAAATCACGGCTAACTGACGGGTGGTTCCAACTTCTCCTCGAAGTTTACCCAACTCTTCCGTGTAGGTAGCATTTAAACTTTCATATTCTCCCTTCCAGTAGTCTCGTTCAGCTTTAGTCGCATTAAGCTCTCTTTCCAGTTGTTCTGCAATCTCTCGCCAAGGATCAGCAATTACAGCGACAACAAATCCATAAGCATAAGTAACCGGGTAAGGTTCACCCGTTCTAATGTTCCAGGTACAGTTTATTCTTCCCTGGACAACTCTGGAGGCATTCAATGGAACATCGACGTTGAAAGTGAATGTTTGTTCATTTTCCTCTACGAGTTCAGGGATTGTCTGAACCGATATTTTCTGAAAGCTAAACTCCGTGTCGTTTGAAAATTAAGTTAGCTCTAGGGAAAATTTGATGTCTGAGAGATTTTCGTCGGTGTAGAAAATGAGTGTTAGGTTAAAGTTTTCACCTGCATTGACGTAGTTGGGAGCTATTGCTATAACTTCCAAACAGGCTTTATGAAAAACGTCTCTTTGCCAAGTTTCACTTGACTCTGCTAGAGCATACTTAACTACGCTTGCGTTTACAACTAGTAATGATGTAAGGATTAAAGTTGCGCAAACAACAAGCATTTTCCTAGTTAGCAACATTTTCACCTTCTAAAACCCGTTTTAAAACGAATTGGTATTAAACACTAATTTTACTTCAATTTTTATATTTTGTAAAACAAAAATGCCAGTTTTTAGGAAGGAATTTAAAATTTTGACTATTTTACTGAGCGTAAGAACCATCTGTAAATGTAGAAGAAGTAAATAAGGCCGAAGAACGTTAGGACTATTTCTATCGAAAGAATAACCATGTTTCTTTCAACAGCCATGAAATATCCCTGTCAGAGAATGTCCATGAAAACCAGTATTTGAAGAAATATCGCCGCACCTATACAGCTGAATCCTAAACTGTACAACACTTGACGCAAACGTCTACTTTTAGCGGTTTTTTCTCCAATTTTAATCATAATCAGAATAAAATCTCATTTAACTTATAGGTTGTGTATTTTCATCCAAAATAACCCGTAAATATTCTTTTTTCATATTCTGAATTGTCTTTTGAAAATTTTATTTCAAATAGTATTTACGTTCTTTCTCAACAGTAACAACCTTTGCGGAGAGGTCTCCCATAAACTTCTTGAAAAGTTCTTGATGTTCAGTGTGAATTGGGAACACGAACTTCGGACTGATTTTTTCAACCACGCTTTTCAGTTGAAGAGGCATTATGTGGCCAGATACATGAACATGATATTGCGGTAAGCCATAATGTTCAAGCCAGTTCTTTAAGCGTTCAAAGTCTATTTCCATCTCTTCGTTGAACGGTTCAGAAGCCGAAAGAATGTAGCAACTGCCCGGTGGGGGCTCAATTTCAGTTAGTTCTTCAAAGTCGTAAAATGAGAGTACAAGCACGTATTTGGGTCCTTTTTTCTTTACATCCTCAGAATTAATAATTTTTTTGCCGTATATTTCTTGAAGCTCTTTTTCCCAACGGTAATATTTTCTCTTTTTACAGAAAATAACTATGTTTTCATCAATTAATCTTGGAATTTTTAATTTTTTATCCTTTTCTAGTTCCTTTAGAAGATATGCTTGCTTAGGTGAAATAGCTAAAGTTCTTCCATTCTTTTTGGCCGCGTTATAGAAGGAACGGAGTCTGTCAACATCTGCTCGGGCAAAATCTGCTAGAACTAGACCTGAGGACCGCCTGATAATTTCTGTAAGTTTCCTTTCAACTTCCCTTTCTGAAGAAACATGTGCACCAGTTAAGTTTGTTGCTTCAGTTATAAGTGCGACTGGTTGAGCTTCAGCAGCTTTTCCAACGAAGTCTAAGGTCATTTTAGATTTGGCTCCATGCATCCTGAAGTCTCCAGTGTAAACAACGGCGCCAGAGGATGTATGAACTACAAATCCATAGGCACCGGGAACTGAATGGTCAACATGAACTGGTTCGATTTCTATTGAACCAATTTTTATTGGACGTTGCCCAGTCCTAAAATTTCGGAATTCCAAATCTTCTATTCTAAACTCTAAATCTTTCCGGCGGGTTTTACTTATTGCCCTAAGTATGATCTCTGTTGTTTCTCCGCAGTATACTGGTATAGACCTTTTTATGAAGGATATATATGCTGAATGATCAAAGTGGGAGTGGGAAATGAAAATGGCGTCTACGCCTTTTTCTTCACCTTTTTCTTCTTCGTATATGCCACTTATCTTCGGGAGAATTCCTAGTTTCTTCAGGCTTTCTAGGCTTCTTGGAGACATGGTTACTCCGGAATAGTATTTACGTCTTAGACTGTAGGACATACCGAAATCGAGGAAAATTTTCGTGTCTCTATCCTTAAGCAGTATTTTGTTTCCACCTACTTCGTCTACTCCACCGTAAAAGGCTAAGTAGGTTTCCGCTTTAACCATGGTTATTCTCTTCCTAATTTTTTACACAAGTTTGAAATTATCAATGTTATATGTGGTAATGCGAAAATGCTAAAAACTTTCGTATAACGAGCGGAACCGGCTTCTCTGACCGCCTTTCTTTCTCCCCCAGCGTTTAAGTATCCTTGTATAAAGGATTCTGTGAGCTTCTTGACACAGCTTAGAGGTGAAGTTGGAAGTGCGTAATGTCCAGAATAATATAGAAATTCGGCTATATCCCACGCTTTGTTTCCATCTCTACTTGCCTGTTCTAAATCAACAAAATACACTTTTCCATCTTTAGCTATAAGCATGTTTTCCGGTTTAGAATCACCCAAAGAAACGTTTAACGCATGAATTTTAGCCATTTCGTTTCCTACTTTTTTGATGAGTTTAAGGTTCCTGCTTAAATTCTCCGTTTTTCCTGAAAGTATTTCCTTAATAATTTCGACAAGTGAAATTCCGTCGACATATTCTTGAAAGATTAGGCCCTCTTTTGGGCTTACATAAATGATTTCAGGTACGTTAAATCCGTTTTCTTGTAGAAATTTGTTGATTGCATACTCTCTTTCGAGGCGAGATTCACCTAAAACGGCAAACGACTTTGTGCCGAGAGTCCATAGGGTTATTGGAAACCACTTCAAACCAAGCCAATCCTTAAATTTCTTAACAACTACACGTTTTTCGCTTCTATCTTTCAGTTTAATGGTTAAAAGGTAAACAGAGTTTAAGATTCCGCCGATTTCATTCAATTCGAAACTCAAATATTCCGGGAAAAACTTTGGAATGAAATCTTCAATAGAAACTCTTTCTTTTAGAGAGACAAGCCCCATGGGTGTAGAAATGTAAAGGTATTTTTCTGAACCCTTAAACTCCCTATATGGAATTATCTCCTCGAAAATCAAAGGGCCGGAAGTTTTAGGTATTAATTCGAGGACAGTTGACAAAACTTTTCTTTGGAGTTTTTTGAAAATAATTCTGAATTTCCGTTTTTTAACTTTATCAATAAATGAGGGTTTGATTTTTACATATTCGTTTGGAAATTCTACAAGTCCCTCTTTTTCAAGTTCTTTCAAAGCCAGCTTGAAACCTTCCATCACATGTTCAATGTTTTTATTTTTTAAAACTTCTTTAAAGAAAGATGCAGAACTATGCTTAATTTGAGGGAAAATTTTCGTTTTTCTATACGCTATTTCGTGAATGAAGTATTCTGGTTTTATTAACAGTTCTTGGCAGAGTTCGGGAAGTTCTAAAATCAAATTCTCCAGTATAGTTTTTACGTTACGCTTCTTGGTTTGTAGCTCTACTGCTTTCAAGTATCTATGGTTTAAGAGAGGTAGATAAGGGACTAAAAGGATGTCTGAAACAAATTCGCCGAAAAATCCCATTTTTACGTCTTTTTCAAAAAGCTCTTTGTCCAAAGCGATGATGTTAAGTTTAAAACCGTTTACTCGCTTTCCATAACTTGCTATCCCACGCTTGAAATCCTTCATTACAATTAAAGCATCTACTATTTCTGTTTCCTCTGAAAATCTATATGCTGTTTCTCCATAAACACAAACAGCAACAGCATTAGAGTTGGCTATTTCTAAGCATTTCTTTAAAACCTTATTCATCAAAGTCTCTTTGGAAACTTTATGCAAGTTTTCACACTCTTAATAACTGATGTATAGACTCACCATTGCTAATGATTGTTGATGTTCAAATTAAAAGTTGGGCTATCTTTGCCTCTGAAGAATCTTAACGTAAGTAAGCGAAGATATAGCTATTATTGGCAAAGAGAAAATCACGATGGAAAACACAAGATTTATGCTGAAAGGCGGTTTTCCTATTAGAAACGACCTTATTAGGTCAGCGCCGCAGCTTAGTGGATTTATCTCAGCCAAGGTTGCAAGGAACGGAGGAATTATCCCCTGCTTGCTTATGTCTTTGATTAAGTCGAGGGGATAGAATACTGTGCTGCAAAAGAACAGTAGGTAGTAGGTTACTCCACGCATCACGGCGAATTTCTCAAAGTTGTCGGTTGAAGTGGCAATAGTTATACTCAACCCAGAAATGCCCAATGATAAGAGGAAAAGAGCAAAAAGAATGAGTAGGATTTGCCATGGATTCGGGAAACCAAGAAAAGCAAAGGTTGTTAGAAGCAAAGGGGACATGTAGACCATTCCTCTGAGGCCTCCTGAGAGAATTCTTCCAAATGCTAATTCCCAACGTTTAATTGGGAGGCTTAACAAATAATGGTAATAGTCCCGTCGAACTTCCCAGTTAACTTCTCTACCTATCATAAAAGCAGCGGCAAAAAGGGCTGTAACCGTTACTCCAGGCGAGAAAAACCTGAAATAGTCAAATTTAACCATTTTTGTGTAAACTAAGGCTAAAATGAAAAGGTCCGCTAGGTTCATACTTATCATTCCGGCAAGCCACCATTTATATCTGTAAAATCTTCTGAAGTCTCTCTCAATTATGTAGGGAATTACGCTCATTCCCAACCACCACCCTCAAGTTTTCTTTCATAAAAAACTACGCCGATAAAGGTGAAAGTTGAAAAGAAGAGAATTATAGCCATAATTGAAACCAGCGGGCTAAACGTTATGTATTGCTCTAGGCCTGCTCCCCACCTGAATAAGTCGGAAGCGAAAGTTAATGGATTAAAGTTGGCTATACTCGCATAAAATGGGTTTGTTTGCTGTATGAAAATTTGAGGATACATTACCGTACTTAAACGTACAATTAAAGCGTCTAAAACTCCCATTAAAATGTCAAATTTGTCTGCCGATTTAATCCCCATAGCTAAGGTCATGCTCATCCCAGCTACACCAAACGAAAAGAGAAAAAGAGAAAAGAAGGCCACCAACAGATGAAGAGGATTACTAACACCCAATAAGGCTAGAACTATCCCCATTAATGGGGCCACATAAATGAAACTTCTTAGTCCTCCTCCAATTGACCTTCCAATAGCCAACTCCTTTCTTGAAATAGGCAAGCTCAGCAGATATTCCACTATGCCATGCTCAGCCTCTTCATAAATGTCATAGCCAATATAAACTGCAGTTGAGTAAAGGATTATTATTGTAACGCCTGCAGCATAATATTCAAAATAGTTGGGAACCACCACCATCCGTGAGGCTATAAGGCCGAAAAGTAGAATTTGAGCTATAAACCACAAAGCTCTCATTAACAACAAAATTTTATGATTTAGGAAAGTTTTCAAGTCCCTTTCGATCACTAGTAGAATTTTCCTCATAACTTTCACCTAATCGGCGAGAGTTTCTCTGCTTCTTCAATTGTTAGGCCAGTATAATGCAGAAAAACGTCATCAAGGGACGGTTCAGTTATATTAACTGATGAAACCATAATTCTTTCTTCAAAGAAAACTTCCATTATTTTTGGAATGATCTTCTCAGCCTTGTTTAAGTGAACTCTTAAATGGTTGGGTTTAATAACTACTGCTTCGGCGACTTCGTTAAAACTTTTGAGTTTTTTGAGGACAGTCTCCGAAACTTCTTTTTCAGTGCGAACTTCAACTACGTCTCCGCCTGGAATACTATCCTTGAGCCTTTCTGGTTTATCGCACACAACAAGCTTTCCTTTATGCATTATGCCTATTCTGTCTGCAAGTTCATCTGCTTCGTAAAGCTCATTTGTAGCCAAAATTATGGTTGAACCTTCGTCTCGTAAAGCCCTAATCATATTCCAAATTCTATACTTCCCAACAACATCTATCTGTGCAGTAGGTTCGTCGATAATGGCAATTTTAGGCCTTTGAATTAAAACCTTAGCAACTTCTATTCTCTTTCGCATACCGCCAGAGAGACCATGAATCTTTTTCCGACGAACGTGCCAAAGTTCAAGTTCTTTCAGAGCCCACTCAACCCTACGCTTCCTTTCAGAGCGAGAAAGTCCACATACCTTAGCATGCCAATTCAAAACGTCTAAAATTGTGTCAACCCAGAGGAGCTTGGGGTCCTGAAAGGCTATTCCAATTAAACTCCTCGCCTTGTCAGGTTCCGACCTAATGTCATATCCTCCAACTATAGCTGTTCCATCAGAAGGCTTAAGGACCGTAGTTAACATCAAAAGAGTGGTTGTCTTTCCCGCGCCGTTGGGGCCAAGTAACCCAAAGATTTCACTTTCTTCTATTGATAAATTCAAGTGGTTAACCGCC
>Ga0190354_1000020_pt1 | contig 29395 bp, 67 predicted proteins | sample 4872131213_MG_FD_163436 | JGI IMG/M metagenome (GOLD analysis project Ga0190354, IMG submission 163436) | Hydrothermal vent microbial mat bacterial communities from Southern Trench, Guaymas Basin, Mexico - 4872-13-12-13_MG | ecosystem: Environmental > Aquatic > Marine > Hydrothermal vents >...
TGCATACTTTTACAGAGAAGAAATCAAAGAGCAACTCGGTGGGCTTGGGGAATATTTTTGGAAGGTGCTCCTTCCAATTTTAACGTTTGGTGTTGGAGCTTATGTAAGTTATAAGGCCTTTTCGAGGTGATTTTATGGCCGTTACCGATGTTAAGAGGAAGTATGAGAGCAGCCTTTTATCAATCCCCGGTGTCGTGGGGGTTTTTGCGGACAGGGCCAGAAATGTTGTTGTTGTTTTAATCGAAAGTCCAGAGGTGTGTCAAAACGTTCCCTCGAGGCTTGAAGGCTACCCAGTCGAGTGCAGGGTAACCGGGAGGCTTGGAGCACTATGAGGTTCGACGTGCTGAAGAGTGCGGCAAAGAGCATCTTGGACCTTGAGGGCATCGTTGGAATAGGTTCAAGCAGAAGCCTAAAGATATTCGTCGAGAGCGAGGAGTACGCTGAGGCAGTCCCGACAACCTTTGCTGGCCAACCAGTCGAGACCATCGTCACCGGAAGGCTCAAGGCGATGCCCCTAAGCATAAGTGAGAGGCAGGGCAAGGCAAGGCCCTTGATCGGTGGAATTAGCGTGGGCAACGAGTACATCACTGCTGGAACTTTGGGTGTCGTCCACGACGGCTGGATCATGTCAAATGCCCACGTTTTGGCTATGGACGAGGACGCAAACTTCGTCGAGACCGCAAAAATTATCCAACCGGGCCTTTATGATGGAGCAGACCCGGAGAAGGATGTTGTGGGGTATTTGTTCGGCTATGCAGTCATAACGTTTAACAGCGTTGTTGCGGAGAACTACGTGGACTTTGCCGGCGGCACTACAACCGTCGACCACGTTAACGACGTCGTTGCCGGAGAGACCGAAGACTATCAGGTCGTTCTAACGCCGTATGAGCCGAAGGAAGGAGAAGAGGTGAGGAAGACCGGCAGAACCACTGGAACCACATATGGAACGGTAGAGTCCTCCTCATCAGTGGTCAAAATATGGTACAGCGATGAGAAGTGGGCGGCGTTCCACGACGTGATAATTGTTAGGGGCAGCCCGTTCATGAAGGGTGGTGACAGCGGGAGCTTTGTGGACAAGGACGGCAAGTTCGTCGGCTTGGGCTTTGCAGGGAACGAGCTAACTGGTTTTGGCGTTGTGTGTAAGGCCAAGCACGTGCTTTATGCGTTAGAACAACTAACGAAACCGACCGTGGAGAAGCCGTCATTTGTTCCAGTAATGGCCTTCGGGCTACCGTTGGTGGTGCCGTTCATGGCGGCAAGGAAGAGAAGATTTTAACCAACGTGTCCTTGTTCTCGATTAATTTTTTGATAAGGTCATCCCAAGTCTTACAGTGCATTTTTGCTTTCAGTTCCTTTAGCGCAAACCACTCCCTATCACTCAGCCTCAGCTTCAAATACCTATATCTCAGCCTGTTCATCTTACCACCCTTAGTTGTCAACATTTGGTTTTCAACTTAATGTTTATACTTGAACTATTTAACTTTTTCCTCTTTTTCCGCATTTTCCCGACAAAGGATAAAAACCACAACGGCAAAGCTCAGAATAGATAGAGCGACGTCAGCAAAACAAAAAACTGGAGGTGTTGGAATTGGCAAGGGTTGAAAGCTACGGGAGGTTGGGTATAACCCTAAGACCGGAGCAAATACAAACCTTTAGAGAGGAAGCAAAGAGAAAACTTGAGGAGGCCATTATGGCTTCAGGGAAGAGCCCAGCAGACTTTGATATTGCCCCAATAATGCCAAAGACAGACCTTGGCCTCACAAACGAGGAGTGGAAGCACACCTTCTCCTCAGCACACTCAGAGGAGAATTACGTCAGCCAGACCCTCGGGGACAACGTGTTCTTAGTACTCTATGGTTACACCAACCACAACTCCACACCACACACCTTGTACTTCAAGCTTAAGAAGAACCAGAGCGTTGAAAAAGTAGTGCACGTTCAAGAAACATTCTCAATGGATGAACCATACGTGTTCTTTGACCCAGTCGTCTTTAGCGAGGGCGATACCGTAACAATAGTGCTATACGGTAACGCTGCGGCTGATGACTACCCCGTGTTCCTCGGATTCATAGCCAAACCTAAGGGGCACATTTTGACCTAAAGCCATAAGGGTGATAAACGATGGCGGTATTAGTATTTAACCTACCAAGAGACTTAGGGCCCGGTAAGAAAATAGCATTCGGGTCAGTTTCAGCAAAGGATGGTGACACTATAAACACTGGCCTTAGCAGCATTGACGCCGTTGCACTAACCAGTTCTGACGCTACTCACATCGCCGCAGCTGCAAGCATTAGCGGTGGTACAATAACCCTCGGTCTTAAGGATAACTCAGGTTCAGCGGTGAGTTCTGCAGAGACGGTGTACGTGATTGCAATAGGCGATTGACGGTGGTAAACAATGCCAAAGTACATAATCCCTCTAATTGAGGAGGGGGGCGTTACAAAGACTAAGTACAATGTCGGGAAAGCTCACGTGCACTTTGACATTCCAGCAGGGATTGCGATAGTCACTTCTGAGAAGCCACTAAAGAGGCTTGAAAAGAAGAAAGACGTTAAGGTTATCGAGGAGTAATTCATTAGCTTTCTTTTTTTCAATAACTACTCGGAGGTGAGAGTATGAGTTGGAAGATTAACGTGTTAGCTCCGGCAGTAGCGGCAATAATTAAGGATGCCCAGTACTCTGGAGTGCAGATAGGTGGTAGTCCAAAGACTCCGGGAACTTACTCAGTCGTCAAGGGTTCTACAATTTATGTTTACGCCACAATTCAAAACACTGGTGAAACACAAGGGTCGCTATGGGTGTGGATAAGGGATAAACTTAGCGGAAAGGTTTTGGCGTCAAAAGTTGATTCAGTGGCTCCGGGAGGCACGCTCGGAATCCCAGCAACACCAATTAAAGCCGATGCAAGTATGGAGTTATACATTGAGGCCGGCATTGGGACAACTCCGGGAGTTAACATAACTGACACGTGGGGATGTTGATGGCCGTAGGAGTATCAGTGGACAAGAGCACATATCAACTCGGGGAAACAGTCACTGTAAGTTGGAACGTCAAAAACTTCTCATCCACATCGACATTATACTACAAAGTCGAATTCTACTTGGACGGAGCTCTGCTAAAGACAATTGATGTTGGACAAGTTGCCCCACTAGTCAAGGAGAGCGGTGCTTTCACATTCTCAGCACCGAGCACGGCAGGCAGTTACACCCTAACGGCTGTAAGTTACACGAGCTTTAACGGAAGGGATTGGATGGATGAGGACAGTCAAAGTGTAACTTTCACCGTTGAAGGGGTAGATATTGAGTCCGTTTTAATGCAGGAGCTAAAAAGGTGGTACAAAAAGAACGTTACAGTCCCCGGGGTAACAAAACCGTATGATTGGAGCTTTGACGTAACTGATACGGTAATAGAGAGCGGGCTAATCAAGAACGTAGATAAAGCTTACCTCTACGGATGGTATGAGATAAAGAGCTACTCATACGCTGGAAAGGAAAGGCCACCAAAGAGGTCAGCACGGGATAAGGTGAGCGGATGGCAGGATGGCACAGAATTGGCATTGTTAAGGATAAGCACTACAGATTATGACATACCGGAAGAATATGCGGGCTGGTACTGGGTAACCGTCCCGTGCAAGCTTGTAGTAGTGCAGAAGGAGGCACCAAAAGCAGTTATTATCAAGGATGTGAGCAAATACCCAAACGGCCTTGGAGGGATAGTTTACAATGGTAGGGTACTACCTCCGGGTTCTTACACGGTAACTAAAGGTTCAAAAATAGAGTACTATGCATTGGCCGAAAACATTGGTGGGGAAGGCACAATCTGGCTAAGACTTCTAGTGGACGGTCAAGAAGTTGACAGGAGTGAGGACAGTAAAATGGCGGGGATTGCAGGTACGATAACCGCAAACGCTGATATGACGATAAAGTTTGAGGCTGGGCACGGAACAACAATAGATGATACATGGGGGTGTTAGCATGACTTGGAAGATTAACATTCAAGAGGAAGTACCACCAACCCCTGAGGAAGAAAAGGCCTTACCAAGCTGGGTTTACGCTGTCCCAATAATAGGAGTACTACTACTTGCATTAAAGAGGAGGAGGCGGTAGTATGGTCATCGGGTTCATGTGCTCAAGGCAAACGTTTAGGGATAGTATGGTAAGCACGTACGCAAGTATAGCAGTAGGCTGGGCCAATCAGTACTCTCCAATTCTCGATGTTACAGATAGGGTTGCCAAAGTTATAGAAGATACGAAGAAAGCTTATCTAACAATCTGGGGGGACAAGCTTGACAAAATAATAGTACTCGGCCCACAAACAAGCATGCCCGGCCCACTCCCGGACAATGAAGTAATCTTCAACTGGTTCCTCGGCTTCGAGTGGGAGAGGCAGACCTGTCCAAGAGACGGCTACGTCTACTGGGTGGGTTACCCAGCACACTTGAGGGTGGAGTTAACGGACGGCAAAGTAATAGAGACAGGTGCAGAGCCAAGTACTCTTGAGAAGTACCTTCCAGTGCTGGCGCTCGGTGGTGTTGTGCTTGGTACCGCTTTAGTTTTTAGGAGTAGAGAAAGAACCTTTGAAAGGTTTAGGCGTATTTAAAAGAGCGAACGAGGTGATTGAAAGTGGCGAAAGGTGTAACTGCCCTATACACTCCGTTTAAGGAGGAGTTTGAGCCAATTGTTAGAGTAGGAGAGAATATAGCAATTCCAAAATCTGCAACTGAGAGGGAGTACTACCAAGTAACCTACGTGGAACCAGTACAACCAATAATAATTGGAGTCAGCTTGACAGCAAGCGAGCAAAAGCACGAGTACGAGCTTAAAGAGGTGGAGCTTGAGGATAATGAAGCCGGACAGTGGAGAATGGAAGTACTTGACTTAGTAAATGTTGGCATGAATTACCCAGCTGCTGCAGCAAAGTGGACCACGAAAAGCAGTTTAACTTATGCATCCCCATTAAGCGGTAAAAACTTCCTCGAATTCTACACCCACAAGGACGACGTGCCAACACTGTACTTGACAAACCCAATCGCAGAAGCACAAACAGTAAGAATAATGGTGTGGGGATTCAAGTACGCACTAAAGAAGCTTGACTATGAGCCTTCCGAATACACGGTATTTCCAGCATACTCTAAAGCCCACGTAATTGGAGGAAGTGGGGGGTGAGGTAAATGCCAGCAATAGTTGAAAATGGGAAAATTAAAGTAACCTCAGACTTGGAGGATGTTGCAGGAACTACACCAGTGACTTTGGTAACATGCTCAATTGAGAAGAGGAAGTACGTTATCAAGAAGATTTACATATATAATCCAGACACTGCAGACCACGTAGTCACAATTGGTTCGTACGATACTACTGGAACTTCTTGGGATGAAGACAAGTTACCAGTGCCAGTGGCCGCTGGGGAAAAGGTAATTCTAAAAGAGGATGAGATACCAACAGACTTCGTTATGACTACAGACTCTTCAACAGCAGTTATGGCTTGGGCCGCAAAGTTGGAAGCAGCGGTTACCGCAAACAACGTGCAAGTGAAAATTGAGACTGAAGTACAGTAAAGGTAACAACTTGCAGAGGGGGTCACAATGATTGTAAAGAGGAAAGAGGTTAGAGAAGCAATTAACAAGGCACTCAAAGAGGGCAAAGCAGTAATCGTCAAGAGGAAAGGAGGCATGAAAATAATACCCAAGAGTTCAAACGTTGTAGTGATAGAAATTGAGGAGGATGAGAAAGGATGACCAAAATTCCAGATATTCTCATTCCTTTAATCTTTAAATTCAATATGAAGCGTTGGAGCGACACCTTCGCATTCATACTCCCCCCAAACACACAGTTTGTGACAGTAGAAAGAACACCAGAAGGCAAAGCCATAATAAACTATTACATAAAACTTGGAAGACCCAGAATTTATGACCCAACAACAGGGACTTTGGGGGACATAATAACCAGCGACGAGGTCGGCTTTTACAGAATGTCAGAGCAAGTAAAGTGGCACGACGTACCACTCGTAGAAAGCATATATGACGAAGGCTACGGCGATATGACCATCACCGGCGGCAACCAGTACGAGTGCACGTACTTACTATACAACCACACATCAAACTACGTGTACATCGAGGGGACATCATTCCTGCTTGAATTCAGCGTAGGCAACCTTGAAGACGTGAAGAAGTACTTCAGAGGCATAGCTGACTTCTTCATACGACAAGCTGAAGGAGGCGATTAACCATGGGCACTTTCGAACAAACGAGGTACATGATAGAAATCATACGACAAGCAATTAACGGAAGCAATATAACGCCGACAAGGGCAACGCCAGTTCAAGAGTTGAGCTCGCAGTCAATAACTGCTGGAGGGACGGCAGAATTCACGGTTGACGACACAAAGACAGATGGATACTCAGCTATGGTAATTACAGTCAAGGCGACTTATAACGCTTCAGCAACCGCAGGGGTAAGGGTTAGGTGGTTATACTCGCCAGACGGGACGAACTTTGACACTGTTGAAGACGCCGAAGACCAAGGCAACTACGAGGATTTATCATTTGCTGCTGGAGAATCTCGGCAGAGGACTGTGCTTATCCCAATATTCTCTCCTTACGTGAAAGTGCAGATTGTAAATCAAGATACGAGCTATGCAGTTACTGTTGATGCATGGAGAACACTAATGAGGTGATGGCAGTGGGATTTGACCCAATATCCTACATTCTGGCAAAGAAGGGGATTAGGTTTCCAACATTGAACGGTCTAGTCATAGACGTGGACAAGGACTGGCAGGGTTACAGAATAACGAACTTGGGAGAGCCAACTAACCCATACGATGCAACAAGAAGGATTTACGTAGATGCTGCCGCTACAGGTCTCGGAATTAACTACTACTTCCTAGATGCAGCAGATACAGATGTTCCAGCTTACAAGCAACTCTCCCTTACTCCACCTGAACTGTCAGAAGCTTATGTCGAAACTACGCAGAATAGTGCGGGGGATTATGAGATAGGCTCGTGGATTGCTCCAGCAGATGGAGTTCCAGTTATGAGGTTAGGAGTTTACACAACTAACTTCCAAGCAGAGAGAGTAAGTGGTAATATTGACGTTAGGTTCTTCTTTAGACTTTATGAGAGAGATTCTGGTGGAAGTGAGACTTTAATTGCAGAGTCTTCTCTGAGCGATTTGGTTACTAGCAGAAGAGACGTGATAACCAGCTTAGTTCTTGCTAGTGACCACGAGATGGCTGTAGGGAGCAGGCTCGTTCTGAAGGTTTATGTTCGTTACTTAAGTGGTGGTTCAAGTACAACCGTGAGGCTCTACTATCAAGGAGACGTTAGGAGCAGGTTGGCAACGCCAATCGCAAAGGAGATTCTAGACACTTTTTACGTGAACAGAAAGGCAGGTGCAAAGCACATCTGGGTTCAGTCAGCCGAGCCGACTGGCATAGACGTTGGGGACATCTGGATACAAATTTGATTGAGGTGATGTAGATGGTTAGTTTGGATAATTTGAAAAATGTATTGAACGAACTAAAGAGTCAAGGTAAAATTATGGAGTGGAAGATTGTAAGAGACAATGGAAGTATAGTAGTAATTAACATTGGCTATCCGACAGACGAAGACACCGTTATGTACGAGAACTATGCTGTGAGAGTTTACAATAGAGGTACTGAGAACGAGTACATCCGCTGGGAGAGAAGGAAGCCGACGTTCTTGGTGCAACAAACGACAAGCCAGTTCGAAAAGTTAGTAAATGAAAAGAGACCCACAATACTGCAGGAGCTAAAGGAAAACAAAAATACAGTTAAGATAATCAATTTCACACTTGACAAGGATGGAAAGTATGCAACAGTTAGGGCGTTCGTTGATAACGGAGATAACACAGTCTCAGAGAAAGAGTTCGTGGTGATGTTCGACGAGAGCGGGAACTACAGGATTTACGAGAAAGTGTAGCGGTGATTTCTAATGGGCTGGCTGAGCGGCTGGGTTTACAGAAGGGCAGTTACGATAACCGAGCAGTCAGGGGGTACGCTTACTGACTTTCAGGTTAGGGTAGAGCTTAACTCCTCTAACTTTGATTTTTCCAAGGCAAACGCAGATGGGAGCGATATAAGGTTTACAGAGGATGATGGGGAGACGTTGCTCCCGTATTGGATTGAAAAGTGGGATAGCACTAGCGAAGAGGCGATAATTTGGGTCAAAGTCCCCTCAATTCCGGCGAATGGAGAGACGACTATTTACATATATTACGGCAATAGTGGAGCGGGGAGCGAGAGCGACGGGGAAGCAGTTTTTGAGTTCTTTGATGACTTCGAGGATGGAGTTATCGATTCGGAGAAATGGACCGAAATTAACGCTGGTGATTTATCTTACTGTTCAGAGTCGGGTGGCGTTCTAACAATAACAGCAAACTTTGGAGATTGGACAGATCATGGATTGCAGAGCATTCAACCCGTATTGGATGCTGGTGTCGCTATTGAAGTGAGAGCACAGAAAGCAAGCACTAATTTGGGAGATTGCTTTATAGGATACAGTTCTAATTGGGCGAGTGAACATCGTGAACCGACTGGTGGTTTGTTTGGATATTACGATGGCGACTGGATTGAGTTAGGTGATGTACATGAAAACGTATGGAGCAGATACACTGTTAAATTATTATCATCAACCGAGTTTAAGGTTGTAAGAGACAGTCAAGAATGGAGTCGAACTAGATCAGCAGTATCCTTACCAACAGCTCTTCAGGTTGCAGGCGCTTTTAGAGATAGCAATACGGTTAAATTTGACTTCGTTGCGGTAAGGAAATACGTTGTTCCAGAGCCAACCGCCAGCGTGGGGAGCGAGGAAACGCTAATAAAGGCATGGGACGGCTCTCAGTGGAAGGATATCAAAGCAATCTACTACTGGGACGGCTCAAGCTGGGTGAAGGCGAAAGGTGCGTATTACTGGAACGGTAGTCAATGGATAAGAATATTTTGAGGGGTGAAAATGAAGCTCCCAAGCAAGGAATGGCTGATAGCGCAGATAAAAAAGAACCTCTGGAAGCGGGTTACCTGTCTTTCAGTATGGGCGATTGTTGGCCTGCTGATAGACGAGTATGCAAAGGAGGGATACATACTAAACCCGGCTGACTTAACTAATCCCTTCGCTCACGAGTTTTGGATTGTAGTGCTGGCGGTTATAGGCGTTGTATCTGCTTACGTCTCTGAAAAGAGGGAGGCGAGAAATGAAAATTGAGGTTGACTTGGACGAGCTCAAGGAGATCCTGTGCTTGGTAAACAGGGCACACATCAAGCAGATGTACTGCGAGTACTATGAGGTGTTAGACTTGCTGTATGAAATAAAAGAGCGGTTGGAGGAGCTGATTGGAAGTAAAAATGTCGGAGAACAGATTGAAAAGTCGTGAAGTGTCAGCAAGAAAGGAGGTGGTAAAGACGAGCTGGGCAAAAGCGTTTGAGCGGGTTGCAGACGAAATCGCCGGCATAATCCTAATAGTCGGCGGAATGTATCTGGTGAAGTGTGGCATAACAGCAGAAGGCGTATCCTTCGTGAACTTAGGAGCAGTGTACTTGTTCTACCGTAGGAACAGTAAGAAAATGCCAACATCAACGCAAGGAGGGTTGCCGTATGGCTCGTAAGAAGAAGAAAAAATGGAACAGAAAATTTTGGATCCCGACGATAGTCGAGCTGGTCGGCATTGGGCTGATGTGCACGGGGCTTGGCTATGAAATGGCATACAAAGCAGACTGGGGCTACATTATCTTTACGACAGGAAGTGCCATTACGGCATTGGGGGGAATACTCTACGCAAAGTTCAAACCATGGCTCGAGGGGTGACCGCAGTGGGCAACGCCGTCAAGAAGGGCTTCTACATCTTCCTACTCGGTCTCACTACATACGGCTGGTGGAAGGTGCTCGGCTACATAAAGCGGAAGCTTGAAGAGGTTGACAAGGAGGGGTAGGCCTTGCTGTGGATCTGCCTCGACTGTGGGTACATATTTAGGTGGACCCGCCGAGGCATAGAAACAAGGCCGAGATGCCCGAAGTGCGGGAGCGAGAACGTGGACTGCATCGAGGGATGAGCAGTGTACCCGGTCAAGGCCATACACCCGCCAATGGAGCCAGCGGTCAGCATAATCGTCCCTTACGCCGAGGGGAAGCCCTTCAACCCGATTTACATCTGCGCCAACGATGAAGTGCTGATAGCGAAGGGTGGAAGCTCAATTGGTGAGGCGAGGATCGAAGCGGCCCATCAAGCCAAAAACGAGTGGCTCATCTTCATGGACGCCGATGCTATCTATCCCGCAGACTATATTCCCGATGTTAAGTACTACATACGGGCCTGCGGCTTCCCAATCATGGCGGCCAAAAGGGAAGGCGGCTTCGGGGATCTATTCTTTCAAGTGCATGAACACGGGCTCATCGTGAGGAAGGATGTGTTCCTTGAGCGGACGAAAAACTACCCAGAGGGCGTCAAGCAACTCGGCAGAAGAACCGACGTTGCCGACTACTTCAGGGACGCCGTTAAAATACCAGTGGATTACTACCACGGATTCACCACCGGCGAGAAGGCCGGCGTGGCCGCAGGGGTTGGAGCGAGTCTTCTGGTCGGGAGTTATTTAATGAGGAGGTTCTAAGGTTTTTAGGAATTAGTCCTCAATTCTATATTTTTATAAGACACCCTTGGTTTTCAACCTCTAGTTGGCAACTCATGGTTGGCAACCTTTGGTTATGCTCACAATTGTGCATTCTCGGTGACACGATTTTTTAATATACCAATAATCCCATGCGTTGGGATAATTGTTGGGATAATAAGCGTCATAAAGTTGATCAACGTTAGTTGGTTATGTTGATTAATGTATATACATAAACATCCCAAATACCAAATTATCCCAAATATCCCATATATAGTAAATAACAATATTGGGATAATAAATGTATGGGATTATACATTGGTATTATTGGTATTTTGATTTTGTGTTACTCTTATTCCTTTGGGATTTGAGATGTTCGCCTTTGTACATCCAGCGTGTTACTGCCTTTAACCTTTGGTTCTTAACCAAAGGTTTAGAACCAAAAGATATGGGAAAGTTTATAAGGTTTCAAAAGTTACAGTTGTTTGGGTGATAGGATTTGAAAGAGAAGAACTGGTATTCCCCAGCGGAACTTGCCCGGCTCGTTGGTGTCTCCCATGTGACAGTGATTAAGTGGATTAAGAAGGGTAAAATCAAGGCAGGTCGCCTCCCAAGTGGCCGTTACATTATTCCGGATGACGAGGTGGAGAGAATTCTGCAACAAATGAGGGGAGGGTGATTTTAGTGTACACCTTAGAGAAGGCAATTACAGAGTACCTGAGACTATCTCGCCCCGCATTTGTTTCAAATCAGCCACATGTACCACTCATTTTCAGCAGTGCAGCAATTTCATTAGCGTCTCGGATGTGGGTGGACGGCACGGGGGCCGAGCCTTGGCCAGGGGTTTACTACATTGCGCTGGTAGGACCACCAGGCTCAATGAAATCAGGCTTTGTGCGTGCTTACCTTAAACTCTTTGACCCCTCTGTGATCAAGGAAATAGCCAGAGGTTCCCCGGAAGGAGTGGTTATAGACTTGGATGAAAAGAGGCACGGCTATTTGTGGTATGATGAACTTTCCGAGATAACGGAAAGGCTAAACTCTTACTTAGGCCCACTGATCCCCACATTTAACGCGGCGTACTACCTCGTTGGGATCTCACAGGCTAGGACCAAAAAGGAAAAAAGTGTTTACATCCCGATGGGGGAGTATTTTATGCATGTGTATTTCTGTGGCACGCCCGGGGACTGGGGAACTATGGAGAAGTTTGCCAGTGGGGGTTTCGTTAGGAGGACCCTTGTAATTCCAGTATCCGGAGAGCCCCCTTTTTTCGAGAGAGATCACAGGGATCCAAGCATAAGAGACCATGTTTGGAGGTTGCGTTCTAGGATTAAGCACATTCTTAGAGTGTTGACAAGCTTCGACGTCGAGGTTGTCCTCCCCGATTACCCAGAACTCGGTAAAGAGCTTAAGAAATGTTTGATGGATACTGAGAAAAAAATAATGGTTCATGAATATACGCAGAAGATCATCGCCGCAAGGATACTCGGCAACCTGATAACCTTTGACACCGAGGATGACATAACAAAAATAGGGGTTAAAGAGCTAGTAAAGATTATAGAGAGGAACAGCAGCCGTGTGGGAGTAGACGTACGTGTTGATCATGTTGCGAGTGATTCAGCAGTTCTCAAAATCTTCGTTCCGGAGGATATAGGTGCAGAAAGCCAGGATGAAACGTTGGACGTGTTTCTCCCCCCACACTATGAATATTTAACGTTTAAGCAGCTCCTTGAGACTATAAGACCAGTTAGCAGTGCACCAACTCCTGAGTTGACCAAGATTCTTGAGAGAATTAAGAATTGGATCAAAAGTACTGGAAAAGTCGTTGTCTCGAGAACAAAGTTTGTGCAGGAAATCTTCAATTCTAACAACATAAATGCATACAAACTGACTATGGAGGTTCTCATCGGTGAGGGCTTCATTAAGGCCGTTGACTACGTTTACAAAGGAAGGAGTGTGCAGTACATAGTTTTGGATCCGAAAGCGAAGGTTTGTGCGAACTGCATTCACTTTAGGACTGAGGAATGCCCGCTCTTGAAGGATGTCTTTGACCCGAGAGAAAGGGTTTTGGCAGTTCCCCCGTGGAAAAAAGCTTGCGAGAAGTTTGAGCTCGAGAAAGTACCCGAGCCGGAGGAGGTGAAAGAATGAACGTTTTTGAGCTCCCTCCGCATTATGAGAATAATAATATAGTCGCTTGGCGGAACAGCTTTATGCATAGGGAGTTCCACTATCCGTATGTTCAATATATTATAAAGTCGCACTTGGGGAATTTTATCATCGAGGCGAGGAGGAACACGGATTTGCTTGAGTTCGAGGGGCCGTTGAAGAGGCTCCACAACGAGTTGAACGTTAGAACGTTTTGGGACTTGGCAATGCACGTTGTGACGCACGGCAAAAAGGATGTGCTTGAGGGCACGTATGTCCTCAGCTTGGGAGAGTTTGTGGTGGCAATAGACCCGGTGTTGGACAGTAAGAGCTTGGACTTCGTTTTTGCAACTGGCAGAGAGGAGCTTCTGCTTACCGCTCCCGCTGAGGCCCGGCTTTGGGAACCGTTTTGGTTTTTGAAGCGTATCTGGAAAAATAAGGATTTGGGGGTCGAGAAATGAGGCAGACTTCGATCCTCGGCTGGGTTAAGGAGAAGAGGCCCCCTCGGAGCGTTGCATACTTCTTCGAGATGGCCTTCCCAGAAGGCATTATGCTTCCGAACTTGGAGACGGCCGGACCCTTTAAGAAGGGCGACTTGGTGAGCGAGGGGGCCCTCCCTGATGAGGTCTGGAGGGTTCTCCTTGCGAGGGGGGCCGTTAGGAGATACTACATTCGGCCCGAATATCCGAGAGGTGGTTGAAGTGAGGGTGAAATGTCCCATCTGCGGAAAGAAGATTGAGGTTGAGGACATCCACAGGCCCATTTACTGCTCTAACTGCGGAACGCTTTTTGAGATCGTGTTTGCTACGGCCCGAGTCCTTGATAGGGTGGCCGACGTGATTGATAAAGGGATGGAAGAATGAAGGAGTGTGAAGAAGTTTGGTAAGACCTAGGAAGTATGCAAGGCCCCGCCGCATTGATATTGTGATGCCGTCTGAGGTTGCCGAAGAAATTGAAGAAGTTAAGGGTAAAGTGTCTTGGGGGGATTTCATTTTAGAGCTTTGGGAATTTTGGAAAATGTACAACGATTTGGTAAAGGGGGTGTATAAGATGGGTGATAAGGAAGTGTATAAGTCTGCGAATGTTTCGATTGAGCAGGGCAAGGATAAGCTAGTTGTTGAAGTATTTACTGGGACAAAAATTGTCAGAATCGTGGCCTTCAGAGGTTACATTGAAGAAGTGGCAAGGCGTGAATTTGGAGAACCCCAACCTCCGATGGTGGCACCACCAGTGCCCGTAATTACTTCCACCGTTGACCGTGACGTTACTTCCACTGTAGACCATGACGTGAGTTCTTCGGCCCAGTCGGCTGAAGTTGAGGAGAAGGCCAGTGATGAGGATAAGAAGGAAAAGAAGAAAAAGAGAGGTAGGAAGAAGAGGAAGGGCGAAAAAAGAGCTGAAACTCTAAAAGAGCGTGTGCGAATTCTCAGGATCTTCAACAACACCCTAATGAAGTATCCATCTGGGTATAGGGTAAAAGTCGAGGGCAGGCCCGGGAACCCGTCTCCTGTTCCAACAAACTTGGCGATTTCGTGGGTTAGGGACATTATCAGAAAACTTGAGTTGAACACTGATGATGATGTTGAAGTGTTCGAGGAAGAGATTGAGGCAAACTTTGACAAGTTTGACCCTGTGATGAAGGATTTGTTAAAGGAGCTGCTTGAAAGCTGGAGGAGATATAAGGCGAGGAAGTCGTGAGGTGTGCTAAAATGAAGCTTGTTCGAGCGTGCATCCACGGGAGGAAAATCGATAGGGTAACCGTGCCGGAGGAACTAGAGTCTTTCGTGAATTATATGTTTGAGCGAGGTTACAGAGAATCAACAATAGCAGTGATTGTGAGGGATCTCGAAATAATCATGAAGCATGAGTTGACTGAAAAAGAGTTGGAGCTCATGAGCGGCAAGACTGCTTGTAGGCTCCGCTACGCTTGGAGGCACTACAGAAACTTTCAGAAATTGGTGGAGGGAGCGTGATGGCCGTGGCTGATGCAATAATGAGAGATATGTTTAAGATTGGTAAGTTTAGGATTGAAGTTAAGTATGATGTGATTGGTGACACTTGGAGATTTGGTTTTATTCCGACAGAGGAGTATGAGTTCCAAGGAGACGAGGGTAGAAGAGTATATTATATGCTATGGAGAATGGAGTGTTTGCAAAATGACATAGAGGGGTTGTATGAAGAGATTGAAAAAGTGAAGAAGGGAGGTGATGACCGTGGCTAGATGTCTTTATTGTGGTAGGGAGGTAACAGATTTTTCGGACTATTGCAACCACGTAATTAAGAAGCACAAAGACCAAATAAAGAAAACTACGTTTCATGTCCTTAAGGGTTGCGACCCTTATTCAGTAACAAGAATAACGATAGAGGGCGACGATGAGAAGCAGATAAAGTTCGTTGTGTGGTGCATTCAAGAAGGAATAGAACGGTGGAACTCGATGACGCATGAGGAAAGAAAAAAGTTGTTAGAAAAGTTGGAGGGGGTGGAGGAATGAAGAGAAGGAGCGTATCAATATCAGAGCAAGTGGATGGTATGATTAGAGAAGTCCTAGCAGACATGATTCTGAAAGGGGAGAAAAGCCCGTCGTATTCAAGGGCGTTGAACAGATTGGTTGAATTGGGGTATAAGATATATAGGAGAGAAGGGGAGCGTGATAGCCGTGGCCGTGGCTGAGCGGGGAATTAATGAGGAGATTGAACGTCTCAAGAAGGCCCTTGAGAGGGAGGAGCACTATCTAGTTAGGAGAATCCTTAAAGACAAGATTGAAGAGCTTGAAAAGGAGGTGAGTAGATGATAGATGAGGAAACCTTGAGAAATATGGAGCGGTACGGCGGTAGCTTCGTCCTGACGTTAGCACGTCTCTACAGGTATGCGGACCCATTCAATAAGAAGAAGCTCGAGAAAGTCTTCAAGGAGTATTTTGAGGAGTACAAGAATTGGCCCCAGGGGGCGGAAGAATGATTGAAAGACTAAAAAGAGCGCTTGGGATAAAGAAGGAGGAAATAAAGAAAAAAGGGGTGAAAACCATTGAAGGAGTACATAAAGTTTAGGATAGCTGAGTTTTGGCGAAGGCATCCAGACTTTGACGATAGAAACCCCGAGCACATTAGGGAAGCCGAAGCATTACTCCATGAGTTGAGCTACGAGTTCCCACGGGCAACAATACTCGAGGCCATAGAGGACTTGAGAAGAGAAGCCGAAAAGGAACTTGAAAAGGCGATAGAAAAGTTCTACACTGCAATTGAAAAAGTGAATAGAGGTGAATACAGCGACAATGCGCCAGTGCCAGGCACAACTGGGGAGCTTGTCGGGAGCTCTGAAAAGGAGCGTGATGAGTATGAAGATAAGAGCAATAAGGTATGATATAAAGGTGTATGAGGGAAATGAGGAAATGGAGACGATAAGAGACCTAAAGTATTCTCAAATGCTCGCAATTAAAAGACTACTAGATCGTCTTGGAGTAAAATATTTAGTAAAGGAGTGTGGTGAGTGATGGTTAATGAGATAGAAGTTGTGAACAAGACTGATAAAGCTATTAATGTTAAGATAGAGCTGGAACTGGAAGCAGTACTCTGTAGTGGGGTAAAAGCCTCATTCGGCAATCCAGACATACAAAAAGTTAGAGTAATTCTTGAAAAAGCTGAGGAGTGTATGGATCATTATTGTAAGGAGTATGTTAGACGTGGAAAAAAGAAAAAGGAGCGTGATGAGCGTGGCTGAGATTGAGAAAGTTGTTGAAAAGTATGGGGATGTAAAGTTGAGAATTGCGGAAATACATGGCTACGTTGTGTACTACTACGGTGAGAACGAGAAAATAAAAGTGTTTGCCTGTGGGGATATCCACTACTGCTATGATGGGGACGCACCAGGGGAAGTCATGTTAAGTGAGTTGGATAGCAAATTGCAATATTACGAGGGTCTGAGAATAGTTGATAAAGCAAGTGGTTCGGACATACTTATAGAGAGGGACGAGAGTTGGATACTTACGGATGAACAACTCCACGGTTTACGTTGGTTTAAAGTGTAGGGAGCGTGGTAGGCGTGGTTGAAGTGGAGAAATTGAGAAAGGAAGCTACAGAGTGGATCAAGCAACACATAGATCAATGGCCCATTATGAGGAGCTGCTGGGAGTGCAATCCTGCCCATGAGCATCTTAAAAATGCCGACTACCCGTTCTGGTGCCCGTGGTGCGATCGGTACTTCTACAAGGGAGTGGATATAACTGAATATGAGGAGGTAAAAAAGGATGAGGTTTAATGAATTTAAGTTGAGACAGTGGGAAGAGGAGCATATAAAAAAGTTTCCAAAGAGGATAAGAGCATACGACGTTGTGATTGAGATAAAGAACATACAGGCCGAGAACGAGGAAGAGGCCAAAAGACAGGCTCTGGACTTAATAACCTCTCCATCCCTTGTGGACGTCAAAATCGAGGCTTTTGAACACAAGAGCCTGGATGAACTTTTAGTGGAAAAGAAAGTTAGGAGGTGGGAGAATGAATAAAGAAAAAGAGGTTCGTAAGGTCAAGAAGCTCTACTGCAACATTAAGAGGGGCCCGTGCGAGCCCGGCTCTTTTAATTTTTGTTATCGAATGGCCCTACCGGGAGGCGGGTGCAAGTATGGTGTGGAGGAAAAAGCTGACGTTTAAGCTTGATCCGAAAATATGGGTTGAGGTCTCGAAGAAAGGAGTAACGTTCGTGGGAGAACATGAAAGGCAGATAATGGACAAGAAAAGTATATACGCTTTGTTCACTCTTTTTGGGATCATTGAGGAAAGCTTGAGCAAGGGGGACAAAATAGCTGCAAGCTTTTTTGAGTACTTGTTGTGCAAAATTGTGGAGGCGACGCTTGATGATATGGAGATGTACTGGGAAAAGAAATGGAAGGAACAGAAAAAGGAGAAGCCAAGCTCTGCTTGAATATGCCCTCGCACTTGGATTTGCATTGCTTATTGCAGTAATCGTCATGTGGATAGTGGTCAACATTGCGATCCACGGCGGAAGGCTCGTATCGAATTGGACGGGAAAAGTCTTAGAAGAGCTCGAGGAGATGCGCACCTGTTTAGCTGGTTAAAAAATTGGAGGAGATGAGAAAATGAAAGATGAAGATGTGGCTATGGGATTGATAGCTGTAGGGGCATCTGCGGTTGCGGTGTACTCTACATTGCCAGACGATGTTAAAAGAACAATAAAAGAGCTAGTGAGAGAAGTAGCTAAAGGAGTTGTTGAAGGACTAATTGAGAAGGTGAAAAGAATGGATGACGAAAGGTTAGTGGAGGAGGTCGCTAGGCTTTGGGTAGCCCTAGGTGGGGATGCCGAGGGCTTTGAATGGCTTGAGGAGAAAATCAAAAGGAGAATAAAAGAATTTGAGGAGGCGAAAGAATGAACATCAATAAGGCAGAGTTATACCTCATTAGGAATGATATGAGCATAAAGTTAGACTATGGGGAGATGGACGTTATACTCTACCCACGTGCTAGAATACCCAAAATAAGGATTAGAGGCCTTGAACCACAACAGGAGGGGAGGGTATACTTAGTGCATAGCTTTCTTCTCACTTCACTACATGAATTGGATCCTGAAACATGCGAACTTAAAGAAACCATTCCCATAGGGGACATTAAAATCCGTGCTCTCGATCCAATCGCAAGGAAGGGTAGGCCCTTTGAGGTTGAGCTTGAAAACAAAACCGATAAGTGGATATATTTCAAGCTTCGTGTAGTGTATATTGACTTCGATGAGAAGTATGCAGACGAGGTTGAAAAGCTTCTGGAGGTGGTGGTATGAACTGGAGGCTTGGCTTTTGGGCCCTTCAGGGCCTGGCCTGGCTGGCCGTGTGGACCTGCTCAGCGTACAAGGTTTCGGTGCCCTTGTTGCTATTGGCCAGTTATGCGTGCCTCAAGAAGTCAGAGGGCTGATTTTCGGCCTTTTCCGCCCTTTCGTTTTTTGATTGCAAAAATTCTGTAAAAACAAAAGCTTTATATGGTTTAAATTAAAATGGGTATTAGTGGGGTGCGGTGGGGGTTACACCTGCCATGGACCTTTGGCTACCCCCACCACCAGTCCCCACTGCTAACCACGTCCGAGGTGTGGTGGGAGTTACACCAGCGGATGGTCTCCGCTCCGAGCCGACTCCCACCGCCATTCCTCGGAATCCTCCCATGGAGGTGTTGTTATGAGACTAAGCCCGTGGAGTTCTGTTTTTAAGAAGGATATTCCAACCCCAAATAAGGCAAACAAGGAAGGTTTTCCAGCATACAGAGGCACTCCAGAGATGAACCTGCTTAGCTACCTCATGACCGGCTCGCCAACAGGCTATTTCTACTTGAACAGAGATGCAAACCTTGTTGAGTTTGCAGACTTCTTGAACAACTACGCCGACTCTGAATTCCTCGCAAAGGCCACCATATACGCCCGTAACAACGGGTATATGAGAGAATTCCCAATAGCTGCCCTCGTGCGGCTCAGCGTTGTGGATAAACCTCTGTTCTGGAAGGCTTACCCAAGGGTACTCCACAACCCACACGACTGGCAGAAGTTGATAGACGTTGCACGTTCTGGGGCATTCAGGAAGGGCCTCGGCAGGATGCTTAAGAGAGCCATTATTTCAGCTATCGCCGAGATGAAGCCCTACCATGCTGTTAAGTACCCACAGGCCGTTAGGGACATGATACGCATTGCCAGGCCGAATGAGAAAATCAACCCGGCTGTGATAAACTACATTATGAAGGGCGACCACAGTGGTGATGAGCTCTTTGAAGCATTGGCCAAGCTTAAGGCCGAGGAGGACCCCAAAAAAGCAGCGGAGATTATTAGAACTGCAGGGCTACCGTATGAAGTAGTCACAGGATCGGTGAAGCAGATGACGCCAGAAATCTGGGATGCGCTCTTTGATATTGCGCCGTACTTCAACTTCGTCAGAAACCTAAAGAACTTCCTTGTGAATGAAGTCTTCAATGATAGGGAGAAGTTGGAGAGAGCAGTAAAGCGGCTGACTGATAAGGAGGCTATCAGAAAGTCAAAGCTGTTCCCATTCCGGTTCTATGAGGCCTACATTATGCTTAAATATGATGGAACATACATCATGCTTAAATGTCATGAAGTTGCTAACGTTCTAAGAGAGGCCCTAGCAAGGGCTGTTGAGTTGAGCGTTGAAAACGTCCCTCCACTTGAGGGGAAGACGGTCATCGCTCCAGATGTCAGCGGTTCAATGAGCTCTCTTGTCCTCAGAAAGTCGGCGATGAGATGCTATGATATAGTGAGAATCATGACGGGAATACTATACCGCAAGAGCAGGGACGTGATGCTATTGCCATTCAATCACGAGCTACAGTTGGCCGTTGCAGAGGAAGTGCAACGCAAATTCGAAGACGGGGAGAACCTCATTGAAGCCACCATGCCGCTCGGTGCAAATGGTGGTACATCCCTCTCAGCGCCAATCGAGTACCTCATACAAAACAAAATCGAGGTTGACAACATCATCGCCATCACGGATAACGAGGAGTGGGTCGGAAGAAGATTCGTTGAAGCATTGAACGAGTACTTCAAGATAAATCCCGACGTCAATGTGTATCTGATAACGCTTATTCCCTACAGGGATTATCCAGCGCCGCCCGGTTGGGGTAGAGTGCGCTTCATCTTTGGATGGAGTGATGCAGTGCTAAAGTACATTGCCGAGCCTCCGGAGGCGCAAGTGGGGGATGTACGGAGGGTGGAGCTGTGAGGTTCTATGAGTTTCTAGCAAAGCTCGATAAGAAAGGTCGCATAACGGTGCCAAAGCTCATCAGGGAGAGGCTCGGCCTCAAAGAAGGCTCCACAGCAAGGGTAAAAATAGCAAAAGATGATGACGATTACAAGTGCTGACTTGATGATTGCGGACCTGCGCGCTGAGCCGAAAAAAATAAAATCAGAAAAGGCTAAAATCAGTCAAGAAGCTTCAAAATCTCTTCGAGTCTTTCATAATCGACGCCATAACCTTCATAAATGCCCTTGAGGAACTCTTGGATTTCTGTGAGCTTCTTGTCGAGCTCGTTGACTTCTTCTTGAATTGCCCTCGCATTGCTGAAATTATCGCTGTAGTTATCGCTTATTGCTTCTATCTCTTCAGCCAATTGATAAATTGTTGTCACGTGTTCAGAGATTTTCATTGCCCTCAGCCTCCTTTTTGAGTTCTTCTATGGTTTTTTTAGCAAACTTTATTAGGTCGTCAGGGGTTGTTGTTTTTACTATCTCCTCGACGATTGAGTTAGCAATTTCGATCTGTTCTTCTATATCAAGTTCTCTGACTGGCACTACTTTGATATCCTCTGGTGAAAAAACGGTGAGGAGAGCGGAAAGCTTTTCTTGAAGTTCCCCTACTGTAGTATTCCTTCTAATTCTAATTCTTATTTCTACCTCTCCACTACCCTCTACCGCTGCTCTGAAAATTTTGTTTATGAGATTCATCTCTTCCCCCCTCCATTGTATTCTTTTAGGATTTTAGAGATCACGTCCTTGTGCTTTTGGGCCTCCTTGCCGAGGCCCTTCTCAATGATTTCCTTGATTCTGAGGCATAGTTTGAATGCTGATACCAAGTCGTGATCTTCCCCGACTCCGGCTGAAACCCAGAACGTGACGCTGTGGCCGTCATGAGTGTCAAACCCCCTCTCCTTCCAGCTGATGGATACTGGGAATACCTTCCCCCTCCAGTGAACTATCTCACTGAAGAGGGCGTTGTTCTTTCTTCTAAGTTCTTTTAGAATATAAGCTCTCATTGTACTTCTTTGCACCCTCTTTGTGTCTCCTCCGATAGAAAAGCTAACCTCGACCTTCATTCTTCCACCCCCTTTCTGATGATAATTTTGTTTGGATATACTTCCAATTCAACATCTTCCTCATCCTGGATCCACCACTTTGGTAGGGCTACCATCTTAGACCCCCCAACGTGATGGACCTTCCTTCTTTCTTTCAAGATCGCCTTTTCCATTTTTCCACCTCCAAAATTTTTTAAAAAGTGAAAATCAAACTAAAATGTAAAGAGTATTCACACATGACATTCCGCAATAGTCGAGTTTTTCATCCTCAACGATTTTTCTAAGTACTAAATATGCGTTGTAGTCATCAGTCTCGATCTTGAGCACATTAACTTCTACAACATCGCCTCTGCTGAAAATGTAGTAATGCAAGTAGTCTTCATCTGTTGCTTCTTCTTTAAACTTAAGCTCATCAAACTCTACAATCTCCAAGTTCCCGTCGCTGTCGCCTCCGTTGTCTCTGTCCTCTATAACAGGAGTTCTATATGCTGGGATAGCTTTTGCTTCATTGAGAGCTTTTTCAACACTCTCGATAAGTTCTTTTACAAACTCTACTGTTGCATATTCTTCACAAATGTCTTCGACCTCGTCTATGTGCATCTCATAAAACTTCTTCTTCAACAATTTCTTAAGCTCCTTCATCACCAACACCTCCACATCAAGTTCTTCATTATAATATAGATTATAACTTATATATAAACCTTTCCTAAACCTTTTGTTGAAAACCACAGGTTGAGGTCCTGCTCAATATTCATATATAATATAATGTATATTAAGACACAGATAAAATACAAAAGTTGAAGCGCAAAAAATTCACGCAACTTGTCGAGTAATATAAGCCTTATTTGCCCTTTTTCCTGACATAGTAGAGTTTTATATGCTTGCAAAAACTTTTTCCACCTCCAAAATTTTTTTAAAAAAAGAAAATTAAAGCTCTTCGACGCTCGTGACGAAGCCGTCGTCGTTGAAGTTGATTTTGTATTTTTTGTTGTTACTGACTCTGACGATGATATAATCATAGACAAATGCATTCTGTAATTCAACCTCTTCGATCTCTAGCCCATACTCTTCTGCAAGTTCTTCCAAGTCTACATCTTCTTTCTGAGCCTTGTTTCCAAACTTCTTCAACAGTATCTTCAACTCTTCCATCGTCAACACCTCCATCGAGTTCTTCATTATAATGTAAGTTATAACTCCTATATAAACTTTTCTTTAACCAAAGGTTTAAAACCGTTGGTCCTCAACCTCAAGGGCACTTCTAATATTCATAATATTAATATAATACAAAAGTTGAAGCGCAAAAAATTCACGCAACTTGTCGACTAATATAAGCCTTATTTGCCCTTTTTCCTGACATAGTAGAGTTTTATATGCTTGCAAAAACTGCAAAATTGCAAAAATTGCAAGAAAGCTTATTTCAACTGCAAGAGAGATGCAAAAGTTTAGATGCACATTCAGAAGTGCAAAAGCTTAGCTTTTGTTGATCGCTTAAACGCAACGTTTAAATACTTTGATTACCAACGTGATGTTAGAAACCAAAGGTTGAAAACAGGAGGTGAGGCTTTTGGGAGAGGAAGAGAACGAGGAGAAGGGCATTTACGACGTGCTAAACGACGTTTTTTGCAGTATTGAGCAGGGTTACCACAAAACGCCAAAGCTCGCCGCAAACAAGCTTTATTTGTACAACGAGCTCGGTGAGAACGAGGTAATCGACTTATCGAGCTTCAGCAAGGAAGAGCAGAAAGCAATTCATGAAAAAGCGAAAGAATATGCGAGAGAAGTCAGACATGAGCTTAGACGCTCGCAAAAAGCCGAGCAAGAGCAAGAGCAAGCGAGCGAGAAAAAGGCAACGAAAAGGACCAGCTCTTATCAGCAGGCCGGCACGGGGAGGAAGATAACGCTTGAAGCTCTCGATAGAAGCCACGCAAAGCTTGTTCAAAACGTCACGGAGCGGGTGACTTGGTTCGCAGATGTTTTGAATGAGATCGGCTTTTACGCAACACTCTTAGCAATGCAGGTTGCGAAGGTTCCGCTTGATGATCTTTACACAAAAGTAGCTGAGTTCAAGGATCCGCAGAGTTTTATTGCATTTGTTAGGGAGTACCTTAACGCTCTTTTTGAAGCAAAAGAAGAAGCGCAGGAGATCGTCAAATATAGAAACAAGCTCGACGTAATGGATATGAAGCTGGCCCTCCTTGAGGAAGTCATAGAACAATTGAAGCAGCAGAGGGACCAGGCAACGATAGCACTTTATGCTGCAGTTTCCACGATGGATGAAGAGCAACTTAGGAACTTTGTTCTAAATATGATGGTTGCTCAGTACGGTTTAGGTGTCAAGGTTCCAAACTTATATAATAATATGAATATTGGAGGTGTTGAGGTTGGTGGAGCTGGAAGAGTTGATGGTGAAGGCGTTGGCGAGGAGGAAGAACATCCCCGAGGAACAAGTACAGGCACTTCTTGATGCGGTGAAGGGCACGGATGAGTACGAGGAGCTTAAAGCCAGCCTTGCCAGACTGGTTGATATGGGCCAGATTGTACAGCAACTCCCGGGTCAAATGCAACCCTTAGCGATGCCCCTCATGATGCAGGCGGTGCAAGGAGGGAAATCTTCACCTGAGAAGATTGCTGAGAGGGTGGCGACGATTACGGCTGCGATAAAAGCAGCGTACCCTGACGACAGCTCGAAGCTTATCGAGGATCTAAGAAGGGAAATTCAGGAGCTTAAGGATGAGAAGCAGAGGAAGGAGATGGAGGAAATGTTCAATCAGACGTGGAGTGCATTTCAGGAGTACGTTAAGGCCATGGAGCAGAAGATCGCAAAGCTTGAGTCCGAGCTAGGGGGCAAGGGGGGCAATAAGGAAGAAGGGGATGAAATTGACAAGCTTGAGAGGTACTTGCAAAAGGTTGAGCAGACGAAGGAGAAGCTTGAGAGGCTTGGGCTGGTCAAGGAAGGAAAGGGTGAGGACATAGACCTCAATAAGGCTATCGAGACTCTAAAGCAACTCGGATACAAGATTGAAGCTCCGCCGAGCTGGGAGCAACTTAAACGGATGATGGAGGAGGAGTGGAAGAAGCGTGAAGAAGAAATAAGAAAGCAAGTTGAGCAAGAGTATGGGATTCAAGAGAAGAAGATGACGATGGCATTGGAACTGGCAACAGCTATCATAGACGGGATAGTTTCGGCAGCAACTACTCCTCAAGGGCAGAGCGAAGTGGCGAAGTTCACCCAAGCCGTGAAAGGTTTGTTTGGAGGGATGAATAATGTCGGAGGTGGAGTTGAAGAATCTGTCGCCGGCGGAAGCGGAACAGCTGAGGCAGATATCGAGGCTGGCGAGCATAGCGAGCAAGCTGGCTGACTACTCCCTAAACAAGCTCGTCGAGTATATGTCAGTAGCAGCAGGGAGGCCCTTAACCCCGCAGGAGGCCCTTCAGGTCCTCGAGGAGCATCCCGAATTGTTGAGCTTTGAGCTCCTAGATGAGGCGATAGCGGGCAACTTCAAGGTCAAGGCGCTGGTGAACTCATCCCTTAGGATTGTCGGAGCGATAGTGCGGAGGAACGACGGCTGGGTGGTGGAGCTCAAGCAGAAGGGCCCCCAGCTCTTTCTCCAGATGCTCTACCAGTACCGCAGGGATGTGTATGAGATGCTGAAGGACAAGCCGAACCTAGTCACCTTTTTAATATCATACATACTATATAAAATGGGGGTTTAAGGAGGTGTATGAGATGTGGTTTGTAGTATATGAGGAAAATGGAGAAATTTGTTGGAAGGAAGTCGAGAGCCTCAAGGAAATTGATGAAGAGAAGGCAAAGGCGATATATAAGGAAGAAGAGTTCAGCGAGGAATTTACCAACTTGTTAAAAGCCACGATTGAGGCTGGACGTATGGACATTTCATTGGAAAAGGTAGGAATAACACTAATACCCACAAAAGAGATACACTAACGCCAGAGAAGAAAAAAGAGGGTGGTAGCAACGCCAAGCCATAAGGTCCACAGAATGATAGACAGGCTCTTCCTAGGAAAGGAATTTGATTATGTACATAAGTTCAAGGATGCGCCTGCAAGGTGGCTGGGCCCTAACCACCGAAAACTTTTTCATGACCATATGACCAACATATTGCTGGGAATTGCATATGGGCCGGAGGCATTTATCGCAGGGGAGTTGCACGATTGGCTCGACTTTTCAACAACTGAACTTAAGAGAAAAAAAGCTAAAAAGAAGAAGCGCAAAACTAAAACTAAGAAGCGACGGAGGAGATGATTGTGGTAGAAGAAAAAGGTAGAAGAGTTAGGATGTCGGAGAGGGAGGCATTGACGAGGATAAGGCGCGATGTCGAGATTGCGCTGAGGGATCAGGGCTACACGGGCATATCTAAAGCCTTGAGTTACATAAGGCCAGAGCTTGAGATGCTTGCCGAGGAGGTTGCGGAGGGTAGGATGTCTGTTGAGGAGGCCATTAGAAGGGCAGTTGGCCTTGCCAAGACATACGCAACGCCACCGAAGCCCGCACCCCCCAGAGTGCCACCGGCAGTCCCAAGGGTGGAAAGACCCCCAGTTGAAGTTCCAAGAAGGCCGGAGGAGTTCTTGTCTGCATCAGAGGCTGCTGACGTCATCTGGCGTGATTACCTCGGCGACCTGTTCAACTTTGGCATAAGGTACGTGTTTGAGAACTACATGCGTGAGAGGGGAATGCTTGAGCAGGACCTTGGAAGGGTGGCATACAGGCTGGCCTCAAAGGTGCGCCTGCTTGGACAGAGGATGAGGAGAGAAGGTGAAGAGAAGGGCATCGGCAGGCTTATATGGGCAAGCCGGGCACTGACAAAATATGCCTCTGAAATCGTCCAGTTCGGCCTGCTCTGGGCGATGAGGAAGATAGTCCCCGAGATATGGCCAGAGCTTAGGCTGTTCAGAAATGTTGTTGAGGCATTGAGGGGGACGGGAATCGAGGGTAGCACGGCGAAGGCCTTGGTCGGGGTCGTGTACGACTATGCTGGCATTCCGAGGAATAAGTGGCCCGAGGACGTTGTCCAATGCTACGACACATTTGTTGAAGCTGCTGAAAAGCCACCGGAGGTAAGGAGGAGACCGCTATGGGAGTATTTCAAGTAGAGGAAGCTAAAGAAAAGATAAAGAAGCTGGCCGAGAGGGAGATTGAGCTTGAAGATTATTACTTAATAGATGATAAGCCCATCCAGCTTGTCTTCAGGCAGAAGCCGAGGCCGCTGATATACTTCCGTGCAAAGCCGAGGACTGCTTACGACCCCACCGTTAATCAGATAAAGTCAAGGCTTAGGTTTGCGGAGCTGGCGAGGAAAGCAAGAGGTAGAAAGTTCACCGGCGAACTGCCACCGGCGGCAGAGATGGTCAGGCAGATGAAGGGTGAAAGGTTCGGTCGGACTGAAAAGCCGAGAAAGTGGGAGATCATACTGGCAGGGGCGCTTAGGAGGGGTTGATATGGTCAGGCTCTCCGACATCCCTCCCGAGACGCTTGAAGAGATCAGGAAGTTTGCCCTCTCGAAGAGGAAGGAAGTCCCGGTAACGTCAAAGCCCAAGCCCGACGGCACGAGGATAAAGACCTTGCCCGATTTAATCGAGGAGAAGTTCGGCTACCGCTTAAGCCCCACGCAAGTCTACACCCTGCTGAAGGGGGAGCGCAAGTACACGGTGAAGCTTGACGTAGAGGTTATAAGGGAGCTTGAAGAGCAGTTTGGCTCCGTGAACAAGGGGCTGAAGAAGACGCTCCAGTTCTACAAGAGGCACAGATTACCACCGCACCTGCGCAAGTACCACCGTGCCCTGCTCGCAAGGAGCCCACTAACTTGGCGTGAAATCGAGGAGACACTTTGGCCGATGGTTGAAAAGGAAGAGGACATCTGGAAAATTGTCGGCGAGCTAACGAGGCTGGGTTATATTTCGAGGGATAAGGACGGCAGGTACGTTGTCACCGAGTTCCCAAGGGATCCAATAGCGGCACTGGTGCTTGGCATATTTGGGTAGGAAATTTCCTCTTTTTCCTCTTTTTCTTCCAGAAAAGCTTTTATTTTTAAAAATACAATCACAAATTGAGAAACTTTGTGAGGTGATGGCCAAATGGTGTTAGTTAGGCCCCAAGTCCTTTTAGCAGCCTTCGGTAAGGCAATGCCAAGAAGTGCCATAGGTGCCAAGGGTGTCCAAATCTACAGCCCAGGTGCAATGAGCTGGAGCAAGAAGGGCTTGATTGTTAGAAACGCACCATACACAATCGAGAGCCCAACACTCGGACAGATTGAGACAAGGCTCACATTTGCAGACATTGCTCACCAGGCCAGAGGTATGAGAGGACTCAGGAACGGTCTACCTGGAGCTGCTTCATTCATACAGGATGCTATGAGAGGATACAGAGCTGCCGACAGCCTTGCACCAGAGGAGTACCCAAGCAAGGTAAAGAGGTCATTCCACACTGAAGAGGAGCTTAGGAGAATGCTCGAAGAGAAGACAAGAGGAGTAAGAGAAGTGAGGGTAAGGAGGCCATGAGGAGGTGAGCAAAGATGGCAAGAATCACTATGGAAAAGGCTTTAGCTGCTGTCGGCGTTGGTGTAATTGACCTCGCCGGCGAAAAGTACTTGGCAAACAAGAAGCTCGGGCCAGTCAGCGGTGCAGACGCTCTAAGGTTCGGAATCGCAGGTGCAAGCTTCCTAGTCAACTACTTCGACTACGAGAGGGACATCAGCGAGGCAGCATTCTACGCCTCCCTCCCTGGAGTGGTTAAGGCCTCTGCCAGCATTGCTGGCTTTGAAGCTGCCAAAGTGACGAGAGTTCCTGTAGTTGTTGAAAGAGTTCGCCCCGTAGCTGCTCCTGCACCTGCTCCAGCTCCAGTCAAAGCTCCGGCACCGACTGCCGGTGCAGCCGTGCCCCCATGATTTGACTTCCAGCCTTTCTTTTTTGACTTTTGGAGGTAAAGGGGATGACAGTAACAGTTGCCGAACTTAAACCAATGACTCCAGAAGGGGTCGATAAGTTTACTTTTACTGCAGGAGAAAAGGTGAGGTATTGGATTAAAGTAATTAATACTGGCTTCTTTCCAGCATCACCAAAAGATGTCTATCTCCTCTTCGGCCCTAAAGGCGGCCCGCTCCGAAGGATTGCAACAATAAGGACGGGCTGGATCGGTGGAGCTGGCCCTGGTGGAGAGGAGATCCACACATACGATTACACCATACCAACAAGCACCTCTCCAGGATATTATTGGATCGGTGCGAGGACTGAAGAAGACACTGAGGCAGTTGTCAGAGAAATTCAAATTGCCGAACCAGTTCCACCGGGAGTGAGTAGGCTTGACATAAAAACCTTGCCAAGCGGAGCCACAATCTATGTTGATGGTAAAAAAGTAGGCACTTCTCCAATAATGGTGGATGTTGTCCCAGGAACTCACGATATTAAAATAGAGCTCTCTGGCTACAAAGTCGAGGAAGCTGTAGGTGCGGAAGTTATTAGTGAGGATACGGTTAGGGCAACTGTTAGTATGGAAGAAGTCAAGACTGTAGTAGTATCACTCAAACCAATCAAACCAACTGCAGAGCTCTGGAAGTCAGCTTGGTTTTGGGGACTTGCGGGGCTTGGCGTTGGCGCCGTACTTGCAGTCAAGAAGAAGCCCGAGTACGTGAGGAGAGCTAAGGAAGTGGTTAAACCTTACGCCGAGAGAGCCAAGAAAGTCGTAAAGCCCTATGCAGAAAGAGTTGTGGGAGCCGTGAAACGATGATATACATCGGCGAAAACTACGTAGCAGTTCCAGCGGGAGAGTTCGAGAAGGTCAAATCAGGCCTTTCAATTTTTTACGGCGTTGACGTGGTCAGGCAGGGAGATTACGT
>Ga0190354_1000021_pt1 | contig 29124 bp, 30 predicted proteins | sample 4872131213_MG_FD_163436 | JGI IMG/M metagenome (GOLD analysis project Ga0190354, IMG submission 163436) | Hydrothermal vent microbial mat bacterial communities from Southern Trench, Guaymas Basin, Mexico - 4872-13-12-13_MG | ecosystem: Environmental > Aquatic > Marine > Hydrothermal vents >...
TTACTAATCATTCACAGCATGCTTCTGTCCGCCTTCCCATTGGTATGCGAATAGCCCAAATTTCATTCTTCAGAACCGGTAGAGTCTTAAAGGAATACCAAGGTAAATATGGTCAGGGAAAATGGACTCCAGAAGACATGATTCCTAAATTATGGAAAGATAAAGATATAATAAATGATGTGGATTTAAATGAAAGACTTATTTAAGAGATTCGGTGATTGGTTCGATAAGTGGAAAGAGACTATTTTTCTCTTCTTATTTTCAGCATTACTTACTTGGTGTATTGTATTCCTGTCAGTCTACTCGATATTGTTTTTTATGGATAAGATATAAAGAGAACAAAAATGACTATTATCTGCCCTTATTGTGGTAAGAGTTTCGATGTAGCATTAGAAGTCAAGAACGAATATACAGGAATTACAATTGTACTATGTCCATTTTGTAATAAATATTTTGAATATAACGGTATTTGATAGGAGGTAGATATTATGCCAAGACCAAAAGAAGAAGTTATGGGATACGCAGATGATGAATTTCTCACATGGCTTGAGGACCATTTGAATTACATAGAGGCTTATACTTATAGAATGAAAATGATGATGACGGTATATCGAGAGATAAAAGACGAATTTAGAGAGGGGTTTGGATGGATTCCCACAAGAGATTTTATAAGCACTGTCAATAAATTAAAGAAAAATCTCGATACTTTATTCTTTGAGATACTCACTCATCAAAAATCCATAATATCAGCACTTATGATGTGGCGTGAAAGTAAATCATCTAAGAAAAAGAATACTAAGAAAAACAAGAAGAAGGAAGAAGTTGATCCCTCTATAATGTAGAATAACTTTTTTTGATAAAAATATTATTTTTATTTTTTTTAAAAAAAAAGAAAAATAAAAAAGACTGTATCCATGAGTCATTGTAAATTAAAAGTATACTCTTGTAAGAATTGCTATTTAGAATTTTATTATGAAAATCATATCACACACTGCCCTTTCTGCGGAGATAAACTAAAATATGTTGGACGAATTCAAGAAAATGAAATCGAAGGACCAATCTATACATTAAAATACTCTACTGGAGAGAAAATGCAGAAGAAAATAGAGGAAGAAGAAGCAATTAAAGAAGCAGAAGAGTCTTGGTATTTATGGGAGGAATAATTAAAAATGTATTGGAAAGTTCCAGATTATTTAAAAAAGTATGTAAGAATACAAGACATGTTAAGAAATATTTTTAGACCCTGTGATTGTGGAGAAGAATTAAAGAAATGTGAAAAAGATAAAAAATATTTTGCAAGAAGAGCAGAAACTTTATCAAAAGCGTTAGCAAAATCTATAAGCCTTCCTAAACCACCAGATCCATCAAAAGAGATGGAGGAAGTTAACCCATGGAAATTTATAGCTAAATACGGTAAATATGATATACTAACTGCTGATAAATATTATTATACATTGCCACTAAATACTTGGATAAAGATTTTAAGTCCCATCCAGACTCAGGTTGAAAAAATATTACCTAAGTGGCGAGTGAATGTTTCTGATTGTGATGATTATGCACTTCTTATGGCATCATTCGTAGCTGCTGTATTCGCTAAACCTTATTATGATAAACAAGTAGCGTTTGCTATTTCGTGGTCGCATAATCATGCGTACAATTCGTTTATAACTTCGGAAGGTACATGGGAAATATATGAACCTCAATCTAATGCTATCGTTGGTCGATTAGGCAAAACTACAGGAATTTATAAAACAGAAAAAATATGGTTTATGGGATAGTGAAAATATTCGGTCTATTTGCGATAGGTATTTTGCTAAGTGTTTCTTTGAGTCAGTTTCTAATGATGGATTCAATCGATTCTCATCCTTATATTGATGGTACTTATGTCTGTCGAGACTTCAGTAGAGATTTGATTCTATCAGCTTCCAAATATCATATATATCTTGATTATATTTACGTGCCAGAAAAGAATCACATGATGGTCGGATTATACAATCCCCTTGGTCATTCAATTGAAATTATAGAACCACAAACCGATGAGATTGTAGGATGTGTAAAAGAAGACAATAAAAACTATGTCAGAATACCCGTATGGAATGACTGTCTTTACTACTCAAATATTAAAATTGCATGAGACGCTCATATTTGCGATTTAACGCAATGTTTTCACTAAGACAATATAAATGTATCACCACCTAAAAATATTGCGTCTACGGTCAAATATGAAGGAGTTTTGAAGAATATGATTCAAATCTCAATTAAAAATAAAATATTTAGGGATGTGTTAGAAACTATTGTTCCTATACGTGAAGAAACTATATTGAAATTTACTAAAGAAAGCTTGAGTTCTAAAATTACTGACTATGGTAATGTGGCATTAGTAGAAGTTTCTATTCCTGCTGGATTACTCAATGACTATCTCTTAGATGAAGATGTTGAAATAGGATTGAATGTTAGGAAGCTACTACTTTATACTAAGCTTGGCAGTCCCGAAGATAATATCAAAATAGAAATCACAGATAAATTCAAGATGCTTTTTAGTAATTTCGAAATTGATATGGATATTCTCGATCCTACCTACATGACTTCTGCTTCGGACATTCCTGATAAATTCGAATGCAAATGCTTAGTTGATATAGAAGAAATAAGAAAAATTGCACGTGCAGCTAATCAAATTCGGAATGATACTCTCATCTTCGAACTCGATAATCTTCATGAAAATCTAACTGTCTCTACTGAAAGCGATGAAGAATCTATTAAAGTCGAAACTTATGTTATTGACACTCTTGATAAAAAATCTGTCCATAACTTAAAATCAGCCTATCCTGCTGATTTCGTTCTTAGTATTACTAACACCCTTTATAATTTAGGTATGCGAGAAATAGAACTGAGTTTCGGTAATGAGTTCCCTATGCGATTGTCAAGTTCTTTACATGAAACTGGTAAAGTAGTTTATTATATTGCGCCTCGTATTATTGACTAATTCAAAATCTTGCATGAGAGCTTCATATAACGCCGTCATCAAAATATTTTTGCCTTGGGTATATAAAACTATTACCTCTATTATTTTATTGCGTCTATAAGTAAATATGAGCAGATGGTGTAATATTAAAAATGCGCGAATGGGAATATAAAGTCGGAGATTATATAGAAACAGAATTAAAGGAAGGTGGACGATTAAGAGGCACTATCAAAAGGATTGTTGATGATCCAAACGGAGGTTATGCATATCTTGTTTTGGATAACGGTTGGGCAGTTCATCCAGATGAATATCAGTATTGTGGAGATGGTGATGTGATATATAAGCACGTGAGAAAAAAATATAAATCCATTGATGATCTGCCTCTTAGAGGTTCTCAAAAACGTTATGTTCTTGAATGGCTTGCATGGAAGTTCTATGATTTGCTTTTAAAACTCGGTATAGAAGATGGATATTGTAAATCCTATGACTCATTATTAATTGAAGATAATAAATGCCATAGTTATGTATTTGACTTAGATGATGGTGGTAGACATCATCCTTATAAAAACTTACGAGAAATAGAAGATAAATTGTTTAATGAAGTGGTTAAAAGAATAAAAGAAGAGAGTATACACTAAGTAGTAAACTATTTAATAAATGCATGTAGATTGCTTCGAGAAATTCGGTGTAGTTGTTTATCTACATGCTTCTATATTTTTATTTCTTTTTCTTGATATACTATTTCTTCTATTTCTTCTTCTGCTTCTTCTATTGCTTCTGATAAATTTGTATTCTTTCGATTAACTGCTTCAATTTTACCAGTTTTTTGATTGATTTTATAACCTGATTTTAATTTCTTTTTCTTTGTTTTTTTCTTTTGTTTTTTTATTTTCCATTTTGCTATTACCCTGCCCTGCCTTTCATCCCATTCATAATATCTTTCTTTCACTGGATATTTTCTTTTGATTGTCTTAGTTGGCAATTTCGCACACTCTAAATGTATCGGTATCGTCATTATACCTTCGTCTTCTTCACTAAATCGTATTACCTTTAAGATGATGTTATCACCAATTTTGAATTTCTTATTACATTTTGGACAGATTTTTTCAACAAATCCTAAGTCTCCCCAATGTGTATTGACTGCATATATATCTGACCATCTATAGATAGATGAACCTAATCTATATGAGTCATCATCATACGGTTCAATATTAGCCTTTTTAATCACTATCGTCGAAATTTCTTGATCACCTTCTACTCTTATCCTCTCTGTTGGCACTCCTGAACTATCAGTTGATGATAAAGTTATGTGTCCTAAATTGCTTTTATTATATATCCTGATCTGAGCGTGACCGTATGAAGGATCTCCACCCGCTAAAAATAAATCATTTTTACCCCATAATCTTCGTTGTAGTTTGACATCATCATCTATATCTAAAATTGATGTGCCTAAAGCATCAATTTTCGTGAAAGATCCAGTATTTGCAAATACTTCTACCCATCTATGAGCGGAAGAACCTAAATATGATGAAAGATTATCATATGGTAACAAGTGTGCATTTTTTATATACACTATACTTCTATCTACATTACCAGTAAGACTGATTCTCTCAGTTGTTGTTCCATTAGAATTTGGTGTCATTAGAGCTAAATCATTGGATGTGAATCTAATTTGTGAATCTTCAGTCGAGAAGGTGCCATGTCCTATATTAAAAGTATTATTGCTCCATATGCGAGATAATACCTGGATATAGGAAACTATATTCTTCACAGTATATAGCTCTTTCCACCGTTTATCTGATTGGCCTAAGGAGACACTATTGTCATCTCCGGGTATAAGATTTGCATTATGTATCTCTATCCAACTATTGTCGTATCCACCTTGTATCCAGATACGTCTTTTTATAGTTCCCGTTCCTCCACCAGGAGTACTGATATCTATACTACCTTCATAAGAATCTTTATCGAGAAGATGTATTCGAGGATGAATTTCTGTGATGTGTCCACCCGCTAAAAGTAAACCAGCACTTCCCCATAGATATTGAATCGCGATGGCGCTGTCAACTAATAATTGATCATTTTCATAAGAACTAATTGTATCTGTCTTCAAACCGGATGCACACTTGAGAAGACCAGTCATAGTTTGCGATCCATCTCGTGACAGTTTTATTGTACTTAAATTTGCAATTTTAGTTGTATTTGAATCTATCCCAAATTGTAATGCTGAACAGTTGCAAGTACTTAGATTTTCTTCAAGATAATCTACTCGTGTGTCTAAATCAGATATATTAGCACTATTTGTAAGTATAGCATCGGGAACGATAGTTCCGGAAAAATTACCCGAAATTGCATAGATAGATTTCCATCTATTGCTGCCACTACCTAAATCTTGATAGTTATCATCATAAGGTATAATATTTGATTCTCTGATTTTTATATCAACAAGATCTTCTTTACCAGGAATTTCTATACGTGGTATAACAATACCATCTGAACGAGGAGTTTTTATAAATATTTTTCCATTAGCACTCGAAGCATACGGATAAAGATTTATAGCAGGTGCGCCAATATTGAAATCAGATCCCAACCATAATCCACTATCTCCATCACCGCCCAAATTCGTATTTACCCTTAATTGGCTTTGGCAATCAAGAATTGATTGAGTTCGGGCTTTAATAGTATCTGTTTTTAAACCATTGTTACAGATTAGTTCGCCTTCCATTGGTTGTGAACCATCTCTTGATAACTTGATATCACTTAGATTGGTTATTTTATTAGCGTTGGATGTGATATTTACTGAATTGTAATAAATTTTGGTTGAATTTTTGTCAATTCCATATTGTAATTCTGAACAATTGCAACTCCCACCGCCACCACTAATATTCTTCTCGAGATATTCTATTTCATCTTGTAAATTAGAATGAACAGTACGAGTTAATCTAACCGCATTACTCCAAATATACTCTAACGTGGGATAACTATAAGAAGATGTAGATGGCTGAGATTGGTTGCTTTCGTTACCTCCTTCAAACCATTCAGGATACAAATAATAATTATCAGAATCAACTGGTAATTTCTTACTCATTCCTTACTTATATTCTAATACAATCGAAGTTGAAGATATTTGACTACAATTTGATATTTTTAATTGTATACCATTATTTGTTTCAATTATATGTGTGAAGCTTTCATTATATTTATATCCACCTGCACTTCCTAAGTTATAGGTCTTTTCATAGCTCCATCCATTTGCATCATCAATTGTTACTTTAATATAACCATTAGAAGCTGAAGTTAGCATCATAAGTTTATAACCTGTAAGCGTTACTGTTGTATTAAATTGATACATTGTAGAAACTGTGCCTGCACCTAATAAGTATTTATCGCTTGAAGATGGATTTTCAAGGTAAAAAGGCATGGTTCTTGCAACATTAATTTTTGATACGTTTATCTCATCAAAATAACCAGTAATAATATGTGATTCGCTCCATCTATAGCTGGGACTTCCTAAACCTAACTCATTATCAGTACCAGGAACCAAATGAGCATTATATATCATCACCCAACTGGTTTCATATCCACCCCATATCCAAATTCGCCATTTTTCACTTCCAGGCTCAGTAGATACACCTGGAGTGGTAATCAGGATGCTACCTTTATAACTTTCGTGGTCACCACGATAAAGCTGGATATAAGGATGCGGATCCAAAATGAATCCTGCTCTAAATAACAATCCATTATTCCCAAATAGATATTGATCAATTTCTAAGGGACAATCAACTGTTAGAACAGTATCAGCTCCCAAACTATAAAGAGTATCAAAAAAACCATTTTGCGCATAAATTCTTTTCCAAGACTTATCTGACTTACCTAAATAAAAAGTCTCATTAGTAGAAGGAATCAAATCAGCATTAACTTGAATCGATCCATTTTGACTATTTACATTAGTAGTCTTTAATCCTGCATCACATATTAACTCACCTGTCATCGGTAGTGACCCATCACGTGGAAGTTTCGTTGCACTAAGATTGTCTATGTTGTTAGTATTGGTATAAATACTCGTAGTATTTGCATTTATTAGTGTTTGTTGATATGAAATGTTACCTTCATTTGTCATAATATGATCTCTTATAGCATTTAACCTCGCTGCATTTATAACAGTAACATAATCTTTCCAAACTTCTAAATCAGCCATTTTATTTTAAACTCCTAAATATCGTACTTAAAGATTTATAGCTTCTTCCTAAGTATAATGTAGTGAATAAGCCATTTTCATCTAGTGTATATCTTAATGACTTTAATTCAAGAATTTTTGCAATTCCCGGGAGATTTACTCGAACTTTACCAAATACTGGATAAACTAAATCCGCAAGTGTAACCTCTATTGCATCTGTTAATTCATTTCTTGTTTTTAACTCCCGTTCTGCTCTCTGTCTTGCATCCCACTCTGTTAGCACTGTATCATCTTCTATATATATTTCCTTATTAGAAGTAGCCATTTCATCTACTGCATCTCCTGTTACATAAATCGGATTCCCTGCGCTGTCTTCTCCTATCTTAGCACCTCGCACGTGACACCTTCTGTAACTATCTTCCTGTGAAGTTTCTACATTTATATCTGTTATTTTTGAATTCTTATCTATAGTGTATTTTATTTCATCACTCTTATCTTCTATCACTAATGTATTACCATCAAGATAGAGCATACATTTATCACCAAGAATTCTATATAAACAATCTAAAAGTGATAATTCCCAATATTTGAAGCTCAAATCTACCATATCAGCATCATTAGCTGATTTACTCTCTATATCCATACCCGCTACACTCATAAATTGCTGTATCACTTCTGAAAGCGTGCCATGAAAGTCTTTTTGGTCTCCTTCTTTTAAATAACGATGAGCTAATTCATCAAATCGGGATACACAATTCAATTCTGACATGATGTTACCTTTACCCATTATTGTACGCTGAGTTTCACTTTTTATCTTGCCCATGAATACTACCTTCTTCAATCCCTTTCCGAGATGAATACTTACATCTGAATCTATAAGAAGCTGTCCATTATGTACTATAGTGATTGTAGCATTATCATCAGTAAAAGGCTGATTGAGGATAACTTCAGCTCTAACAAGCGGAAAGAAATATGTAAACCAGCCATCGGGAGTTGTTATTTGTGCAACTCCTTTTATATCAGAAGAGGCGACTGTAGGTAGATAATACGAAGTATCACCACAAATCGTGTAACCACAAATTGCTATTCCACATATTGCACGAGTTCTTTTTCTTTTCATAAATAAGCATCACGCCATTTTAATTTCATAGTAGCATCAGTATTAAGATTCTCATATTCTATAAATATCTTATTTGCTTCATTTGGATAGAGATAAACAAATCCTTTATTCGCAAAACTTACTGGTGATTGAATTTCCATATTTGATATTGTAGTATAAGTAGTAGCAACTAAATGTAAATAGAAATGATCCTTTCCTAAAAGATTACAACCACTATTATAAATAGGAAACATATATGGAGAATTTGCAAAAACCACTTTATACATGTAATTAGTATCGGTTGTGCTGTTGAGAGAAATATAAGCATCTACATCTCCACTACCACTCCAATGTCCTTCGGGAAAATTGGCAAATGGTGCTAAAGAATACAATCCGAACTGAACCCACTCTCCTGAATCTAAAATTATTTGTGAAGAATAAATTTCTGCACCAGATGCTTTTGCTACTACGCAATCGTCAACATGCCCACTTTCAAAAGGATTGAATCTATAATAATTAGAATCATTTAAATGAGCATTCTCGCCTAAGAATGATTTTTCAAAAACTAATTCAGTACTTCTATCTAATAAACTTCTAATTTTTAACCTCTTCATAGGAGTCTTATATCGCATTTCTGCTATTATGGTTTCAAAATTGTGAGTGACATTAAATATTTGTTCTCCGGCAATTGTTTTTTCATAAAATATTAATCCATCACCAGCCATAGATGATTGATAGATGTTTACTTTTGGTGCTGTGCCTGTATATTCAGGATTCAATTCGATAGCAAAACAATCATACCCAAACGGATTAAATCTCAATATATGATCTCCATTCCAATTACTTCCACTAATAGTAAATGATTTCAAAACTACATTTGGATTAAATGAACGATTATTAACATCAATTACTGACGCAGGATATATATTCACATACATTTGACCATTAAAATCTGCAGGACCATAGAATGTTAATTCTATAGGAGTATAGGAATCTACATTCGGTACTTGGAATACTGAAACCAAAGAATAACCATCAAATCCTATTTGCAGTTGGTCTATGCCAATCATTGATTCACAGTAGGATGCATCTCTGCCTAAACTACCATCCTTATATCCTATGAGAATAGGAGAGCCATCATAATTCTTAATAGGAACAAATTTGGGATCTCCTTCATTTTGAACTGTTGACTGTAGTACTCGCCATTCACTTATATTCTTATCCCAGACAGATAAACTCCATCCTCCGGGTTTCCCGTGAAAGAGAAATAAACACTGTCCTGCAAATCGAATGCTCTCCCATAGTTTCAGAAAGTTTATTTTCAGCATGATATCCCTGTTAATTGCATCAGAAGAAGAAAGCTGTATGAAGTTAGCAACGTACGGGGCGTGAATAGGAAGTTGATTATAGAATAATTTAGAATCAGCAATTTCCAATTTTTCCTTTTCTCCTTTATCGAGAGTTCTCCATGCCCATCCACTTTCATTTAAGTAGCTCGGAAATATAATTCCATTTTTATCAAACCAACTAACATTAGGAATATGTGTCAGTACTTTTATATCGCAATCACTTGCTTTGATTGAACTATAACCTGTTATATTATAAGATTTACCAGCTGAAGGATAAGTCTTTGTTGCAGATGCTAACCGATAGCTTTCTATTGCAAATTCTAATGGAGTTTTGACTTCTCCATCTACATTTATAGTCACTTCTTTCGATGTACTATCTAAATTAAATGATAAGGAATTTTCATTTGGGGAATATTTATAAGGATCAGCAGCTATGAATTCTAATTCTACCTCTTTATCATGAACAATAGGTGCTTCTAATCGTGAATTTCTTCTATTGAATTCAACACACTGAATATAGCCATCATATCTTCGTAATTTCAGAATATCAGCACTATGTAATTCTTGTATTAATGAACTTAGATTTTCGGTAAAGGCTCTGATTCGTAATGTAGAACCACTTATTTCTTGTGAAACAAAACTACCAGTTTCTCCTATGAATTTAGCATAAGTAGTAGCAAGAGTGGTATCCTCATCAAATTCTACTGCTCTAAAAGTTACGTCTCCTACTTGCCAAACTGAGCTAATATTCGTCATGTGTAATAAGCTGCTCTATATTCAACATGTAAATCCACATCAATATTCTTATCTTTTGAATAATAATAAGTAGTAGGACCATTGGGGACAGCCCAAGGAAGAGGATTATAAACACTACCTAAATCACAACCAACATGAAGTGCAGAAAAACTCCCACCCTGAAGTTTCAAAAAGAATCGTTCTCGTCCTCGTAAATCTATTTCAGATGTGCCAATATATCCTGTCTGATTAGCAATGTAACTCACTTCATAAAACGATTCATTTTCACCTGAAACATAAATGTGAGAAACACTTCCTTCTAAATAAAGAGTGGGAACTTCTATAATGGGTAAATTCGGTGAAATCAAATAGGTTATAGAACCACTTCCCAAATCTACAAGAGAGGAGGATATACTTATGCCACCTGATTTTTCGTAATAACTATTATGTACATTTTCAAATGGATTAAACGTGAATTTATCACTCACTTTACTATTTAATTCGTAATGACCTTGTATCCATGGACCTTGTAATCGTGTTATTCTATATGGTTCTAATTCATCATGGATCTCTATCACTCTTAGGGTTTCTATCTGACTATATTCTTTTAGTATAGATTTTCCTGAGTAAGTAGCTTTTACATATTGTGCACTTTCTCTTTGTTTACCATATATTCTCGTATCCACTTCAATTTCTCCACCACATACTTCTAATGTTTTTGCACCTGCCATATTGTACAATTCTACCCCTGGAAGTGTACCTGCATTCAATAATTCTTCTTTCAATTGAATTAAAATACCAATATAAGACGCATTGGGTAGATACTCAATAGAAGCCAGAGGAATAAGATGTTCGCCAGACCAGTCACTACTCGGAATCTCGATTGTACGATATATGAATTCTCCAATTGCATCTGATGCAGCATTAACTATATGGATTTGTACTGTATTGTTTGGAATATTGTTTACTCCTTTGATAATAGCATACTGTAGTATCTCATAGTCTCGTGGAATGATTGTAGCTATTCTATGCTCTTTTCTGAAGACTCGTATGCGAAGATAATTAGTACCAGTTGACATCGCACCATAGGTTGTATTTTTAGTATATCGTTGATGATCAATTAATAGATCCCATCCATATGTCCCAGGATCATCAGTTATCCACCCATTCTTTTGATTGTAAAATAAAAACATCATTCCACCACTCAAATTCAATGCACTTGAATAATTAAGAGATATATCAATACTCTTATATCCCGAATCAACACGACGAGGATTTAAGATTCGAGTAGCTATAGGATGCCAAGTATTATTCACATTATTCCAAACAAAAATGTTCACTCCATCTGTCAAATCGTCTTGCTGCCACCAAACAATAGGAATCTGTACATTAGCTAATAAATGAATCTTATCTATATTACTATCTCCCTTAAGATCCACAAAGATAGCTCCTCCTGCTGCCGTTAACCTTTCATAGAGTGATCTTACATCACAACGAGGACATGTACATGGTATATACGTGTAGGCAGTACTGATAAGAGGAAAATCGTAAGAATAATCATCTTTCAACCACAAGAACTGAATAATATCGGGATGGTTCAAACTATGTGGTGATGGAAGTATACCCCATTTCCACTCAACAGTTTTTGTGCCACATGAAATTGTACCACTTGTTAAATTGACTGGTGGAAGAATATATTTTGATTGCCAGTTAAAATCATTCCAAAAATCTTTCCATCGTGGTATAGCTATATAGTGTTCATAAAGATGATCAAAGCCGAGCTGATCTTTTCTACCGAATAACAAATGACTGCCAGAGTCGGATCCGGTAACAGTCTTTCTATTGGCATTGTAAACATCAAAATGAAGACTTATAGGAGTCTTAGTATCGCCTATGACTGCTGGGAGATTGAAAGAACCACTTTCACCAGTTAAACTTCGAGTTGCCTCAAACTTCTGACCATATCGTAAAGGATCAGTAGAAAGTACATCGACATCTACTATATACAAATCTTTAATTTTACCGGCTCGCATAGGATGTTTGTGAATATGAGTAGGAACACCATAAAACTTTGTAGACTCGTTATATCCAAATTCTATTTCCTCATGTTTGTATAATTCCTGAAGAAGACTACGATATTGCGAATTATTTTCTGCAAATAAAGTAAAATGATGTTCAGTTGGAAATAATCCTAAATCTTGGTAGTCATTTCTGTTTCTACCTAATACATCAATAGGTACATTTCCAGTTCTGTAATCACATTCATAACTCATCACCATCGCACTTGCATTGCTTCCAAAAGTTATAACAGATGCATTATTCGCCATTTCTATTACCTCAGAATGTAGATCTTACTGCCTTACCTATTTCAGTTCTTATTATTTCTTTCAAGCTCTCTCTATCAACTCCTTTTGGTGGCTGACCTTCGAACTTCACATTTATATCTACTTGGTGTTTTTGTGTTATAGTAGTTCCTGCTGGCATAGTAGGAGTTGGTACCGGAGTTGGTACTACTTCAGTTTGTGTAGCCATAGTTTGATTCCCTATACCCTTCGATACCCCTTCACTAATGTTGTTTACTAATTCTTTAGAGGTTGTTTCTATACCTCCTGTAACTGTAATAGTTGATTCTAAACTTTCCCCAAATAAGCTTAATAATTTTTTACCATCCTCGTCGAGTTCTATATTAATAGTAATAGGTTCTTTTTCTATTTGTTTTATTGCTTCATTCCAATCTTCCATGAAATCCTCGCTATTCAAATCCAGTGTTATTTCTTTTTCTGTATCTATAGTTTCTACTTTTGAAACAAATGTATCTATAAGCTCGGATACATCATCCCAATCTTCAGATGATACCAAGTCTTTTAATGATGATTTCAATTCGTCTGCATAATCTTTAGCATCTTTAATTTTTTCAGGTAGTGTTTTAGAAACATCAATTTCGGGAGTCTCGACCTTTCCAGCACTTTCTATTATATCTTTGATATCTTTTGGTAATTTCTTCGATTTATTTTCTACTTCATCATACATATCAAGAATATCTTTAAATGATTGGTCACTTTCTCCTTTAAGTGTGCTCGGTACTCCATACACTTTAGTTAACGAAGAAGCTATGCCTTGTACAATCTGATCCCATTGTGACTGTAAATCACTAACTCCTTCAGTGCTATCTCTTACCAATCTCAGACTACCCGTTAGCCATCTCCATGCCTCTTTATATGCTTCACGTTCAGAATCAGAAACTGCATCCATTGATTCTTCCTTCAATTTCTCTGCAACTGTTCTCGCCTTTATCGCTGCCTCAACTATCTTTTCGGAAGCAGCTGTTTTATCACCTTGTTTTGCATATTTTATGCTCTGCTTAACCAACCTTTCAATTGCATCAACTTCATCATCATATTGTCTTATAACCTGACGAGTAACACCAGTTGCTTTTTCTTCAATGTCTTTTACTTCATCCCATGTATCATACATTCCAGAATAAGCACCGGCTAAATCTAATGCGGTATCATACAAATCACGAGAAGAACGAGTAAGATCATCAAAAGTTCTTTTTAATTCGTTATTCAGACTTTTTAAATCAACTTCGGCTTTTATTACATCTAAAATTGCTCCGACTACTTTTGAATATTGAATTTGTAGCTTTTCAGTTGAAGTAAGATATTTCTTAGTGAGGCTATCTTTTTCTTTTAAAAGTTTATTAGTATCAAAAAAAGCTTCAGCTTTTCTCTTTTCGACAATTACAAATCTATCACCCATCCATAAAAGATCATGACCTGTCTTCAATAGTGCTTCATATACCTCTTTACCTGTTTTACCAATTTTTATCGATGTGCCATGCGCCTTATTATATTTTTCAATTGTTCTTACTACATTTTCATAAGTTAATGAAGTTTCATCGTTAAGAGCTATTTCCGCTCGCCTTGCTTGAGACCGTTTATCCCATAATCCTAATTCTTCATCACCAAGTTTATATGTTGCTTTAAATATATTTTGTATATCTCTAAAATTTTTATATTCTTTTTCTGTTAAAGTATCATGAGTGTCATAAACGTTAATTATAGCATCTGCTGTTTTTCGTGCTAGTATAATAGAAATCATATCAAGTTTGTTTAATTCTTCTTTTCGTTTACCTTCATCTTTTACCGTTTCGGTAATCTTTTGTCTTAAAATAGGCTCAGCTTCTAACCATTCATCATAATCTTTAATTGTCTGTAAATCACTTTTTCTGACATTATTTTGCTTTTTAACCCACTCAACGCCTTCTCTTAATGCTATATTTCCCTGCTCCCAAACCTTACCTTGAAGCTCAAATGCTTTAGTTGCATCTCGTGCAGATTCTTTCATCTCTTCCATGCCCTCAATAAGTACTCGTTGAGGCGTATTAAATCCTTCTAAGACCGAACGAAAATCGCCAGAAAACAATCTGCCAAACACTTTAGCATTCTCAACAATAGCTTTTGTTCCAAGTGCTATATAAGAAAAGAGTGCTTTATATACTGGAGGTAATTTTCCTACACTTTCACCTAGTCTATTTATTTCTTGAACATAAACATCAGTAGCAGTAGTAGCACTATCCATTTCGTCATTCAATTTGTTAATCAACTCGGCAGCTGCAGCTAACTGCTCTTCCACAGCTACCAATACACTTTTAAAACTAAGTAGAGTAGGTTGTAAGGCATCACCTAATTCTCGCCTTGCTGCCTCAGCTCTATTCTGAAACACTTGTAACTTTGCAGACGTTTTAGTAATAGCAATCGAATATTCTTTCTGTAATGATGTACCCCATTTCAGTTCTTCATGAGCCGTCTCCATATTTTTCACTAATTGTGGATAATTTTCAGCAAGCGTTGCAATAGCAAATCCTGCAATTTCTCCAAAGTGTTTATGTGCTTTCTCCATCCTCTCGACTCGTGAAGGTATTTCATTAAGTTTCTTAAGATACATTATCAACGCTTCCATCGGATCTCTTTCCAATGCTTCTGCCCATGCCTTACCTTGGTCACCCATAAATTTGGTTATTTTAGATGCATTTGCAGCCAATTGCTGAAAAGTACGCCTTAACCGAGTACCCGCTCTTTCACCTGCCATACCAGCAGCCACAAGTGTAGCAGATAAAGCAGCTGCCTGATCTACTGTGAAACCCATCATCTTACCCGCAGCGCCAATATTCTTCATTGCAGAAACTATTTCCTCAGTTGTTGCAGCAGTTGTATTCTCGAGTTCATTAATAACAGCACCTAAATTTTCTATTTCGGTGATAGGTAGTCCAAACGCTTCACGTATCTTTGCTAACGCTTCTGCTGCTTGATCTGCTGTAAGAGTTGTAGCAATACTCAATTTTGCAACAGCTTCGGTAAATGAAACTAAATTCTGAGTGCCCGAAATACCTAATCTACCAGCCTCACTCGCTATATTTGCTAATGCCGTAGCAGCCATTGGCACGTCCTTACTTAGTTTCGTTAGTGCGTTACCTAATTCATACATCTGATCAATAGTGAGATTAGCGGTTTTTCTTACTTCAAATAAAGCATCTTCAAACGAAACAAAAGGATCAAACAACCATGTAGCTACTTGTCCCACAGTACGTAAAGCAGCATCAAGCAGAAAGATAGGACCCAGAACAGTAAGAAAGCCCATACTGACTGTCTTAACCATACCACCTATTTTTTCGAGACCAAGACCAAACTTACCCCAAGTTGTACCATGTCTCTTGAGACTCCTATCTACTGTAAGTATAGCGCTGTTCTGCATTTTTGTTGTAGCATCAAGTTCTTTTCCTAATAACCGTGCGGTTTCTATCTGACGTACACGCGCTTTAAGCTGTTCTTGCAAAGATTTATTGACTGCGTTTATTCCTTTTTTTTCGATTTCTGCAGCAGCCTTCATCTGTAGCGCAGCTAATCTTCCTGACTTTACTTCTTCTCTAAACAATTTAGAATTGGATTTCAGTAAAATACTAAGAAACTTATTAGCATTCGTTTGTTTTTCCAATTCGTTAGTTACTTGTCTAAATGAAGGTGCAGCACCCTTTTGAGAACCAACCAATTGTTTAAATGCACCAGCTATTTTATTCACTGTATTACCAAACACTGAATACTGCTTAGCAGTCCTCTTCAGACTCTCCGCATCACTACGATGCCACTTATGCGTACGTTGTAGAGTATCACAAAGTTTATCATAGCTCCGTATAGTCGATTGAATTGTCTTAGCACTCGATTGCTGCACCTTATAAGTTTTTTGTAATGAACTACTGAGTTTATCGTAATGAGAAGTAGAAGAACGAATAGCCTTGGCAGTATCCGTATAACGTCCTGAAACACTCTGGGTTGAAGATGCTAATTTTGTATTAGCACTATACACACCCTGAAGTTTCTTCTCTATCCCACTAAACAACGGTGTAAAATTTCGAAATGAATCTCTATAAGCATTAGAAATCATCCGAGTGCTGCGAGCTAATTTTGTCATCTGTACTTGTAATCTCTGAAGAGTACGTTCTACAACACCTGCACCAGTTATACTAAGTCCTACATTATATTCATACTCAGGCAATTTTCCTAATCTTGTTTAAAAGCTAAAACTATTATATCACGATCAGAGCTAACCTTCTTAAGTTTATCCTTCCTTTTATTATATATCTCGATTGCCTTAGCCCTCGCTTCTGACTGATTACCCTCATCCAAATCTATTTCATATTCGTTTTTTACTTCATAGATATGTACGTGATACTTCATCTTATTCTTCTGGCATCATCACTCTTTCCATTATCAAATCGTGTAAGAAAATATAATCCTCTCTAAGAAAATCTTCCATTTCTATATCTTTACCTATAACAGGTTCTTTCAAAAATGCTTTAAACAATGCATCGATTACTGGTTTAGTGTATACCGCTTCTCTTGTAGGATTTATACCTAAATTATCTACCACCTTAAGTAAAGTATATGGTGTAATATTATTAACAGTAACTTCTAATCCACTCGGACATTTTATCTTTTTTGTATTATTCTTTTTTTTGTAATCTTCTAATTTCATCTCCATATAGCCTCCTCTGCAACTTTATTCATGTATTCAAATTGTTCTTTGATTTTATAATTAAGAACTATAGGCAAATTAGACTGTGCAACTGCACCTTCTATCTCATTTTCTATATTCATTTCAGCAATCCCCTCCTTCTCATTTCTTCAACACGTGCCAAATGTGCTTGTAATTCATCAGCATCCATAGTCTTACTACCTTCTTCAGAGCGAGCAGTTGCAACTAAAATATCTAAATATATTCTTTCCATTAAACTTAAATCCCGATATTCATCTAACAGATCCGAGGGACGTAAACCAAAACGTTCACACACCACTCGGATCAGGTAGAAAAATCCTTGTTGTTATTCCTAATTTCTTCAAGCTCTTTTGCATCTGATAAACTAATTTGTTTAATAATAGTCGCAAGAATAGCTTTGAAATCATCGGATGTAAAATCCTCAACTGTCATCTCATCAGGTATAACTGGAGAAACTATAAATGCTTTAAACAACGCTTCAATGTGTGCGGGAGAAAAATAATCATCACCCTCATCTTTGAATTGTTTTCTTATCTTCAGATGTACAAGTGGTGAGATATCTTTGGTTTTTATTATTAGACCCGAAGGCAATTTATAGTCCTTAATCTTCCCTTTCTTGTATTCTTCAAGATTCATTTGTTCATCTCCAAATAATGTAATAAATATATTATTATGCACTAATAGGATTAATGCGTTGATATATTAGTAGCATCATAATCTACTGATTCAGTGACTAAATCACCAGCAGCCGTAGAAGTCCTGTATGAATGGAACTTAACACCATAAATTACTCTATTGTAATCTGCAGAATCGCTACTCGAAGTCGTGTTCATTAATATCTTACAGGACTGAAGACTTTCACCATACATACCAGTAGCAGTAAGCAAATCGAGATAACTGTTATTACCTGCATATATGAATTCGTTGTAAGTTGCATTTTTACTATATAAATTTCGCTCCAGTGTACCTGTAACCTCCTGAACACCTTCGATCATCGAAACAGCATCTCTTGAACCTACAACGAAAACTTTATCTATATCCACAGAAGTATCCATAGTAAGAGAGTTCAATAACGGATCTCGACCATCATGCCATATACTCTCGTTGGGAGTGGACTCCAATCCTATCCTAACTCGGTTCTTCCAACCTTTGACAGCCCCAAATTCAGGCATTTCAACTTACCTCCTTATTTATTTTATTATTATTCTTAGCACTATCTATATTATAACAGTAGGTTCAGGAGAAAGATATTTACGAACTCTTAGGTTTTTTATATATGCACGAACTTTGAGATCAGATCCTGTATACTTCCCTCCAATATTTAGAAACTGTAAGGATGCAATCCCAGAAACATCAAGATCGACATTAAGATAGGTTTCAGTCTGAGATGGGTTTTGAATTGTAAGAGAAGCGGTATTAGAAAGGCGCTTCAGAGAACATCGTAACCAAGCTCCAACACTAGGATCATTGCACCAATAGTCAGATTCTTGAAGGCTATCACTAATAGATATAGCGAGACGAGAAGTAGGATGAGTGTTACAAACGACTGAGGACCCTCCATAATGTTCAAAAGCTATGAAATCTGATATTGAATCGAAAGTACCATAATCGTTAGAAGCTCCAATAAAAAATAAACTACTAGGAAGAGAAGATTCAAGATAATAGTCAAACTCGATAGCAAAATTATTGAGGGTCATTGAATGATAAGCGTAATCATCTAAAAGATTTCGATTGGTATAAATATACATGCTTGCATCATCAGTTTTAGCATATAGATATTTCGAGTTGGCAGTCACCCATTTATTAGTATCTAATAGATATCCTTTAATAGCAGACTGATTACAAGTAGCATATCCTATCGCACAATCCTCACAGGCATCAGATGTGGGACAACCAAAGTACCACATTCGTATAGCATCTCCGCCTATATCATCTTTAGCTATAAGCGCATTTTCGATTCTATAATCATCCCACTCACCATCAGCAGCAAGATCCATAACAGGATTCTCAGTATAGCGTTTCCAATTTACTAAATCCGTACTATATAAAAAACCCAATTTCCAATGAAGATCACTCTGCTGTCCGTTGTACCCTATAATATATTTACCAGGTTCTATCTCACAAATCTTTGGATTCGCAACTCCATGATCATCCCATGTAAAAGGATGATCATGTTCAACAACCGGATCGCCACTATTGAGCGGTGTCCAACCTGTTTCTCCTTCATTATCATCAGCTAGTGCTCCATAAATAGCGAAAATAGGACACTCTGTACCCTCGAAGAATTTTGTACCTTCCATGTACATTACCCATCTACCATCAGAAAGCTTAATGGTATACGGAAGAACTATAGAGAAAGGACTATCAAGGTTAAAATTAGATGCTGTAAGTATAGGATTACCAGAATATTTTGTCCAATTAATACCATCCGAACTTTCAGCGATGCCTATACCATAAGAATTATTTGCTTTTCCACCATAAAACATAATATAATCATTTGTACCTCGTTTCACAACTGAACCGATATTAACAGCATCAGCATCCCACTCTCCAGCAGTGCCTTCTAAAACAGGATTGTTTGGATCCTTAGTCCAATGAATACCATCATCGCTCGTCGCTCGTCCTATCCGCCCAACTCCAGAAGCGTCTTTTCCAGCGTAGTACATAATATATTTTTCATTTTCTCGCACCAGATACCCTGTCGCATTTATCATCAATGTAGGATCTCTAACCCCGAAAGAATCCCATCCTGAACCAGACTTGATAAGAACAGGATTACCTTCATATCGAGTCCACGGTTTTAATTTAACAACATCAAAAATTTTATCGTAGTAAACCGGAGAACTGCCGGTCTTAAAATTATCAAAGAAGTCAAAAGTTGCATCTCCATTACTACTTGGATGAGGACCAGTATCTCCATAAATCATCCATATATACACAGTACCACCAGCAGGTATTACTGGAATTTTGCACCAAATAACAGCATGATCATCACCCCATGATTCTATCCAAAAAGGCAATTCATTATCACTATCATCAACAAAATGGATATCTGAACCATCACCCGACGCACTATCAAAATCAAAGTTGGATGAGTCAAGTTCTATCCTTACTTGATAATCATGTAATGTCTCATCTGTCCCCAATATTGTAATCATTTGCCTACTCCCTCTCAAAATTTTTAGCCGAGAACCATCATAATCAACTGATTCTGCAACAATATCTCTTGCACTATGAGCAATTCTGTAATTATGAAATTTAACATTAGTTATAACCCGTTTATATCCGTCATCTGGATCATTAGATAATGGATTCCACAGTACCTTACATTCGAGACCCTCCTCTCCTCCTAATCCTGTCGCTTTTAGTAAATCATAATGTGTAGTATCATTCACATAAATAAATTCATTATAAGTTGCATTTTTACTATATAGATTACGTTCGAGAGATCCGGAGACTTCCGTAACACCTTCCACAATTGAAACAGGCTGCCTACTACCAATAACTGAAATTTTCTCTATATCTACACCAGTCTCAACAGAAAATGAATTAAGCAGAGGATCACGACCACCTTTCCAAATGCTCTCGTTCATAGCAGATGATACACCGATTCTAATTCGGTTATTCCATCCCTTGACAGCTCCATACTCAGACATATTCTTTTCTCCAGTAATTACTTTTCCTTATAATTATAAAATCACATGAGACGCATATATTTAGTCGTGATCAAAATATTTTTACTTATCCTATAAATTATATTACCTCCACAATAAAATTGCAATGAGGGCTTTGTATGGACATCTCATGCAAGATTTATGCCTCCACCTTGACATGAACTACTGCTGATTGTAATATCCATTTCTCAATAGGAGAATATTCTAAATCTATACCACCTTTGTAATCTAATTCAAACCATTTAGAATCATCATGACGTAGTGTTCTTAATTTCTCCATTATAGCGTCTAAGTCTCTTAATAAACGTGTACCTCGATAATCAAATGGGACTCTTGTAACTAAATGAATTTCTATTTCTATTATTGCGTATTCATCTTCTTCTAATATTCCACCTCTATAGATAGGTGTTATTCTGATTGGTACAATAAAACATACAGGAAAGAAATCGGTAGCAGTAGGAAACCTCAAGAAATGCATTACTTTATAATTGCTAAGTGCATCGTCAATTTCGGTCTTCAATGTATCCATTACTGAATTTAATTTATCAACTAAAGAAGTCATTTATTAACCTTCCTGATTTTATATATTTCGCCTATAGAATTCATAGCTTGTTTGAGATAAGTTTCTCCTACTCGTTTAAACTCTCCTGCAGTTGCTGGTACTTCAGTAGTAAATCCTCCTGTGCTGATTGTAAATAGATAGGCTGTATAGAAATTAACAGCTGCATTCTTTGCATCAGAACTCACTTCACTTAGAACATCAGAAGGATAAAATGTATTTAACCACACATTAGCAAGGTCTTTTAAATATATAAGCTTTTCTTCTTGCTCACCAACATTGAGTTCTAAAATCTGCCTGATCACTTCAATATTTCCATACTCAGTCATTTTTCCTACTCGGATTTACATAGAAGAATTTTTCTTCATAAAAATGATAACCATCTGATGTACCATGTATTATCGCATAATAACCTCCTTGTTGAAAAGAAGAATTGGATAAATAGACATCAAGTGAATACTCACCAGTTGCATCATGATCCATAGGCTTATTCTCAATTATCTTATTGTTATCAAAATCTACAATATCAAGATAAATTTCATCGGGATCTGCTAACTCATCATTTGTATCCCGAACTTCTATTTTGAAAGTTATACTATCACCAATTTCATATCGTTTTTCGACCATCTCACTCTCGCTCTATTGTTTCTATATTTATGATAATATTGAATTTTTTAATGTCTATAGTTAGATATTTGATGAGAGCCTTAGACTTCTTCACAGTTGTTAGGATAGGAGAAAATATGAGTGGAGCAGTAAGTGAATACTCGTAAACCATTTGTATAATTGGCACAAAAGCAGCATCAGTGGTAACCGTGAGTATACCTTTGGTTATAGCTTCAGTGCTATAGCTATCCTTAAGTGATAATGGCACAATTGTTTCTAACATCCCTTCAAGTACAACCTTCGATGAAGAACTGAGTGTCTGACTAAAACTAATTGTAGAAAAAGCACTTGATATATGCTTCAAAAATAAATTTATAGGCACATTCAGATCCCTGATCGAACTATCGAAAATGTCAAGGCTGAAAGTCTGTTTGATATAACTATCAAAAATGGATTGTAAATTATGATGAATCATGAATGGAAGATAAAACATTAAATCTGCATAACCACCAACTTGAGAATTCAGACCTAAAGCCAGATATACATTAAGAACATTAGTAGGAAATACATAATGAGTCTTTAAAGCTAATAACAATGCATCAAAAATTTTTCTGATTGATTGGAAATGTGAAGTAAAGTTGAGTGAAGTAGATACCAATAAACTGATAGCTTCAGGACCTGCCCAACTTGGATAGTCATAGCGATTATCTGCATTAATTACAGGCTTAACAGTATCAATTATACCTTTTTCGTATTTATGATAGAGAAACGGATGAATGTAAGGTGTAGTTAATAACGATTCAACATTTAATAGTTGAGATTCGCTACTAAATATATCTCCAAAAAATAAATTAAAGGAAAGTGAAGATTCATATAATCTTGAAAAACTATCTCCCAACTCAAATACTTTTGAAATTAAACCTTCATTAATTAATTCATAAGACTCACTACAATTAAGAGTGAATTGCAAATATAAATGTTCAGCAGGCATCCAAGAAGGAAAAGCATAATAATTTTCACTCCTAACAACTGGTTTAATTACATCTGAAATGGTTTTTCCATAAGTATGATAGAGAAAAGAATCAAAATCAAGAGAAGAGAATAGTAAAGAATCGAAAAAGACATTAGCATCTTGAGAATAAGAATCATGAAGAACCAAATCAATTAATAAATTCCCATCTCTAATCAGCGAATATGTACCATCAATCTGAAAAACATGAGATAAGACCGTATCACTTTCTGATTTTAAATTATCACAACAGTTAATCAAACATTCTACAGTCAATGGAGTAGCGGCAGATAGCCAGCTGGGAAAGGCATAATTGTAATTATCTGCACTAACGACTGTCTCTCGTATGTCTGGAATAACTGTTCTATCAAGAGCAGTAGACACTAAATTGAGAAGAAGAAAATCATTGAAAAGAAGATTATCGATGAAACTAAATTCATTAATAGAAGAAAATGCAGGTGTAGCAGCAAGAGATGCAATCACTAACAGCTCAGCTTCAGGAAATGCAAAATATCCATAACCACGATTATTCCCGCGAACAACCGCCTTAGAAGAGGTTAGACGACCAAGACCATATACAGGAAGTGCCTGCTCAAAACTTGGATAAGCATAATAGTTATCTGCACCCACGACCGTCTTCTTTGTAGACATATTTATTACTTTCTTTTATAGCTTGTGGAAATAATATATAAAAATTATACTATAACTATAGGCTCAGGTTCTACATACTTACGAATAAGGAACCAATCAACCTTAATATCGCCACCGTAGCCTTCAATATATGAAGCGGATATAGCTGCTTTTTTCGGATCATTGAGCCAAGTAGTATCAGTATAAGTTTCTACTATGCTATCATTTTTTATTTTCTTAACAGTTCCATCATCTAAGTAGCATATAGCTTCTTTAAACCAAACTTGCATAGGCGGCCAGTCGGTTGTATCTTGTGCTTCGATGGGGTCTGTATTTTCATCAACCATCTCCATAAAATGACCATTCCTATCAGTATCACCAAAATGATAGTATCCATTAGTACCGCGCCAATAATTAGAAGTATCAGAAAATCCTGTTACATCAGCAAAACCGAACTGTAAGTACCGTTTACAATCCATATAAATCCTTGCTTCTACACAAATATTATTTGCTGAATAGCTATTTTGAGTTTTCACAAGTGTAGTATCACGAGTTTCACTGGATGGATGGAGAGTTAATATTCCATTTGAAACTGTAGCAGTGCCTGTACCTCTTTTCATGACAACCCATTTATCTGTATTTAAACCACCTCCACCCATCTCTTTCACAAACACAGGAGGAGCTGCCCCATAGAAGAGTATATCACAATTGGGACCATTCTGATCAGTCCAATCTCCATAGTTCCAAATAGCTTCAACTTCTTGAGTATAATCCCAAGGAATCAAAACACTGCGATGCAATAATGGGGAATCTTTAGTTACATCTCGTATTTTAGTCCAGTTAACTCCGCCATCCGTGGATTCCCAAACTTTTAGCTCGCCACCCCTACCAGACTTTGACGCATCTGTAAAAAGCCACGCTCTATAAGTCGTATCAGTTATAACTTGTAATCTAATATTATTGAACTCATCATCTGTAGTAACCCCTAAAGAATGACTCTCCCATGAACTACCTGTCCACTTAACTATACCATAGACCTTTTGATCTGAATAGGCTACTATAGGACGATTATTACTATCTACTACAAGATCAAAACCCTGACTAAAACCTGAACTATCGTACGCCTTATCTACATCACCTTCTCCTGCAGGAATTGAAATAGAAGTGCCATCAGCCTTTTGCCATGTACTACCGCCATCTGTTGATTTCATATAGAATACATCTCTACGTCGACTCTCAGAAGAATCATATATCGAGAAAGTAACATGAATAACATCAGATGAATCCATTATAGCTTTAAAAGCATAAGGATAATCACTACCTAAATCTACTAAAACCGTCTCACTTGCCCACGTACTGCCACCATCTGTAGATTTAGTGAAAGCTAATATATTGGGTGAATTACCACCATGATGCATGTGTAACAAATAGATCGTATTAGAAGAATCAACAAAAGTCTTTGGATAAGTACCATAGCCATCAGTTGGATCAATCGCAGAACCCCATGATGTGATGTCTTCGGGATTGGTGCTTTTCTTCATTCTCATATTACTATGATCATTGTAAAATACGTAAATATAACCATCATTATCTATAGCTATAGCACCATTCTCATGAAGATCATCTTCAACACAATCTGCTACTTTAACAGGAGAAGACCAAGTTTGTGTATCATGATCAAAATATAATAAGAGATGTTCAAAATTTTCTGAAATATATAAAAAATAAGTTCTATCATGATTTTTCTTGTAATGTAACGCTTGAGTAAAATTCTGAATACCTATAGGAGTATTTTCAATAGCACCTGCTTCTACTATACCCTTTAGTGTATATCCAGGTGCTGGTTCAAAATCATCAAAGAAATCAAAAGTCGCATCTCCATTACTCGCAGAAACTGCAGCAGGATTACCATAAATGATCCATATATCTTTAATTTTACGTGCAGGAATATAAGGTATCTTACACCAAATCACAGCTTCATTAGACGTCCATGACTCTACCCAATAAGGTAAAGCCTGACCAGTTTCATCTCTAAACCTTATATCACTTCCATCAGATTTACACTTCTCCAATGGAAAATTATCTCTGTTAAGTACTATTTTAACCTGGTAATCTCTTAACTCTCTATTGCTTCCTTTAATCCGAATAGGACGAGAGTAATTGAAACCACGAAACGGGGAATAAGGATTTCTTAAAGGCAAGGGAGAGGGTAAAGAATATTTCGACATCTTTTTTTCTTTTTTTGTATATATAATTTTAAATTAAAGTATAGCTATAGGTTCAGGGGACGCAAACTTTCGAACCAAAACATAATTAAACATGTGAGTAGTTATCTCAGAATAGCTTCCATAGCCCATAATAGCCCATTTTATCATCTCTACATTAGTTGTTAATCCGGTACTTCCAGTCCATAAGGACGTATTATCATAACTGAAATCAAGATTGGAACCAATTCGAGAAAGTTTGAAAACCCATTCACCATCATTCCAAGTAGTTGTAAAACCAGACTTATATAAGAGAGTAGAACCAGTAGGTACATTCTCCTCGTAATTTGTTCCACCTCCTTCAAACAGTTCGGTTCCTGAATATGAAGAAGATGCCCAATTATCACCGAGATAAAAATAATATACGATGTTTCCAGAGCCATCACAAAGATAAATAGCATGACGCTCCTCGCCAGAAGAAGAGACAGTCTGCTTGATTTTCGCCTCCACTATAAAATTTGATAGAGATGTAGACAAATCAGCAGATCCTCTAGGACCATGCCACTCACTTCCACTACCTATACCGTCAGTATCGAGATAAGTACCATCCACAATCTTAAAACTTCCTTCAGCTTCATTATCAAAATTTAGTTCTTCAAAATCATTAAAGTACTCGAATGTAGCTTCACTATCACTCGCTGAAACTGCATTGGGATTACCAAAGATAATCCATATATCCGTAAATCCATCAGCTGGTATGAATGGAACTTTGCACCAAACTACAGCCTCATTTTCATTCCACGATTCAATCCAAAAAGAGAGAGCTTCTCCCGTACTATCACGAAATCGAATATCACTACCATCCAGTTTACACTTCTCTAATGGAAAATTGTTTTTATTTAGTACTATCTTGACTTGATAGTCCTTCAAATCTTCAGTGCTACCTCCTATATAAATTGGACGTATATAATTGAAATTGCGAAATGGTGAATGAGGATTTTTTAGTGGTGCAGGACGCGGAAGAAGATATTTTGTCATACTCCCTACGAATAATTTTATAGAACTATAGTCGGTTCAGGATACGCATATTTACGAATTAACACTCTGCCCGGATAATTAGTTGTGGTATATCCATAATAATTAGCAAGATCATGTATTTCTTCAGTCGTTAAAATCCTATTATATAATCGTACACTATCAATTTTCCCATCGAAATAACCATAATACATACCGCCAATTCCGCATACATCATATAAGCCGGGATGTACATAAGTCTTAGGACTCGTAAGTCCGTTTTTTATAAACCCTCCATTTAAATATAGTCTCGGTTGTTTATCATCATAGACAACAATGACATGATTCCAACCCGTTATATCTCCTTGATAAACGAGTAGTGCGGGTAAATAAGTATCAGCATGTTCGTAGACACTAATGCCATTAGTTCCTATTGATATACCAGCGCCAGCATGTCCACTCCCCCAAACATCCTCACCTTTCACTGCTCCAATAACATATCTCTGCCCCGATGTACCACTCCAGCCAGAAGTAGATTCATTATCAATTTCATGTGTGGCTTCAGGATAAACCCATAATTCCATAGCAAAATTATTATTTATTTCTGTTATGCTGCTATCAGTACCACAATTAACATAAGAATTACTTCCATTGAAATCTAACGCATATCCGAATTTTCCACCACACCACATAGGACCATCTACTAAAGTTCCATGATTATCATACCCAGAAGAATCGTATGTAGTAGAACCATAGCTTTCATCAAATTGCCAAGAGCCTCTAACAGGCTGACCACCATTAATTTCTCGTATAAATGTCTGCGAGACATTGCTCTGAGACTCTGCAGTAGGATTACCATAGACCATCCATAGGAATGTAGAACTATCTTCAGGAATATAAGGAACTTTACACCAAACAACAGCTTGAGTGATAGTCCATGATTCTGTCCAATAAGGCACTATTTCACCTGAATCATCTCTAAAACGAATATCAGCACCATCAGGTCTGCATTTCTCAAACGGAAAATTATCTTGAGTAAGTGTAATCTTAACTTGATAATCCTTAAGAGCAGCACCAGAATTCTCTATCCTGATAGGTCTAATGAAATTGAAACCCCTAAATAATGAATAGGGATTAGGCAATGGTATTGGCTGAGGCAGAGAGTATTTAACCATTTACACAGTACCTTGAGTAGCGTACACCTTCACATTACTCACATTCTTATCATCCTGATTCAAAACAGTAACTCGCATGTACTTAGGGTCAGGACAGATAGGCACAGTTACACGAGCAGTAGAACCAGCCGCTAACTCATTATCAAAATACCCATAAGGTGCAGTGTCAACATTACCCCAATCACTCTGGGCTGTATATATCCTGAGCTGCACTGGGTGTGATGCATTAGATGCATATTCAGCCTCAACAGTTAATGCAAGCTGTATAGTAGAAGACAAATCAATAGTACTACAATCATTCAAACTTGATTCAGTACTCGCATTCAAGCTCGTAAGAGACAATATTTCCCATGTGGACTTATTTAATGCCATATCTCTTCTTCTCCTCCTTTAATTTTAAATTTTATATCTAACCTTGTGTAACAGCAACCTGAGCAGTAATCTTAAGTGCATCATTCTCACCTAATATTTGTTTATCAAACACAGCACGGAGTAAGCAATTTGAACTACCATTACTTGCATTTTGGGAAACTACCACTTCACTTAGTTCATTAGACGGTAAGTCATTATAGACCCAAGAAGAATTCCATTGTGCAATAAATGAACCATTAGCATTTGTGAAGTAACTCGCATTCCCATTCTTGAATGATACCTCATCACCCTTCAATCCAGTATCAGATTCACTCGCAGCCTCAGTGTTGTTACCAACACCCATACCATTGTATGAATACGGTGAGTCAAGCCCAGTAAGCAGCTTTGTAACATTGGTCTTACCACTATTCAATATCTTAGAACTGGTAATTGCCATTTTAATCTACCTCCTTTCGTATTTCTCCTAATTTTCTTTTCAATTCAATATCATTATTAATCAAATTGAGTAG
>Ga0190354_1000022_pt1 | contig 27738 bp, 25 predicted proteins | sample 4872131213_MG_FD_163436 | JGI IMG/M metagenome (GOLD analysis project Ga0190354, IMG submission 163436) | Hydrothermal vent microbial mat bacterial communities from Southern Trench, Guaymas Basin, Mexico - 4872-13-12-13_MG | ecosystem: Environmental > Aquatic > Marine > Hydrothermal vents >...
GTTGTGGAATTTGCAAGAAATGTCTGCGGATTAAAAAATGCCAACAGTACAGAAATAGACCCGGAAAGTCCTAATCCAGTTATTGACTTAATGCCTGAACAGAAAAACGTGAAATATAAGGGGGCAACCATGAGGCTGGGGCAGCATGAAATAGTTATACAGCCGGGAACCTTAGCCTTCAAACTTTATGGCTCCGAAAGAATTTACGAAAGGCATAGGCATAGGTTCGAGGTTAACGTAGAATACTTACCGACTCTTGAAGAACATGGCCTAGTATTTTCAGGAAGAAGCGTTGACGGACGTAGAATGGAAATACTAGAAATACCAGATAAATTCTTCTTTTTCGCCTCTCAATTTCACGGAGAATTCAAAAGTAGACCTTCTCGGCCTGATCCGGAGTATTATGGATTCGTCAAAGCTTGCTTGGATAGAAAGCTTGGGAAAGAAAAGCCTGAATTCTGAGAGTTAACAAATGTTGGGTTTTAAATGTTAGAGGAAAGACGAAAAATTTTAACTAGAACAATCCCTTTTATCCTAGCCGGCTTTTTCATACTCATACTATACTTGTATTTCGTTGGCTTTTCAAAAATAACAGAAGCATTTGCAAGGGTCAACCCAAACATTTTTTCAATTGCTATTTTGGCCACAGTTTTTGAAGTTTTACTCTTCACTTTCACATGGCACTATCTTCTCAAAGCTCTTTCTGTAAAAGTAAAATTTTTTAGAGCCCTTTCATATGTGCTGGTCGGAGTTTTCATAGACATACTTATTCCAGCTGAATCAGTAAGCGCTGAAATTTCGAAAATATACTTAATGAACAAGGATGGTAAGGATGTTGGAAAGGTTACCGCCACACTTGTCATCCAACGTATTTACGGGATGATAATACATGTTGCCAGCCTAGCCTTTGCATGTCTTTGCTTGTTTATAGTAAATTATTCATTGCCCAGCCTAGTAGTTTACTTGGTTTGGATAACAATAGGACTAACATTCGTTTTTCTCGCTTTAATCTTTGTCTTCTGTTCTAAACAGGAGCTGACAAAAAGACTTCTAAGCAAGATTCTAGGATTTGTTAAACGCATAATTCCTAAAAGATTTAACCTCCAGACGTGGGAGGGAATAATAGAAAAGGGGTTAGATACCTTTTATTCATCGTTTTCTTCTCTTCTGAAAAGCCCTAAAAAATTGTTAATATCAATTTTTTCAGCTGTTTCGTCATGGATTTTCTGTTTACTTGTTTCTCAGCTTGTCTTTTATTCATTAGGCTATAATAATATATCCTTTATTATAGTTGTGATAGTTTATTCTTTGAGTATAATTGTTCAATATATACCAGCTGGAATTCCAGCTGAGGTGGGAGTAACTGAAATAGTTATGAGTTCCCTCTACGCCACGTTTGGAGTCCCCCTAGGCGTTAGTGCCGTTGCAACCATACTTATCAGATTTCTAACCGTTTGGCTGAAATTTATCCTCGGATTCGTAGCCTTACAATGGGTAGGAATCAAAACCATAACTAAAGGCCAAGTAGTAGAAACTGATAAAACAAGTTTTAAACAACTTTGACGTGGGCTTAACCTATGAAACTACGATGTACTGAATGTTCAGCGGTTTTTGAGCCTTACCCACCTAGACATAAATGCCCAAAATGCGGAGGATTACTTGAATACGAACTAGAGTATGAAAAACTGAAAGAAGTCAAACTGTCGGGATTATTCAACTTCTGGAGATACCGCAAACTAATGCCAGAAGTCAAAAATGTAGCCACAATGGGAGAAGGGGGGACACCGCTTCACAAAGCAAAGAGGTTAAGCAAGAAAATTGGAGTAAAACACGTCTTCCTTAAAGATGAAACTAGAAACCCAACAAACTCGTTTAGAGACAGAAGCGCCGCACTGCTCGTTTCAAACGCCCTAGACCTAAAATACAAGGCTGTACTTTGCGCAACAAACGGAAATTTAGGCGCATCCTTAGCAGCCTACTGTGCAAAATACGGGTTAATATGTCACATAATAGTTCCAAAACTGGTGGATATGGGAAAACTCGCCCAAATGCTCATTTACGACGCAATAATAGAAGAATATGGAGAAATAGTGGACGAATCAATAGAAAGAGCGGAAAAAATCGCCAAAGAAACAGGATGGTACCAAGCAACAGCAGAGCTAAATCCCCTAGTTGTTGAAGCACAGAAAACAATAGCCTACGAAATTGCAGAACAACTTGGAGTCCCAGACTGGATGATAGTTTCCATGGGAAGCGGAGGAACAATCTACTCGCTTTGGAAAGGATTTAAAGAACTAAAAAAACTTGGAAAAACCGAGTCTCTGCCAAAAATGGTAGGAGTACAAGCCGAAGGATGTTCACCAATAATAAACGACTTTCTAAAGGGAAAAAAGCATATGAGAAAACCTTCAACCCATGCACTTGCAATACTTGTAAAAAAACCACTGCAGCAAAAACTAGCCGTAAAAGCAATAAAAGAATCAAGGGGAACAGCAGTTTCAGTTTCAGACCAAGAAATTTTCGCGGCTGAACAGGAAATCGCAAAACTTGAGGGAATATTCGCTGAACCAGCAAGCTCGGCTACAATAGCCGCTCTGAAAAAACTTGTAAATGATGGAACAATAAACAAAGAGGAAAAAGCAGTATGTTTAATTACTGGAAGCGGACTGAAAGCAACAGATGTTCTACAAGCATTAACTAAGAAAAGAAAAACTATAGGAATAGGATTAGAAATTAGCACTAAAGAAAAAATTTTACGAATTTTAAGTGAAAAAGAAAGTTATGGCTATGAAATTTGGAAAAAACTTGGAAAAGTCATGACCCGCCCAGCAGTCTATCAGCATCTAAATGAGCTTGAACAACACGGCCTAATAACTTCCTATATTAAGACAGGGCGAAAGTTCTTCAAAATAACTGAACGGGGAATGCGCATCATGCAAGCTATTGAAGAGTTGAAGGTTCTGTTATAGAAATTCTTAAATAGTAAAGTTATAACTTTACTACTTCTACTAGAGTGAGGATAAGTCATGGCAGTTCAAAGCAGTAAGAAAACTCCAACAACGCTTAAAATAGCGGCAGCCGCTGTCTTCACTCCACTTGTTTGCATAGCTACAATGATCTTTTCAGTATATGTTCCACATACAAGGGGCTTTTTCAATATAGGGGAAACAATGGTTTACATAACTGCTCTTCTTTTCGGTCCGCTAACAGGAGCCTTTGCAGGAGGTGTGGGATCAGCTCTTGCAGATATTCTGCTCGGATACACCCAATATTGGCCAGGCACATTAATTATAAAGGCATGCGAAGGAGCTATTGTCGGTTTTCTTGGAGGAAAATTACCGAAATTCAAATCGAAAACTCAATGGACATCTTTCACAATCTTGATGGGAGTCTCAGTCGGTCTTCTTCTAGGTTTTATAGGATCAGAATACTATAGCGGCCCAGTTAACACATATTTTGGGATTCCACCGCCAGAGAACCCAACTTTCACGATTTACATCCCAAAAGCGTTCTGGTATGCAATTGGAGGAGCAACAGCCTTTTTAATTATTTTAATGGGCTTTGTTTTTGAACCGGAATTCGGTTGGACGATAATATCAATTTTCGCGGGCGGGTTAACTATGGTGCTCGGTTACTTCCTATACGAACAGTTAATTTTAGGAGTTTTGGCGGTTGCAGAAATACCTATAAACATTGGGCAAATGTTAGTTGGATTAATAGTAGCGATCCCGGTAACTAAGGCTATAAGACGTTACTTAGGCACTTAATAAAGGAGGAGGAAAATTACGAAGCTACCGCATGGAAAAATACCGCAAGAAATTCTAGAAAGAATAGTGCTCAAATATTTAGGCTTTAAAAGGGAAGAAGTTATTTTGGGGCCAGCTTTGGGTGAGGACGGTGCTGTAATTGAAATTGGGGATAAAGCAGTAGTTTCTTCAGTTGACCCGATAACTGGTGCTGTTGAAAGAATTGGCTGGCTTGCCCTTAACATATGTGCAAATGACGTCGCAACATTTGGTGTAAAACCATTGTTCTTTTCATCATGCATACTGTTACCAGAAAAATCAAACGAACAAGTTTTAGAGACAATTTGCAGGCAAATAGATGAGGCGGCTAGAAAAATTAAAGTGGCAGTAATTGGAGGCCATTCGGAAGTTACTCCGCATCTGCAAAATCCAATAGTTGTGGGGCACTGCATGGGCATAACTGAAAAGAAAAGTTATGTTACAAGTGGCGGAGCAAAAGCAGGAGACCATCTAATACTCACAAAAGAAGCAGGAATTGAAGGGACAGCCATCCTTGCAACCGATAAATATGAAACGCTTAAAAAATCTGTCGATACGAAAATTCTGATTTCAGCCCAGAAATTTTTTGAAAAAATAAGTGTTGTCAAAGAAGCCATACTTGCCTTCCAACACGGAGGAGTAAACGCCATGCACGACCCAACTGAAGGTGGAATCGCTGGAGGAATCCATGAAATGGCCGACGCTTCAAATCTTGGCGTAACAGTATTTGAAAAGGACATACCAGTTACAAAAGAAACTCAAGCAATTTGCAGATTTTTTGGAATAGACCCACTACAACTGTTAAGCTCAGGGGCTTTACTGATAGCTGCTAAACCAAATAAAAGTCAAGAAATTATTGAAAAGTTAAAAGCAAACAGCATTCAAGCCAGAATAATAGGAAAATTTGTAGAAGATAGAGAAGAAAGGAAGATAATAAAGAAAAACGGCAAAGTAGAAGAATTGGTCAGACCGGAACTTGACCATTTATGGATAGCCCTACAGAAATAGCCTAAACTTTGATTAAAATTCTTATGTTTAGTCCTATTTTGGGCATTTTAATTGACTTAAAGGCTAAAAGTCTGTTTGAAAGACGAATGGGAACTTCATAATAAGTTTCAATGAATAAATTATCTGGAGAAATACCGAGCTTTTTCTCAATTATTTTTCGCCACTCGCTGGGAGTTCTCAAGTTTATGTGCGTTTCATCGTAGTCGCCGCCAAGTGTTTTCAAAGCCTTATCTAACAGTCTATGGGGGGTTGTGCAGATGATTACTCCTTTGCAAACCTTATACATGTTTTCTAAGGCTTTAGCCGGGTTTTCCAGATGCTCAAGCACGTCGAAGCAGGTTATCAAATCAAAGGTTTTTTGGGGGAATGGTAGGGGGCACTGTACGTCGCATGCCAAGAGGTGAGCATAAGTTTTCCTTTTTCTAGTCGCTTCACGTAGAGCATAAGTGGACACGTCCAAGCCGTAGGTTTCATACTTCATACGTTCCAGTAAAGAAGTAATATAGCCAAAAGAACACCCAACGTCTAAGGCTCTTTTCCCTTTTCCGTCAAAAAGATTACTTCCAATCTTTTTGGAAGCCCAACTGAGAACGTTTAATCCAAAACGTTTAATCATGGACTCTCTTAAAGAATAATCTAGACTTTCAAAGTATTTCTTATCAAATTCCATTCGAAACCACTAATTTAATGTAACCGTATCTTATTTTTAATTCTCTGAATATTCTGAATTATCCAGTACATCACGAAAAACGGATAGTACGTTATATACTTATAAAGTCGAGAATATGCTAGTCCACATCTAATTTCGGTTTCTGCAAGGGATATGCTTCCCTTTAAATGCCAGTCTTCTGGGGGTCTACAGTGAAAACAGTATATGTCCTCGCACATAACAACCCTGTATCCCTTCTCTTTTATCCAATTTATTACGTAGGCATCTTCATAGGCGTGTAGGTGCTCCGGGATTTTTATGTCCTTAACTACGTCATGGAGAATTAATGTGTCGTGTAGCCCTCCTCTAATCTTGAATGATTGTCTGGCAACATGTAAAGCAAGTTTATAAAAGGCTTTATTGTTAAAGTTTGGTACAATGTCAACGTTTATGCCCCATATAGCACCTACATTGGAATCTATATGTCTCCTAGCTTTATTGAACCAGCCTTTACATAATATTACGTCGCTGTCAACAAACATGAACCACTCGGTTTCAACATTCTTTATACCTATCTCTCTAGCCTTAGCCCTCGTCCCTTTATCCTTCAAAATCCTTAGATTTCCATACTTTTCATCAAATTCCTTTAAGATGTTCAAAGTATTATCCTTTGAAAAGCCGTCGACAACTATTAGGTTGTTCACTGGTACGTTCTGATATATGCTGTCTAAACATTTCCTCAGTATATACTCGCTGTCCTTAGTCAGCATTACAACATCGACTTTCATAGGAGCCCCTTAAGCCTAGTAGTTTAATTTTGGTAAATTTATTTATTGTTTTAAAATTTTCTGTTACACAGGCAAAAATATCGAAAGAATTAATTATTTGGAGCGCTGAACCTCATAGAAAGTGATAGAGTAAATGACTCTATTCCCAGAAAAGATAGTTAGTTTGCTGAAACGTTCCTTTTCAATTAATAGTCCGTATCACGTTCAGTGGATGATTACCCGCAAATGCAATTACAAATGTAAAGATTGTAGTGTTTGGAAAAATCAAACAAACGAACCAGAAATATCAACCGAAGATGTTAAGATTGGACTTGACATTTTAAGAGATTTGGGAGTTGTAGAAATAGTTTTCTCCGGTGGAAATCCCCTACTTCGTGACGATATTGGTGAAATAGTTAGTTACGCTTCCAAATATTTTGTGACCACAGTTTATGATAACGGAAGTATGGCCCTAGAGAAAATTGATGAGTTACGCGACGCTGATTTTGTGGCAATTTCCATTGACAGCCTTGACCCGAAAAAGAACGATTATATCAAGGGCGTACATGGAGCTTGGGAAAACGCTATGACCGCTATCATGAGATTGAAAGAGGAAGGAATCCTCGTAGGGGTTTCACCAACTATTTCTCAAATAAACCTTAACGAAATAATCGATTTAACAAACTATTTTGTGGATAGAGACATTCCAGTATGGTACTGCCTCTACTACTATGACAAGCCTTCATGTCCTCAGCTTTTCAGCATAGGAGTGGAAGACAGCGAATTCGAGTTTAAAGACAAACTGGCTGCTGCAAAACTTTTCGATGAACTTCTAAAATTGAAAAGAGAAAAACGCGGAGTATTTATAACCGAGAAAACTTTGATGGCTTTAAGAGAACTATTTCTGAGTAACAGGCGAATATGGAGCTGTAAAGCTCTCAAGAACTTCTTTGTAATTGACAATTACGGAAGAGTAGCTGGCTGTCATCTAAAAAAACCTGTAGCATCAATTTTTGAACTTCCAAAATTATGGAAAAGTCAGAAATTTGAAAAATTAAGAAAAAGGTACAGTAAATGCAAAGATTGTGCATATTTATGTTACATATTCTATTCTTTATACTCAAACGCTTCAGGCACACTTAGCATTTTCTTCGATCAATTCAGAAATTTAAAGTGGGTATTACCGAAAATTTACAACAGGAGAGCTCATGTAAAAAATTTGACTTGAGAAGTTAGAAAGAAAAATTCTCAATGTTTTCTAGGTTTTCTAACCCAAAGATAATGCAGTAATCTTCCAAGCATATTTCTTCTGCTACAGAATCAGGGATAAACGGCTCTATATTGCATAATCTTTCATGCCAACTTTCCCCCTTGGAAAAGGTATTTGGTATGATCCTTGGCCCAGCGTCCCTCGGCCTTTTTAATTCTAGAAATGCTGGAAGCAATACCGTAAGGATAAATACGATAATTGAAAGCGTGAAGAATATTGCTGATTGAAGATTTTTTAAAATCGGAATCGGCCTCCGAACTCAATTTGATTTTACTTATATTTTTCAGTTATAACTGTTTCCCTACCATGATGAGGAGTCTTATCCCAACCGATTTTCCTTCTCAAAAGCTTGCATACACATAGTTTAATTAACGCAAAAGTGCAGATCGCAACATTGTAAAGAAACATTGGAAAAAGTAGTGGTAGAATTTTACATGCTTTGGCTCTTCGATCAGCGTACATGCCCATTCCTATCTCAAAAAATGGGGCAAAATTACCTACACTTGCATATGTCAAAAATGGAATAGGCCCCATAGGGCTATATCAAAAACGGATGGTCCATTGAAAACTAGAATTCCGCCTATTATCCACGCAATCGCCATAAGAATTGGAACAAAATAAACGTTAAGTAGGAAAATTGCGTCTATCTTTTGTTTTAAACTCAATTTTCTACTTTTAATCACTGAAATTAGATGTTTTAAGGCGCATTGCATGTGACCAATTGCCCATCGGAGCCGCTGACGCCAATAAGAATTAAAGCTGTTAACTGCTTCTTCATAGCTTTAAGCCTCATTCACATAGCAGACTCTGTAGCCAGCCAAGAAAAAGCTTAAAGGTTAAGTCGGTATCTTCGGCTAGAATATCCTCGCTTAGGCTGCCTAATTCTTCAACTATTTTCCTTTTGAAACATCCGGCTGTTCCGCCGAACTGTGAGATTAACCCTAAATTTTCTTGTGCCTTTTGCCCTATGCAGTAGCCTCCAACTCTCTCTAAAGCAACAAGTCTTGTTATTAGGTTTTCAGGCTCGTTGATAACTACTATTCTGCCTTGAACAGCTGCAACTTTTTCGTCGGCCAAAGGGGCAACTAGTTTCTCGATTATGTCAACTTGGGGATAATAGTCGGCGTCGAAACATGTGATTATGTCTCCTTTCGCGTGTTTTATGCCTTCGTTGAGAGCTGAAGCTTTTCCTTTTCCGCCTTTTAGAGGACTTCTATGAATAACCTCAATGTTATCGTGTTTTTCAGAAAATTTTTCTGCAATTTCACCTGTTTTGTCTCTTGACCCATCGCGGATATTAGGGTAAATAGGGCTTCTAATATCAAGTTCTTCTCTCTGCGTAAGTTTTAGGTGAAGAAGTCATCGATAACCCCAGGCGCTCCAAATTGATATTATCCATAAGGCGTTAAAGATGGGGTTTATGAAGGAAAGAAGCTTGTTTAATAGAATGTTTCCTGAGAGTGTTGACGAGAGAAGGGTGGGGTAGAGGCCGTTCCATACTAAGCTTAAAATGTTGCCTAGAATGAGTGTTAGAAGCTTGTTTAGGAATTTTCCCTTAAGCGGAAATATTGTTAGGATGAATAGAAAATTGAATGCTGACGAGTAGGCTATTACGTTTATGTTAATGAGCGAGGATTCTAAATGTAAAAGTGTCAATGTTGAGGTGGCGGCTAGCAATAGTAATATTAACGATTTTGAGATGAGCTTAACCTTGTGTCTTGTTTTGTTTCCGATTCTAAACTTGAATGTTTTCATAGAGGTTAAATGTTAACATCAAGTTTTCTTTAAAATTTTACTTAAAGTTTATATCCAATCTTTCTGAGAAATTCCTTTCTGGCTTTAATATCCTCTTCTGATTCTGTTCCCTTACTTTTGTATCCGTCTATTACGCCCAGTATTCCCCTTCCTTGCTCTGTTTCAGCCACAACTACTTGCAACGGATTGGCTGTAGCCGCGTAGATACAACAAACTTCTGGAACATGCTTTATCTTGTCCAAAACATTGATTGGATAAGCGTTTCTCAGCAATATTATAAATGCATGTCCGCATGCCAGTTTTAGGGCGTTTTTAGCTGCTAACTCTCTAAGCTCTTCATCGTTTCCTTCATGTCTAACTAGGCATGGACCTGAGCTTTCGCAAAATCCGATTCCAAATTTTATGTTTGGAACAGAGTTCGTTAAGGCTTCGTAAAGGTCTTCAACTGTTTTTATGAAGTGGGATGTCCCCAGAATTACGTTGCAGTCTTCGGGTTTTTCTATTTGAACTATTTTAAGTTCCATATGCCGTTCCCTCAGTTTAGTAGCTACGATAAAATTTGGTTTAAATAGTTTCCTTCTTTTACGTATAGGTGCGAATAAACTTTTACAGCGTTTAGGTGGCATCCGGCTTCAATCGTGACGTCGTCGGCAACTACTGAAACATTTTCAATTATGGTTGGTTTTTTCATGCTTGATTTTATGGTTACATGCCTACCTATTATGCTGTTTTTTATTATCGCTCCATCTTCAATTATTGCTCTGTCCATAACTGCCGAGTCTTCGATTATCACGTTTTTTCCAATTCGGCTGTAGTTGTCGACGCATGAGTCTCTGATTCTTACTCCATCTTCAATTTGGCAGTGCCTACCTATTAGAACTGCCCCTTCAAGCTGAATTTTACCTTTCTTCAGTTTTTCAACTATTATTTCTCTGCGCTTTATTGACTCTTTGCTTTCTCCTTGAACCCAAATTCTCTCTTTAATGGCGGGTACTCCTCCGCAGTCTCTTAGTGATTTTAATTTTCCATAAAGCATGTCGCACATGGCTTCCAAGTATCTTTCTGGGGTTCCGACATCGTACCAGCTTCCTTTTAGGACATACCCATAAACTGGTCTTCCTGTGCGGATTAGGTAGGGAATAAAGTCGTATCCGAAGTCTAGGCGCCTTTGATTTTTAATCATTTCTTGAACTTCCTTTTCTTTGAATATCTCCCTTATCTGCGGAGTTACTAAGTAGAGGCCTGTGTTCGCTAAGTTTGAAGGCGCCTCGTCTTTGGATGGTTTTTCGACAAATCTTCTTATTTCCATATCTTTGTTAAGTTCTGCTATTCCGTATCCGGCTACATTTTCAACTGGCCTAAGTGCAATTGTCATGACAGCCTCTTTACGTTGGTGGAATTCTATCAGCTCGTTTATGTTAATGTCAAAGATATTATCTCCTTGAACTGCGAAAACCGGGTCTATAATGTCGTAGTACTCCATGTTTATTCTTGCGCTGTCGGCACTTCCGCAGTCATCAATGTTAGGTTGGTATTTAATGTGAATGCGAGGCGAAATACCATACCTTGCAGAGAACCCTACTCCCGACTCAAACTGGTCGTGGAGACTCCTATAATTTGTGTAGCCCTTAACTCCGAATATGAAATTTCTTATTCCCTGCCTAGCCAAACATATAAGGGAAATTTCAATTAGCGGACGGTTTAAAAGTCTGATGCAGGCTTTAGAAACTTCTGCCGTTAATGGAAGTAAACGTTTAGCTTTTCCGCCAACTGGAATTATTACCCTAAGGTTTTCAGGAGCATAACTCAACGGTTCACCTACTTCAAATTAGGCTTTTATGTTAATTAAAATTTGACTCAACAACCAAATTATTATTATGATAACGAGCTTACTATTAGAGAGAACCCCGACATGTTTGGAAAGTAGGCTACGCACCTTACATAACTGGAGGATAGACAAGGTTTGGGAAAGTTCAAAGCTTTCATCGGTTTGCTTCGGCCAGTCAACTGCTTTATGATGGGATTCGCAGTTATAGTCGGTGCAACCTTAACTGTTGGAATAAACATCATTAATGAATGGTTTAATCTTTTTTGGGGATTTATAACCGGTTTTACGCTTACCGGCTCAGCAATGGTAATAAACGACTATTATGACCGAGAAATAGACGCTATAAACGAGCCTGAAAGACCCATTCCAAGCGGAATTGTAAGTCCAAATCAGGCTCTCACATTCGCTTTTATACTTGCCCTAATAGGTTTCATGTCAGCCTTAAAAACTAATCTTTTGTGTCTAGCAGTTGCAGTCATAGCCTGGTTGATTTCTGTGAGTTATGCAACTTTTGGAAAACGCACCGGACTGTTTGGCAACTTCCTTGTAAGCGCATGTGTTGCCATACCGTTCATCTATGGAAATCTCATTGTTGAGAAATTCAGTTTGATGGTTTTTCTGTTTGCGGCTATGGCTTTTCTTTCTAATACTGGAAGGGAAATAACCAAGGGAATAGTTGATGTTGAAGGAGACAAAGCTAGAAATGTTAGAACTTTAGCTGTGAGTTTTGGAAGTCGAGCAGCAGCCATTGCATCGGTTTTCTTTTATCTTTTCGCAGTTGCGTTAAGTCCTTTACCAGTAATTTTAAGACTGGTTTCTTGGTGGTGGTTCATCCCATTTGTGACAATAACGGATATAGGCTTCATCTATTCCTCAATAATGCTTCTCAGGGATTATTCGAGAGAGAACGCCAAAAAAATAAAGAATATGGTCCTCGTATGGTTCATATTTGGTTTGTTAGCATTCATGTTCGGAAGCCTTTGATTCCGGCTTTAGTTCTTTAATGAGCTTCAACAGTTTTTCAATGTTTGATTTTTCAACTTTAAACTCTTCTCTGTAAGGGCAAAGTTCATCTAGGATAGGCTTGTCTAATTCTTCAGCATATATGAGCGGGTAAAGCCTGCATCCTTGAGGTCTAAAATCGTAAATTCTGCATCCATTTTCAGTTAAGAAGACACATTTTCCAAATTTGTTCTTTAACCTCCACCCTTCGTCGGTTTTAATTGCGAAATCTTCAGTTTTGTAGCCTAAACTTGAGATTAGTTCGATGTCCGCTTTTGTAAGGGGCATTTCTGTTTTTATGCAGCACTTTATACAATTGTGTCTTCTGCATGGTTGCCCGCTTTCAATTGGATATTTCCTTTTGCTCAAAGCGTCTACCAGCATTTATCCTTCTATAGCTTTTTTAACGGTTTCAACTCTTTTGCAAAATGCGCAGATTTCAGATGACGATGGGTAACCGCAAACTTTGCAGTTTATAAGCTTCGGCTTTTCAACATGCTTTTCTAAAATTGGAATTAGTTTAAGGAAGTTTTTCAGCATTTGATACTTAAAGTTAGGATTATCCTTGGATAGGTATTCAAGCATTTTCTTATTCTTTTCAAGTCTTTCTGTATGGACGTGAGGACAGTTTTCCTCTCGGAATGGAACATTTGAATATAAGCAGTAGAGAAAGTTTTCATTTTCAGGAGTTTTTATGAGTGGTTTAACTTTGAAAGTTTGATTCGGCGTTAAAGGTTCTAGAACTGGTTTTAATCTTACAAGTTGAGCCCAATTTCCATGGAAAAAGTTGTTGAACATGACTGAGACTACGTCGTCTAAGTTATGACCAGTAACTAAAACTCTTGTTTCAGCTCTTTTAGCTAAAACTTCAAATATGTGCCGCTTTATGGTTCCGCATGCAGAGCAGATTTTTCGCTTATAAATGGTCTTTTTAAAGTCGTCTATTGAAAAGCCAAGTTCTCCTCTAAGGTTAAAAACTTCAAGTTTTACGTTAAGCATTTCAGTAAGTTCTTCAACTTTTTGTCGGCAATGTTCAGAATAACCTTTAATTCCTAAGTCGACATGCAAAGCGATAAGTTCAACTGCTGGAAATGCTTGTCTAAGAGCATGCAGAAGAGCCATACTATCCTTTCCGCCGGAAACCGCAACGCCTACACGGTCCTTAGGCTTAAACATCTTAAAATCTTCAACAGTTTTTCTAATTCTGTTAACATAGTATTCTCTGAAGCAGTTTGGACAAAGGTTAAGTTTGGCGTATGCTATGTGAATTTCGGCGTTGGCCGAGTGGCACCTGCTGCATATGGCTGGCATTTCAGCAGACATGAGAAATGGGCTAGTTATAAGCTTAATGGAATAAAGCTATATCGTAATTATTGCGTTTATAGGTAACTCTTGTAGGAAACATGGTTACGATAAAAGCAACCGCGAAGTGGATTGGAAACGTTCATTCAGTTGTTGACAATTCGAGAACCCACAGTGTTGTTTGCGACTTGCCAAAAGAGAAAGGTGGAGACGACACTGGACCAAATGCCCTAGAATTGGAGATAATGGCCCTAGCTGACTGCTCCTTGACCATTTATTCTGATGTTGCAAAAACAGCAAAATAGAACTAACCGACCGAAGTTGTAGTTGAAGCAGAAAAAGCTCCAGACGCCCAAGAATAACCGTAGTAACAATTAAAGTTAAGCTTTTGGAAAACAGAAATAAACTGTCCAGTAGTGTCCATATTCAAAGACCCTATTCCAGTGAAGGTCAAACTTGAAACAAAGAGTGTAAAGTAATTCTCCACTCTTCCCTTTATTTTCTTTATTTTTCATGAACTTATACTAGGCCACTGTGAAGAGGTATTATCATGCTTAATAAATCGCCTATTTCATGAGAGACTATTGCTCCTACCAATGCGAGAACAGCATACTTTAAACCTGTTTTTAGGGGGTTCTGTCCGCTCATTTTGCCTACGTAACTGCCCATGGAGAAGGAGAGAATGATTCCGAGAATAAATGTTAAAATTATGCTTATTTCTACATCTAGAAAGATGAACGGCGTTATTAACACCAACAGAGCGAAAAGTGTTGAGGAAAAAGATAGTATTCCACTCATTAGGACTTCACTTTTCGTATGAACTCTAGTTTTTATACCCAGCTTTTTCTCGTGAATTTGCACGCTTCTTTCAGTTTCCTGTGAAAGAAAAAACCCTATGGAATTCCCAAAGGCGTTCGCGAGTCCTCCGAGAATTCCGGATGCAAGAATTAAGCTTTTACGTTCTAAAACCGGAAAGTTGACGGTTGCTTCGGCAACGCCTATTATTAAGCCCAAACAGCAAATTATTCCATCTGCTAGGCCAAAGGCTACCCCTTCCATCCAGTATTTTGACGGTTCACTATTTTTTCCTCCAAATATTCTCATGGTCTTATCTCCGTTGATTAGGCTAGTCGTAAGATTTAGTCGCCTAAAAGGCTTACTATCCAATTATATCGAAAACCCGCTAATCCGCTCATGGTCTCATCAATTTTCATTCTATTTAGGTAAATTTTTAGGCTAGAAATGCAAGTTAATCCTAAGAGGGTTACAATGGAATCAACGGTTTCATACACTCCGATACAGCAAATTCTGGAGGGAAAATATGAAGGAAAACATGTTCGAATTAGGGGTTGGATTTATCGTAAGAGGGAAACAAAAAATGCAATTTTCATTTTGACACGTGACTCTACAGGTGTAATTCAATGCACAGTTAAGCATGATAGCCCAGCATGGGAAGAAGCTGAAAAGGCCACAATTGAATCTTCAGTAATTTTAGAAGGTGTCGTTAAGAGAGATAAGCGGGCTCCGGGAGGATTTGAATTAAGAACTGAAAAGCTAACTATTGTAGGCTTAGCTGAGGTTTTCCCCATAAGGAAAGATTACAGCGAAGACTTCCTGCGTGACGTTAGGCATTTATGGCTTAGAAGCCGCCGCATGACTCTCATAATGCTTGTTAGAAGCCGAATTCTAGAGTTTATACGAGAATTCTTCAAAAACAGAGGATACATTGAAGTTTCCCCGCCAATGTTCATTTCAAGCGCATGCGAAGGAGGAGCAACCCTTTTCGGCTTAAAATACTTCGATAAAGAACTCTACTTAACCCAAAGCGCTCAACTTCACTTAGAAGCCCTGATCTACTCGCTGGAAAAAGTTTATTGTATTGCCCCTTCCTTTAGAGCTGAAAAAAGCAGGACAATTCGACATTTAGCTGAATATTGGCATGTTGAGGCTGAAGCCGCCTTCACAACCATGGAGGACATGATGAAACTTGAAGAAGACCTAGTAGCCTACGTCTGCCACAAAACAGCCAAAGAATGCAGAAATGAACTCGAAGCCTTAAATGTTAACATTAAAAAGCTAGTAGAAGTTAAGACTCCGTTTCCAAGAATAACCTACACGGAAGCAATAGAAAGGCTTCAAGGGAAGGGATTTAAAATCAAGTGGGGAGAAGACCTCGGCTATGACGAGGAGAAAGCCTTAGCAAAAGACTTTGGACATCCATTCTTCATCTACGCCTATCCAAGAAAAATTAAGGCTTTCTACTGCAAAACCTACCGCGACAACCCCGAACTAGTAATGTCAGAGGACATGCTTGTTCCAAGAATAGGCGAAATAATAACTGGAGGAGCACGTGAAGACGATAAGGACGAACTTATTAAACGCCTAAAAGAGTTCGGTTTACGAGAGGAAGACTACGAGTGGTACATTGACTTGAGACGTTACGGAACAGTTCCGCATGCTGGCTTCGGATTAGGAGTTGAAAGACTTATGGCATGGATGCTCGACTTAGAAAATGTGATGGACGCTATACCATTTCCGAGAACAATAAGAAGGTTTTATCCTTAGACACCACAGCCTAGAATAACGCCCTAAAGAAGGGCGTGGGAAACAAAGAATGGTAGGAAGGTTAGGGCAACAAGGCTTACAAGCTTGATCAAAATGTGAAGCGATGGGCCAGCAGTGTCTTTTAAAGGGTCGCCGAAAGTGTCGCCAATTACGGCTGCGGTGTGGGCGGGCGTTCCTTTCCCTCCAAAATGCCCCGCTTCAATAAATTTTTTCGCGTTGTCCATGGCTCCGCCTGCGTTTATCATTACTATGGCTAGGAGTGCTCCAGTGGCTGTTGTTGCTATCAATAAACCTCCAAGTGCTTCAACTCCAAGGGTGAGACCCACAATTATGGGGCTGATAATACTTAGTAGCGTTGGTGCAACCATTTCTTTAAGCGCGTTTTTGGTGCTTATGTCAACACATGTGTAATAGTCGGGTTTAGCCTTTCCTTCTAAAATTCCAGGTATTTCTCTGAACTGCCTCCGCACCTCCTCAACCATCTGGGAAGACGTCTTACTGACAGCACGGATGGCTAAAGCTGAGAATAAAAAGGGTAACATTGCACCAATGAATAGTCCTGCTGCAACATGAATTCTTGTTACATCGATTCCAATTAATTTTGCTCCATAGAGATGTTCAGCCTCATATACATAAGTAAAGAGCAAGACTAAGGATGTTAGGAGGGCGCATCCCATTGCAAATCCCTTCGTAATAGCCTTTGTAACGTTTCCAACCGCGTCAAGCATCTCTATTGACTCTCCAACTTCGTCCGAAATTCCTGACATTTCCGCTATTCCATCTGCGTTATCTACTATAGGGCCGAAGGTGTCAGAAGCCATAATTATGCCTTTCATGGCGGTGATCCCCATGGCCGCGGCAACTATACCATAAAGTCCTGTAGTGCCGCCTCCAGCAATGATGTAAGAGGCCAATGCCGTGACAACTATCGATACGATAAGCAAAGCTGTGCTTTCTAGTCCATAGGCGAAGCCTGTCATCACGTTTATTGCGGCTCCACGTTTGGAAGCTTCAGCTATATTCTTTACTGGTCCTCTTTCCGCTCCAGTATAATACTGTGTTACTAAAGAAACCATGAGAGCTGTTAGTAATCCTAAAGTTAGACAGAAAAAGAGGCGAATATCATTCATTAAGTACGTAGATATTACGTAAAATCCTAAGAGACAGATGATTCCAGTTGTTATAAAGCTCAAATTAATCGCAGTTATCGGTCTTCTACTTTGTCCTCTTACGACGAAAAGCCCTATGATTGTCCCTATTATGCCAACTGCCCTCGTTAACAAAGGAAAGAGAACAGCAACCCAACCGTAATATCCTAAATTAAACATCATCCAACCAATGATCATCGCTGAAATTAAGTTATCAGAACCAGACGAGAAAAGATCAGCTCCCCTTCCTGCACAATCGCCTACGTTGTCGCCAACCAAGTCAGCTATTACTGCAGGGTTTCTAGGGTCATCCTCTGGGATTTTGGCCTCTACTTTTCCAACAAGGTCTGCCCCCACATCGGCACCTTTCGTGTAGATTCCGCCTCCTAGTTGGGCGAAGAGTGCTGTAACGTCTGTTCCAAGGCCAAAGCCTAATATGAGCCTAAGAGCCTCGGGATTTTCTGGACTGACTCCGAAGAGATAATAAAGGGCAATTATACAAATTACATTAAGCGATATTATTGAGAGTCCTATTACCCCTCCCCCTTGAAATGCCAGTTTAACAGCTTTTGCAGGAGATTTCCTAGCTGCATTGGCAGTTCTTATATTGGCTTTAACGGCTGTGGACATGCCAAGATAAATCGCCAAAAACGAGGAAAATGCTCCTAGAATAAAGCCGAAGCTTATTTCCCATGTTGGCCATAAACAGAGAATTAAAATAATCGCTAATATCATAACGAAATTAAAGATTGTTTTTAGCTCCCTTTTTAGAAATGCGCTGGCACCCTCTTGTATATAGCTTGCTATTTCCCTCATGCGCGGGGTTCCAGTTTCTTCTTTTCTAATAAACCACATTAAATAAACAACAACTGCCATCCCTAAAGTTGCGACAAACACGGGTATTAATACCAAGTTTGTCTCCATCTTAGAGCCCGCCTACCATGCATACATCGCGCCAAGTAAGGAGGTAAGTATGCATGTTTTTTCTACCAATAATTTTATCAGTTTTAAACTTTTCGTTAAAGAAATGAATTTTAAGTTCTTTTATTTTCTCATTCACAATTACTTTCATTTAGAATGCCCTATTCTAGCGGTCTTCCCTCCAATATGGTGGATTTATGGGCGAAAAATCTGTTTCAAACCCTCAATTTATAGAAGTGCAATTAAAGGTGCGATTAATAAGGCTATTGTACCCAAAATGTCCATAATTATGTCGAGTGATGGCCCGGCTGTATCTTTGAACGGATCTCCAACAGTGTCTCCTATCACTGCTGCGGCATGCGTAGCAGTGCCTTTACCGCCGAAATGTCCAGCTTCAATATACTTTTTGGCGTTATCCCAAGCGGTTCCGCTGTGAGCTAGGAAAAGAGCCATTGGAAAGCTTGCTGCAACATTCCCGAGAAGCAGGCCTCCAAGCGCTTCTTTTCCAAGTAAAAAGCCAACAATTAACGGTGCTGCAACTGACAGTATTCCAGGATAAATTAAGCCTTTAAGCGCTACTAACGTGCTAATGGCTATGCACCGTTCATAATCAGGCTTTGCTTCACCTTCCCTTAAGCCCTGAATCTCTCTGAACTGCCTCCGCACTTCTTCAACCATATTGAACGCCCCTTTGCTAACAGCACGTAACAATGTGGAACAGAAAACAAAGGCCAGCATGGCGCCTATAAAAGCGCCTGTAACAACCCTCGGGTCGATAACTTCTAGGGCCCTTACCCCAGTTTGTTCGATGTAAGCGGCGAAAAGCGCTATTGCGGCAAGTGCGGCGGCGCCAATTGCAAATCCTTTACAAATTGCCTTTGTGGTGTTGCCGACAGAATCTAATTCCTCCAGTCTTTTACGTATTTTACCTCTGATTTTAGCCATCTCTGCTATGCCACTTGCATTGTCAACTACTGGGCCGTAGGCATCTAGGGCAACCACAAGCGGAGCTATTGAAAGAAAACCTATTGCCGCTAAGGAGACTCCGTAGAGACCACCGAACGCGTATGCCACAAGTATGGCGGCACAAATAACTATAACTGGCATGGCGGTGCTTTCCAATCCCAAAGCCATCCCGGCGAGAAAGTTTATAGCTGGCCCTGTTTGAGAAGCCCTCGCAACTTCCTTTACCGGAGCCATATTATGAGAGGTATAAAATTGGGTGAGAAAAGCAAGTAGGATTATGGCAATTAAACCCATTAAAACTGCGAAGTAAGGGGCGAAACTTCCTTCAAATACAAACCACGTTAAAATGCAAGAGAAAACCGTTACAAAAATGCCAGCGGAGAAAACTCCAACATTAATTATTGTAAACGGATCGTTTCTCATTTTCTTCATGAAAGCCAAAGCTATAATGGATGAGAATATTCCTAGACTCTGAACTATAACTGGAAACATTGCTTGATCAACAGATAAGAAGCCGTCATGTAGGAGCTTCCATCCAATAAGTAAAGCTGCGATAAGTGTGCATGCGTAGGATTCGAAAACATCGGCAGCCATGCCAGCCACATCGCCTACGTTGTCGCCTACCTGATCGGCTATTACTGCAGGGTTTCTAGGGTCATCCTCCGGAATGCCAACCTCAACTTTTCCCACGAGGTCTGCGCCAATGTCTGCAGCCTTAGTATAAATTCCACCGCCAACTCGGGCGAACAATGCAATTAGGGCTGTTCCAAAGCCGAAACCAACAACTACGTTCATATCTTTGAGGATATAATAGAGGAGACTTACACCTAAGAGGCCAAAACCGGCTACAAAGAGACCTGTTACCAAGCCGCTTTCAAAGGCTATTGAAAATGCGTCATGCATTTCCTTTTTCGCGGCGTTAACGCTCCTAGCATTTGCGCGTAGAGCTACATTCATTCCTACATATCCGGCGAGAGCTGAAAAGACAGCTCCTAAAAGGAAGGTTATAGAGACAAATATGCTCAAATTCTCCATGACTAGTGAAACAGACAGTAAAAGCACGAAGATTATCGCTGTAAATAACGCTATAATTCTGTACTGTCTTTTTAAAAATGCGTTTGCTCCTTTCATGATTATTTCGGAAATTTCAACTATCCGCGGATCGTCAACATGAGTTTTCAATATTTTTATTGAAAGCAGAATCGCCGATATCAACGCAATTATTCCCGCAGCGACTGCCATTGTTATCCAGAGCATAGGGGTTTCCTCCATGTGCTGATCAATAAGAACGGTTAAAAATTTTAAACCGTTTAAACTTATTAATCTTTTCGGATAATTAAACTTGGAGGATCGGAAACGTTTAAAGCAGTTCAGATAGTCAACGACAAAGAGAAAATCAAGCTCTTGGCGGATTTTACTAGAGAAGAAATTTTGAGGCTTTTAAGTGTCAAACCAATGACTGAAACCGAACTTTCCAAAAAACTTGGCTTAACCAAGGCGGCGGTAGGCTACCACTTACACCTTCTAACAGAGTCAAATTTGGTTCATATTGAAAAGATCGAAGCTGAAAAGCATGGAATACTCCAAAAATATTATCATCCAGCCGCAGCAATTTTCATAGTTAATCCCAGTAAAATCTCAAAAGAAGTTAGGGCATACTTTATTCAAAGTCAAATTCAATTCTTAAGAGGAATACTCTCAGCCTTCAAAATTAATCATAATGTATGGAAGATTTCCTCAAAAAATATGGAAAAATTGGCAATTGCATTTTTAAAGCAGCTAAAAGAAGTTGGAGAAAAATATTCAAATCAGACGGTTGTCAGAGAAGACGCTGAAACAATCCGCGTTAAGATATACGCTGAAGCCTTAGCTAACTTAACGAAACAAAAGGAATGGAAGAAGATAGGCAGAAAATCAAAGAATAGCATTTGACTTTCATAAGCAGCCGAGCGCATTTATTGTTAAATTTAATAGTTGAAGCAGCCAATTATCTATGTGAACGGCACGGTTGATGCGAAAACTAAGAGTTAAGAGGTTTAAGAAGGGCTTTGCCAAGAAGAGGAATCCTTGGATATTGGATATTCTCGAAGACTCAAGTTTAGTTGCTGACATAAATTATGATCCAAACTATTTGGTTATGCGAGCCTCTAAGAAGGAAATCTGCGCCGTTTGTAAAGGTTCAAAGTTTCTTTGCGGAAAAACTAGATGCCCCATTATTGTTAGGGTGAACTCCCTACTGAAGACTGTTCCATTAATTAAGGACACAGATGTAAATGGAGCGTCTCCACCAAGCGTTTTCGTTGGAAGAATAGGCTATCCATACGTTTATGCTGGCCCTCTAGTGCCTCCAATCCGAGAGGACACAAGTCTGTTTGACATTCCAGAGCTTTGGTTTGGAAAGCCAATAGATGAAATTGTACGTTTCCGTTCCATGCTGGTTCGTGGAAAGCATAGGGTTCATGTAAAAAAATTTGAAAAGGCAGGGAAGATAATTGAGAAAACTCAGGAATTGGCTTTAGCTGCTAAACCAGTTGACGTAGAGTTAGAACTCAAGAAAAGACCCAGAGGATTCTTGATTCTCGATGACGAAGTTCAACCTTTTGGGCCTTCAGCTCCAATAAGAGATTTGAAGGTAGGCTCGGCGAGGTGGGATGAGAAGATTGAAAAAGCTTATTACGATACTGATTTGAAAGCCGCTGAGGCTGTTGTCGAACTTTACGAAAAAGGCGCCTTGGTAACTAGAATTCAAAGGGCATTCAGTGTTGGAGCCTTTGGAATTAAAAAGCAGCGAAAACTCGTACCTACACGATGGAGCATAACAGCCGTAGACAGCATAATATCAAAGGAACTAATCGAAAAGGTTAAAGATTTTCAAGAAATAAGCGATTTTCTAGTTTACGAATCAAACTATCTTGATAACCGCTTCATTGTTTTGATGATCCCAGACGCATGGAGCTATGAAGCCATAGAAGCATGGTATCCCGGCACAGTGTGGAACCCATACAGCTCCAAAGTTTTGATGTTTTCAGATTGGGAAGACTACGGCGGAAGAACGACCTACGCCAAAATCGGCGGATGCTACTACGCAGCAAGATTAGCTGTTTGCGAGCATCTCATAAAGGAAAAACGTCAAGCAAAGGTTGTTGTTTTACGTGAGGCTCATCCGGGCTATATAATGCCAGTTGGAGTCTGGCAGGTTCGAGAAAATGTTAGAAACGCTCTGAAACAGCCTCCGCTGAAATTTAACAGTTTAGACGAAGCCTTAAAGTATATTGCAGGTAAATTTGATATCCCAATTCAATTTTGGATTCGAAAAAGTAAGCTTATTCAAAGTGAAATATTTCAGAAAAAACTTACAGATTTCATGATAAAGCGAAACTCTTGATTTTTAGAACGAAAACTCTTTAAGCAATTAAAGATTTTCAGTAGGGTTAGGCGTCAAAATTGGAAGAGCTGGTTTCCTTAGCCCTTGTGATGAGCAGTATAATAATAGTTGTTGGCTTCATCTGCAACTACGTATTTGAGAAAACTGGCTTCCCAGATATGCTGTTACTGATACTGCTTGGAATTGTTTTAAACCCAATAATACGAGTTTTCATGCCTGAATTTGGCCCCGACATATTGATGGGCCTAGCGCCCTACCTCGCTGCACTTGCACTTATATTCATACTCTTCGACGGTGGAATAAAAATGAATATTTACCAAATTTTTTCAGAAAGCCCGAGAGCAATATTTTTAGCCGCCTTAGGCTTCGTTTTAAGCACACTTACAATAACCCTGTTGATGATTTATGTAGTTCATATTCCACCGCTTTACGCAACGCTTTTTGGAAGCATAAATGGAGGAAGCAGCTCGATAGCCGTTGTTTCTTTGGCGCATAAAATTAAGGTTAGCGAGAAAACATCGACAATTTTGAGTTTAGAATCAGCCATGACTGATGTCTTATGCATAGTTGTTTCACTGGCTGTTTTAGGAATGATTGTTGGGGGAAACCATACAGATTATGTTGATGTTGGAAGGATGATTGCAAGTCAGTTTTCAGTTGGAGCTGTAATCGGCGTTATTTTAGGAATTTTCTGGCTCGGTGTACTAAGAAAAGCAGTTAAGCTTCCTTACGCTTACATGCTCACAGTGGGATTTTTACTCTTCTCTTACGCTTTCTCCGAATATCTAGGAGGAAACGGAGCCCTTACATGCCTCCTCTTCGGTATAGTCCTAGGCAACGAAAGGGAAATTAATCGCATACTTAAACGTGAAAGGCCAAGCCTCATCACAGTTGACGCCGGATTGAAACGTTTTGAGGCTGAAATAGCCTTTCTCATACGTTCATTCTTCTTCGTATTTTTAGGCTTGATAGCAACCATATCGAATCCGATGTTCGTGTTTTTCGGAGTAATAATTTCCTTACTCTTGCTACTTGTGAGGTACATTGCCGTTTCGGTTGCAACTGTGAAAAGCGAGATTAAACTTGAGAAAACGATAATATGGGTTGTATTTGCCAGAGGCTTAGCTGCAGCTGTTCTTTCAACTCTTCCAAAGCAGTATCCGGACTACTTTGACAACAGGCTAGCCGGCATTTCAGACTGGTACATAAACATATCGTTAGTAGTGATTTTGACAACAGCGATAATATGCACCCTTGGAATATTCCTACTTTCAAGAGGAAAAAGTGAGAAAATAGAAATTTAAGTTATGGTTAACGATTCTATGTCCCTCGGATAATACGTAATGATTTCTGCCCCATCCTCAGTTATCAACACTGTATCAGAATGGCGGAACCCGGCGAACCCCGGAATGTATATGCCCGGCTCGCAGCTGAAAACCATCCCCGGTTTAAGAACAGTTTGGTCACCTATGTCGAGCCATGGAGGTTCATGACCTTCCAACCCTAAGCCGTGCCCAGTATGATGTAATACGTACTTTTCGCATCCAGCCTTTAAGAACACCTTTTTTGCAGCTTTATCTACATCTGAACATTTCGCTCCAGGCTTAAAAGCTTTAAAAGCTGCTTCCTGAGCCTTAAGCATAATTTCAAAGAACTTCTTCTGTTTGTTGTTCGGCTTTCCAACTATCATTGTTCTTTCAAGCTCACAGCTGTATCCGCCTACATCCGCTCCGGCACCCGTTACTACCACATCTCCTTCTTGTATATTCCTATTAGTTGCTATTGCATGCGGAATCGCTGACATAGGGCCTACTTGTCCTCTGAATCCGGCTGAGGCTGGAAAGCGCCCCCAACGAACCGGCATGTAGTCCGGACCCAACGCTTTCCTCATCATTAAGGACGCTTCGTAACTGGCTGTTATTGATACTTCAACGTCCCACATTCCCGGAGCAGTATATTCCTGAAGTAACGTATGCGCCAAATTAGCCCATTTCGCACTTTCCTTTATTAGCTGGATTTCCTCTTCAGATTTTATCATCCTCATCTTTCCGATGATATCCTTAGCTAGAATAAACTTCGCTTTAGGAAGCTTCTCGGTTATCGGTGGGCCTTCATAGCCCCATATTCCAGCTGCTCCAGCCATGTTGTCTGTTCCAATTTTTTTGTTATGAAGCTTCGTTTCTTTCAAGAATTCAGCGAAATAATCTATTGGATGCTTCTTTCCTGGATATTCCGGGTAAGTTTTGACTTCTTCGATTATCTTTGTTCTTAATGGAATGTGGTCTCTTTCAAGCAGAGGGGCGAAAAGCGTTATTTTTCCTTTGACTGGAACTATTAGAGCCATCGGTCTTTCAGTTGCAATATAGGAGTATCCAGTTAAGTAAAAAACGCTTGCCGGGCTTGTTAAGTATAAAGCGGCAATTTTTCTTTTGACGAGTTCTTGCTTGACAGCTTCGATTCTTCTTTCGAATTCTTTTTGACTTATGAATATTTTAGGCATAATTTCCGCTTCCTATCGGTAAGTTAACATTTGCTAATATTGTTTATTTTATTTAGCATAGCATTTGAATAACAGAACCTTACAGAAAATCTTCAAGCTTTTTTGTTTTAGGTTTAGATAGCACTTCAGCACATTTTTTAGGGTTTAACGCCTTGAAGTCTAATCCAAGCGTGTTAAGGAGTCTTTGAACTCCTTTTGCTAGGTTTGGCGCTACAAGAACCCCTCTAACTTCCCTATTAACTAAATTCTTTATTGAATCAACGTACTTTGCAAGTTGAAGCGCCGCTTTCTTTCCAGCTGTTTTACGTTTTATTTCCACCACGACTAGTCTTCCTTTAGAGTCTACTCCGTAAACGTCAACAAAGCCTGGTTCAACTTTTTTCTCAAAGCTTATTGGCTTGAAGCCTTCCTCTAAAAGCGATGGTTCAAGTAAAATTGCCTTTTGCATATCATGTTCACTTGCGTAAAGACTGAATTTTCCGCTGTCTTGAAGTTCCAATAATGCGACTAATCCCACTTCTTTAAAGTATATTGTTACAGACTCCGGTGGTTTTCGCCTTATAGCTTTCACTTCCAAAAGTTTGTTTGCATCATTCGATTCCTTTAGTTCCACATGGAATGTTACATTTCCTCCAGGCATCCAATTTACTGGTTCGTAGCCTTTCGGGCGGTGAACTAGTAGGGCTCCATCCTCTTTGATTATTGTTATTCTTTCCCCTGGTTCGAGTTTTGAACTCGCTCTGCCTTTATAGTCGACATAGCATTCCCCAATGATTAGCAGAGTCTTCCGTTTCTCGATTCCCGTTCTTATTTTTTCGTATACTTCTTTAAGCGCCGGGTCGTTCAAGGCTTCAATTTTAGCCAACTTTATCTCGTGGTTAATTATTTGTAGGTTAAGTTTAAATTGTTACTTGTCTTTTTTACTCAACTCAACAGTTGAAGAAAATAGTCGAGGTGAAAATTGATTAATCCATTAATTGCCTTTGCCATAGCTCTTGGAGCATTCGGCCTTTTGCTTTACAAACGTGTAGGATTGGGAGTTTCCTTAACTGTTGCGGCTTTTCTTCTGGGCTTTCTTACGGTAGGTTTCTACGAAACTTTCCGAACGCTCTTTGGAACACTTCAAGATTATAACGCGTTAACTCTGATATTTGCAACTTTTGCCATAATGATGCTGAGCCAGCTTTACAAAGAAACAGGCTTAATAAACGTTTTAAGCGAAAGTCTAAGCGGTTTAATTCGAAACTCAAAACTCATACTAGGAATTCTTCCGGCTATTATTGGCTTGATGCCAGTTGCAGGAGGGGCATTAATGTCGGCTCCCATGGTTGAGGCAGAAGCTAAAAAACTAAAACTTGACAAAGTGAAGAAAACCTACGTTAATTTATGGTTTAGGCACACCATTTTCCCAGTATATCCAGTAAGTCAGCTACTAATCCTAACGGCCGCGTTAACCGGAACCACCCTCTTTTCGATAATTTATAGGCAGATACCAGTAGTTGCGGGAATGATAGCAATAGGATATTTCATCGGACTTTGGAAAGCCCAGCCTTCAGAAGTTCAAACAAAAAATAAGAATGACGGAACGAAGAGCAGGGATAATAATTTAAAAAGTTTTCTTTTTTCTTTTTCACCTATCCTTGTAACAATTTTTCTTGTAGCGGCATTGGGAGTAAATGTTGCTGTTTCAGCTTTTGTTGGAGTTTTCGTATTAGCTGTTATTTCTAGACTAAAGTTTAGTAGTTTAACTAAAATTCTTAAAGGCTGGTCTATTTACGAGATTACTTTAGCCGCTTTCGGCGCCTTTTTTCTCAGAAACATAACTATAAGTTCAGGGGTCTCCGACGTAATAGGAAAAATGCTGATTCAAGGAAACCTTAACGAAGCCTTAGTTTTGCTCTTTCCACCAGCTGTTTTAGCCTTTCTGGTAGGGTCTCCTTCTGGAGGAATAGCCATAAGTGTTCCAATACTTGCTGAAATAGTCGATTTCACATCTAAATCGGCAAGTTTGCTTTACATGTCCGCCTATCTTGGATATTTGGGTTCTCCAACCCACCTATGTCTAGTGTTGACAGCTGAATACTTTAAATGCCCGCTGGGCAAGGTCTATAAGTATATGATTCCCTCATTAATCCTCTCAGCAATCTTAACTATTCTGGTCTACTTGCTTATCTAAATCCACCGCTTGTTCGACTTAAAAAATTAAATTCCCATAATACAACTTATGAAAGAGGATTAGACATGAAGTCTTCAGCTGTTCCAAATTTCTTTAAACTTTCAATAAACGAAAGAATAGCAATTTTAAAGGAATTTTTAGACTTAACCGAGGAGGAAACCCTGATTCTAAAAAATCTTTGCACACTTGGATTTAAAGAACTAACAGCCATAGGGGAGAATCCAGTTAGCAATTATGAGCTTCCGCTAAGAATTGCAAATTACTTCAAAATTAACGGCACCGATTATTTCATACCAATGGTCGTTGAGGAAGCATCAGTCGTAGCTGGAGCATGCTACGGAGCAAAACTATGCTACGAGAGGGGAATAGAATCCTCAATAGTAAAGCAGAGCAACTACGCTAAAGCAATAGGGCAAATACAACTCATAAACATCAAAAATCCTCTGGAGGCCGAAAGAAAAATTTTGGAAAATAAAAACCGCCTATTAGAAAAGGCAAATGAAGGCCACAGATTTTCCAGAGCCTACAACATAAAGACCAGAGTTTTCGAAAGTGAACATGGAAAATCAATGACAGTTAACATCTACATCGACCCAGGAGACGCCATGGGCGCTGCAGTTGCAAGTGCCATGGCGGAAACTGTTGCAAAGGAAATTTCTAAAATGACTGGCATAGCCTACAATTCATGTATAATCTCCAATTTCTCGGGAA
>Ga0190354_1000023_pt1 | contig 27396 bp, 54 predicted proteins | sample 4872131213_MG_FD_163436 | JGI IMG/M metagenome (GOLD analysis project Ga0190354, IMG submission 163436) | Hydrothermal vent microbial mat bacterial communities from Southern Trench, Guaymas Basin, Mexico - 4872-13-12-13_MG | ecosystem: Environmental > Aquatic > Marine > Hydrothermal vents >...
GAAAACCACAAGGCAGAGAAAATGGCGTATAGTCGTCGTCGGCGACACGACATACGAGGACATAAAGGCGAGGAGCCCTGAAGAGGCGGTTAAGAAGGCTGGAGTCGAGATACCTGAAGGCTGGCAGATGACAACCGTGGGCAACGCGGTGATAGTGTCGCCTCCAATAAAGCTGGGCTAAGCAGCACAGCGCTGCTTAGCCAACATCCCACTTTTTTTGGCCGCCAATCCCGCGGCGAATAACCGCGGGGGCGAAGGCCATGAAGATAATAGGGGCGAGGCCAAGAGGCTGGTGGATGGTGGCAAAGCTGGCGCGCGGAGACTACTGCGTATCGGATTTATACGAGCTATCGTATAAGAGGGATGCGATATATGGCAGCAAAGTATACGTTATAGAGCCATATCCGGCGAGGAGAGTGAGCGATCATTATTTCGCGGTAGATGATGTTAAGAAGACGCTGCAAGACGCAATAACAGCGTCAAATGTGGTGGCGCATGAATTCATGGGAAACGTCATCGGGTTCACGGCTAAAAGCGATGTACTGAATATAGAGGCGACGGCGCCCATATTCGACTCGATGGAGAACATAGAGCTGACGTATGAATTGTTGAAGCTCGCGGGATTCAAGGTGCAGAAGCCAGAGGCGATATGGCGAAGTATAATAGCAAATATTCCTCCTTGGATAAAGCTGATGGATGACAGCACATATAAACGCATGATGAGCGACCTAGTATATCATCATGAGCAGGTGCTGAGGCTGGCGGCGGAGATAGGGAGATATGAAGCAAAAGCAAAGAGGCATAGGACAAAGGACATAGAGATACAGATGGATATGTTGAGAGATGAGCCGCTGATAGAGGATATTGAGCTGAGACCATATAGGCTGATAATATACACGAAGCCGATAACGGTGCGCGACGAGAAGACGGGCTACGAGTGGACAAACAGCTATGAGATAGAACTTGATATAATGAAGGTGGATGGCGGCAGGGCGATAAAGATCAGGGGCGAAAAAGTCGTCGACGACCTTTACCATCCGCACATAAAAGGCAATCATATATGTGCTTCAGCGATAACAGATGCGACGAGAGAGTTGGCGAAAGGCAACATATATAACGCGGTAATGCTGGTATTGAACATACTTCAAAGCTATGATGTGGAGCATGGGCCATACGCGACAATACAACACATGGTTGAGCGAATGAAAGAGCTAGAAGAGGTGGTCGAACAGTGAGCATGACGCTGAGATTTGATGATATAATAGAGGTGAAGGGCAGGACGATAATGCTCGTAGGAGCAGGCGCAACGGGAAGCTGGTTCGCGATGATGGCGGCGAAGCAGGACTACAAGATAATAGCAATAGATCATGACAAGCTGGCGATACACAACATAGGAACAAGCATATACAATGATGTGACAGATGTAGGGCAATATAAGGTGAATGTGTTGCAAAAGATGATTGGAACAAACGTGGTAGCAATACCGCAAATGTTCGACGAAAAGTATTTGGATGAATGGCAAGAATATGTTGACCTGATCATAAGCGCGGTTGATAACATGGATGCGCGTAAGCAAATATGCGAAGCGGCGAAAAAATACGTTAAACCATTGATAGATATGAGGGTTCACTATCCATATGCGATGATATACGCTGTTGAGGCAAGGCCATCGGCGCTTGAAAGATACGAGAAGACGCTGTATGATGATGAGGAGGCATGGCAGGGAAGCTGCACCAGGCAGAACACGCCATTTCTAAGCGCGTTGGCGGCCTCGATAGCGCTGAAATATGCGTCGTTTCCGGTAAGGGGATTTGCGGTGACGGCATTAAATATTGAGAAGATGACGTTAACGGAGGCGAGGGAAGAGTGAAGGTATACGTAAAGTTCAAGGCATTTAAAACCATGATGCTGGCGTCGAAGTACGCGGCGCCATATGAGATAGCGGGGCTGCTGTATGGTGAAATTGACGGCAAGATAGTGGTCGAGGATGCGGATGTGTTCAAGATACAAAGCGTGACGAGCGCGAGCGTGAACGTTGAACCGGAGGAGTTCGCGAAGCACGTGGCAGGGCTATCTAAGGAGCAGGTGGAGAAGGTGATAGGATTCTGGCACAGTCATGGAAACATGAAGGCATTTCATAGCGCCGTAGACGTCGAGACGAGCAACATATTGGCGAGGCAGATAAATCCGCTGATAACGCTGACGACGAACAGCAAGGGAGAAATCGAGGCAATAATATACGTATACGTCGACAAGTTCGATGAAGTATTCAGCATAGAAGCTGAGGCAGAGCTGATGATGGACGAAGACGACGACCTGAAGAAGCTGGTAACGAAGCTAAAGAAGAAGCTGGAGAAGAAGCGGAAGAAAAAGGCGAAAAGAGTTGTGACCGAGGAATACGCCGAGGAGTACGTACCGCTGTGGGATTACGACGAGCAAGAATGGCGAAGAGTATGGCGGGAGCAGAGGGAGTGGTGGTGAATGAGAACCGCGACGACGATTAAGGGGAAGCGCGTCATAGAGGTGGAGGAATACGACGAGCTGAAGCTGGAGGCGAGGATAGATGTGGCTGAAGGCGACGTCGAGATCCTGTACATGCCCAAGACCGTTGAGCTGCAGCTATGGGTTGACGGCATGATGGTGAAGTCGATTCCGGCGAGGCTTGGAGAGGCGACGAAGCTCAGCCTGAAAATAGAGCATTCATGGTTCATATTCGACAAGCGATATGTTAAGCTGTCAGCAGTTTATCCGGGAGGCGATCCAATAGTCGTCAAGCGCAAAAAGTGGAAGAAAATAGGCAAGCTTGGCTGGCTCAGCGAATATGAGTCGAGAGAAGAGCTGTCGAAGTCGGCGGATTCAATGATATTGATATTAAGCGAAAAGCAACGCTTATAAACTTCGAGATGACATTAAACGACATGGCTTGGGAAGAGGTAAGTGATCCGGAGTTAATACAGCAATTAGAACAGCGGCGTAAAAGCGAGGCGGTGGAATTCTTGAAAGAAGCCGAAAAGGACAGGTGGTACAGGGTGCCCTGGAGCAGGGCAACCCTCAAGCGGGCGGCGAAGAAGCTGGGAATAAAGGTCGAGGTCAAGGTCAGGGACGGCGCGACCTATTGCCGGCTCGTCGAGTGATTTTTTCCCCCATTTTTTTCATTTTAAACCAGCAGGTATAGATTGAAAGATCCCCAGAAAAAAATAACGGCGAGAGAAAACCTTTTAAACCTTTTCAACCTCTTCTTACCGTGGAGATGGGATTATGAGCGTCTTGGAGAAGCTCGGCATAGAGATAAGCCATGACAAGGAGTATTTAAATGAGGCGTTGGGCATAAGCAATGAGAGGGCGGGTGAAATATTTAAGGCCGTCGAGGAGGCCTATGATAGGAACGACAGGCTCAGCATGGTGGTGAGAGACCTGCTATCAAAGTATGACGGAGCGGAGGCGATATTCGCGATATTCACCTTGGGCGTCAAGATAGGAACGCGGAAAACCATCGAAAAGCTCGCCGAGAAGCTGATGTTTAGAAGGGGTGCGTGACATGAGGAAAAGGCGCGAGAAGCCTGAAGTTGATTATAAAGAGGTGAAGGCGATAAGCAAGGCGGAGAAGTATTTGAACTTGAAGTGGCGCGAAGTACTTGAAGGCATAGCTGGGCTCATGGAGGAAAACGAGGAGCTGAACGCGATGCAAGCTTTAAGGGAGCTAGGATACGGCGAAGACATAATAGACTATTCGACGTCGCCTCTAGGGCTGTACATATACCGCAAGACCGGCAAGCCATTGGTGGATGGATTCGTTGGAGACGCGGCGAAGCTGTTGAACATATCATGGGATGAGGCGAGGCAGTTGATGAAGTGGAACGTCGACGTGTTGAACGGTATACAGGAGAATAATCGAGAGAAGTTCGAGGGCGGCCTCAGAAACCTCGAATCCGCGCTGGGATCGGAGCTGTGATCGGCGATAAACTGATATAGGAAAACCTTATAAACCTCTTTAACCTTTTTTCTACCCGTGGGGGTGATGTGTGAATGGTGGAGATAGAGGTTGAAGAGCGCGCGCCGGAATTTCCAAGCGACTTCTGGGGCGAGGTCGTGAACGTCTCCGTATACACGGGCGGCAGGTTCTCGGGACGCGAGAGCATAGATGTGGCCGTGAGAGCGGATAAGCCGAAGTACAAGAATCTTCAGCACATCTTCCTGCCGAAAGAGGGCGTCGAATTCGACGAAGAGGGCAGAATAAGGCTCAATAAATTGACATACGCCGGCTACTTCTACTCGAAGCTGTTGGAGCTGGGATGGAAGCCGAAGGGCGAGCCGACGAACCACCTTGAATTGGCGCGGGAGCTGATGGGATTAAAGGGGCACTTCAAGCGGGTAAACTTGAAGGAGATAGATCCGCGGATGCGAACGCAGACGGAGAAGTGGGTGGTGGTGGAATTAGGTGAGCCTAAGTGAGGCCTGCAGCATCATCTTACGGGAAGCCGAGCGCAGGATCGACATCGGCGACTGCTATGACAGAAAGCTGACGCGGATACATAAAAAGAAGGGATACAGGGCGGCCCACATAAGCGTCGGCAAAATACTGCCATACCCGGATTGGCGGCGAGTCAGGATAGTCAAGATACCGGCTGGCGACGACGCCGTGATACTCGTCGTCAAGAAGCTGATGGTCGCGGGGACGGGAGATGAGGGATGAGCTGCAGATACCCGACCAGTTCCGCGGCGACCTCAGCGTCGTAGCAAGCGTATACGATAGCGTGGAGCGAACTCATCCCGGATTGGGCAAGCTGATGGTCGCCGTCCTCTTACATGATAGGGCGGATATGGCGCTGTTCGTCATAGGGCTCGCCGGAACCGGCAAGAGCAAGGTCACTGACGCCCTTCTAAAGTCAAATTGGCGGCGCGGCATGCAGATGAGGGATTTGACGAAGGCATCGCTCGCCAAGTGGGGCGACGACCTTCAGGGATTCAACGGCACAATAGTCGTCGACGATTTGGCGAGGTCTGACAGCGATTACATAATGCACCAAACATACAAGACGCTGATAGAACTCTGCTTCAATCACGGCACCGATAAGGCGACGTTCCACTACCGCATCCAAATCTCCAATTTTTATGCCAGCGTCATAATGAACTGCCAGCCCGTCATATTCAGGCAGATAATAGGCGCGCGAGACTGGGATGCCTTCATAAGGGACAGGGCGGCGCGATTCTATCATATCATAAGGCCGACGGAAGAAAATCCAGAAGATATACAGCTGCCGCGGCTTCCGAGGCTCAGGAAGGAGGACGTCGAGCTAAACGTGGATAACATAGACCCGGAGCTCGGCGCCGAGGCCGCGGCGAGGCTTAGCTGGCAGTTCAGCAGGGGAAGGGCGAAGCTCCACCTCATCTCCCTGTTGAAGGCCAGCGCGGCGCTGAACGGGAGAGAGGAGACGACGAGCGCCGATGCGTGGCTGATTAAAGAAATATATAGCAGGGGAATACTTGAACACCTGTTGACGCATTCGACGGAGCTCGAGGGCAGGCGCAGGTTCGACAGCAACTTATACGCGCTTATAAGCGAGTTCGCCACGCTGCGAAGGCCGATAGAGATAAGGGAGCTCGCGAGGCGCTTCGGATACAGCACGAGGACGATATATAATATAGCGAGGAGATTGAGGCGATGGGTGACGACGAACAGCTCGCCGCCGAAGCTGGTTCCAACGCGAGATCTCGTGGAATTGATGCGGGAGGCAGGCATAAGTTGGGAAAGCTGATCTTCCTGTGTCCCGACTGCTTCGAGCTCATGAGGCTTGCCAGCATGGTTGCCGGAGAGAGATTGCTGCCGGATATAGCATACGTCGGCGAGGTCACGAAATGTGATAGATGCGGTAAATATACATGTGAGGTGATAGTTGTATGCTCAATATAGCAGCATATGCGGGTGGAAGATCATATGTCTTGAAGCATATATTCAGCGTCATGCCGCCACATAAGGTCTACATAGAGGTGTTCGGCGGACTCGCACCCGTGCTGTTGAACAAGCCGCGGAGCAAGGTGGAGATATACAACGACATAGACGACAGGCTCGTCAACATGCTGGTTCAGCTCCGCGACAATCCTGATGCCTTCAAGAAGTTCATAAGCGAAACGCCGTACTCTCAAAGCCTACATGAGCAGTATCTCAAGCTCTACTTCTCCCCGGAGTTCAAGCAAATAAGTAAGCTGAAGCAGGGCTTGATAACGTTCTACCTCATAGCGACCAGCTTCAACGGAAGCATAGGAAACGGCATGAGGATCTCGCTCGCCGTGAACGAGGCGCGGAGATTCAAGAACAGGGCTAAGAAGCTGAAGCTTATAGCTGATAGGCTGAAATACGTCACCTTCACATGCCTAGATTACCGCGAAGTCTTCAAGCGATGGGGCGATAGAAACGTGCTCATGTTCCTAGATCCGCCATACATAGATGTGCAGCAGTATTATGTCAGGGAATGGCGAATAGAGGATCACATAGAGCTGGCGCAGCGGATCAAGAAACTTGAATGCGATTGGATATTGATATATAATGATCACCCGCTGATAAGAAGGCTTTACGCGGGCTACGACGTCAAGGAGCTGGAGGCGAAGAGCATGATGGAGCGAATTGAACCCGGCCATGAAAGGCGTCTAAAAAGATACCTGTTAATATGGAGGGTGAGAAATGTACAGAGAAGCCTTACAGCGATATAGGGAAGCATTAGCAAGGCTCGCTAGAAGAGCCGCCGTCGCGCTGAGGATAATTCCGCCGGTAAGGCTCACGATAATAGGGGCGCGCGGCGGAACCATAACCGCCTCAAGTGAGGGCAGAACCATAAGCGTAAGACATCCAGAGCGCGTGACGATGGTCTTGCCGCGAGGCGTCATGGTATACGTGAGGGCCGATCCGGATCCGCGGCACAGATTCGTGGCGCTGAGAATAGATGGCGAAGAAATAAACAGAAGCGAATATATTTTCAGGATAGTCGAAGACACAACCGTAACGGCGATATTTGAGCCAAAATATTGGCGAGTACAGGTGATGTGGCAGCTCGTGGTCCCGGAGAGATATAGGCGCAGGCGTAGTCCAAGGGTGTCGGCGGAGGCAAGAATATATGTTTACACGATAGCTGAAGATGAACGCGAAGCAGAGCAAGCATTGAGAGAGGATAGAAGAGATGCCGACGACCTGTTCGAGGAGCTCAGGGATCCGGCGTGTTGCAGGCCGCCGGATTCCGCGCTCGTAAGCTTCGACGCCGCGGAGGAGCGGAGGCGGGCGTTCATAGACAGGATACCGGCACATGGCATAGAGGTAGTCGAAGTCGACGCAGATGAGGTCGAGGAGCCCGACGTGATATTCGCGTATGCGGCAATATACAGGCGCAACAGGTTATGGCATAGTTATAAGTGGAGACGCGACAGCGAAGAACATGAATGGGTTCTAATAGAGCGCGACGGGAGGCCGGTGAGATGAGGGTGACGATAGACGTCGATGGAGGCGAGCTTGAGGCGCTGATAAAGCTGTTGAACCTCATCCACTATACCCGCATGTTTAGGCGCGCAAAATACGAGCTATACAGGACGGGCAAGGGATACCACATAATAGCGAGAGATCTGCCGATAACATTTGAGCAGTCGCTGCTTCTGCGCATGATGGTGGGCGACGACGAGACCAGGATAATGCTCGACGAGATCGACGAGAGCAAGCCGAAGCAGGTCTTGTTCACGTGGAAGCGCACGAGGGGTTATAGGAAACCTTTAAATATTTTAGAATTCATATTCGTGAGGGGGAGAGGGTATGATGAGCGCGATACTGGATATATTGGACTGCGTATCGGAGCGCGGAGAAATAGGCGTGAAAGAGCTCATGAAACGCCTATCCCATTGGCGAAGCAATACTCTTAGAAGACACCTGATAGAGCTGAGGGCGCGGGGCTACGTGACTATAAAGCACGTGAATGGAAGGGAAATAGTGTGCAAGGGGGCGAAGCTAAGGTGACCGAGCCCTGCCCATTCTGCGGAAGGCGCATAGAGCCGATAAGAGAGGGAATATTCAAGCGATGCCCCGTATGCGGCAGAAAATGGTATGAAAGCGGCGGCGGTAGACGTAACAGCAGGCCGTCGATGCCGGGAACGGGAGCAGCGGCGCGGGAGGTGGTAACAGTTGGATAGGCGCAGATGTCCGCTGGCCTGCCCCTTCATATACTCATGCGAGGAAAGCGTCGACTACTCGCACTTCAGAAGCTACTGCTTCAACCAGGCCAGCATTCTAGCGTACAGGGAATGCGAAGTATATCGCAAAAAAGTCGAGGGAAGGAAGAGGCCGCGTGAATGGCTTGAAGAGCTCGGAGGCAGCCCGCCATGATGCAAGCAGAGAGCATGAAGAAGCCAAAAATAGACGAGGAAAAAATCTGCCCGTTCAGCGGATTCAGATGTAGGAGGGAGAAATGCCCGCTGTGGATCGAGCATCATGAGAGATGCGCCATCGCGGTGATGGCGGAAGCACTCAGCGACATCAACAGGCTCTCGTGGGGTGAGAAGATGAGCGAGAGCAAGCCATGCTTGCCGAAAGCGATATTCGGAGAAATTAAATGCGATGGGAGATGCGATGAATGCGTGATGCGCCTTCTAGCGGAGAAGTTGGTGATCATGAATGCCATAGTCGCGTCGATGGTCATGATAGCAGCGAAAGTCGAGAACACGGCAAACTGTATGAATGAGTTATGTGAGACAATCAAGGAAGGAGGCGCGGCGCCATGAGCTCGCGGGCGTTGGAAGACGCGGTGAGCAAATGGGGAAAGGAAAGGGTCTACAAGTGGATCAAGCTGGCAGGGCATCATGCAAAATGGTTTAATCCAGATGTGAAAACCGGCGAAACCGACGAGGAGAAGCTCATATTCGCGTTGCTGGAGATGCTGGATTTCGAGTGCTACGACTATCCCTCATGTCCGGCGCAGCCGACTCCGAGCAAGGAGGAAATCAAGCAATTTCTGTTGGATCATAGAGAAGCGGTGGCATCGGCCAAGATAGATTTGCCGACGATGTTGGGAACGCTGGCGGGGACGTTCGACTTCCTCGAAGAAGAAGAGGTTGAGAAGCATGAATGAGCGCATGCTCAAGGCATTCAAGGCGCTCGGCAATTCGAGGAGGTTTAAGATAGTTAGCATGATAAGAGATATGAGGTCTAGGGGCGAGCGGCCGACGTTCGACGCGCTGATGAAGGCGTTGAAGCTGGTTCCCGGCGACCTGGGATACCACATCAAGCTCTTGAAGGAGGCGGGACTCATAGAGAACAGCACAGATGGCTATAAATTGACGCCATTAGCTGAAACATTGACCGGCGACTTCATAATAATAAGCAAGAAGATATTACAGGATAAGCTGAAGGCAGCAGAAGCATTATATGAAACAACACAGGATGAACGCGTTAAAGCAGTGATTGACACGCTTAAATGGGTAATGTCTCTGGTAGAGGGGGTGAAGGCCTAGCATGTTCAAGTGGTTCAAGAGGTACAGGGAGGAGGGCTCGACCGTCGAATGCGAGCACGAGTTCGAGAAAGTCGACGAGAAGGTGGACAAGCCATGCGATGTATGCGGGAAGCCATATAGAATGGTGTACGAGTATAAATGTATAAAATGCGGCTACAGCAGGCTTGAGTGGAAGACGCTTGGAGGAGGCGAGGTGAAGATGGGAACGGACATATGGGGGTACTCCAAATACGCCTCGCTGTGCGAGGAATGCTACGAGAAGTACGAGGAGCTCAAAGCCCAGATAATGGCGTATCTGGACGAGAGGTCGATCGGCGTTGAGATGACTTACGTCGAGCCGGCGAGGCTCATAAACATAAGAATAGGCGGGGACTGGAAGCAAGCACTAGACGGCATGATAAAGCAGTTCAAGTTCATATCTAAGCCCGAATACGATGAAGAATGCGGCATAACGTTCTACGCGTTTCCCGAAAACCCGCTGTCGGAGCCGTACGAGGTGAGGATACCGCCGAGGCGCCTCGTAGAGTACCTGAAGCTGAGGGAGGCGGGTAAGAAGTGAGCATAGATGAGCTGCGTGGAATCGTGGACGCCGCGCTTGCGGAGCTCAAGAAACTGGAAGAGCTGGCGCGGCTCAGGCTGAAGATAGCTTTCCTGCGGCAAGACATTGAAGAGCTCGAAGAAAAGGTAAGCGACGTTAAAGAGACGCTAAGCGATATAGAAAACACGATGAACGATATTGAAGACATGATAAAAAAGACGGTAAGCAAGCTACGCGACGAGGAGGCTGAGGAGAAATGAGACAGATAATAGCTAAGGATATTGTCTGCAAGAATTGCGGCCAGCCGTTGAGCGGCTCCAAGGTAACCATTGCCTGCACAGATGAGGTCCTCGGCCCGAGAATAGTCATCAAATGCTCAAAATGCGGATACGAGCAGAGGTTCAGGCTGGAGGCCGAGGAAAAATGAGTCGAATGAATCGAGCATTTCTGATAAGTTTGCTGGGAAACGTTTGCTCAGTATTCGGCGGCTACCTCATTGGAAAGGGTTTCCTCGAAGGCTTCGCCGTCTGCATCCCCGGAGGCTATCTAATCGGGCTAGGCTTCAATATGGCGGAAGAGGAGGCTGAGGAGAGATGAGGATTAAGAATCTCCCGAAACGGCCGGCGTGGGCGCCGCCCTTGACTTCCACGACGTTGGCATTACGGGCGGGGCCGGGCGTTCCGGGGCGCCCGGTTCTCCACGCCCACGCCGATCGCGGGAGAAGACTGGGGGGGAGGAGGTGAGCGCGAGGTGTCGGAGGAGAGGTTCGGGTTCGAGAGGGAAATAGGGGAGATAAGCGCGAAGCTAAACGAGGTGATCTACGAGCTCAGGAGAATAAATGAAGCAATCTACGAGCTAAAGGGCGCGATACAGGATCTGAAATACGAGAGGCGATGAGTGATGGTGTTCGGCAAAATTAAGTGTTCAAGATGCGGTAAAGAGCTTCAGCCGTTCAGCGGAAGATACCGGTATGTAACGATACTTCTCAACGCGCCAGTAAAGCACTTCATATTATGCGATGAATGCTATGAAAAATTCATGGACGCGGTGAACGAGTTCCTCGAATGCAAGAAAGAGGGGGGAAAAGGCTTCGGGTCGTACGTGGCGAAGAAGTCCCGCGAAGAGGTCGAGAAGCTGATAAAGTCGATCAGGGAAATCGACAAACACAGCGTGTTATACGTGCTGAGGGGCGCTTCATCGGGCGGATACATCACCGGCATGTTCTACGCGCTCCACGTCTACAACAATACAACGTTCAAGGAGAACTTCACCCGCGTAATCAATGCGCTTTACAAGCGAATGAAAGATGAGTATGAAGCAATATCATGGATCATGGGATCACACCTGAAATTCGGCGAGCCATTAGTATGTTTCATGAGGGGATTTTTATCGGCGTTAAGGGACGTGATGAAAAATGAAGATTTAAGCGATGAAGAGGTGAAGGATATTAAGGATGCGATGAAGGAGAAGAGGATCGGGAGGACCAAAAAGTTTTCGGGCGCGGAAGACGCCTTAAGGTGGTTGAAGGGAGATGAAAGCGATGAACAGGTTTAAGCTAAAGACAGTAACGTACTTGGTACTTGCGTGGGCTGCGGCGATTACCATGACGGTTGACTCTCTGATAAGAAGGCAGCCGATGCTGGCATACTTGGCCGGCGTGGCGACGGGCTGTGCCTTAGCTATCACGGGCGCCATTATATTCTTCAGAGAGGAGCTTGAGGAGGCGAAAGAATGAGGTTCTGCAAACGCGAAAAATGTAAATGGTACAGCGATCCAAGCAAGTATGGACGCAAATGCTATTATGAACCGCGGTGCTGGAGAGGCTGGCTGGACATCATAATATTTGTTGCCAAAAGGAGGCTGAGGAGAGGTGAGTAAAATTAGCCTAGATGAGGTTGAAGCACTCGCCGGAATCGTCGAGAGGCAGATGAGGTCGATCAGGTTTCTGGCGGAACGGGGCTGCGACGCGACGATATACGTGATCGCGAGAGACGGCTTATCATTCACGTTTAGAAGGCTGTTGAAGGCATGCGGATCAGGGGGGCGAAAGAATGACGTGGATAGCGCGTGAAAACGTGCCGGAGATAGCGAATAAGATTAAGCAATTAATGCTGAAGCGCATCGAGGAGCGGGAGCCGCCTTCGAGGATATGGCTGACGGATACCGTCTACTGCGGCAGGAAGAAGATCTTCGCGATGCTGGGATACGGCGGCGAGCGCTTCACGGAGCAGGCGTTGAACAAGCTATGGCTGGGACTGCTGATACACGCGGAGCTTGAGAAATTGGGAATAGCGAGGGAGGTGAAGGTCGAGTACATGGGCATACACGGCAGGATAGACTGCCTCGTCGAGACCGGCGAGCCAATGGAGATAAAGTCCGTTGGCAGCATATACATCACTTCAAGCAAGTATGCGGAAACACATATTCAGCAGCTAAGCAGATATTGCCTCGCCGTGAACAGGGAAACCGGCATATTATTCTACTACGTGCCCGGCGTGAAGATAACGTCGATGCCGGCTTACAGGTACAGGTTCGACTTGAAACGCGTTGAAGAGGAGACTCTTGAGCGGATTCTAATATTGAGAAAAGCGGAAGAGTTGAAGGATCCGTTCATAGTACCGGCGACGTGGCACAGCAACTCTTTTGACAACTGGGAGTGCAGGAAATGCTGTTACATCAACCTATGCAAGCAGGGAAGCCTGAGCACGCTATGATGAGCGCCGCGAAGCCTGCGCCGGCGAGGAACTCGAATAAATCGCCGATAAACTCGCTTACCTTTTCCCCCCTTTTTTTATGCTTCAAGCAGAACGTTATCAGCTCATATCCGAAGAATATGATGCTGAGAGGCGGCAGCATCACGCTTGCTGCTCCCAGTAGCGCGTGGCCAACGCTCTTGTAGTCGTCGAATAATTCCACCTTCATGCCGCCATCGAGAATATTATCGCGGTTATAATCGAGGATATTATCGAAAGTATTATCGGCATCGCCCATTTGACGAGCTTCATGTTCTCCTGCAGCCTTGCTATCGCGGCCTTTATCTCGGCTATGTTGTCGCCCAATGCTCCGGCCATGTTCCTAAGCTCCGCTATATCTTTTTCGGCTCCATTAATACGCGCCTCAAGCCTTGCAACCCTTTCACGCAGCTCGTCGCTCATATGCTCCCACCCCCAACCCGGCGAGAAATCCGCCAACGTGGGCGAAGTATGCCACTCCTCCGCCCACGTCGAGGAACGCGTATATCAGGTTGAGGGCAAACCACATGGATAGGTACGCTTCAGCGTTCACGCGCTTACCAAGTATTATGAAATGCTTCCCTGGATACAGTACATAGAACATTCCCGCTATGCCTGAAATGGCTCCAGACGCGCCTATTGCATATATCCACAGCGAGCCAAGGATCAGCGACCAGGCCAAATGCGCCAAGACGGCGCCCAGGTTGAGCGGTAAGATGAAGTACATGAACAGCTTGGCGCGGCCAACCCTATGCTCTATCCAGGGCGCCATGGTGAGGAAAAACGCCAGATTGCCCACTATATGCTCGACGTTGGCGTGCAGCATCCAATAGGTTAACGCGCGGTACCATTGCTCGATCGAGGTCAACAGCGCTCCAGGCAAGAGGCCAAGCGCGGCTATCCACGCCTCGATGGCCGCGGCGCTGGCCAGGAACACGGCGACGAGGAACTTGGCGATCGCCCTCGTTGCCGCTGGCTTGATTGGAGCCGGCTCCTCGCATCTCATCACCTTGCGCGCCATGGCCTCGAACTTGAGGTACGCCTTCTCGATCTTCTCGTTGAGCCTCGCCAGGGGGCCGACGGGCTTCGCGCCGACGATCCAGAGAAACAGCAATATGAGCAGGATGACGAGTATCCAGAAGTGTGGCAGGAAGTCGCTTGGAGGCTGAATCGGCGGATGCTCTGGAGGAGGCGGTGGAGCCGTGTACTCGACGAGCGTCAAGTTAACTTGATATGAGCTGACGTGCGCCGAATACACCCTTAAACACAGGTCGCCTTCAACTGCCTCCACGTACTTGACCTTCACGGAAACCGAGCCGTTATTTGCCTCCGCCTCGTCGGAATCTATCGCGTATCCGCCCCAGATCGCCGTGAGCCCGAGCCTCGGCGAGCCGTCGACCGGATAAGCCGTGACCTTTAACATTGCCTCGCCGCTGGTCTTGACATGTATCTTATAATAGTCGCTTTGATCAAGGCCGCGATCCGTGTCATACATGCCGGTCAAGAATCCGCGGAAGCTCAGACCCGAGCCGTTGCCGCTGACTGATCCTATGACGGGAGCCTGCTCGCAGCCATCAGGCGCATCGCCTTGAAGGCCGTCGTCAAACCTCGGAATTTGCTCGACGCCGACATCATATTTTATTTTACCATCGCTTGCCGCTATGCGGATATAAGCTTTTGACGCGTTGCCCGTGAAATAGTAGAATAATTCCACGCAACGGGATTCGCCCGACTTAAGTATAAAATCTTCGCCCTTTATATACGCGTGGTTTTCCGACAGCAACGAAACCTCGAAGTGTCCACCGCTTAATGCTTTAACGTTTACGTCAATGTATACGTCATGAGCTGGCTTTACGTCAATCGGTATGTATACGTCTTGATGCTCGTCCACTGTGCCGGATAATTGCGCGCCGGGGCCGATTTGAAACGCGGCGAGCAGGATGGATAAGGCCAGTAAGATCGTGGCCAGGGCGGCCGCCCCGCGCCTCATGTCCAACGGTATATGGGCCGAAGCCGTATATAAACGTTCTAGGAGGCGGCTCATGAGCTTCCCCGGCATGAATTTAACCATTTCTCCACCAGCCTCCTGTGAAATAATGCCTGCCGCCTCAACACCTTGCCAGCCTTCATCATGTAATTGGACATGCTCTTCCAGTCATCCATGACGGATCTTATTATCTTATCCATGTTGCTCACAAACATGCGCACATGATATATTTTCTTCAATCCCGCGGTCACGGCCAGTATGCCGACCTTTCCGAGGCCGGTCTGTATGCTCTCGCCGACCACGATCGCGGGGGTGCCCGTCATCATCGCCGTTATGAGTCCATGATACCTGCCGCATATCAGGACCCTGCATCTCGAAACGTGCTCGACGAACACGTCCGGCCTCATGCCGCGGTTATGCAATATCTCAAGCCCTTTAGTATTCCACACGTCGTATTCCTCATGCGGCTCCGCGCACGGTATTATGACAGCGTCATCCGGTAAATGCTCTAAAACAATTCTCTGCATCGCCCAAGGCTTATTCTTCATCACATCCTCGCGCTTCGCATTCGGTATCTCCTGGCAGTTTATCGCCACGCCTATATCTATATCCCTCTTAGCCGAGGCATATTCGTCGAATGGGTACAGGAATCCGAGCGGCGGCATGACCCATATGTCGCCGTTTACCATGCCTATTATCCTGCCCATTGACACGTGGTTCCTCACCGTTATCACGTCGCATTTAGATATTATCTTGCCGTAGTACTTCGGATTGATCGGCGACTGGACGCCTATGCTGAACGCGGCGACTCGATCCGCGTTTTCCACGACCTTGATCCACTTTTTTTCGAGCCAGTTGTCCTCATGGCCCCTGTCGTAGAACATGCCGCCGCCGCCGAAGCAAACGACGCGCTCCATCGGCTCGTGTCCATACGCGACGTCGAAGCCCATGCCCTTTATGATGCTCTCCAAGACCTCGCCTTCCATGTTGTCGCCAACGGTCGCATCCTTGAGATAGACGTGTTGAACCCTCAGTCCAGCCATCTGCTCCACCTCTCGTACACTATTCTATAATCATATCTCTTCGCGGCCTCGCGCTGCTCCTCCGCCACGCGCCTCCTCAAGTCTTCGTCGTATATCGCGGCATCAAGCTTCTCGGCGAAGTCGTCTACATCCGGTATGTTGAGCCTGAAGTGCATGACGTTGTAGTAGTTGTACCATCGCTGCTCCGCCACTTTTATCAGCATCTCTGGTTGCACGACGTGCTCGTTCATTGGAGGCGCGTCGACCACCATTGTGGGCACGCCGGCCGCCATGGCCTCGACTATCGGCAGGCCGAATCCCTCGGCGAGGCTCGGCTGAACGTATAGGTCGGCTGCCTTGAATAATCCTATTATGTCGCTTCTATCCAGGCTGCCCGCCTGATTGGTGACGAATATGTTTTCGCTTGACGGCAGGATCATGTTCTCGGTGCCGGAGCCGTCCCTCATGTGTGAGTGTATGACGAGCAATACGTTTGGATCCCTGCTCGCCTTCGTCCTATTCCACGCCTTGATCAAATATCTATGCCCCTTTCTTACGTTCCTGTGGCCCACCGTTAAGACCACTATCTTGTCGCCGAAGAACTCGCGCCACCTGTTCATTCTAGGCGTCTCCTCGAACTCCTCTATTTCTATACCGTGTGGGATGACGTCGTCGACCCTTATGCCCATGCCCTCGAGCTCCCACTTCACGTATCGGCTCGGCACGATGAGCTTAAGCTGATTCAGCGCCGCGAGGCTCCAATGCGATAGAACCGGCCTTCCCTCGCATACGCCGTAGAACAGCTGATTCCTCGTCCACCACATATACCTGTAAAATGCTGACACGGCCTCAATCGTTATGCTGTTGACGTGTAGAACCTTGTCGTATGCTTTCATCGGCACGTGGTAGGGCCAGTTCGCCTCCTCGAATTCGTAGCCCTCCTCCCTGAGCCAGCGCCTCAGCAGGCTGCCGACGACGCTGAAGCTCGTGGTCCACCACGGGACATTGAGCAGCATCATTCACCGCTTACCCCCATAGCCTTGAACAGCGCGCCGTAAATATTCACCATTAAAAGCGGCATCAGAAACGTTAACAGCATGTTCAGCAATTCATTCAAGGCGGGCTGTTGAGCTGCTGCCGCCTGCTCCTCTTCCACGGGATCCTCGCACCATATAACCCTTATGCTTATATCTATCGTTGAACCGCTTTTATTCGTCACCGCGAACAGCACCTTGTATCCTGGATCTATTACAACGCTTTCACCTATCTCAACCAATGAGCCGATGGCATTGTTCTTCGTGCCGCCGTAGGCCATGGTTTCATGCGCTTTCGCGCCGACTGAGTACTCGCCGCCGTAGTACACCTTACATTTAGCCGTGTTATCGCTGCTCAGCCTCTCATTGACAGGCTGTTGCAGCTCTCCCTCGACCGTCACCTCGAAATCCCTGTAAATGTCCACATAAGACTTGCCGTCAGGTATCACTTCAACCGCGGCTACGCATGCTATAACGCCGCTGTCGCTCGAGTTCTCGAACATCATGTAAACTGTGTCATTATTATCTATGCTCGCATAGCGCCGCGAAACCGAGAACGCCTTGCCCTGCCTCACCTTCTCGTGGAACCAGGGCCTGCTTATTACCTCGCTCATCTATCCCGCCCCCGTTGACGCTTCTCCAGCTCGCCTCTCAGCGTCCTAACCTCTTGTTCTAGGCTGTTTATCCGCTGTATGAGCTGGCTGTGTTCTCTTTCTAGGGCTGTTAGGAGTTCGTCTAGCTCTAGGTGCTCCATGAAGCTCAGCCGGAGGCTTCTAATCTTGTTTCTCAATCTCTCGATCACGGCGCTCATTTTCTCACCCCGCGCATTTTAGGTGCGCGCATTTTAGGTGGATTGGCCTTGCCCTGAACTCGCCGTTCTCAGACACGTTCACCACCTTCAAGGCTATTAGGTCTCCTACTTCAAACTTTCTCCCGCATTTTGGGCATGGCTGGTCGCTGGGGCTGAAGAGGATGTCTTCGGTCACTAGACCGGCTTTCGGCTTCAGCTTGCCGTCTTCTTCTAAATCGAGTATCTTTTCTCCCCGCTTGTTCTTGGTCACGAGCTTCCATTTGCCGCTTTTTTCGTCGTATTCTTCGGTCATGGTGAAGAGTATCTCGTCGCCGAGGCTTTTCTCGACTTCCTCGTATATCGGGTTGCCTTCTTCGTCCACGCCCACCTGCACCTTCTCCTTGACTCTCCCGGGGCTCCTGGCGAAGTTCAGGTCTCCCTGCGTGACCGTAACCGCTCGCACGAGAGCCCACCTGTATGAGCTCGTTCCCAGGTTTCCGTAGTTGTCTTGAGGCGGCCTTATCACGTCGCTGTCTAGGATTATCTCCCCGCCTCCCAGTTGCCGTATGTGGCCGACTTCTAGGAGGCCGACCCTGTTCCTCGGAAACCGCGAGCCTGCGTAAATCTCGGCCTCCTCCCACGTGGCGTTGTAAATGGTTCCGTGGTTGCCGTTGCCGCTCTTATCGTATGCTGTGTCTCCTGAGCCTTCGTCGAAGTTCCACCATGAGACTAGACCGTTTGTAGGCGGTGACTGCGGGTTGTTTCTGATTTGGTCTAGTTCCGAGTCCAATAGATAGCGGTTGTATATTAACAGCTCATATATTACGCCCTTGAAGAAAGTGGAGAGATATCTGCCGATAGCGCAATACGGGTGTGGGTTCTGGATTGATCCGATCGCCGTGATCGAAGTGGTTTTCGACACCTCATTATCGTCAAGCCTCAGCTTCAAATCACCCGTATCGCCGTTGAACCTGCCCGCCATGAAGTGGACGACGCCCGCGGTAAATCCACTGGTTTCAACGAAGTCTCGGTTTGTTCCATCACCTACGTAAAACCTGATCGTTCCATCCGAGACCTCGTATCCGAAAAGCAAGTTCCGCTGGCCATCTGGCTTCCAGTCTCCAACTATGACTTGTTCATTGACATAGGCGTCTTTCCTCACGAACGCGATTATCGTCACCTGATTCGAACCCAAAACAGGGTCATCTATCAACACGTAGGCGTTTTCCCCGTTGAAGTATAATGCGTATTTCTTCTGCTTCCACCGTATCAGTTTCAGCGTCTGGTTCACATACAGCGAGCCAGCGCCGATATCTATCCCAGCTCCGCTCGTCTTCTCCTCTATTACGTCCACGTATAGTCTATCGTTGAGCGTCAGCGACCGCATGTTGGTTACGGCCTTGTCGTTCCAGTCCTTGTCTGCGTCTATCACGAGGTCGCTTAGGGCTGGAAGCTGATCGCTCCTAGAAGTTTTCGCTATATAGCTTGTTCCGACTCCGTGAACTCCCGTGGCCTTGCCCTCGTGGGTATCCAACTCTATCTTTCTCAGGGAGTCGTAGCTGTCCACGGGCGCTCCCAGGTTCTTTATCACGTGGCCTCCCCAGTCCTTGTCAACGTCTATTTCTAGCGCTGACAGCGTTGCGGCGACCTCGCGCACCAGTATCCTTCGATCCGTTATGTAGCTTGATGCTATCGCGGATGCTCCGGCCGGAACCCATACCTCCGCCAATATTATCGAGCCTGAAGGCGGGTCTGGCGGCCTCGGGGTGATCGTGAACACTCCCGTCTTGTCGGTTGGCAACGGCGAGTCTGGCGTTCCCTCAACTACGTCTATTGTTCCATCGTCTTTCGCGACGACGAGGTCTTTTCGCGGGTAAAGCGGGTCTGCGGCCGGTATCGTGACGGTTGTCGCCGTGTAGCTTATCCTGGCTCCGCCTATGGTCGCCTCTCCGGCTGAAACGTTCAAGTTCATTGACGCAGGCGAGGTTGCTGTTACCTCTAGTCCTGATATTACGCCGTTTCCGCCGATTGCCTTGACCAGCTCGTTGAAGTGGAGCTTCTGGATCTGCTCTTGGACTGAGACTTGGAACACCATCATCTCACCGCGGGCAGGATTCTCACGGGCAGCCTGATGGTCGAGATCGTCTCGTAATGCGATATTATGGCGCTCCAGCCGACTGCGGCTCCATCCCCTATGCCGCTTGTCAGGGTTCTCTCAGGCGCCAGGATTCGCGTCGGCGATATGGTTCTACTTGCCCTTACGGGCACGCTTTACACCCCCGAACAGCGCCTCCTTGAGCTCGTCCTCGTCGATCCACACCTTCGTGTGCTTTTTCAGCAGCCCCCTGCACCTCGGGCATATCCTGTCATATATCTTCACATTTATCGGTATCTGCTCGCCTTTCAGCAGCTTCTCCTTTATCTCATCTTCATGCGCCGCGACGTATTCGATTACGGCGTCTATGTATACTTTCCTGCACTTGTCGCACGCCTCCCTGAACCAAGCCATCAAATTTGTCTTGCTCTTAATAGGCAGGCTCATTCCCTCACCTCATATCTACTTTTCTCTCGAAGTATTTTTGATTTTCTCTCCCAGCCGTCTCTCAACCTCCTCTAGCCTCTGCTCCAGAATCTCCTCAGCCCTCTTCTTCACCTCTTCCAGCCTCTCTTTATCGTGCTTCTTCTTCTCCCTTATCTCGATCATCGGGGCTTTAACCAAATTGCCTTTATCGTCCAGTATCTTGATTCTCTGGCGTACGATTACACCATCATCAGGGTAGGCTATCATCTTAACGCCTTTAACTACCCGCGTCATAGATATTCACCGTATATTATCGCTAACAAGACGTTTACGCCTCCAGCCGCGTTAGCGTTATATATGCGGATACTCAACTCGCTGGTGAACTCTACACTAAGTTTGAGGAATGCGCCAGCCATATCGTAATAACCGTGGTAATGGTCGTATCTAGCCCAGGTTAACGCTCCAGTCGGATTCACCGATTGAGCGGCGCAAACCCAGTAATCAGACCCGTAGTTCATCCTATTGAAACCAAATAACATTTGATGGTCTAGAAGCCAGCCATTGAGAAAATCTATGTCTTCTAGGCTTAGATCTATGCTCGGAGAGCTCTCGCCATCGACATATATTCTCAGCCGAGTGTCTCCAATAAGGTCGTCTGTGCCACCTCTCACCGCCCACAGCCCTATATGCATGAGCCTCCCCCTACCAGTTAGGTGGAAGAATTCAAGCTCCTCGCCTGCTGGAATTATTTTGGGAACAGTTCCCGACGCGCTTGACATCAGCTCCGACACGCTTGCCCATTTTCCGCTCGGCGTCCAGATGTTTAGGGTTACACCTGACGCTGTTGCTACGTTGAACGTTACACCGCTTACGTCAGTTATCTTTACGTTGAACGTTACGCTGCTTTCAACGTTTGCTATGTTGACTTTAAACGTTATCGTGCTGTCAACTTTTGCTATGTTGACATCAAACGTTACTCCGGTTGCATCAGTTATTGCTACGTTGAACGTTACACCTGTTGCATCTGTTATCTTTACGTTGAACGTTACGCCTGATGCGTCGATTATCTTCACGTCAAATGTTACTGCTTCGCTAATAGTTGCTATGTTTACGTCTATGTTTCCTATGCTTTGAGCAGCTATGTCTATCGCTATTTTGTCGATGCTCTGCGCTGCTATGTCTATTTTCACGTTTAGCGTCTGCCCCTGTATGTCTACTGGAAGCGCTATTGTCGCTGCCTGCACGTCGGTTGGAAACGCTATCGTCGAGTCGACGAGGGTCACGTTGATTTGCCCTTCTTTCACCTCTACTGCCAGCACGCTGTTCTGAACCTCTACCGCCACTATGGAGCCCGGCTTCACGATGACGGTCACCTCCGTCGACTGCAATACGCCGACCATGGCTTGCTGCATGACGGGCATCACCATTCCCAGCGTCAGCATCATCATCATGGGCTGCATTATTCCCTCTATCATGCTTCCCGCGTCAGGTATCAGCTCCGCTTCTCTCGTCTCCTCGACCTTTGCCTCTACCCTGCGCTCGATCGGCGCGAAGAGCTCGGCCTCGTATTCCCTGAGCTCGAACAGCGGCTCAACCGCTTTTTTAGCCTTCTCCTCGCTCACCTTTTCTCACCCCACATCGCCTCATATAATCTCTTATACGCTAACAGCATGACGGGCCTGTATAAGCCGCGGTACAGCTCGTCCAGCGCCTCTTTAGGCAGGTCTCCCGCCACGCCTTTAAGCGAGTTATATAACGCCTTCTCGGCGGAGAGCCTTAAAAGCTTCCTCGTCAGCTCTTCAAGCGGGTTCATGCCGCGCCCCGTAATATTTAATACGTTCCCCGCTTATAAACTCTTCCCGCGGCCAGGCTCATCTGTTCCTCGATCGCCCTGAGCTGGTTTATGAGCTGATCAAGCCTCGCCTGTTCTCTTGCTATTTCTTGTCTCAGCCACATTAACCTTCTTCTCAGCTCTGGAACTTGCGACAAGTATTGCTGCTCTAGGACGTAGTTGCCGGCTCTTCTGGCGAGCCACGCGTTGTTCTCCGCGTACCTGATCTGCTGCTCTATAAGCCTCATCCTCTGGTTTTTCTCCAGGAGCCTGCGCTGTTCTTCCTCTATCTCTCGCCTGAGCTGATCGGCTCGAACTCTCAATCGCTCGAACGACACGCCCTACACCTCTTGGTTTAGATTGAAAAGTATCCAGAAAAAAATAAGGGGTTGTTACTCGTTTCGCCGGATCGTTTTGCCATGGCGAAACATACGGAGGCGAAACAATTACGCCTTGATCGACTTGGAAGCCGCCATTATCAATGCTATCTTAGTTATCTTATCCTTCACTATGTCTAATGCGTCTTTAAGCTCTTGCGCCGTCTTCTCGAACTCTTCGCGGCGCTCTTCAGGTATCACCTGCTTCCCCGCTTCTATGAGTCCTTCTATCGGGTTCCTGTGATACGCTATTATCTCCCTTACAACGCCCCTCACTATGCGCTCCGCTTGGTCTTCCTCTTTCTTTTCTTGCTCCTGTTCTCCCTCGCCGAATGTTTGCTTATGTCGCTCGAGCCTCTCTTCCTCGGTTCTCGGCTGCCCCGCCCTTCGCTCTCCCGCGGTGCCGAGCAATAAGCCCGTGCCTCTTGGAGGTAATTGCACCTGATTCGGGTTCTCGAAGCTCAATGATCCCATGACATGTGTCAGCTCGTTGCCTATGAGCTTCATCACCATAGCCATCATTAAGAGCGATGGCAGCGTCGATATTAACTGGTTTAAGCTTTCACCTAGAGTGCTCATAGTATTGCACCTCCTCCGAGCATACGCCTTAATCTATCCGCTTCACTTAGCAACCTGTATGCTTCTTGCATGTCGCCGCGCCTCATGGCTTCATGGGCAGCTCGCTCCAGCTCTCTTATACGTTGTGCGATTAGCCTGGCTTGCTCCGTTTCTTCGGCTCCAGGTCTACCGTAAAGCGCGGCAACTGCTTCGCGTCTAGTGGTCGCAACCGGTACCGTCGTCAATTGTGTCAAAGTTGATTGCAGCCTGTATATTTCCTCTCTTATCCTCATCGCTTGCTCCTCTTCACGCGTTAAGTCGCGTTCAAGCTCATCATATCTTGCTTTAAGTCTCCTGTATTCCTGCGCCGCTCTAGACGTCTCTCTCATTCGCTCTCTATACGCTCTCGACGCGAGCGGCGTCAGCGACAAAACCTCGTATTCGCTTACAAGTGGTCTCAGCTGAGCTAGCCTTCGACCTATCATGTAAAGCAGTTGATGTTTTTGACCTATTCTCGCCAGCTCCGCTGTATACTGGTTTTCAAGAGCCGCTATCCTAGCCCTTATCTGAGAGACCAATCTGCTTGGAGTTCTTGCCGCCATGCTACATCACCCCGGCCATTGCCGCTGGGAGCGTTTGCATCATGCTCATCATCATCTGCATCATCATCATGAACATCATCATCGGCATCATTATCTGCATCATTTGTCCAAATACTGCTCCAACGCTGTTTATAGCTGCTGCTGTTATGTCGGGTAGTTTACTTGATTGCGCCGGGTTTTCTATCGCCGGTTGTCCAGGCGCTATTTTACCGTAGTTCACTATCGTCACGCCGGCATCGCCCACCCTGAACGTCACCTGAGCGAACATGTTTTCGGTCACGTCGACCTCCACCGTTCGTTGCTGACCCGATATCTCGATAATGTATTTTGCCGTGAACGCGGCTGGAAACGCTAATCCAAATGCCTTTTGAGGCTGTATGCCGACTATTATGTAGTGGTCTCCCCTCGCCGCGTCCATTGACGAGGAGTACTCAAACGCGTTGATGGGCACTATCAGCGTCATTATCTCGCCTATTATGTACTTTGGGTTGCCGATGAAGTCGGCTGGAAGAGGCTCATCTATTGATCTTCCTATGTATACGCCGAATGTCGTGTTGACGCCTATTAGCTCCACCCTTATCCTGTACGGCACTATCAACGCCCGTCAACACCCCTTCACCGTTTCGTGTTTTAGAAGGCCGTTCCCATTGCGCTGGCTAGTCCGCCCATCATTCCCACCATCATCTGCATCATTGCCATGTACATCATCATCTGCGCCATCATGTTGAACGTCTTTTCCATGGTTCTCCTGATGTTTTCCCAGTCCGTTCCCAGCCCTCCTCCCGTGTTCGCGCCTGTTCCCTCCAAGCCCTCCGGCTTTTCATTTGGATTTACATCAGTTGCGCCTGAATCTGACACTGTTGACGTGCCGGTTGACACCCCGGTCACCTTGAAGTAGAAGCAGTAATAATGCGACCTGCTGACGTTCTTACCCGATGTCGCGCTTGCTATCACCGCCCCGCTGTTGGGGTCTATTATGCTTATTTTTATCTGGTGCCAGTATCCAAACGATGGATCCGCGCTTGTTCCGACGATCACGTAGTGCTGCCCTTCTGCTAACTCTACTGTCTCCTGATAGGCATCTCCAATGAGCAATATTGTGCCAACGACGTACTTAGAATTTTGCCAGAACTGGCTTGGCAGCGCCCCGTCTATCGCCCTTCCGAGGTATCTCAGGTACTCATCGTTGGTGTCAACCACTTCATATCTTATCTTCACCCTGACCATGGCTACCGCCATTTTTATTCACCTCCTAGTAGTAGGTGAAGGCTCCCGTCATCGCCTGCGTCATTCCGCTGACCATCGCCATCATCATCCTCACCATCATCACCATCATCATGATCTGCATCATGAAGCCGAACATCTTCTGGAACATTTCCTGGAAGTCTTCCATGAACTTGCTTATATCGAAGAACTGATCCGTCACGTTCCCACCTCCCGCGGGAGCTTAACCACGAAGTCGATTACTATCCTTATCACCTGCATCGTTATCATTATTGTTATTATCATGTTAACGGCCTGGCTCATTATGTTGACCACGTTGCTGACGATTAGCTGCAGCTCAACCTCGCTGCTGAACTGTACCACGGTTATGACGCTGTTTCTGAGCTCATTGTAGTTGAAGTCGACGGTCTCTCCTGTTGCCGCGTTTATTATCTGGTATACGCCCACTCCCTGTGGAAGCACCAGCTCCAGCACCAGGTATCCCGTGCCGTTTAACACCACCGTCACCCGCGGCGAGCTGAATCTCATGAACGCTATCAGCGCGTTGACGTCGGATACGGTGAGCCCGACGCCGCTGAACGCGCTCGGCAAGTCGACGTATAGTCCCTCTATGTTCTCCTCGTCGAACCTGAGCCTGTCGTAGCCTTCAAGCGTTATCTTGAGCGAGAAGTCCGCCTCGGGATCCTCCTTTATCACCCTTATCCAGTCCGGCTTATTTGCGTCGCTGTACGTCACGCTTACGGGAAAGCTAACCACGCTAGTACACCCCCGCTCCCAGCAGGCCGGGTGGGCTTGTCACGGGTCGCATGAATCCAGCCATCATGTTCATCATCATTTGCATCATCATCATGGGCAGCATGACCGTGAACATCATGGTCATCATGTTCGCTATCGCCTGCTGCGAGGCTTCTGCCTGCTGTCTCTGGAGCTCTTCTGCCTGCTCCAGTAATTGTGGCGCTTGAAGCCATTGAAGCAACGACGGTAATGCCGATATGATCATCCCCGCCGCGGTTATTGCCGCGGCTATTATGAGCGGCGAGACCATCTAGTATGCGCCCCTCATCGCGGTCACGGGAGCCCTGAACATGCCCATCATCATTTGCATCATCATGGCGAACATCATCATGGGTATCATGGCCTGCATCGCCTGGGCCATGGATGTACCCAAGTCTGCTTGAGGCTGTGGCTGCAGGTTTCTCAGGAGGCCGACTATGCCGGGAATTATGCCGACAAGGAATCCTGTTCCAAACACGGCTAGGCCTACCTTCGTCATAAACGCTTGTGTAAACATTTGCCAGAATGATGCTCCTTCTGGAGGCGGCATCGACATCCATTTCTCGCCCCCCTAGAAGTATATCATGCCGAAGCCCATGAACATGCTTCGTATCATGGACATTATCATCATGAACGGCATCATCTGTATCACTACCGGCATGAGGTCTCTTATCAGCGTCGACGCTATATTTGCCGTCGGAGATGTGCCGGTCACCGCGCCTATTATGTTGTTGATGACGCCGAATAGAGATAGCCCTAGTATGGTGCCACATATCATCGGCAGCATCTTCATGAATTCTTCTCCAATAGGCATTCATGCCCACCCGGCTCACCTCCCGCGCGCTGGAGCGACGTTTCGCCGCGGGGCGCGGGTCCGCGGCACATATGAAAAAAAGAGAGTGTTTGCTCTGCCTCCCCCGCTCCCAGGGAGGCTTCATCGACGCGCATCATCGCCATCGCCTCCATTAGGCCGCGGTTAATCCGCCGAGTCCGCCGACGAGTCCACCTATCATCTGGAATACTAGCTTGAAGATCTGTATCGTTATCACCAGCGTGAGCAGCGCAGGCAGCATCGAGGTCAGGGTGTTGATTATCGGGGTTATGTCTATTGTTGGAGTCGCCATCTAGAACCTCACCTCCGTCGCGAGCCCGGACACCAGCTGTATCACGAGCCTGAAGATCTGTATGGTGATGACCAGCGAGATCAGCGGCCCTAGCAATCCGACGAGCGTGTTCGTCAATGAGCTTATGTCGATGAGCGGCGTCGCCATGCTAGCTCACCTCCTTAGGCGGGTATCGCCGGCGCTATCGCCCCAGCGATTCCAGCTACTCCCCTGCCGTGGTACTGGGCTCTTACGCTCCTTGTGGTGTTCCAGCTGGTCTGCACGTTTCTAAGCCTCTCGGCGTCGGTCATCGGCAACGGCACGTAGGCCGCGGCGTTGTGGGCCTGGATGAAGAGCCCGGCCCATCTCCTGAGCTTCGGGACGCCGAATCTAATGGCGTTTTCGACGTACTTGGTGGATCCCTCTCTTACTCCGCGCTCGTATTTGCCGATCCATTCCTCTAGGGTCACGCGAACCATGTTTCCTCGGTCGTATTATCCGCCTTCCACTATTTATCTCTTCACGGGCGACTCGCCCCTTCTTTTCCTCATTTTTTCACTTTTAACCTGCTCGACCTTCGACGGGGTTATTTTTTTCCGGGGTTCTTTCAATCTAAACCAGCTGTACCTCATTTCCTCGGCTTCCATGTGCTTCAGCAGCAACGCGGTCAGCGCCAGCAGGTTGAGGGTCAGGAGCCTCAGATACTGGTCAAGCTCCTCCTCGTTCATCGCCGAGCCCCAGCTCTGTTTCGCCAGAGGCGAAACCAAGCTCCTGCCTTATCAATTTTTTCGCAAGCTTTCCCTGTATCTTGAACGGCAGG
>Ga0190354_1000024_pt1 | contig 27319 bp, 12 predicted proteins | sample 4872131213_MG_FD_163436 | JGI IMG/M metagenome (GOLD analysis project Ga0190354, IMG submission 163436) | Hydrothermal vent microbial mat bacterial communities from Southern Trench, Guaymas Basin, Mexico - 4872-13-12-13_MG | ecosystem: Environmental > Aquatic > Marine > Hydrothermal vents >...
CTTCTCGTTCATAGGCATCACCTTTGAGTATGTTTAACAATATATCAATGTTTAACAACAAATATATATCTTTTTCCAAAGGTAATAATAATTAGGTGACGACTATGGACGGGTTCCTCAAAAAGAAAAGGCGTGACGATGTAGAGTCTTGGGAAGATTTTTATAAAGACCAAGAAGAGCTTGAAGACGAACACTCGATGTGGAAAGCTAAGATCAAAGAAAAGATATTGAAAAAGTTGGGGTTGTGTTGAAAATGGTGCAAATCATAGCTGAGATAACTTATAAATGCCCAGCAAAGTGCCCCTTTTGCCCTCTAAGGAATATGCAAAGGACAGACACGATGAGTATAGAAGACTACGTCAAGGCATTACAACTCTTTAGAGATTTCTTTGACGGCGATATGGCTGTTATTCTCAGCGGGGGAGAACCTTCAATGCTTGAAAACCTTGGAGACTACGTCAAGATAGCAAAAGACCTTGGGTACGTTGTAACGATAGTAACAAATGGCTATATCCCAGAGAGAGCGTTAGAGGCTAGACCAGATGCCATTGAAGTAAGCATAGACTACTTTGGCGAGAAACACGATAAGACTAGAGGAATTAATGGTCTCTTCAAGTACGCTCTAAAAATCCTTATGGACGCTGGAAAATACGATATACAGCCGATAGTGAGATCCATAATAATGAAGGACAACATAGAGGATATAATAAAGCTTAAAAAGTTTGTTGCAATGCGTGAGCTTGCTTGGGGAGAGATTCCAGTAATAGCAATGCCGATAAGAGGCTCACCAGAAAAATTGCCCTCAAAGGAAGATATCGAAAGGCTTATGGAACACGAGGTTATAGTAAGCAACAACTGTCCAGCGGGGATATCTTCCTTTGTACTAACACCAAATATGGATGTCTTGGCATGTATATTCTACAGAAAAAGGTTAGGTCAACTAAAAGAGTTTATAAGGGAAGAGCTAGAGGAAGTCATCTCAAATGGAAAAAGACTACCGAGATTTCCATGTGAGCACTAGTCGGGTAAGCTAAGGTAGATTACTTGCATCTTGCTTAATATGGATTCTGCTAACATCTTACCGTCTCCCGTTATCACTTTCTTTTTTAGGTCTTCTAAAGCTTTTTGGACGTTATCTATTTCCTTTATGATCCATCCATATTCCTTGAGTCTCTTTTGTATGTACTCATCGACCTTTTCTTTGCTCCAGAAAAGCTTACAGAGGCATTGTCCCTTAGTCTTTATGTCCGTGTGTGCATAAGGACAAGGACATACTTTGTCCTTGTTCATTTCGTATATTTCTTCGGGTGTAGCACCTTCTACTTTCTTGAGGGGTCTGCAAGGACAATAAGGATATCCGTACTCATCTATGTTCTTCAGAAGACGATAGATAATATTTGCAAAGGCTACGTCGTTGGGATTTCTATGATAGCCGTATGTATCGGAGAACTTCTTAAGCGTCGATAAGAGTTCTTGGAGTCTAGGGTGTGTTATGATGTATGCTTCCTTCAAGAAGTTCATAAAATACTCTCTGATGCCCTTTGGATCAAGGGGGACTCCGTAGAATATCACTCTCTTGTTCACTCTAAATGCTGGGGTTGCGTCTATAGGTGAAAACGGGGGATCTACATAGGTTATGTTATACATCTTCGCCGTGATGTTGTTGTGCATTGCTACAAGTTCTGCTGTTATCTCTACTGCTGTAGGACATACCTCACAGTCATCATCGACAACAAGCTCTATCTCAAAATTTCTTGGTGGTAGTGGAAGTGGTCTCTCTATGTACTTAAACGTACCGCCGTTAAATTTGTCTTCTATTACATCCCTAAAATCTTGTAAAAGTCCTTTTGGGGGTATCAAATAAATTCTACCATTTATTGCTTCTTTCATTATTTCTTCCTCCTCACAAAATTCTTCTCCCCCTCTAGAGGGAGTATTGTGCCTCTAAGCCATCCTCCAGAAATTCCAAAAGCAAAACCTACGAGCCCAGATATTCCTAGAGCACCCGCACTAGCGAATGCTGAAGAAGCATCAGATATGTTCACTCCAAGCCAATTAATGAAGTTTCCTACTGCTTGGTTCAATGCATCCCAATTTACATAGAGGATTCCGAAATGCCAAAGTCCTACGATTGGCAAAAGGAGTATCCCTATTCCTATGAGTATCCACTTTGTGACCTTCCTTATAGCATAACCTACTAACGCTCCAACAGTAAACCCACCTACGGCTTGGGTTGCAAGTACAGACGGATCCATATCAAACACCCAATACTTCTAATAATTCGTCTATAATATCCTTAGGTTTATCAACCTCTTTATCTTTTTTGATACTCTTACTCCCATTTGGTTTTGGTTTACGTCCTCTATTTTTCCAAAGGCTGTTAGGTTCGGGGAGCTCTCCCCTCTTTTTCAACTTATATTTAATGTCTCTAGCGGTATATTTTGATATGTCTAAACGCTTTGCAATCTCACTAGGTTTAGTAATTCCTTTCATAACCAGATACTTCACGGCTGCAATTAAGTACTCAGAGTAAACTACCTTAGCCATCGTATCACCTAAAACAAAGTAGCACACAAGAAGTATATAAGTATTACGAAATAAGACTGACAGTCCTATTTCATTTTGTAAGTCTTATATAGATCATATTGCAATCTCTTATAAAGGATTCGGGAAGGACTAGGTCTTCAAAAAAATTAAACTTACAGTTTAATTACCACTTTGTAAGTTTAATTTTTATATATCCCTAAAAACAAAGAAATCAGAGTATATTTCTCCAAAAAAGAGAAAGGGTCTAATTCAATGAGTTTTACAAAAAAATAAGAAAATGGGAGGGTTTTGTCAGCTTAAGACTATTTCTTTTTCAAAAATTACAGCATTTGAACGCATATCTATGATTTTTACTAACACCATATCTGTACCAACGTCTCCCTTAACGTTTTGTCCCACTTCTTCAAGAGTCTCTCCGATTCTCAATGTATGACCGTCGTTATATACATATATCGTATCTCCCGCAAGAATCCTATCATCAACATTGTGGACTAGTCTTTCATCGTCCACCATAATCTCTATTTGGTTCCACCGTGTATTCTGTACGTTTGCCGTGACCGTTATTGCCAAGACCTTGTATCCATTAACCTCTATAACATCCACGTCAAAGAATGTTGCTGAGGGTATTGCCCGATCTGGGTGTAGAGAACACACCCAAGCATACAACGAGGTTGCCAAAATTATAGTTATTGCCATCATAAGGATTGTCCCAACTACTGGAGATACTGCTCTCTTATCCCTCATCATCAAATACCACCGTATCAAAAACAGAGTTGCGTATTAATATGTCTTTTGACAAATGAGATGTAGAAGGTGCTACAATAAAAATAGTGAGGATTTGACTTAAGTCTTTTTACCAGAAGATCCTATAGATGTCATCCAATGGAGAGTCTATTCCATAGAGAGTAAGGAAGTTGTGTACTACTGGTATAAACCTCGCTGTAGCTGTAACAGCTAATATAACCCAAGCTTTGTCGGTAAGCTTTATAGTCCTTGGGTCTCTCTCCATAAGCTTCTTGTACGCAAAGGTGAGTGCTATCGCTACCCCTAACATCAAGAAGTCTCGTATAAACCACGTCCACAAGGGTTGTGTATAGACTTGATATTCCCTAAACGGATTAGCTTCTGGGAACAATCTCCATAACCTAACGTAATAATATGTGAAAATATTGTCACCAAGGGCTCCTATTACATACAATATTGGGAAGAATATGTAAAGGGTTCTCTGTCTCATGATATCTAAAGAAGATAGTCTTTGTATATATATCTTTTTGTCAAACGAGATGTAGAAGGTGCTACAATAAAAACAGATGAAAAGGAAAGGTGTATCACTTCTTCTTGATGAACCTCCTAGTCTTGTCCCTTACTTCCTCAACGGTATCCTTGAGCGTATTTATGACAGTTAGTGTTCCTATTACAGCTATGCTTACAACGATTGGTGCTAACCACCATGGGAGTTCTTCTTCCTCTTCTGTGACTTCTTCTGGAGCTAAAGATATAGCGTGCTGATAGACGATCCTTTCTTCAGTTTCTACTTCGCTTAGCTCTATGCTTATCGGATATGTTAGTATAGTTTCGTTGGATACATACTCAGATATGCCATCAAGGATAAGATCGATTTTGTTTATGTGAGAAGAGTTGTAAACTCCCGTAATAGCCTCTTCTGGTGGATGATCAAAGTATTCAAGGAAATCTGTTATTGCTAATTGACTGAGTTCATTGCCATAGGTCAGATTTACGTTTGCCATCGCAACGACTCCTAACTTAGAGTTGAAAAATCCAGAATCGGGGTTGTATCTAGTCTCATAGATGCTCGTCATAAGGGTTAGGTTATCCCCGTTTATGTCTATTCCTATTGGCGTAACCTCAAGAAGACGACCATCATAGACTATACTTCCTATTGGCATATGATCTACCATAAGATATGGGTGGTACCTCAACGTCACAATGCTTCCAGTCTCGTTTATGAGCACTATAGCTGGGTACATGTATTCCATATATGTCTCATCATAGGTTACAAGCTTTCCGAACATCCCACCTAAAATCACGGATCCGTTGTCTAAGATCTCCCCGACAGTAGGCATAAATAAGAACTTCTGTCTTTGTATTATTTCGCTGGATGCAGATACACTCCAAGAACTCGTATATTCTGTTGGCATTACGAAACTCTTATGCCAGAGTACTCTTTCATCATCGTAGTCAATGTATAATATGTCGGTTCTTTCGCCTATATTTGACCAATAATAATACATTACTAATACCTTGTCCTCTCTGATTTTTATGTATGAGTACTTTTCAGCTATGGTTTGTGTGGGAAACTTGATTTCAAAAATCTTTTCGACTTCGTATGTGGTTGTATTGATGATCCACAATGATTCACACTCATTATAGTCTTGCTTTGAAACCCAATGAAGTGTTGCCAACTTATCGCCATAAACGTCTGCACTAAATCTCTCATCATATACTATAGTCATAAATACATCACTCGTAAAGTCATAATAGTACGCATTTACTAATGCACCGTTGTATGCGTCTAAAGTAGCAATAATCAGCCTATCATAACCATATGGAACCCATAGTATTGCTATCCTACCATCTTCAAGTGCAACCATTCTCGCATTCGCTGCGTATGGAACACAGAAATCACCAGACATTTCTTCATTAGCTGAAGATTCCAGCACTCTAGCCCAAAGTATGTTACCGTCATAGTCCATCTTAAATACTACCATATATTCATGGTCGTCGGAATATCGGATTCCACATGGATCTGTGTCTAAGAAGCCAACAACGAAAATCCCATCGTAGGCTACTACTGTGTCCATAATAATAAAGAACATAGTGTTTGGATCATAGTCTTCTAACTCTGAGAAGGTTATGTTTGTGACATTATAGAACTTTCCTTGTGCTGTGTCTCTGTCTATTACTAGCACACCAGTATGCAACGTCTCATCCCAATTCTCTGACCAAGTATCCCATTCACCAAAAATCCTTAGGTAAAAATCAGTGTACATCTTATTATCGCCTTTACTGTAAGCGTATCCATAAAAGCCATTAGGTACTGCTATGTACCTCTCCCCGAATGAGGAAACTCCAGCATAGAACACCTTGTCCTTTGCTTCAAATTCCTTGACTAATTCACTTGAAGTTGTCTCGGCACTCGCCGTAATGATGGGTGATGCAAGTATCAACATTGTTATGATGACACTAAACACTAGTGCCTTCACACGCATCTTCACTCACCTATATATTAGATTCGTTTTTACAATATTTACTTCTTTCTTTTAACAAACTTGTATATATCTTTCCAGACCACATCTGTCAATATGTCTATGAAGAGAATAAACCCTAGGACTATGAGACCTATGAATATCCACTTATACCACTCTTGTGGTATTTCTATTGGTAACGGCGGTAGCCAAGGCGTTGGAGTGGGTGTGGGCGTAGGTGTAGGCGTTGGTGTGGGCGTCGGTGTTGGGGTAGGTGTTACAACTTCTGTAAATACTACATTTTGTAGTGGTTTCCAAGAGATTGATGTTGACGTTGACGTAAACGTGAATACATTCGCTGGTGCATCCCAGAGCCCTCCACCCACATAGTACTTGAGGCTCACGGTTACTGTATATGATGTCCCGTCATAGAACTCTAAGTTCCAAGACTTGCTCCATGATGGGCTTTTCCATTGGTCTTCAATTGCATATGCAACAATGTTTCCTTCCGAATCATACACGAATACTCTGATAACTACGTAATCAACATAGCCCTCAAACTTACCCTCAGCGTCTGTTAAATCAAGGTTTATAGAACATAAGTATGTGCTCGGCGTTGGCGTCGGCGTGGCTGACGGTGCTTGTACATTTAACGTTATTGTATCTACATCATCCGTACTTCCCGTAACCGTGTTGTAGGTTTGGATAGTCCATTGATATGTTCCCTCGCTACTAGGTGCTGTACCAGAAAGCGTCAATGTTGCAGACATCCCCACATCAAGTGTCATTGATATTGTGTCCACTATGTTATTGTTATGATCCTTTAACCTTAGTTCTACTGTACCAGAAGCATCTCCATCATTTGTTACGGTGACGCTCACAGAGAATGATTCCCCAGCATTAGCAATTATTGACGTCTTCTGTGGGGTTGATACGAAGTGCGGATATGTGGGTGTTGGTGTTGGAGTTGGTGTTGGCGATGGTGCTTGGACGTTAACTGTTAATGTGTCTGTGTCATCCTCAGTATCAGTAGCTACATTGTAAGTGACTACTGTCCAAGTGTAAGTTCCCTCGGAGCTAGGAGCAGTTCCCGATAACTTTACAACCCTAGTCTCTCCAGCATCAATGTATATCACAAGACCATCTACGATGTTTCCGTTATGGTCTTTGAGATCTATCACAACATTACCACCATCAGTTCCGTCGTTAGTTATGGTAACGGTCACAGAAATTGATCCACTAGGCTCAACCGTAACTGACGTTTTATCCAAAGTTGATGTAAAGTGTGGCTGTGGCGTTGGTGTTGGCGTGGGTGTTGGTGCTACCTCTACGTTCAAAGTCAAGGTATCTATATCATCTACTTGTCCCGTATCTTGGTTATAAGTCTCCACAATCCAAGTGTAAGTTCCCTCAGAGCTTGGGGCTGTACCAGAAAGCGTTACAGACCCCGTAATCCCAGCTTCGAGTGTTATAGTCTTGCTGTCAACAACGTTTCCGTTGTGATCTTTAAGCCTAACTTCAGCAGTACCCGCTCCAGTACCGTCGTTTGTTACCGTAACGGTCAGCGTAAATGGTGTACTGGGCTCCAAGGTTATCGAGGTCTTGTCCAACGTTGCTGTAAAGTGTGGAACAAGTTCTTGGACGTTTAAAGTAATTGTCTGAGATTCGTCCACAACACCCGTGTTTACGTTGTATGCCTCGACTGTCCATTGATACGAGCCCTCGTTACTAGGTGCTGTACCAGAGAGGGTTACTGTTGTGGATGTACCCACATCTAAACCTACTGATTTTGAATCAACAACGTTTCCGTTGTGGTCTTTCAATCTTAGCTCTACAGTACCAGAGGCACTTCCATCGTTGGTTACCGTAACATCAATTGAGAACGATTGACTTGGTTCAATGTCTAGTGACGTCTGAGAAAGAGTAATCGTGAAGTGTGGATTGGTAGGAGCCGTGGGGAAATAATTCCCATCCATAGGTTTCCAAGTGTACGCTATTTCCGTAATAGGTCGATACTCTGGAGAGGGTCTTGTATATGTAAATTCCTTGTAAAAGGTATTCCATTCCCCAATACCTACGAGGTAATAAACTACCGTCGCTTTGACTATATAGTACGTACCATACTCTGTAAAGTCAAAGATCCAGCTTGTAGAATATGTTGGGCTCGTATAACCCGTAACAACCTTATCGCTAGGGCTTAAATGAATTAATTCTCCTATTGACGGATCATAAACCCAAACTTCAAGCGTTATGTCCACGTGGTCAACGTATCCTTCGAAGTTCCCCCCCGCATCTGTTAGGTCTATGTTTAAAGTACACCTAATGAAGATATCTCCTTGAGGCTCTCCAGACGGGGGTTGTTCTTCTGCAAGAGGTAAAATGTGAGTAGTTACAGCAACCGCAGAGATTACCATAAGGGCTAAGGCTACAATCTTTATGATCCTTAGCAGACTTCCACTAGTTTTAGGAGGTACCTCGGATGCCATAAGCTCCACCTTTATATGGTATTGTTTATGTCAAATTTACATTTTATGCAACTTCTAATTTATGTTCTCAAAAAAATAAAAAATAAATTAAGAAAGGTCTTTAGCGTCTTCTCCTAGTGAACCTCTCGATTTCTTCGTATGTGTCGTATATTGTATGTCTTAGGGTTCTTGTTATCGCTACTATAGCCCCAATTATCGCTATAACTCCTACTGCTAGTATCAACGTGTTAACTGGTAGTAGTGGTAACTCTTCCCCTCCCTCTTCTGGAGCTTCCTCTGGTACTTCACCTATTGTAACTTCTTCTGTCGTAACTGTGTCAGCGTATATTGTGTCTCCAGCATATTGCACTTCTATAACGTATGTTCCGTTTTCAACCTCAAATGTCGGGCTTATGAAGTATCCGTCTGAGTTAGTATATGTAGATTTTCTACCCACTTCTTCGTTTGTACCTACGTCTCTCACGATCACGGTCAGCGACTTGTAACTTAGGTTGTTGTTGTAGTAATCTACAAGACGTCCTTCGGCATATATTCTGGTACCACCTTCTTCGGTCTCTATCTTGTAGAGCGTTATGTTCTCAAACTTCGTTGCAACTCTGTAATACACCTTTAAAATAACATCTGTAAAGTTTGCATTGATTGTTCTGTTAGCATATGCGAATCCATCCTCAAACCCGTAGAAGTCAAACCCGTTGACTTCTTCTGGAAGCTCTATTTCTACCGTCTGGTCGATCATCGGTAAGAACTTTGTTAGTATAGAGCCGCTGTGCTTGTCTCCATCAATGAATGCGTACATAAACGATGGCATTAGATTGCCAAGTCTGTCATGAGCTTCTATAACAACTTTGTAGTAATCCTCTATCGTTACGCTACCACTACCGTCTATATATCCACTTATTGTAAGCATCGTCTCATTTAAGGTGTATTGAACATTGGATATTCCCTCAGCACTTACTTCTACTTTCGCTGGGCTATAAGTTCTGTAATTTATACTAAGGTTGAAGTATCCACTTCCTTGTAGAGCAATCTTCGTAATCGCATAAGGTGTGGCATCGCTGAGGCTTCCTACAGAGAGTACATTCACTACTGGTTCCCACGCAATAATTCTCCTCACACCCTTATAATCAAAGTATAATAATTGGGTTACGCCAAGAGAAGTTGCGTTTACCATAGTCCCATCAGTTAAGTGGTTGAAGTTAATATCGAACTGATACAAGACCACTCCGCCTAGGCGAACTTTTACTGTGTAGTCTCCAGCCTCAAGCTGGTCTAGGACATATAGGCTCCCGTTGGTGGGTAGTTTTGACACTTGCCTAACCGTCTGTCCAATATCTTTGTCAACAAACTCAAACGTTATGTTTGTATAAGTGATTGCATTGCCTATACAATCTGTAACATTAAACGTCATTGTTCCGTATTTCACCGTTATTTGTTTGGCACGATATGCTAACGTCCACTCACTAGGAGCTACTTTTTCAACAGCAATTGTATATGTGCCTTCTGTAGTAAATTTCTTTGAAACGGATGTCACGTTGGCATATGTCTCATTAAGCTCTGGTATAAAAACATTGGCATCTATTGGAATATTTATGTTCACTTGCTCTCCTACTAAAGCTACTGTGCTTTCTGTTCCAGAAGCTATAACTGCTAGATCTTCGTCTTTAAGTGTATTTTCAAGACGAAGATCTATATTCATTGGCTGGGCATAAGTTGCTGGATGTATCTTATAGACGTTGTATATATACCCACCTATAGTCTCGTTTCCGATAAGTGTAGCATTAACGGGATACGTTGTCTCATTAAGAACTATCTTTTCTATAACTTTAAGTATAATTTCGCTGTCATAGACATATTCTGAGGATCCTAGTTCAATGATATGCGACGCATTAACGTGGAAGTAATCAACGTTACATACCTCGAAAACCTTTACTTCAGGGTTTGTTTCATAAGACACAAAAGCAGTAACGTTCTTTATGTCAATTTCTTCTCCAGCCGTAGTAGATGACTCTACTGTTGCATTAATCCAGAGTTTCAAGCTGTTGCTAAGGTTTGCATTAATTGGTATTACAATCTCTGTCCAATCTGTACTCAACGAGCTTTCGGTAACTTCTGCGACTACTCCTCCCGTAGAGTTGAGAACTTGTACCCATAGTTGAGCGTAGTTCCCAGTACCGTTCTTCTTCACATAGAGAGTTACGTTATCTACATAAACTTCTGAATAGGGTAGGTTAATTGTAATTTCGCTGATTAAGGTTGCGTTGTTCGCTATGCTATCATATGGGTTTGCATAAACAGCCCAGCCATACTCGTCTGGAGTCTCCAATATGTAGCCTGCTGCTGAGTTGTTTATTGCTGAGAATGTGTGCGTAAACTGTGTTGCACTTGGTATATAGGTAATGTTGTGGAGAAGATATAAAGTCTCTGGAGGTAGTGTCCTAGTAAATGCCTCACAACGTGATATCGATATTTCTACGTCTGCCAAGTTCTCTCCTACGCTCCCTTGGTCGTGGTAACTTGCATAAGGATTGCTTGCTCCATAATGCATATAAACTACAATTTCACCGTTTGCTGGAATATCTGGGACTTTGACCCAGATCGTTGCTTGCTTATTGGCTAAGTCAAAACTTTCAATGTAATAGTAGAGAGGGTCTCCATTGCTATCGGTAAAGTAAATGTCAGAACCATCAGATGTCACTTTATCCCAGTCTTGGAAGTTATTTTCACTTAGAACTATTTGTGTGGGAAGGTCTATAAGATGTGTTCCACTCTTTTCCTTTATTGTTATTGGTATTTGGTATGCTCCTCCAGAGCTCTGTGCACCTACTTCTGGGGCTTGATAAAGCATCATTGGTACTAATGCTGATAATATAATCAACGTCAGAATAAAGATACTTAAAAGTCTCTTGCCTTTCATATCCCTCACCAAGATATATCACCTACTAAAAATATTATCAATAAGAAAAAATATAAGTTACGTTCAGTACTATATTCACCTTGTTTACTCTATATTCCACGTCTTCTTACAAACTTCCCAGAACCTTCTTCTATGGTGTCCTTCAAATACTTTTCGTAGCCTTTGGGCTTTCTCTTCACATATCTCTTTACATTGGTGTCTTCTATGGTGTCCTTCAGAATCCTTACGAACAACAAGAGTGCAAAAATTATAGCAATTATCAAGATCGCCGTAAAGGCTTGGGAGCTAAGGACTGTTACCTCTGCCTCAGACCAGTTGTTGCCATCGTAGAAGTCTCCAGAAATACTTGCAACAAACGTCCTCTTAAGGCTTGGGTACCTTATGCCCATAAACATCTCTGGGTTGTTCGGGACTGTGTAATTTAGATCCACTATCACTTCTGGTTTCAGTTCTATTTCTGAAAAGCCTAATAAAGTGTTTGTGCTGTTATCTCTTACCGCAAGACCTATTGTGTATCCCTCTTGCATTACGTTGCTTATTATCTGTACTCTTACCGTAATTTCACTACCCTCTGTTGCTACTGGTAGTAATGACATAGACACCTTTGCATCTGGGAATATGTCTATCACTACACCAGCGATATTGTTCCAAGGCTTGTCATCCCAAGGATGTGTTGCTGTGACATTTATAATAAGCTTATCAGTCCATGGGACTGTAATCGTGAGGTTCTTATAGACGACGTCTCCATAGGCAGTTATGGTCTGACGGATGTTTTGATATTCTTTTAATACTCCTCCCCAGTCACGCTTCTTTATTGTGAGAGATAAATCCAAGGGTAACGATACGTTTGTGTTCATAGACTTTATGACAATAGATATCTGTACCTTGTCTTCTGGTAGTACTGCCCAATCAACTTTCCTTTGTATAACGCTATATCTTATGCTCACTATGTAATCCACTTCGGGCTTTAGATACTGCGTGTTTGTCCATACCTCGTTGTTCGTAGTGTCTGTGTCAGCCTCATAGCTCACGATGGTAGCCTTTACTTTGAAGTATCCGCCGTTAGGAGCACTTATGTCCACCCAAGCATAAATCGTATTGAAACCATTCACTAGCGTTATGTTTTCATACTCAGAAGATACATATACTGGGTTGTTGGGGTCATCTACGTTATATACGTCAAGTTTCACTTCTACTGTTTGTGGGTAATTAGTCCAGATGTATAGCATTATGTTGTGCTTTACTGGAGCGTCATAATACCCTTGACCTCTTGATGTCAGAAAGCTAGCACTATCGAGATAAACCTCTGGAGTGTAGTAGGTACTACTCCAAGACGTACTGTGGGAAAACATATAGTGTTGTGTCATTGTAAATGTCCTCTCGGCGTGAGACGTCTGAGTTGGGTCTTGAGGATTTGTAACGTCAATTACGTATCTTATGTACTTGTTCTCTGGTATCAACACGTGTACATATCCAGAGAGACCCGTATTCAAGTCGAACATCTTCGTTAATGTATTCTGATCATATATGACAACTTGAGCGTCATCATGTGGAAATGCATCTTTATATGCAACAAATATCGAAAGCCAATAGTAGTTGGTGCCACCTATGCTTATCGGTGGGGTCTGACTGTCATTTAATGGTGGATTAACTGTTATTTCTCCAGATACCAGAGGTACGAGGACTGTCCCATCTTTGTAGATGTAAACTTGCAAGGGCGGGGCATTGTAAGTTGGGTGTGAGACTGTGATGTTGTAGTACCTCACATACGGCACAGTTATTGTTGCGTATCCCGTAGAATTCGTTGTACCAGACCAGCTACCGACGTTTGGTATTGAGAGCGTTATTGTAGCCCCAGAAACTCCTTGTCCAGTTATAGCATCATATGCAAATACTGTTACCGTGTGCGATTCTGATGTCCCGTAAGGAAGGTTTGTGGGGGGTATGTAGAACTGTGTTACCCTATTGTTCGTAGGATCTTCATCTGCTACATAATCTATTATTTCTGCTGTGACTTCTAGCTGTGCAACTTTGTTCTGGGTACGCATTGTCGTTATTGCCAAGTCCACAAGGTCTGCAATATCGTATGTCAGCCACTCGGTTCTTCCAGATTGGACATAAATAGTCTCTTCATAAGCCCTAGATGTTATCAGCGTCTTAGTATTATCTTCCTTGAGATAAACTTCAAGAAGTACTCTCACTCCCACGTTCTGACTTATCTTTGTGCTGTGTATTCCTACCATAGCGTGTTTAGGTATAGTGCTCGTTACATCTGTCCCGTTTAGAAGGATTTCTACTGAGACGTCTGGGAGCTCTCCATAGAAGTACTTGAATATGAACGTCTCGCTTGGCTGTAATAGAGCTCCATTTCTAGGGTCTAGGAATAGCGTATTCCTTGTAGTCATATAGGTATATCTGTAACCAGAAGGAGACTCTGGGTCTTCTACAAGTGAAGATAGCTCTAAATATTGCGTGAATTCTACTTCGTCGGTACCATATGAATATATAGCAACTCTAACTGCCTTAGTAAGTGGATAGGGCATATCTATAAAACCTACAGCGTCCAAGTGAAGCTGTGGAGTAAACTCTTCAGTACCTTTCCATGAGAACACGAAATATGATTTATACATATAGCCCCCGACTTCTTCCATGGGTTGTTCTAGATACATATTGAGTCTAAGACTGAAGTCCACAGCTACGGTGAATGGAACTTTCTTGCCGAAGGATATGGAAAAATCATTAATACTCGTCCCGACTGGAGCAACAAATGATGCCTTTAGACCTCTAGTGGATGTTATGAGCTGTGCTACTTGGGTAGTATCTCCAAACCTCACAGTAATGCTATCTACCAAGGTCTTTATATCGCTGGGGTTTGTGTAAACCCTCTCGTCTGGTCTCCCCACTATATCTATCTTCACACCAGAGATTACAGTAACTACTGGGATCTTAATTCCTCCTTTTATCCAATCCCAAAATCCTACTTTCCCGTGAGCTAAGGTCTCAACAACTAACTTAGCCTTGGTAATCTTGAGATCTTTAATGTTATACCCGTATTTCTCTACAAGCGTGTCTTCAATAGCGTCTTTGAGGTTGATCTCTGGTATATGTCCAGCCTCGATAAGCCCTCTATATTCTTCCCAGTTTGCACCGAAGGGCTTAAAAACAACTTCTATATCGTCAAGACCTAGTTTCTCGGCAATTGCTTGTGCGTGGGTTATATACTCCCCCCCAGCATTTTCTATCTCATCTTGTGGCAATGCCATTACAACTACGCCATATTTCTTCCCGTCTGGGGTTTCTACTATGGGTATCATCATAACAAGAGACCGTACCGATGAATAAGCCTCTTCCCTATACTTCAAGGTTGCAAACGCATCTATCAAGAACGCAAGTCCAACAACAGCACAGACTCCAGATGCTATTGCCCCTATTGATGTCCCAGCAATAACGGTTGCTGCTTGAGTCCCGTATGTCCAATATACAACTTGCGACGCAAGTTCTTTTGCTATAGCCCATGTCCCATAAACAGTAGCAGCAGAAGACGCTGGTATCACAATTCTGTACAAGCCCTTGAGGTCGTTATTCCCATCGAATATTGGTGCTACAGTTGCTATAGCAAAATCGCTTACTATAGTAAGCTCATCGTATTGCTCAACATATACTGGTCTATCAAACGGTAGATTTACCATTGTAACGTAACTTACTGTAGCCCCACCAAAACCGCTACCATTCCAACCATAGAGGGAGTCTATTGTAAAATTGGCAAACGTTGGTAATATCTTTGATGGATCTGCATTGTATTTTGACGCTACTTCGTCAACAGTTTCATCTGGTAGTATTCCACGAGCATCTATGTGTCCACCAACCTCTATAAGGTCAGATATTCCTATATAACCGCTGTAGAACATATCTCTAAACCTTGCGTTTTTGACCTTATCATCTGAAACCAGCAAAATCTCGTCTGGAACTATCCTAGCCCTCGTTATTTCTATGTCTCCAGACATTATTGATGCTGTCCAATTCGTATCGCTTGGTGCTGGGGGTATGTAAGCTGAAGAGTCCTTTATGTAGAAGTCTGAAGTGTTGAACCACATATGACCTTCGAGTCTTAACCTCGGCATTCCCGTGTACTCTGTTCTTTGCACTACCTTCCACATAGCGTTGGCACCGAATATGTACTCGGAATTTGGATCTACTGCAACTGCTGTGACTGGAGACTTCGAGACCGTGTGGTTAAAGAGGTATGTCTTATTCCCAACGAGATCATATATGTAGAGCTTAGCTGTGTCCGAGCTCTGAGCAACCATCGCCATAACGTTGCTCGAATATCCTATAAGGCTCCTAGAAATCGTCGGGCTTACATAGCTGACGCTATCGAAGAGCTTTACGTAATCAACTATAGAAAGTATAGTTGCCGAGTCAATATAACCAGCTATTCCCCAGCCGTCCTTTGTGATGAGTAACAAATATATCCTTAGCTCTGCACCCGTACCAGCTCCTACGCCGTCCATTACGTAAGGAGGCTCGTGTTCTCCTATTGACCACGTCTCATACTCTGTGGGATCTATTGCAAGTATTCCTCCTAAATTAGACACAATATTGCTAGACCCAAAACCAGAAACGTTCTTTGGTATATAGTATGGTAAATAATAAAACTTCACAGCACCGTACATTAGGTATTCTTCTTCTGGTTTATAGAACAGTTCTATCTGTGGGTAATCCCTATAACCCACAATAAGATACCTACCGTCTGGAGTGACATAGAAGTGTGCTCCGAAGCCTATGTCTGGTCTAGGCTCACCAGAGCTTATGGTCACTACCTTCTGGAAGAAAACATATTTCTTTTGGATGTCATCACGCTTGAAGACAAGAACATAACCTCCAGCGGGGTAACCTACAACAAGATATTTACCGTTATCTGTTAGCATTGCGTAAGAGAAGTTCCCTTGAGTTATATCGTTAAACCCCCACTCTATCTGATATATTACTTCACTTGGGTTGTATTGCAGTTTATATGGGTCGCTAACGTCTATTACACGAGCATTAGTCCCATAGTATGCTGGATCTTCCACCATCCAGTTACCAGAAGGATCAAAGAAGCCGTAGCGATCCCATACCTTGTACGTTAGTACCCTAAGCCCTCCTACATATGCGAAGGTTATATAATAAGTACCAGTACCCGTAATGCTCTTAACAAGGTTTCCTTCCTTAACATCAAAAATATAGGCTGTATCATATGTGGATGACGCTTGTAACATACTGACGTATCTTCCAGAGACGTCCCCACGTGCACTTGAGAATACAACAAGGAATTCACCAAATTCTTTTGCATCTAAGAACCCAGCCATAAACGTTGGACAATAATTGACATCTATATCTTCCCAGAGCTTGATAAACTGAAGGTTGTATGACCTTGCGTCGGTTGTAGTCTCAGTAGAGGTCTCTCGGATACCATATAATGTTGGGATAAAGGCTTGAGTCACCATTAAACAAATGACAAAGATGGCAAAAATGACGTAGAGCTTACGCATCAGTACCACCCAATTATATAATTTACTATAATATGATAAATATCCATCGCTAGTAATATTATAGAGTATGTGATGTAGAAGGTACTACAAAAAAGTGTGGTAGAAAAAGAGGGTTAACGTTTCCTTCTGACGAACCTCTTGGTCTCCCTTATGTCCTCTATGGTGTGCTTAATAGCCCTTATTATGCCTACAATAGCTCCAACTATTACTAGGGCTCCTATTCCGAGGATGATGTAGTTTATGGGTATGATCTCAGTTATCGGTGCTGGTGCTTCTGGGAGTGTCTCTGGTGTGAGCTCTGTAGTGGTTAGTGTGCCTACGTAGATGCTGTCCCCGTTGTATATGATCTTTATCTCGTAAGTCCTACCCCTTATGAGGTCTAGTAATGGTGTTCTGAAGTATCCAGAGGGGTCTGTAGTGGCATTAACGCTCCAAGTGAGGTTCGCTTGAACATCTGTTATGTTCACGATCAAAGGTCTGTTAGGCACTCCATTGTCATAATAGTCCCTCAGGTATCCTTCAATGTAAACCTTTGTTGTGTTCTCGTCTGAGCTTACGAATGGTTTAAGGAGTCTCTCGAACCAAGATGCTGTGACTTGGAAGGCTTTTACTGGTTCTATCTTCGTTGGTATTCTGTACCAGACCTTGTAAAGCACGTCTGTGTTGTTTATCGTGATGTTTCTTACCGTCTCGTTATACCCGTCGAAGTAGGAGTAGAACTCGAAGCCGTTAATCTCTTCTGGGAGTTCTATCGGGTGCGTCTCTGGATATAGGAGATGTTCTATGATTGAACCGAAGAATTCCGTGTTATTGATATATGCGTATATCCATTCGGGCATTGGGTTTCCTAGTCTGTCATAGATTTCAAGCCTAACTTTGTATAGGTCTGTTATATTGATTATGCCGAGGCTTCCTAGGGAGCCCTCTATGACTAAGTAGTTTCCGTCCCAGTAGTATGTGAGGTTCGTCACGTTGTTCGCCGTTATGTTTATGTCTGTGGGTAGGTCTCCTTGGTAATTAACATACAATTTGAACGCTCCAGTTCCGTTTAAGAGGATGCTCATCCTTGAGTATGGGAACTTGGTGCTAATGTTAGTAACGTTAACTATTTCCTTGTCATAGTTTGTAATTATAGTCCTTGCAAAGCCTCTGTAGTCCGCTGGGAGCTTCTTCATTGGACACACTAGATCAAGTGTCGTGCTGTCAGTAGTTATGTTAAGCTCGAAGTCTCTTATAGCTACTACTATGTCTTTGAGTTTTACTCTTAGCGTGTAGTTACTAGCCCATAGTCCACCTAGGCTAAACACTTTGTTTCCAATAAGCTCCGTAATTACTTTACCATCTGTCTCGTTAATCAACTGGAAAACAAAGTTCTCATAGTCAATTAGTCTAGAGTCCACATCAATTAACTTTACTGAGAACGCACCATACTTAACATTAATTGTCTTCCTTCCGTATCCAAGAACCCACTCCGAGGGTCTTGATACGTTAGCTACTATAGTGTATGTTCCAACCGAGCTGAACTTTATCGTCACCGACGACACGTTTACAAACGTTTGGTTTAGTTCTAATATTGTTATGTTACAAGCTACGGGAGATTCTATTGTTAAAGACTCTCCCACAAGTATCGTGTCGGTATCGAAGCCTCTGATGTGCGTTCTGAGCGTCTTGAGCCTATTCTCCATAAGGGCGTATATCTTCAATGCTTGGCTGTAGTTTGCTGGACTGATCCTATACACAGAGTAGTTGTGCGTCCCTATCGTCTCGTTGCCCATGAATATGGGCTGTGTTGGGTACACTACTCCATCATATATTAGGTACTCTATCAGCTTGAATGTAATAACAGAAGAATTGATGTATTCCGCTGAACCTAGCTCAACGGTATGTGTTGCAGAACCGTTGAAGTAGCTAGCACTTGGCTCCCAAACCACTTCATATATAGGATTGAACTCTTGTCTTACAAACACCTTAACGTTCTTTATTGCTAGTTCTTCTCCAGTAGTATTTGATGATTCTATAGTAGCATTTATCCAAAGCTTAATGTGTCCGCTAAGAGTAGTATTGATTGATAGAACGTACTCTGTCCAGTTTGTGCTTAGTGATGTATTTATGAGTTCTGCAACAAGTCCTCCCGTGGAGTTAAGGACTTTCACCCAGAGCTTGCTGTAGTTTCCAGTACCGTTTATCTTCGCATAGATAGTTACGTTCTCAACAAAGACCTCTGAGTACGGTAGCGTTATGTTAATACTGCTAATCAGAGTAGCGTTGTTCTCAGTAGAGTCGTAGGGATTGGCATAGACAGCCCAGCCATAGTCGTCTGGAGTGCCTAATATGTATCCCGCTGTGGAGTTGTTCACAGCAGTAAAGTCATGTGTGAACTGCGTAGCGTTTGGCATATAGGTAATATTGTGGATGAGGTAAAGCGACTCGCTGGGTAATTCGATACCAATTTCGATTAGTTCTTCAGAACCTATAGAGAATGTTGGTTCTGGGCTAACGTATTTTCTTGCTAATATATAATCAATATACACTATAGCACTACTGTCAGATCCCTCAGTTGGATGTTTTAGCACTTTTATACTGTCAATCTGTCCTAAATTAACACTCCTTGAAAACTCATAATTTACTGTGTAATCATCATTATAAGCAACTGCTTTTAAGGTTGCACCATCATAGAAAAGTGCCAACCTGTAATACGTGTTTAAATTATACTTTCCTCCTTTTAACTCTGTTCCCCAGCTACCGCCCACTTGTGTGTTGAATATAAAAATATCTGGATAATCTACAAGATATATTGCTATAAGTCCCGTGTTCCCTGTGTTTGAGTTTACTATTTGGAGTGCGTATCTCCAATATCCTGTTATTTTAAACCGTTCCTCAACTGCTAACTTATTTGATGGTTGTATTGGGAATATTACTGTATCCCCTTTGTTGATCAGCTTTAGATGACCATTTTCTATAGAGGGGCTTCCTGATACCGTGTAGTTACCTAATGTGTCTTCTGTAAAATCATCGAAAAAGTCGAATACTTGTTCTGGGTCATTATACGCAGAATATGGATTGTCTCCACCGTAGTGCATGTAAATGGTTACGTTGGAATTTGCTGGTATGCTGGTCACGTTTACCCATATTGTAGCAGTTTTATGTGACAAATCAAAGTTCTCTATCCAGTAGTACAACGGATTACCTTGTTCGTCTGTGAAATATATATCAGAGCCGTCGTGGTATCTAAAGTGTATCCAACCATCGAAATTCGTTGCATTGAGCGTTATTCTCAGTTGATAATCTGTTAGATCGCTCCCGCTCCTTTCAGTTATATTGATTGGGACGTAGTACTCTCCTTTGTAGCCTGAAGTCCAGTTAAAAATCATTATTGGTTCTGGGTCTATTGGTTGCCACACTCTCATAAAGTCAACATAGTATGGATACCCGCCTAGGACATAAATGCTTGTGAAGGTGTTATAAGTGATGTCAGCGTACATAGTCCTAGCTATGAGTGTGCCGCTCTTGTCGTAAACCTCTGCAATCATTGTACCGTTGCTGTAGCGTGTAAGCCTCGCAAAGTACCACTCTTGTACTGGGTCACGGGATAAAGATACTGCAGCGTATTCGCTACCACTAGCATCCCAAGAATCCCTTTTATCAATCTTTAACTCTACACTATTGTGGTTTACATGGATTCCGTAACCATTACCGTTGTCATCTATAAGACCTATCCTATCAGATGCACCCGTAGTAACTTGTGGACGGTAAATCCAAGCCTCCAATACAAACGATGCGTTGATAGTAAAGCCTAGTGACTTATATCCTCCGTTGGGGTCTCCATTTGTGTCTTTCTTTAAGCTGTAGTTCCCGTGATATACGTATTCGCTACTCTGACTTATTACCCCGTTACCGTACTGTGTCCACCCTCCCCAGACCTCAAAATCGTCAAACCAGTCAAAGACCTTCGTAAAATTGTTATACTCCTTATACGGGTGGCTGGTATTGCCATAGTGCAAATATATTGTTGTATAACCGTTAGCTGATAGGTAGGGCAACTTCACATAGATGAAAGCTTTCTTATAATATACGTTGAAGACTCCGAGATGGAAGTATAGTGGTTTGCCCGCACTATCTGTTATGTAGATGTCTTCACCAGTCTCGGACAGTAGCCCCCAATCTTCGAAGTTTATGTCGTTAAGCTCTATCAGTACTGTTTTATTTACCCACTCCTTACCGCTGACATCTCCTATTGTTATAGGGATTGTGTAACTCTTCGTTGTAAAGTCAGCAACGACTTCGACGGGGGAGTTATGGAGGACTTTTACAACCAGAACTCCTCTAGTCCTATCAAAGTACCAAGAGTACTCCGTTGCATTACAAGTGACGTTCTCTACAGCATTGGCATTAGGGGGAAGTTTTATTTCTATGATGCTCCAGTTTCCAGTAGGTGCATTTACTACAGCTCTAACGGTCATGTTTGTAGGATCATATCCCCAATCAGTGAGCATGTGAATTGGATAAGAATCATCACTACCATAACGGACTGTTACCATTGGTGATGCCTTAACGAATATCTCTCCAAGAATATCAGCTCCGTAGTTTTCTATATAACTCCAGACGGTCTTTGCAAGTTTAATTATTTCGGGTGTGTCCTCCTTGCTAAAACCCGTAAATTGCACTATGACATAGTGGAAAGCCTCTTGAGGGTTTAAGGTTATACCAGTAATCGCAATGTTACCAGTATTTCCACCTAAACGCAACCTTGGCGTTCCGTAATCGAAATCTAGGAAAAAGAGTCCTCCCACTATTCTCTGGTGCCCCGTGTCACTATCGCTGTAGAATGAAGCATATCCGTAATAGCCATCATAATTTGATAATGAACTAGTCCCTATAAGCTCACTCACAATGTTTCCATCCTTATTGAGAAGGGCATAGTTTCCTCCATTATACAAAGTCTCTATTATTGATCTTACGCCTAAATAATATCCAGAGATGCTGGTGCTATCGAGATTTGTTACCTCCACTTCATGTATGATGAAGGGGACTTGGGGGATTATGTAAGTGGTAATATTAGTTTCCATTGCATAGCTTGAAGTAAAACCAGCATTTTTAGTCTTCGCATAATACTTTAGCACTATACTGCCACCATACTCTTCTATCGTTAGGTTCTTCTCGACTAGGTCGTTGGTTGGGTTTGTCACACCGTTGCCAAATTCTGATCCCGTAATAAGTCTCCCAACTCCAGTAAGATCTGCAGGATCATTGAGCAAAGCAAATGATACTGGATAATATGGTGTAGATGATGTATATAGCGTGTTAAGCCTATCTGGCAGATTCTTGTTTTGTAAGTCACTTCTTGTCGGGTTTGTCCCACTACCTCCAGCATAACCAACGAACTGATGTCCCGTTGTAGGTGTGCTCACTAGGTAGCTGTATGTTATTGCTCCTAGTCCGTGATTGTATGTCGTATCGTTGTAGAGATTAAGTAATAGAGTATAATATCCGTTACCGACAATTAGGGTGTCTGCTTCAATAACTGTGCCGTTAGGTAATTTTACTGGTGTAGTGTATTCTGACGGTGTACCAAGTAAGTTGAGAACAGCATACTTAGTTTTAACTTTATCAGCCAAAGGCACTCCAGTTGCGTACTCAGAGAGAGGTATTCCCATAAGATATGAAATGGTAGCTGTGAGGTCTATGGGTGAGGAGAACTCATACTCTCCCACAATAGCCTCATCGGGCACGTGGATGAGTCCCCAAATCCTCATATCATATTCTATAGGGTCACCATGGTCTGTGCCGTGTCCTCCGTGGTCTGTTGTTATTACTACCACCGTTTCGTTTAGAAGCCCTCTTGCCTCTAGTTCTTCGTATATCTTCTGTATCCCCTCATCACTATCCCTTACAGCTTGAGCATAGTCAGCTGAGCCCCAGCCCGATTTATGACCAACGGCGTCTGGATAGTGCATCTCGACCCACATTAACTTCCAGTCTGGGTGTGCGTCCATCATTTGTACTGTGTAGTTGTACACTATATCTGGGGTCTCCGTACTCGGTTGACCTATTGTACCAAAAACAACATAATCCGTCCACGAAGACTTATTACCAGTTGTCCAGCGTGTATCAGACTCGTCCATAAAGAAAGCGTATCCTTCGTGGTCTATTACAGCAATCGTAGTGTATCCCATACTATGGACTTTATCAACAATTGTCTCCACGCCCGTCCAGATATCCGTTCTATCATTAGTATCTATACCCGTGAACCACGGAGGAGCTCCAGAGGCTAGTAACGCTCTGTAGGGTCTTGTCTTCGATTTTAGAAGGGTGTATCCCCAGAACCACAAAGAATGTGGCTTGAGATGTCCTACTGTGAAGGGCATATACCTACTGTCAACATAGTCGAACCTAACAGCGTCAACCACTATGATCAGTAACCTATAGTCGGTTATGTTATAACGTCCATATTCTACAGCAGGAATTGTAGGGCTCGTTGTTGCACGTACTTCAGAAGACTGATAAAACGCTATAGGAGCTAATAAAGATGCCAATAACAATGACGCTATGAATACCTCGAATAACTTTTTCCTCCTCATAACTCCTCACCCGACTATAAAATAATACGTGTTAAGGAAAATATAAATTACTTCGGGCTTGGCTTACAAGAGGTCTCAATATATATTCTGGTGCAAATATTATATTATCCTATAATAAATATTTTAAAATAGGGTGACAAACATGAAGAGGGTCAAGAGATTATTCTCAGTAATCATCATTGCCATACTATTGTTAGGCGTTCTTGCACCTATCACTCCTAAAGTACTCGCTGTAAACGGTAGTAATGGTTCTTCGTCCATAGCAGAGAATACCAACCTCCCTAGAGTCTCAGTAATAAAACTGTGGGGTATCACTCACAAGGCATATATGGCTAAGTTCCCCGATGAGAATACTGTTGCTGTGTTCGGTGGTCATGGAGACATTAGGGGAAACTATATATCCATATTTTCGAGTTCTAGTGCCTACCTCTACGACGTAAAAACTGGTGAGCTAAAGCTTAAGGTCACAGCTGACAACGATGGTGATACCTTCGACCTAAACGGGAATAAGGTCTGGGGTCGTGTTGGGTTCTTCTCTGCTGATGGTAGTAGGATGATCGAAAATGTGAGAGTTTACGGTACTAACGCTAGGGTCGTTAAAGTGGGTTCGTGGAGTACAATACCTATTGATTGGGGCTTCACAGATACTAACGGGAATAACTTTTATGCATGTCAGCTTGACTACAGCGGGGCTATCCTCGCTGTAGGACACATTTCCCAAGGTAAGCTCCTTGTCTTCAAGTATGACCCCGTACAGAACAAATACGTTAAAATATTTGAACACCGAGAGTCTGGGAACTATGGTAGGAGGCTTCACATAACGCTTGATGGCAAGTACATAGTCGTTGGTGGGCTAGACTATCCGTATATGGATGTATGGAAGTGGAGTCCAGAGAACGAGACTTACATTAGGGTCGTACACTACCAGATCCCAGACAGCGGAGGGATTACGGGCTTAGGTATAAGTGATCCTTACAACGTAGGATATATAATAGGAGGCACAGAAAACGGGTGGGTGATAATAGCTCACTATAACGTAACGACTAATGAATTTAAAGTAATATACGAGGAGAAAGTGGCACCAGATGGGTCATGGATATACAACCCGTTCTACGACAGATGGATCCCCCAAGTCACAGAGATATTCGCACTATGTACTCACAGAGACTCCGATACAATTGGACGTGGAATAATATACGACGTGCTTACGAACCAGACAATAACTATTGACTTTGCTGGTGCTGGAAGCACCCAATGGAGTGCCGCTGCGGTAAGCCCTCAAGCAAACTACGTCTTCTTGGGTAACTCGCTCTATATTGTTGTCAAGAGGGATGTTCAGTCCTCGAACCCCAGAGTTAGGTTTTGGGGTACCCTAGAATGTTATAAAGAGTCATATAGCCTATCAGATGCAATACAATTTATATCCCCCACAAGAGATTGGCACTTGTATTTCTATTCTGGTAGAGTTACAATAAATGAAGTTGACGTCAAGCCTATTTCTCTAAGCCTAGTGGAGAGCTCAGATATTAAAGAGGGTAGGCTCTCAGAAATGCTCAACAAGGGTCTTGTCTCTGGAGAGGCATTCCACTCTGAAAATGCCGAAGTAACGGAGTTCAAGCTTATATCTGGTAGTGAGATAAAAGACGCTTTAAGTAAGGAGGGTATCGGTGCCTCTGAGAACTTTGTAGCCTCTGCAAGCACTACGCACTTCGTGCCCCCACAGTACTTTGTAGAAGGTTCTACATGGACTGGGACTACGGTGCATATACCTTTCAATAACTCGATCTACATCAGCGACGATTTAATACTCTACCTAAAGACGTCTATACATACTTCCGCTGTGATATACGACAGCGATAATAGGGCTCTTGGCATATATGGCATTCCTATAGAACTAGGAGATGGCATAGGCATAGGGGCTAAGACGTACTCTAAAATTGCAAACAGAGTGTTGGGCTTGTATGCCTTGAACCACTCTGTAAATATAGGCAGAATACCTACGACCTCACAGACTCCAACTAGGATCTATGGCATCGTGGGTACAACAATAGCAGTATGGGGAGGTCTAGACAACGTTCTTGCTGATTGGGGAGGTCTCAACGAAGTAAATGTACAGAACTGGGTAATACTAGCACCAGTAATTGAGGATCCTCAAGGAAACAAGTACACAGTTATACAGCTAATACTCCCACTTGAGGAGGCTGACAACGTAGAGGAATACTATAACAATATATTGAACTACTTCAAAGACCAAGGATATGTTGACGTGGGTTATAAGGTTATATATCCCAGTAGGACTTGGGAAGAGTACGAAGAACTAATTTCCGAAGGATATACCCCACACATCAAGCTTGACGAGCTAATCTCTGATACAATAGCAGCTAAATACAACTTAGAGGTCAACAAGCTTAGGATTAGGGGTATTGACATTGTCACTTTAACCGTTGTTAAGGCTGAAAACTCCTTCTGGGAGTGGCTTGCAACTATTGGAAATGCTAAAATGGACGTCGTTACCCTTATCGGTTCTAGTGGGACAGTAATTAAAAGTATCCTCGCTTCTAGGAAGATTACAGACCCAGCAGAGATTGCTGAGACAGTAGATAAAGTAATTATCAATGGAAAGGAATACAACACTATGGTTGGCGAGGACGGTGCCTATGTTGACTTTGCGTTTATCTTTGGAACAGAAAAGTTGATCATTGACTTCGGAAATAAAGTTGGTTACTATGCAGACATAGACATAGAAACTAAAGTGCTCCTTAAGAAAGAGTTCGAGCCCTTGGGAGATTACGGATATACTGCTACGATAAACTACGACTGGGGAGGTATGCTGATTAAGATAGATAGGGTGGAGTTCGTAGATATGTACTATCCTATGTTAAAGGCTGAAGGTATCTTTGCAAACGGGGATGTCATTAATGACCTTACTAACGCCTTTGAGCTGACTGACGTCATAGACTATAATAACAGCCCAAGTGGGAAACTCTACTACTATATAACGGTTAACAACATAGAGCTCTTTGATCCTTTGGATGTTGGTGTTTTGGAGCCCAACGAGATGTTTACGTTTAGATACTTCTATAAAGAAGCTCAAGATGCTAGGATAGAAGTATATCTCGACGGTATTAAGACTACAAGCACATTACCGCACTACGTGACCGTTGCGATCAACTCAACGGCAAACCAGAGCATTACCTATGAATTAGAGGTCTATGTCAAGTACTTCGAGGACGGCGTCGAAAATGTATCTTTAAGCAACACGTTTACCGATACTGTTTATCTAACTGAGAATGAGACGATCTACAAGATATACGACATTTCAGAGTATATTGACAAAGCAATAGACTTTATGAGGAACCATAACATTACGGCTTACGTAGAAATCATTGGTAAGATAACACAAGCTGAGGAGGACAACTACAAGGAAAACGATGAGTATATAGTAATATACTACCCATCTCCCCTATTCCCCAAAGACTACGCCGTAAATGTGACTGTTTATGCCTATGACGTGATCAACGGTAGTGGAGTGGCTAATGTAACAGTTGTCTTTGAGAAGGGTAATCTCTCGTGGTCTGTCGTTACAAATGATACTGGGTATGCTGAGATTTCCCTACCAGCATTAGGACTCTATAACATAAGTGGTAGCCACTCTGTGTACAACGCTATACCAAAGAGAGTCCAAATATACAACAACAGCACCGTAATAACGCTCCCAATGGTTCCAACGAATGCCTCTGGTATCCCTCTACCACCGTTAAACGACTCCATCAATGCACCTATAGAAATAAACGGGACTCAGTACTACTGGCTAAGCCTACAGTTGCTTTACAGCGACGGATATCCGTTCTATAACGCCAATGTCTCCGTCATAGACGTCGTAGGAAGTACTACTATTGCTACGGGCATAACTGACGGTGCTGGGCTCACTTACTTCCTAGTACCAGCTAATACGACAATAGAGTACACGATAGATGCGTACAACCCATACCTCAACGAAACGTATCACATCGAGTCTCAACTCGATATGACGCAACACTACTACTTTGTCCATACA
>Ga0190354_1000025_pt1 | contig 26275 bp, 28 predicted proteins | sample 4872131213_MG_FD_163436 | JGI IMG/M metagenome (GOLD analysis project Ga0190354, IMG submission 163436) | Hydrothermal vent microbial mat bacterial communities from Southern Trench, Guaymas Basin, Mexico - 4872-13-12-13_MG | ecosystem: Environmental > Aquatic > Marine > Hydrothermal vents >...
CTGCAAATAAGAAGTTAAGTTTAACTGAAACTAAAATTGAAAAATTAAAAGAAGAATGGAAAAGGCTTCTTGAAGAGAGAATTAATTTAGAAAGGGAAAGAACAAAGCATGAGTTAAATCTAACATTTAGCAATCAAAGCCTAGAGGAGTGGCAATCATTTGTCCAAACAAGTCGAAATGAAATACAGAATTACTTAACCCAGATAGAGAATATCGAACATCAGACGATGAAGTCGGCAGATAAAACTTCAGAATTGAAGGAGTTCACCTTTCAACTTGCAGAGATAAAGAGAACCTGCAAAAATCTTGAAAACATGTTGATGCAGCATTTAACTATGAAAAGCGAAAACTTCAAGAAAACAATTGAAACGGCAAAAGAACAATCTGAAAAAATTATTGGGCAGATTTCTGAGCTTGAAGGAAGAATCGATGGATTATATGGTGAAATTGAGAAGGAAAACGGCCAAATAATTGATTTGAAGATTAAACTGGCAATTCTCCAATATAAAATGGAAGACCTGAGCAAAAAGTTGAAAAAATTGAAAAAGGAGTTAAATGTTGCTGAAGCTGAATTAAAAGAGGCTTTTCAGAAAGCTGAGGAATTTGGGCCAAGAATTGTCCCTACGAAAACTGTTGAGGAGATAATTGATGAGATTAGAATTACAGATGGACATTTAGCAGCTTTAGCTGACGTTTCTGAAGATATCGAAAGAATGTATGAGCGATATTCTAAGCTCTATCTGGAGCTTAAAGAAAAGGCAAAACTTGTCGCCGAAAACAGGGAGAAAGCAATGAAAGAAGTTAAGACGAGAATGGAAGCTTGGCGAACAGTCATTGAAAAGCTCCTTGACAGAGTTAACATGCAGTACCAAGCTATACTTGAAAAAGCACAGGCAACAGGTCAAGTTAAATTAGTTAACGGAAACGACATTGAAGCAGCTGGAATAGAAATTCTAGTTGGATTTAAAGGCGCAAAACTCGTACCATTAGATGCATACACCCAAAGCGGAGGAGAAAGAAGTACAGCAATAATGGCTTTCCTACTCGCCCTACAGCAGCATGTTCGTTCACCATTTAGAGCTGTAGACGAATATGACATCCACATGGACGCAAAAAACCGAGAATTAATCGCCAGCATACTAGTCTCTTCGGTTAAAAATTTGGGAGTACAGTACATAGTCATAACTCCACGGTCAGTTGTTTTTCCAGAGAATGTTCACATAATAACTGTTCAGAATGTTGAGGGCACATCGATAATAAAAGAGGTAAAGTAGTTGTCTTCGAAAAGAAAGACCAAACGGTTAGGCATAGAACAGCTTCAAAGAATAATTGAATTATGCAGGTCTGTTGAAGAAGGAAGCTTAGATCCCTTCCTTGTTGATGTTGACGATATTATTGAAATTATTAAGCGTTATTTTCCGGAATGGAAAAAGCCGGAGGAGCTTTGCCTAGATGCTGAAGCGCTTAACCGTTTAGCTTCAGTAATTAAAATGCAGGGAGAATGGGTTAAAAACAGGTCGACATCCTTATATACTGACCCGTTCCTACTTGAAGAGAAAATTAGAAAACTCGAAGCAGAGCAGATGGCAGAAATTTTTCTAAAAGTTTGGCATCCAATAGTTGAATTTGAGCAAATCTCCCAGCATAGCCTTCTCGAAGCGATAAAATACTGGAAGAATCTTCTTCCAATAAGTGAAAGATGGAAGAATGTTGAGGCTCAAATAATTAAAGCTGGAATTGCCACCCGCTCCGAACTTGTTAAAGAACTATTCTTAGATGAAAGAACTTTCACTGAAAAAATAGAAGAACTCTGGGAAGAATTGAAAGAAAGAGTAGGTGAAAACGGAAAAATAAAATATTGGGACTTTGTGGCAGCTGAAACCTTTGAGAAGACTGTTAAGAGAGCATATTTAACAAGTTTCATGGTAACCCACGGCTATGCAAACCTTGAGGTTCATCCATTGGAAGATAAAGTTTATTTAAAACCGAATAAGCGGCCAACTTCCTTGGTTAAGAAAAAAGAAGTTGTTTCTATTCCTATCTCAGTAAGCTATGATGAGTGGTTAAAGTGGAGGGAGAAAGCAAAGATTGAGTAGAAGAAAGGCCTTATACTCAAGGAAAATCAAACGTGCAGTTCACTTGCTCTTCTTCAGAAGACATCGAAAACCAGGGGTCAAAGGTTGGGAGTTAAGGAAAAAGCTCGGTTCAGACTACCCGAAAGTTTTGAAACTGCTCGACAATTATCTTGCTAAATTGGATTTAAAGATTAACACAGTTTTTGAGGAAGGACAGCCAACTTCGCCTGAGAATCCAAGCCTAGAAGAGTTGGACAAGGCGATATTTTATGTAACGCTACGGGGGGAATTAACACCAACTGAAACAAAAATGATGGGCTGGCGCATAGACGACATTGCCGGTTTAGCCATAACCATAACCTACATAATATCAAAGGGAGGAAAAGCTCCACGTGAAGAAGTAGAGAGAATTCTAAAGGAGAAGCTTCCCGGATGGAGAGCCGAAATGAACATTGACAGATACATAAGAGCAGGTTATATAACCCAGGATGAAAATGATCAACTCTATCTAGATTGGAGAACTAGAGCTGAAGTTGACGAAAAAATGTTGATTGATTTAATTTTAGGAACTGAATCATAAAACCCGGCCATAACGTAACTTTCTATATGCAAATGCAATAAAAACAACCAGTATAACTATTAAAAGAACAATATAGGGGCTACTTATGAAAAGGTCAAATTTTGAAAGGGGAGCTTCAAAAGTAACGATTTCCCCATTAACATAAGAATTAATTGATGTTTCAGGCCCAATTACTTCGAAAATGGTTTTTCCGAAATTGCTTGTTGAGTTGTATATGTACCCATTTTCTGTTTTTCCCCAGTCGGAGGCGCTTAAGGCAAAAATTTCAGCGAAATTTATCGAGTAATTTTTGGTTAAATTGAGATTAAAAAATCTCCATGCAGTGTTAACTTTAAAGACTCGTAGATTTTTCTCTTTGTTTATTTCCTCTTCGACTATGTAGTTAAAGAATGAGTAGCTGACGTTTATGGAGTGTGTTTCGTCATCGAATTTGACTGTTCCGTCGTATTTTTCGATAAGAGTTCCAGTTGAGGCGTTTATAGCTTTGATAATAGTGGTTTCATCAAAGTTTTCTTTGGCTTGGTTATAAACTGTGGAGTTGATGTTTGTTATTTTAAAATTCAAATTAACGCTGTTGTCGTTATTAACCTTAACTTGAACGTAAATGTCTGCATGAACCGATTTAACTGTAAGGAATAATAGAAGAATTGTAAGTAAAGTTGCAACTGTTCTTTTCATGATTTTACACCGGTGCATTGAGGCCTATTATTGGAAGTAATGTTTTATAGGCTTTACTTAAACCATTTAACGTATGCTTTAAAAATTCTTCTTAGCTCTTCAACTGGATTTTCATGAAAGTCAACTCTCAAGTCGATAAATTTTCCGTTTTGACCATAAACCTTTAAGGCTGAAGAAGTTTTCCCCCGTTTATCTCCTCCAGCTTCTTGTCCCGCCTCCAGAGCCTTCAGAAGTCTTTCAGCTAATTCTTCATTTTCGGATTCTTCAAAGGCTTTGGTCATTGCTTTTATTACTTCCCTGCCAATAAGCATGTTTCCAGCAACAGCGTAGTTTTCCCCGACGTAGTGCCCTTTCCACTCAATGGTTTTTCGACCGGTAAATGCGGCTGTTCTCCCATGGGCATCAACGATAATTACTTGTCTTTCCTCTCTTCTCGAATCCTCTTTTAAAAGCGATTCTAAAACCGTTTTAGGTGAAAATCCTAGTTCTAGAAGTTTGAGACCTTTAATTCCATACTCAATGTTTGTTTTGGCTTGCGTTGCTATAGCTCCTATATTGGCCTTAACATGTGGAACTCTGTTTCCGACTGCGATAGACGCTGTAGCCACAGCGACGCCAAGAGTTGAAGTTTTTGGGCAATAGGCAACTATTGAAAACGTCAATACTCATCACCGCCTAACATCAAGTATAATTTTGAATTTAACAGTTATAAAATAACTATGACACGAGAATCTCGTCTGAACTTTGGTAAAATTCAGAAGGCTTAACCTACTGTAACGCTAGATTGGATATCTTTGATTGTAAGTGAGAAACGAAAGCTGTGTAGCTTTAGGCTTCTGGTCTTGGTTCGCTGATGTACGCCCATATTGTGACGAACAGCAATGTAAGCACTGAGCCCGCTATTCCAGATAGTATCCATTCTGCACTTAGTATTTCAGGAAACAATGCTAAAATTGCTGGAACAACATACCTTGCGGCTAAATCAGCGATTACACCACCTATAAATCCGAGAATTGCAACAAACGTTAACATTTTTAATCTTTCGCCCATACTCTCCCACCGTCTTTTTAGATTTGTACATGTAAAGCTTTTTAGCCTAACTATTATGCTCGTATATACATAGCTATGTGTCTATCCGCCGTTGAATGTTGATTCAAAGTCTAACATGAAAGCTGACAGTTACATATTCATGTCTAACATGTCCCAAAAATTCGCTGTCTCTTACAATGCTTACATTAAACAGTGATTTATCTTGCAAGCGGACTTATATAATCATAGATATACAAGCATGTTCACATTATGTTAACAACCTAATAATATGTTCTAAACAGCCAACTCATGTGGAGGTAATACATATTGTCTGAGAAATTTGCTAAAAGATGGGAGAGTAGACCTGATCAACAACCGTTCACTGAAAAATTAAAGGAAGCCGTGCGGCCGCCTGGACCTTTAAAGCCACGCTTAGATAGAGCCATCCGCAGGATAGAGCTTCAAATTCAAAAACTTGATAGGGCAAGCGAAAGGTTTTCACAGAGAGACAAATCCTTATTTGCCAAAATAGTTGAGGCTTACACCCAACATGACATGGCAAGAGCTAACATACTTGCAAATGAACTGGCAGAAATCCGAAAAATGGAAAAAATGATAATGCACGCCAGATTAGCACTTGAACAAATCGTTTTGAGGCTAAGCACAGTCTCAGAACTAGGAGATGTTGTTACAACACTTGCACCCGCAGTTGGAGTGCTTAGAAGCGTAAAGAACGGAATGGCAATGGTTTTCCCAGAAGCGGAAAGAGAACTAGGCGAAATAGGAAACCTTTTAAGCGGAATAATCCTCGAAGCCGGACAGACCACCGGGTCGACGATAAATTTCGAAGCAGCCAACGAAGATGCACAGAGAATACTAAACGAAGCAGCAACTGTGGCGGAACAAAAGATAAAGGAAAAGTTCCCGGAGCTTCCAGCAGGAGTTCCGACAACAGCAGAGAAAACCTCTGTAGAGACCCCCTAAAAATTTAGGGGAGGTGAACGATGACAGAGGAAATCCCCCAAGTATTCTTTTCACTTGGAAAACAGGTCAAGGACGAGTACGGGAGACCAATTGGGAAAATAGCTTCATTTCAACTGAATCCGCATGGGCAAGTTGACGGAATATTCATTCAGCATGGAGACGGGGAATTTAAACGTTATCCAGCTGAACAGCTTAAATTCGACAGAAGCGATACAGTAATTCTTCTTTCACCAATCAAGGCGAAGGGAAATAGGCTTTGCAATGAAATTCCTTTAATTTGGAGAAAAGATCAGGCATTAAAAGAACTGCTGGAAAACAATAAGGTCCCACAGGAACTTTATGAAGGGCTCCACAACAGTTTTGAAGGGGCCCTAAATCAGCTTAAAGCAGAAGCTCAAGCTGTTATAGAAAAAATCGATAAAAGAATCGTAGAATGCAATAAACAGATAAAAGAGCTTAACTCCGCCTTAATAAACCTAGAAATTGAAAGACACATCGGGAAAGTTGATGACACCTTATACAATAACGCAATGGAAATTATCCAACAAAACTTGAGGTGGGCTAACTTAGAGAAAGAAGAACTAGAATCCCTGAAAAATAAACTTTCAAACATAATGCTGGGAGAAAACCTAACCGAACAACAACCTGAAAAGCCCGAAGAACAAAAAGTGGAGGAGACAGAAAAAACAGAAGAAAAAGTAGAAGAAGCCGAAAAACAAGAAACAACTTCTTCTCTTCCTGAACCACCGGAGCAGCCATTCGTAGTTTACGTTAAAGACACAGCTCAAGAAACTTAGACGCAAAACTAGTGAAAGGGCGGGCGGAGGGAGTTGCCATCATCAAAGGAATCTTCAATAACCGTCGAAACTTTAACGAAGTAGTAGTTAAGTCCATACGCAGGCTTAAAATTCAGAAAGTGAAAATTGAACAGATAACCCTCAGACTTCAAAGAAGAGATAAGAATCTATTTGAAACGTGCGTTTCGGCTCTAAAGAATAATAATCGTGAAAGAGCAGTAATCTGTGCAAATGAACTTGCTGAAGTCAGAAAGCTTATAACGTTTCTCAAGCAGGTGCAGTTGGCATTAGAGCGTGTAATATTGAGGCTTGAAACAATTAAAGAACTTAATGACATTATGGTTGAACTCCGCCCCGCATTAAGGATTTTAAAAAGTGTAACGAATCAGCTTTCCGATCTTCTTCCAGATGTAGCCTCAGAACTTGAAAATGTTAATGAGAGTATAGCTGAAACACTTGCACTTACAAAAATAGAGGGCAGTCCAGAAGCCCTTATCCCCCTTCAAACGAAAACTCCTGCTGGAGAAGAAATCCTCAAAGAAGTTTCATCCTTCCTTGAAGAAAAGCTAACGGAAAAGCTTCCTAAGCCGCCCGTCCCACTAGAAGTGCCAGAACAACAAGTAAGAGAAGAACCAATCAAACAGATGGTTGCCCTAACAGCTTCATGCTCAACCTCGACACGTGAAGAAGAAGGCCCGACGTCAAAGAAGATAACTTCTTATGAAGGAATGGAACTTCAAAAACTCTCGCTAAAATTCCAAAAGTTAACCACAACAGAGACCCTAGAAAACATGATTCTTGAATATGCGAAGAAAAAGAACGGAGAAATAAACATTACTGAATGTGCTTTAGATCTAAACATTCCAACAAGCGAAGTAAAGGAAGTTTTGAAGAGTTTAGGAGATAAGGGAAAAATAAAAATTTACGTGAAGTGAGAGGGCATGAGCGCTTCGCACGAACTGGAACAAGCAGCAACAAACTATGCCAGAGAAGCAGTAAAACTTGACAGACAAGGTGCAAGAGGAATGGCAATTACCATGTACCAAAAGGCCATAGAAGCTCTGCTAAAACTTGTCCAACTCTACCCTAACTATGGACTAAACAAAGTCTACATACAAAGAGCAATGGCCTACCAAGAAAGAATTAAAGTTCTTCAAGGAGCAGGTGTACCCGAACCGCTTGAACAGGAAAAAGAAGAAGAAAAAGTTGAAGGCAAAACCACAGCTGTTACGTCAAAGGTTAAGGCGACATTCGACGACCTAGTAGTTAAAGAAAAGCCAAATGTTAAATGGGATCAAGTTGTGGGCCTCGAACAAGCGAAGAGGGCAATAAAGGAAGCAATAGTTTATCCTGTTCAAAGACCCGACCTCTTTCCCTTAGGGTGGCCTCGTGGAATACTCCTTTTTGGGCCTCCAGGCTGTGGAAAAACTCTACTTGCAGCGGCGGTTGCAACAGAAATAGACGCAACCTTCATTTCAGTTGATGCAGCCTCAATAATGTCTAAGTGGTTGGGCGAGGCTGAACAGAATGTTGCACGTTTATTTAATTCTGCTAGGAAAACAGCGGAGGGAGGCCGTCCAGCAATAGTTTTCATTGATGAGCTTGATTCATTGATGGGAAAACACTCGAATGAAGTTGGAGGTGAAACAAGAGTTAGAAATCAATTTTTGAAGGAAATGGATGGAATAATTGATAAGGGTAGAAAACTTCACGTTTACGTTATTGGAGCAACAAACAAGCCCTGGGATCTTGACTGGCCATTCATAAGAAGATTTCAAAAAAGAATTCTTGTTCCACTTCCAGACTATCACGCTAGGCTTCAAATGTTTAAGCTTTACACAAGCAATCTGCAATTGGCACAGGATGTCGATTTACATGAGCTTGCAAGGCTATCTGAAGGATTTTCCGGAAGCGACATAAGGGACACATGCCAATCCGTCCACCTGAAAGTTGTAGGAGAATTCTTCGAGTCAGGACAAGCCAAGAATAAACTTGCCAAACCAAGACCGATTAGAATGGAGGACTTTAGGCAAATACTTGAAGAGAGAAAACCAAGCGTTTCAGTTGAAATGGTAGCTTTATATAACCGTTGGTTTGAAGCTTTCAAAGCCTTGTAGGAGGAGCTTAGAAAGGTTTGGAGAACAACTTATTTCGTCTATTTTTCGGAACTCTCCCTTCTCCCCTCATCGCATCTCCAAACCCTATAAGGCTCCTCCTACAAAAACTATGAAAACTCCCATTTTTTAATCTTTACAAAAACATAATCATCAGATGATACTTCTACTCCTTTCAAATTTGAGGCCATAGCGAGTATTGAGCTTTTCATGATTCTTTGGACAAACGGCTTTAAAGGGACTTTTTTGCCATTTATGTAAAGTTCGAAACCTTCACTCGGTTTTCGACCTGTTCTCGCCATTTTTTCTTTAACGAGACTAACCAGTCTTTCAGCTTCATTTAACGCATCAACAACTGGATAGTTTAGTTTATCCTTAGGCAAACTTTGGGCTGCGGTTCCGGAAAAGGCTATTATAGGCTTGAAAGTTTTTGAAGCCTCTATGGCTTCTTCCAGATTCTTTACTGTAATTATCTTAAAGACGTTTGGCTGTGTCCCTACAAGTTTTCTGAAGCCCTCGAGGATAACCACGTCCGCTTCTTGACAATGTTGGACTATGTCTTCAAGCGTTAATTTTTCTGTTTTAACTTTATGGATTATCGCTACTTCGTTTGGCGCTATGCTGATGACTTTTTTGGCTCCTGCTTTTGCATGTCTCCAAGTATCCTTCCCTTCAGTGTCAATCGAGAAATCTTTCTCTGGGATGTGCTTAACAGTAGCTACATTATAGCCTTCTTTTGTTAATTGCTTAACTAAAGTTTCAACTAGTGTTGTTTTTCCCGAGCTTTTGCTTCCAATAACCGCCACGATAAACATGAAAATTCCTCCTGACCATTGCGTTAATGCTAACTGTGAAAGAGATAAAACTTTCTGAAAAATTAAACATCGAATACCTTTAATATCTGCATGTTAAGCTAAAAGATATGAAGGTTCTAGCCTTTAATTGCAGCCCAAACATGGAAAAAAGTAACACAGCCTTAATTTTGAATCCGTTTCTAGAAGGAATGAAAGAGGAAGGCGCCGAAGTTGAACTCTTCTACGTTAGAAGGCTTAAAATAAATCCGTGTCTCGGCGAGTTTTCGTGCTGGTTTAAAACTCCGGGTGAATGCATACATGACGATGATATGAAAATGCTTTATCCGAAGATTAAGGAAGCGGACATCATAGTTTTTGGCACACCAGTATACGTGGACGGAATGCCCGGCCCTATGAAAAACCTTATTGACCGGCTGATTCCGCTTTTACAGCCCTACATTGAAATAAGAGATGGACATTGTCGACATCCACGGCGTGAAGGCCAAAAACGTGCAAAACTCGTTTTAGTTGCAAACTGCGGCTTTTGGGAAATGGACAATTTCAACCCTTTAGTTATACATATGCAGGCTATATGCAACAATGCTGGTTGGGAGTACGCTGGCGCCCTGCTTAGACCTCACGGCGGAGTGTTAGGCTATATGCTAAAGAAGGAATATCTAGTTCAAGATGTCATTAAAGCAGCGAAGAACGCTGGGAAAGAAATTATAAAATACGGTAGAATAAAGGAAGAAACCCTGAAGACTGTGAGCCGCGAATTGCTTCCATTAGAAACTTATGTGGAAATTCTGAATAAGAGCTTCAAGAAAGTTTTAGATAGGTTAAAGAGCTGAGATTTAAGCTTTATCTGCTTAGGGTCTATATCCTTCAAGAATGTTCAAGGCTAGAACCGCTGAAACTATGTCAGCAGTTGTTCCGGGATTTAGGCTGTTGCCAGCTGTTCTAAGCTTTTTATCAAAAATAATAAGTTCTCTTTTCCCAATTTCGGTTTCAAGTCCGCCAAGCTCAAGAATTCTTTTTGCTTCCGTGGAGACTTGTATTGCTTTTTCCTTTCCAGCTTTCCTAGCTATTAAAGTATCGGGGGCCTCAGCTAGAATTTTTAGAAAAGTATCGACCGTTGCCAAGTTAACATCTTTGGTTTTCTCGATTTGTTTCTTAAAGTAGGGATAGCCAACTTCAAATGTTATTGGATAATTGTTAATCCATTCTGAACATATAGAATCGTATTCTGAAGCTATTTTGAAAACTTCATAAAGCGAAACATTTTCTTCTATTATTCTCTTCTTTGAATTCGGGTCTGAAACATCTAAGTCGGGAGCTTTTCCTAAACCTCCTGGCTGAGCAATTTCTATCGCTTCATAAACGTTAACCGCATCCTCAGCAGTAGTGGAAATAACAATTTTTCCAATTTCTTCTCTAAGTTCATGTAAGGAAAACTTCCCTTTAGAGAGAACTGCACCTGCAGCTACTGCAATTGGAGAAAGAAGTATAACTGCACCTAAAAGAGTATTTCCGCCCCTTTGCCATTGTCGCAAACTTTTGGCAGAATCTCTGATTATTTCGCCGATTCTAACATGGCTTCTAGAAAGCTTTCCAGCTGAGATGAGAACTCCTTTTTCCGCAGCCAACTTAAAATATGGTGCAACAGCAACAGCAGAAGCCAAAAAATGCTCATAACGAGTATCACCGAAATCCGCATTTCTGTGAACATTTCCAGGCTTAGGATAGGCACTAACCTCAAGTAAAATGGCAAGCTGCAAGCATTTAGAAACGTAGCATGGTACATCTGAAGTGTCTATTTGCATCTTTTAGCCTAAAATAATGTAGATGGAAAGTTTTATTAATGTTGTGTAAAAAATTACACTGCAATTACCTAAATTACATAAGGTGTGTATGTAATGCCCTATAATAGACCAGCAACATATCGTTTGGCTTTTATAAGCGTTTGGACAGCCTTACTTCTTGCATGCGTTTTTCTGATAATCTACCCAATTCCGGGAACTCCTGCTTCAATAACCTTCTCAAGTGTTCTGCTTTCAAGTTTAACTGCACCTCTATTGGGACCTATTGAAGGAACAATTTCAGCCTTCATTTTCGGATGGCTTGCACCTTACATTAATCCCGCAACTTCTATTGGAATTCTCACATTCTTGGCCCCAACAATGGCTGTATTAACAAGCAGCCTATTTCTTTTCGGTAGATGGAAAGAAGCAACTGTAATTTTCATTTGCCAGCTTTTAATATGGTTTGCTCATCCCTTTGCATGGTACGAGCTTATGCCGATTATTACGTGGCAGTATTGGCTAGTTTTGGCTTTCCTTGTAGTTCCGCCAATTCGAAATTGGATAATTAATGCAATAGTTTCAAGGGATGAGAAAAGACTTCCTTTAGCACTGTGGTGTTTAGCTTGGATTGCACGTATAGGTGGAGATGTCGCAACTGGAAATAACATTGCAGTTTGGGTTCTCGGATGGGCTGGACCAGACTTTTATCCGTGGTGGGCGCCAATGACGCTCTATTATGCTGTTGCTGACACCTTAAATTGTATAATGGGGGCACTCATCGGAACAGCAGTTCTCTTATCCCTCAAAAGAAGCAAAATAGAAATCGCAATAGATTTTCTCCATAAAAAATGAAATTTTAAGTTTCGTTTACTAGATTAAATGGGATATTACTTGCACAAAACACGTGAAGGCGATTTCATACAGACGTATCAAGACCTAATATTTGATGTAAAGGGTTTAATTCATCCTCCAAACCGGATAATAGCTTTTATACGCTACTTTCAAACTGAAAAGGGTGAAAGAAAAAGGCAGGGAAAAACTTACAGTAAAGTTTACTCCCTTTCCGAACGTTATGCGTGGCTGAAGGAGAATTTTCCAGAATATTTGGTTTACGACCCAGTTTTTGATTCTGTACTTTGCGAAGTTCCAGTTAAGGATGTTAAAAAGCCTTATAAACCTGTTGAAAAGCTTTGGCAACTTCGTAAGGCTGAAAATTTGGATTTTTTGGAAAGTAAAGCTTTGGAAGTGGCTAGTCTGGTTAAGTCTTCGGCCGACATTCCATGGAGTACAATTGGTGTTTCAGGGTCGATAATGGTTAATCTTCACACTTCGAAGTCGGATATAGACTTAGTCGTTTATGGTTCCGAAAACTGCCGTAAAGCGTATTCAGCAATCAAGGATTTATTGAATGATTCTTCTTGCCCCCTAAAGCCATATACTCTGAAGGATTTAGAGGGTTTATTCGCTTTCCGTTCGAAGGATACGAGGATGAATTTCGAAGACTTCGTTCAAGTCGAATCCAGAAAAATTTTGCAGGGCAAGTTTATGGGAACAGACTATTACATCCGTTTCGTGAAAGACTGGAATGAAATTGAAGAAAGGTATGGTGACATCCGCTACAAGAAAGTTGGCTATGGAAAAATTGAGGCCACAGTTGTTGACGATTCAGATTCAATTTTCACCCCTTGCACCTACAAAATTGAAAATGTAAAAGTTGTTGAAGGCCCAAAAATTAAGCCAATAAAAGAAATTGCATCCTTCCGTGGGAGGTTCTGTGAACAAGCAAAAAAGGGTGAAAAAATCGTTGCTCAGGGAAAAATTGAACTTGTAATCAAGAAAGATGGAACCGAATATTATAGATTATTGCTTGGGAATTATCCCTCGGACTATATGGTTCCAAAAATTCCGCCGGAACCCTTACCAAAATAGGAGATTTCCTTTTCAACTAGAATTTCAAATCCAGCATGCGTAAGAAAATCTTTCACGTCATGTACATATGCTGAGTGGGCACTATAGGAGATTCCTAAATATCCTGTTCCGCCAGCATAAGAAATTATTTCAACTTTCGTTTCGTTAAAAGGACTTTCCTCCAAAATTATTGTAACTGCAACGTCACTGTTTACCCTAAAGAAGTATTCTTCGCCCAAAATTATGCCCATCGATAATCCGTCGGCTTTACGGATTTTCTTTGAATATATGTTGCCGAAAGCTTTGCTTAAAGCTTCAAAAAGGTTTTCAAAGGAGCTTTTGACGATGCACCTCATGTAATGGGATGTCATAGGTATGCCCTCTTAAAATTATGCAGTTAATGTTTTAAGAACTTGCTCGTAGTATCTAGGCCCATAAGTTAAGGTTATTTGATGAAAAACTTTGTCTTTCATTTCAACCTTTTCCAAGTTTCCCTCAACGTATACGAGTTCGTCTTTAAAGGCTTGCATCCTAAACTCTTCAACATACGAAATTATTCTTTCTATTTCAACGGTTCTTGGGCCTTCAAGTATTTTTACGATTTCAATGGGATATATAGAGGGCATAAAGGAGTTCTCTTCATCACTTAAAATACGTGCAATAGCTTTAATCCAGCCTTCACGAGTTATTCTGCGAGTTTTTTCATATTCGTTGTAAATTTCGTTCCATTCCTTAACCGGTTCAAATTCAACTTTCACTTTTCGTTCGGCAACTTTACTATCAAAAACAGCATAAATAGTCTTTCTACGCTGATGCCGCAAAAACTCTTTAACAGAATAGTTTAGAAAACGCCAATTCTTCCCTTCCATAATCCGCTCATCTTCAAACTCGTTTTTAAGCGGAGAATCTGCTTCTTTATAAATTTCATTTAAAATTTCGCAGAGTTCTTTCAAATTTCTTTTTCCATAAATTATTAAATCCAAATCAGACAGCCTAGGATGATAAAAACTGTGCAATAGTGAACCGAAAACTCCAAAGTTTCTTGTTGAAAGGGTTGAACTTGAAATTATAAGACTTAACAGGTCGTGAAGTGAAAATAAAAGTTCATCCTTAGGCTCTTCAGCCAGCAGTTCTTGAAGCTTTTCCTCAGGCTTCCTCACTTTAAATATAAGATCATTTTTTACTCCAACAAGTCTTTTTTGTAGAGGCTTATAGAAAACTGTGTATTTTGGAAATTTTTCGGTAACGAATTTCAATCCTTCATCTGCGTAGAACTTATAGAAAACTTCTGAGCCTCGTTTTCTCGGTGCTCTTGGGTCTTTTGAATTGTAGATTTTAGCTGAAGCGTATTCCACGTCGCAGACATAACCAGTTGGCGGGTGAAAGTATCCATAAACTCTGAAGATTATTCCTTCTTTCGTGATTATTGCGTCTCTGTCCCTCAGCCTAAACATGCCTTTTATCTTCCCCTTTCTTTCTCCAAAATTTCGAAAATTCGCTTTAAGTTCTCATCACTCAATTTTTCTCTAACGTTTTCCCAGAAAACATCGAGTTTTTCCTTGCTATACCCTTCTTTTTCATATTCTAGGGCTTGAAAAACCATTTCCAACTGGTCAATTTGCCGTGCAATTTTTGCTTCCAAACTTTTTTGTTTCTCAAATTCAAGCCAAATTGAAAGATATTTCTGTTTAAGTTTTTCAGGTAAGTTTTGCAGAATTTTTTCTATTGCTTCAAGTTCCTTTTTCTTTAATTCTGAACGCCCAATTTTTCTTTTTGCGAAGTAATCGTAATCGCCTATTATCGCTTCGTGAATGTCATGTAATAGCAGCATTCTCATGAGTTTTTCTGTGTTTAAGCCTTTTAAATCAGCTATGCACATAGCGAGAATAGCGCTTCTGAACGAATGGTCTGCAACTGATTCTGGCCTTTCTATTCCAACCCAGCTTATCCACCCTGAGCGTTTAACTTTTTTCAGCAATCCGGCTTTCTGTACAAAATCAACTATTTCTTCAAGCATCGTCTTTCACCTTGCTGGCCAGATGTACTCTTCCTCCATTTTCCCCGTTCCAACCACAACTTGGTAGAAGCTCCTTCCAGTTTCTATGTTTTCGACTCTTTCAAGCATTCCTGAAACTTCTATTTTTTGGCCTTTCTTTGCTATGTTCCTGTAAACTCCTATCATTGAAACAACTTGTTTTGGGTTTTCTTGAAGTTGCGAATCATCGTTTAAGGGTAAGTAGCCACCTATCTTATAGATTGCTGGTCTGAAAACTGCTTCTTCGTCGTCCATAACTTCGCATTTGAACTTCACTGGTTTTACTGGTTCATAGCGGTTTTCTCCATATTTCGTTTTCATTTCTCCAAGTTTTCTTACCGCATTATAAACGAATGCTGTTCCTTTAAAACGTCCTCGATATTTTCTGATTCTATCCACCCTAGTTGTGAAAATATAGCTTATTTCTCCTTCTTTTGCTAGTTTTTCAACTGCTTTCTCTACTTTTCGAAAATTTTTTGCTCCGTAGACGACGAAGTCTATGTCTGAACTGGCTGAATACATGTTTAGGGCTATTGAACCATGGATTCCAAATTCTTCAAAGTTAACTTTTGCTTCTGCGGAAAGCATTGAAATAAGTTCTAGGGCAAGTTTTTGTAAATCATCCTTTCTTGATGAAAATGCTAATTTCTGCAAACAGTCTTTGGGAACGTAAACTTCTTCTATAGAGTTTAACGGTGCACTTATGACTTCCTTCATTCTGAACGGACAGAAATACACGTAATGGCTAAAGTTTTCCTTTAAGGTTTTAATTAGAATTTGGTAATTCTTGGCTGTGTAGAGTTTTTCTGCTCTGAGAAGTTTTCTTCCTTTAAAGTTCCACGTCTTATTTAGATACTTTATTGGAAAGAGGCATGCATGCTCTGATGGTATATACTTTAGAAAAGCAAAAACTCGATTGGGTGGATGTTCATATCCGAATACGTAGGATATGAAGCCTTCCTTCGTCACGAATGTGTCTCCGTCTCTAGGCTTCCAACATTCCATGTTTGCATCCACATTATTAATTTAGGAAAGTAAATATTTGGCTTAGCTCTAAAAGGGTTAATCCATCAAAGCGGAGAAAAGGGAAGTGAAGCGCGGCTTCCTCGATAGAGACTTCATTGAAACTCTTGAAGGCTTCCTATTCTGCGTAGTTGGGCCCTATCATCCAAAAGATAGGGTAATTGCCTATCTAAAGTACGTTCCATCTGAGGAAGGCTTCTGGAGTAGAAAAGGGAAAAGCTTCAGCAGAGTTATGAAAGCCTACACAATTCCAAATTTGCTCGAAACTTTCAAGCTGCTTAAAAAGAAGCATCCCAAATACCTGTTTTACTCATCCTACTACAACATTATTATGACTGCCGTGCCATTAAAACATATAAAAAAGCACTACAAGCCGGAAAAGAAACTTACTCAGCTTCTAAAGAGGAAAGAACTTGATTCTCTGCAGCATAAGGTTGTAGAATTTGTTAGAATTCTTTCCGAAAAAAGCGGGGTTCAGCTAAAATCTTTCGGAGTTACGGGTTCGGTTCTCCTTGACATGCATGATGTTAATTTCTCCGATATGGACGTAACTGTTTACGGGTTAAAGGACAGTTTTAGACTTAAAGAGTCGATGACTGAAGTTTACAGTTCAAATTCTGGGGTTTCGAGGTTTAAAGATGAGTTTCTGAGGGTTTGGTGTAAAAGCAAGGTCAGCAAGCATCCGCTGGACTGGGAAGACGCATTGAAGATTTACTCTAGGAAGTGGAATATTGGGATATTTAAGGGAACCCCGTTCTCTATACATCCAATTAAAACCAGAAGCGAACTGAACGAGGATTACGAAGATAAAACCTATTATCCTAAGGGCTTCGTCACAGTAAAGGCTGAAGTTGAAGATAATTCTGACTCAATTTTCCTACCAGCCGTTTATAAAGTCTGCAAAGTCAAATTTATAGAGGGAATAGAAAGGGAACCTATCATTGAAATAGTGTCTTATGAAAGCCTCTATGACAGTTTAGCTGAAAACGGAGAAAAAATAATTGCAAGGGGAAAACTTGAACTAGTGAAAGATAACAGAAGCGGAGAAGAATACTACAGAATTCTAGTCGGTTCTCCTGAAGGAAAAGGAAGGGAGTTTATAAAACCGGTTTAGAGCTCTAAAACGTCTTTTAAATAAGCCTTGTACGGACCTAATCTTCCGCCGTAGTTTCCAGCAGAAATCTTCACTATTCCCGGAACTTTCACAGCTGCTTTTATTCCTTCGGCCATAGCCTGTTTTACAACTTCCAAGTTTAAGCCGTTAATGACTATCTCGTAAACACACTTCACTTTTTCCGTAACTTTCGTCTCAGGCACTAGCTTCCTTATAACTGGACAGTAAGGATGATTTGTAGAAGCCTTAAGCTTATACTTTAACGAGCCAGCCTTAGAGCCAGCCCTACAAACCCCTCCTGGAAAAGGCAAAATGACGCCGCTAACATTATTTTTAATTGCATTTACAGCTTCTTCTGCAGCTTTAAGTCCTGAAACCCTATTTTCAGCTAGTATCAGAAAGTTTCCGCCTGCAACCGCTCGCATCGCACCGAAGGTGTCTTCAACTGTGAATACGCCTTCCATAACTGGAATCTTCCAAACTTTTCTTTCGCCTACCATGCTTCTCCTTTGAAAACCATCTCCAAAGAGCCGTAGGCTTCTCCCAACTTTGAGCTTCCTTTTTACTTCTGGTAATCCGTCATATGCAGCTGTTGTTGGACATGTCATTATGCATTGGCCAATTCGCAGTACCATCTGATTTTTCAAATCCATTCTAGTCCTATGATAAATTTGGATTAACACCCCCATTCTGCCGTCCGGAGTTTCTTCCGGTGAAACCGTGCCTTCTATTCCTGCCTCGGCAGGCGACATTATAATTGATGACGCAAAGCCAGTGGCAACGGTTGCAGCAGTTAAAGCCCATTTCTCATTTTCAGCCGTTATTAATACTCGGCCAACCCACATAGGAAACATTTCAGCAAACGTATCTTCAATTTCTACTCCGTTAAGTTGATACGCCATATGAACACTCCCAACATTTTGTTTACTTCATTGCTTCCAAATATTTAAGGATTAAAATTTGGTTGCTAACTTACACTTCTCTTCTTTGGACTCTTAGCTGCAAAAATAGATTCAAAAGGGGGAGGGAAATGGTTAGGTTTGTAGTTTTTCTCTGATCATAGTTTTGGCTATTTCGTAGGCTATTTTGTAGTCGAATATTCCCTTCGGAGACTCAACTGCACGTTTGAAAAGCTGTGCGGCTATTTTATTTTTGAATGTTCCAATTCTTAGTGCTCCTACACCAAATATCCCCGGTAGAATCTCCTTTCCTTCGTCGTTTGGATTTAAGCCTTCAACTCCCAGCGGTGGGACGGCGTTTATGTCAGCTACTATTTTGCATTGTTTCCCATATTGTTTCAAGGTTTCTAATGGTAAAAGCTGTATTCCAGCAGCTCCGGCTGAAAGAATTATGTCTGCGTCTTCTATTGCCTTTCCAATTTCCTCTGGTGCAGCTGCTTCGGCTCCTTTAATTTTTTCCTCGCCGATTTCCTCGTTTATCTTGGTTGATACCGCAATTGCCTTTGATAGGCGACGTGAAGTTATTTTTACGTTTGCGCCTTCTGTTGCGTATATCCTTGCAGCTACTGAACCAACGGGTCCAGTTCCAGCTAAAACAGTTACGTTTTTGCCGTTCAATTCTCCGAAGCCCTTCTTTATGGAAAGTAGAAGGGTTTTTGCTACTGCTGCTGATGCAGTTGTGTATGCCCCTCTCGGGTCAACTATTACTGAAAGTTCGAATGGTGGAAACATCGTTTTTTTGGCTATTTCAAGTATTTTTAGGGCTTTGTCTACGTCGTAGCCGCCTATGAATATTTTTGTATATTTTGCTCCTTCTGGGCCTCTTGGGAACATTGCGTCTTGAATAAGTCTTTTCGCTTCTTCTGGTTCAACTGGACTGTACTTTAGGATTTGGGCTTCTGGAAAAAGTTCTATTGCAGTTAAAATGTCGAACGGACTTGTATGTTTATCTGTATCTAAAAATATTATTACGGTTTTTCTAGCTTCAGCCAATTTTTTCACCTGCTTAAATTTAACAATAAAATGATTTTAGTTTTAAAACTTGCCGTAAAGATAAACATTAATTAGGTTAATGTTATGTATTTTAGGCTTCAAAAGGTGTATTCCAAATTTCATGATGGGCGTTCAATTTCAAACAGTTGAGGTGAAGGGATGACGGAAAAACCGAAATTGAAGGTAGTTCTCCTAACTGGACGTACAATAGAACAGGGTGTTGGAAAGGAACGTGGAAAACTCTCTAAAGATTATTTAGAAAGCGTTTCAGTGTGCTACATGGATCCTGACGACATGAAAAAACTCAAAATAAAGGACAAAACAAACGTTCTTGTCTCAACCAATTACGGTTCAGTTGTTGTTAAGGCTTTAAAATCTAAACGTGCCCCTCATCCGGGAAAGATTTTTATTCCATATGGGCCCTGGGCAAACGCTGTCACAGACCCAGAAACCCACGGAATCGGAATGCCTTCTTTTAAAGGAATCTCAGCCGAAGTGCAGCCAGCTCCGGAAAGATCTGTTTCAAGTTTAAAAGAGCTTCTTAAAAAGCAGTTCGGAAAGGAGTGAAAAAATTGCCGGTTGTTAAAGCTGTTACGTGTCCGGTTTGCGGAAGCCTCTGCGATGATATAGAACTAACAATCGAGAACGGAAGAATAATTAAAGTTAAGAATGGCTGTGCAATGTGTGAATCAAAGTTTCTGGGCTATAATTGCGAACATAGAATTTTAAAGCCTTTAATAAGGAAGAATGGGGAATTCGTTGAAGTTTCCATGGATGAAGCTGTGAGGAAAGCTGCCGAAATATTAGCTGAATCAAGCTATCCAATATTGTATGGTTGGAGTTCAACAAGCTGTGAGGCAATACGAGTCGGCCTAGAACTTGCAGAAGAAGTCGGCGGGCTAATCGACAATACGTCTACTGTCTGTCACGGCCCATCGATTTTAAGTATTCAAGAGGTAGGCATTCCATCATGTACGCTTGGGCAGATTAGGCATAGAGCAGACCTCATAATGTACTGGGGAAGTAACCCATGGAGTGCGCATCCCCGCCATCTAGAGAGATATACAACCTATTCTGAAGGAAGATTCCAAAAAAGTGCTTGGAGAGGGTACATAGCAAAAATAAGGGCATTAATCGGAAAGAAAAAACTTGAAAGGGCGTTCAAAAGAATATTCTTCAAAAAAGAAATTTCCGCTCCTCCACATCTTAGGAGGGAGCCCCCACCAACCCTTTTCAAAAAGGAAAGAAAACTAATTGTAATCGACGTTCGAAGAACAAAAACTGCCGAGATGGCCGACTACTTCGTTCAAGTTGAACCAAACAAGGATTATGAACTTCTACAAGCCTTTAGAGCATTGATAAGAGATCAAGAACTTGACGTGGAGGAAGTTGCAGGAGTTCCAGTGGAATACCTAGAAGAAGTTGCCGACGTCATGATAAATTGCAACTTTGGCGTCCTTTTCTTCGGGCTTGGCTTAACAATGAGTAGTGGCAAGTTAAGGAACATTGATGCGGCTTTATCTCTTGTTAGAGACTTAAACATGCGAACAAAATTTGTAATAATGCCTATGCGTGGACACTTCAATGTGACAGGAGCAAACACGGTTTTTACGTGGCAAACTGGTTATCCATACGCAGTTGATTTCTCACTTGGATATCCAAGATATAATCCCGGCGAAACATCAGTTATAGACGTCCTCTTACGTGAAGAATCAGATGCAGCCCTCGTAGTTGCCTCAGACCCGGCTGCAACTTTTCCAAGGAAGGCTGTGGAACATCTAGTTAAGAATCCACTTATAGTTATTGATCCTCACATGAACGCAACTGCCCAAATGGCGGACGTGGTCTTCCCATCAGCCTTTGCAGGAATAGAAGCCGCTGGGACAGCCTACCGAATGGATCACGTGCCGCTTCCGCTCAAAAAAGTTGTTGATCCGCCTGAAGGTATACTTTCAGATGAGGAAATTCTGAAAAGAATTCTTCACGAAGTTAGAAGGATTAAGAGGGGATGATTTTGGAGCTTTTAATAAAGAACGGCTTTGTTTACGACCCTATTAATGACGTAAATGGGGAAAAAATGGACATTGCGGTGAAAGACGGGAAAATAGTTGAAAGCGTTGATGAGCGTAATGCAAAGGTGATTGATGCTTCTGGAATGATAGTCATGCCCGGTGGAGTTGACATTCACTGTCACATTGCTGGCTCCGAGGTTAATGCTGGTAGACTCCTAAGGCCTGAGGATCACTTCAGGGATTTTGAACGTAAAACCGCCGTGACCCGTTCTGGAGTTGGGTATTCCATTCCTTCAACGTTTACAACTGGCTACCGTTATGCGAGGATGGGGTACACTACAATAATGAATCCTTCAATGCCTCCTTTAGAGGCTAAGCACACCCATGAGGAGTTAAGCGATACCCCCATGGTTGATAAGGCTACCTATCCGCTTTTAGGCGACTGGTGGTTCGTCCTCGAATATTTGAAGGAGAACCAAATCGAGGAATGTGCGAGACACGTTGCATGGATGATTTCCTCAACTAAAGGTTACGCGATAAAAATTGTTAATCCAGGCGGCCTAGAAGCTTGGGGATTTGGCCGCAACGTTCGAAGTATAGATGATCAAGTTCCATACTTTGACATTACACCACGTGACATCCTGCGGGGATTATGCAAGGTAAACAAGCTGTTAAACTTGCCCCATACAATTCATGTTCACACAAACAACCTTGGAAAGCCTGGAAACTACATTACAGCTATAGAAACAATGAAGTGCGTCGAGGATTTAGCCGAAGAAGGAAAGCCTGCAATTCACATAACACACTGTCAATTTTGCGCCTTTAAAGGAGAAGACTGGAAAACCATGGAGTCTGGAGCCGCTGAAATTGCTAAGTACGTTAACGCCCATTCGCATGTTACTTTAGACATGGGTCAAGTTGTATTTACAGACACTACAACAATGACGGCTGACGGCCCATTCCAGTACACGCTTTACGAACTTAGCGGAAACAAATGGGTAAACCACGACGTTGAGACAGAAACAAGTTCGGGAATAGTTCCATTCCACTACAGAAGAAAAAGCCATGTGCATGCAACTCAATGGAGCATAGGCTTAGAACTAGCCCTACTAATTAAGGACCCATGGAAAATCTACTTAACAACAGACCATCCAAACGGAGCCCCGTTCATAACCTATCCGAGAATAATTGCTTGGCTTATGAGCAAAAAAGCAAGGGACGCAACTCTGAAGAAAATTAATCCAAGAGCGAGAAGGAGAAGTCTCCTTCCAACGATAGAACGAGAATTAGACTTCTACGAAATTGCAGTGATGACACGGGCTGGACAAGCTAAGGCTTTAAAACTTAAGAATAAAGGGCATTTAGGCGTAGGGGCAGACGCTGATATAGCAATTTATGATTTTAACCCTGAGGAAAATGATCCTTCAAGGAAGTATAAGGCGGTTAGAAAGGCGTTTGAAAACGCAGCATACACCATTAAGGGGGGAGAAATAGTAGCTCGAAACGGAGAAATATTGAAGCATGTTGAGGGAGCAACAATTTGGCTTAACATCGAAGTTTCAACTCCTTGGAAAATTACTGAAGACATGAAAAGAAGATTTAGAGAATACTGGACAGTAGAATATGAAAACTATCCAGTTTCAGAACATTACCTTGCAGTTTCAAATCCAATAACCATAAAGGCGGAGGTCTAAAATGATAAACCTATACGCAAAAAGGAAATTCACACTCCCAATATTCGCAGAATGCATAACACCAGACAACTTTCAAGGAAAAACGATAGAAGAAATTGAAACATTAAAAGTTTGGGAAGGAAACAAGGAGAAAAAACTTGGAGAACTATTCAAAGTTGAAAAAATCAAGAGGGAAGAAGAGAAAAAGCCTATCATAACAATTTATGGCGACTTAAGTAAAATCCGGAAAATCGGAGCTGAAATGACCACCGGTGAAATAGTGATTCACGGAAACGTTGGCATGTATCTGGGGCAGGAAATGAAGGGTGGAAAAATAACTGTTCGTGGAAATGTAGCTGGCTGGGTCGGCACAATGATAAAAGGTGGAACCATCGAAATTTTCGGAAACGCAGGCGACTACTTGGGGGCTCCCTACAGGGGAAGCACTCAAGGAATGCGAGGTGGAAAAATAGTAGTTCATGGAAACGTTGGAAACGAGGCTGGAGCGTACATGCGGAAGGGAATAATCAAAATTTACGGTGCAGCCGGACAGTTTACTGGTTTAAGAATGCGCAATGGAACAATATATGTTAAAGAAAACTGCGGAGGACGTGTCGGAGCTTGCATGACCGGTGGAAAAATAGTTATAGGCGGATACTTAGAATCCGTCATGCCAACATTTACAATTGACAGCATCAAGAAGAAAGTAAAAATTGAAGAAAACGAAAAAATTGAAGGGCCTTTCTACCTATTTATTGGAGATTTAACAGAGAACGGAGAGGGAAAACTATACGTTTCCAAAGAAAAAAATCCCCAGTTAAGCCATTATGAAAAATTTCTTTAAATCAATTTTGAAGGGAACCTAAATTGAATGTTCCAAGCGTAAACCGTTTGGCATGGAAGCTAGTAGAAAAATTACGTGAAAAATCGGAACTCTACAATGTTCATGTTGAGAAGTTAAGTTCAGGCACCACCATAATCGATGCTGGAATAAAAGCTAAAGGCGGTTTTCAAGCTGGAAAAATAATAACTGAAATTTGCATGGGTGGATGTGGAAAAGCAAGAATTACATGCGAAAACTACGGTGAAACAAAACTCCCGTCAATTTTCGTTTATACCGACAATCCAGTTATTGCAACACTGGGTTCACAGTTTGCAGGCTGGCAAATAAAAGAAGGGGACTACTTTGCAATTGGCTCTGGGCCAGCTAGGGCTCTGTCACTAAAGCCTAAGGAAATTTACGAGAAAATAGGTTACAAAGACGATTACGATAGGGCTGTTGTCGTTTTAGAAACCGATAAATATCCACCGCAAAGTCTAATTGACCGCTTCGTGAACGAATGTAAAGTTTCACATGAAAATTTGGTTGTCGTTTTAACTCCAACTGCAAGTTTGGCTGGTGCAACTCAAGTTTCTGGTAGAATAGTTGAAACTGGAATTCACAAACTCAGCAAGGTTGGACTTGACCCAAATAAAATATTGTATGCTTGGGGTCATGCACCAATTTCGCCTCTACATCCAAAATTTACCATCGCCATGGCGAGAACCAATGACGCCATTCTTTATGGAGGAGTAACTTACTATATTGTAGATTATGAAAATGAGGAAGAACTCGAAAGGATAGTTAAGTCTGCACCTTCCAGTGCTTCCAGAGATTATGGGAGACCATTTATAGAAATATTTAAGGAAGTAAACTACGACTTTTACAAAATTGACCCAAACTTGTTTGCCCCGGCAGTTCTTATAGTTAACAATCTAAGGACTGGTAATACATTTAAGGCTGGAAAAATTAATGTTGAGATACTAATGGAATCCTTGGGTTTCAAATCCTAGAGGGATTGAATTGCCAGTAAAGGAGCTTTTTGAAGATTTGAGAAGCGCCGTAATAGTGGGAGATGTAAGAAAGGCGAGAAGAATTGCTGAACAAGTTATCAATAGGGGCTTATCAGTTAACTTGGCTCTTCAAAAGCTTATAGAAGCTATGGAAATAGTTGATAAAAGGTATGAGAGGAAGGAATACTTCATCGTTGATGTTGCAGCTGCAGCTTCAGCCATGCGTGAGGCATTTAGAGTTTTGGAACCCCACCTGCAAGTTGAACCAGCCGGAATTAAGGGAAAAATAGTTATAGGTTCGCTTAAAGGAAACCCGCATGGAATAGGAAAAGATATCGTTGCAGCAACTCTACGTGCAGCCGGTTTCCACGTCGTAAACTTAGGTGTGAACGTCCCACCCGAAAAGTTTGTGGAATCCGCTTTAAAAGAAGACGCCGAAATAATAGCTGTTTCCGTAACATTAGGCGAAACAGTTCAATATTTAAGCGACTTAGTTAACATCTTGAAAGAGAAAGGATTAAAGGACAAAATTAAAGTCATTATTGGAGGAAGAGCTGTTTCAGAAGAAACTTGCAAAGAATACGGCTTGGACGCCTACGCAAAGGATGCTTGGGATTGCGTAAAAAAGGTTAAGGTGCTTCTAGGCAGTTAAGGCGGAAAATTTGAGTCAAAATCAACTATTAACCTTTTCAGCCTTCTTCTTTTCATACGCAGCTTTTCTCCTAATTTCCTACAAAACAGACCCGAGATACTCGCTGAAACCAGTAGAAAGGCATCTTTCTACAGCATAACAGGCCTTTCAACCCTAAATAGAATAATTTTCCTCATACTACTCTTAGTGCTCTCATTTTTCGCTGGCCAAAACCTACTGGAAACATTTGGAATACAAAGTTCAATTCCCCTTCAAATTTGGTTACCATTAGGAATTTTGGCAGGTTTACTTACCTTCTTTTTAGGAATGCCAATAAATTTGCTAATCCAAATTTTTAGAGCACGTCACGGCCTTAAAAAGACTAGGAGAGAGGAGGAAATCTTGAAAATAATGTTCGCTAAACCTTAAACTTTAACGAGTTTATATTTTTCCTGTCCGCAACGACCTTTCTAAACGGCGTAATTGAAGAGTTAATCTTCAGAGGTTTTCTGTTAACAAACTTAAACTTGGCTATTCCAAGCATAATTTCCATTTTAATTCAAGCTTTCCTATTTTTCATCCCAAATTTATATCAAGACGTTTATAATGCATCCATCACTTTTTACAAGGGACTAATGCTTGGAACATTCCTAATACTCTCAAATTCAATTTTTGTGGTAATCATCGCGAGGTTAACTTGCGATGCAGCTGGATTGTTCTTGCAGGCAAGGTCTATGAAGAAAATTGTTGAAAAGAAGCAAGAAAGTTAGAATATCTTATAGATTGGGTGACTTTCAACTAGGGGTCTTATTCCATAATTTTTCATTGCGTAGTAGGCAATTATCGAATCGTTAACTGCGGTAGCTGGAATCATACTTTTGGCCTGTTTAATTGGGCCGTATAGGAGGAAGTCGGCGCCCCAGAACTGTACAAGTGAGTGAGCCGTTGCATTGCATGCTGCAAATCCTTCTTTAAAGCTCTCTTTTCGACGTTTTCTCCAGTCGAAAGTAGCGTTTGCAGGTGAACAGCCCGCTGGGAAGCCAAACTCTTCTTTAACAAGTTTTACAGCTTCAGCGGCATATGCAATGCTTGGAATATCAAAAACAATCGTGTCGATAAGCATCTTTTCTATTCCAGCTTTTTTAGCTATTTCAAGAAGGCTTGGCTGATATTCTGTTCCTTTTAATGCGGAAACCCTTCCGGCCGGAGAAAAGTCATAATCGTTGCTTGCAATTAGAATT
>Ga0190354_1000026_pt1 | contig 25678 bp, 27 predicted proteins | sample 4872131213_MG_FD_163436 | JGI IMG/M metagenome (GOLD analysis project Ga0190354, IMG submission 163436) | Hydrothermal vent microbial mat bacterial communities from Southern Trench, Guaymas Basin, Mexico - 4872-13-12-13_MG | ecosystem: Environmental > Aquatic > Marine > Hydrothermal vents >...
GAGGAGATAATAAGCTGTAATCCACATTTCACTGCTGAAAGAAGCACCGAAATTTTGAGGATTCTATCCCAGTATAAGCCATAAACAAACTCAAGCACACGCCGCACACACCATCTCTATCACGACTTTTATGAGGAAAACTACACATTTTAGAATGGTTTTCCGGCTTATCAGATACTGAAGCGTAGCGCACGTGGTCTAAATATTTCATCTTATGATTTAAGTAGTCTGTTCAAAGCCCAAATATTCCATTAGGTGTTTGGAAAGAAATAGTCAAGCGAGACCTCCGAAATTTAGTTTCATAGGGGCCAGATGAACGTGCGGAGGCCTCGACCCTCATTTCACAATAAAGAGTTGCAAACTACACCTTAAATGTTCCGTCTAAAATTTTATAATTCATGTTAAGTTTTGGGCTTTCAACTTTGAATCCGGCATTTTTCACCAGCTGGGAGCCCGCACAGACAAGCTTCCCGTTCTCAAACAGAAGTATTGCTGTTTTGGGTTTTTCAAGCCTGAAAACTAGGCCCGGGAACGCTCGTACGCGTACCTCGCGTTTGGGAAGGTTCTTGCTATGGCGTCTAGGTCTAGCCTTACGCCTAGATTGCCCGAAGCCGCAACGTTGACAATCCTAAACTTGAAGAACTTCATGCAAAGGAGTGAAGCGATGATGACGGCTTATGTGTGCTAAGCGAGGAGGATCCTTGCCGTTGCTATCTTGAACGCGGTTTAAATGCTGAGGCCTTCAAGGCTTTGGTGGATGCCATAATTGTCCAGTTTGGATGTGAATATGCAAAGCTTAATTTCAGCGCCCCTACACGTTTATATCGGGACGTGTTTGGGGATGGGCGTTTTTAGGAATAGGGAGGCCTTGTTCCATGACTATGTCCCTTTGAGGCTTCCTCATAGGGAGAGGGAGTTTGAGGAGCTTTTAGGCTATTTTAAGCCAGTGCTGAGCGGGAGGCTCAGCGTCAAAGTGCATGTTAACGGGGAGATAGGCACTGGTAAAACCGTGCTGTGCAGGAGGCTTTTAAGAGTCCTCGAAGGAGAGGCTTCTTCGGCTGGTGTGAGGGTGAAGTGTGCCTACTTAAATTTGGCTTACGCTCCAAAACCCTACTACGCCATGGCTGAGCTGCACAGGCAGGTTGCAGGAGCCCCAGCTTCAGGCTTAAGCCCCGAGCAGATGCTGGCAAACGTTGTTGAAACCGTGGTTGAAGAGGACTCTAAACTCGTGGTTGTTTTGGACGAGGTTGACACGTATATTGATGAGGGGGGCGACGCAAAAATATTCTATCTCCTTCCAAGAGCCCACGAGCTGAACATGGAAGCCTCTGGCCGAATAAGCCTAATATATGTTTCAAGAAGCTTTGACTGGCTGGGTAGGCTTGACGCTGCAACCCTCGACACCCTCGGACGAACCCTAGCCGTTAAACTTGAACCCTACGGCATCCGCCAGGTTAGGGACATAACAGCCTACAGGGCTGATGAAGCGTTCGAGCCAAGAGCCATAGACGAAGAAGTCATAGACTTTATAGCCCACATATCAATGGATTATGGTGGAGTACGCTACGCACTGGAGCTTCTGCTTGGAGCAGGCATAATAGCCGAGAGGCAGGGACGCAGCCACGTGAGGGCTGAGGACGTTAGAATGGCCAATGCAGCCATCCCGAAAGGCTCAAACGGAGCCTTCTACCCAGACGAGCTAAGCCTACACAAGCAGCTCATCCTAAAAAGCATCATGGAAACCTTAAAAGCCACAGAAAAACCCTACATAACATTACAGGACGCCTACATAAACTACGTTGAGGCATGCCAAGACCAAAACGTGGAGCCAGAAGACGAAAACACAATAATAGAATACATCAAAGACCTAAAAATGGAAGGCTACATCCTACAAAGGGGTAAAGGCGAAAAAATGAAAGTTGGAATGGAATACCCCTTTCACAGCCTAGCAGAAGCCATAGAAAAAAGCCTGAAAAGAAGTTTTAAGCCGTAAACCCGAAAATTTCAACTACGTGATGAGCCAGTCTCGCTACCCTCTAAAAACCATAAAGCCTTTAACTGTAAATCTACCAAACAATTGCTGATGGTTAAAATGAAAACGGATCCGAAATTGAAAGGACGCAGAGCGGAGGAAGCGTTTTGGACCCTAAGTGACGAAACGCGCACCCCGCGCCATTAGTTGTTTGATGAAGTCTCTTCTTTTCTTTCTGATTTCTAAGATTATTTCTTTGGCTTTTTTTATGGATTTTTTGGCTTTTTCTTCTTTGGTGTTTTCTACTTTGAATATTTTTTCTGTTTTTTCGTATATTTTGTTTGGTTTTTCATGGGTTATTTCTTTTAGGTTTCTCATGAGCGTAGTGGAGTCTATTTTTGTTTTTTCGGCTTTTGCTTTTATCCATGCGTAGTTTTCTAGGATTTCGAGGGTTATTTCTTTTAGGTAGTGTATTGTTTCGTTGTATTCTTGGGCGTCTATTAGTGCTCTTGATCTTAGTATGACTCCTTGAAGGAATAGGGGGGAAGTATAATACTTTAATTTTGATTTAACTTTGAAGTGTGATTCTTCCATGGCTTGTACATTTCTTTTGGTGAAGAGGGCTATTTCGTCCCAAACGTCTTTGAAATGATTTAATGCTGCCTCGGCTTCGCTTCTCTCGGTTTGGAAAAGATTTGTTAGGGCTAGATATTCCGCGTGAATTTTTGGCATCTGAAACTTCTCGATGGCTTTGTTTAGTGTTTTAAGGAAGCGGCTTCTTGAAATTGGTAGTTGGCAAAGAATCATTGGGATGGCCATTATTTTTTCAGCTGATTTTTCAGCGAAAATGCATGCGCTTTGGTAATCTTCCCTCGAAAGGGCTGAAGAGGCGCGGCTGAGGTAGATGTCAGCGTCGACGAGGTAGGTTTCAGTTCTGATGTTAATTCTTTCAGGGCTATTGTAAACTTTCATTATCCACTCTTTTGAACTTGTAAAATTCCAGTCTCTATCGTAGAGTATGTAAGACTCGTAGATTTTCTGATCTAATTCTGGAGGCATAGGGCCTTGAATGCTTTTTTTGGGCATGTAGTTGAGGTCTATAAGTACTCCTCGAACTTCAACTCTTTCAGTGAATTCTTCTGGGAAGTTTCTTTCATCCATTATTAAGAGGTCCACATCGCTGCTTGAAACTGCATCTCCACGACTCCAACTTCCAAAAAGGCTTATTGCAGAAACATAATCGTACTCTTTCATCTTACGTGTAAGTTTCTGTAAAGCCCCACGGATCTTTTCTGGAATCCTAACCATTTTCTCCTCTCTCTTAAGTCAAAGTTAGTAACTGAAGTATTTTGTTTTAGTATGTATTTTACTTTTTTAGGATTGATTCGAGCCTTCGAATCGTAAAGCTTATATATAACTACTGTACCATGTGTTTTCTACACGGTGAAAGCGGGGCCAGATGAACGCTTTCTAGTTTCCGAGAAATTTCTATGACGAAAAAGAAAGGTGAGAGTATCGATTAGCCCGCATCATAAAAGTAGGGAAAGAAAATGAGGAAAAAAGAAAAAAGAAAGATTCGACAACAAATGTTTGCGGAGAAATGCCCAGAATGCGGTAGCACAAACCTTATTCAAGATTTTGACACTGGGGAGATAATCTGCGGTTCATGCGGATTAGTCATAAGAGAGCAGGAAATGGACAAGGGACCGGAATGGAGAGCCTTCACCCAAGAGGAGAAAGAATCAAGAAGCCGAGTTGGAGTTCCAACTTCATTTTCAGTTCATGATAAGGGTTTATCAACTGCAATAAGTCATGTTGATCGCGACGCATTTGGAAGGAAACTTCCGTTGTCAACGAGACTTCAAATGTGGAGATTACGAAAATGGCAGATAAGATCTAGAGTTCACTCCTCAATAGACCGCAACCTAGCCCAAGCGATGGCGGAACTTGACAGACTGTCGGATAAGGTTCACATCCCAAGTGCAGTTAAGGAGAGAGCCGCAGTAATTTACAGGAAGGCATTAGATAAGGGACTTGTCAGAGGACGTTCAATAGCCGCTATAGCTGCAGCCGCACTTTACGCGGCATGCAGAGCAACAAAAACTCCTAGAACCTTAAGGGAGATAGCTGAAGCCAGCTTAGTTGACAAGAAGGATGTTGCAAGATGCTACAGACTTTTGCTAAGGGAGCTTGAAGTGCAAATGCCAATAGCGGATCCTCTGGTGTACGTTTCAAAGATTGCGGAAAAAACCGGAATTTCAGGAAAAACGCAGGGTCTAGCCATAGAAATTCTCAGAGAAGCAAAGAAGAGGGGAGCAGCGGCTGGAAAAGACCCTATGGGGCTTGCTGCAGCCGCACTTTACATTGCTTGCTTAAAGAACAATGAAAAGAAGACTCAGAAAGATATTGCTGAAGCCGCTGGCGTTACGGAAGTTACTGTTAGAAATCGTTACAAGACTTTGAAGAGACAGTTAGGACTGGAAATTCCAGACTGACTTACTTAGTTTTATTGTAACTTTTCTGTTCTTTCTCCATGAATATTGGTCCTTCGTAACCGCAGTCTGTGCACTTGTAGGTTTGAGATGGAACTATAGACCAGTTAATTTTCAGCTTTAATTTTGGGTTGCCGCATCTTGGACAATATTTCTTCGATTCTTCAGTGATACCCCTATGTTTTAAAGTCTTGAATACTTCGCGGAGGTTATGTAGTAGTCCCATTTTGTTCTCCTTGAAATTATTGAACTTCTATGTTTTCTTCTGGGTATCCCATTTTTATTAGATATTCTTTCGCTTTTTCCCGTTGATCCCCTTGAAGTAGAATTTGGTTGTTTTTGGCTGTTCCTCCACATGCGCAGTATGATTTCATTTTTTGGGCCAGTCGGCTTAGACTTATGTCTTTGCTGTTTATTCCCTCAATTATGGTCATGGGTTTGCCCCATTTTCTCGTTTCTAAACGAACTCGAATTCTTTGCTGTTCTTTGCCTATTTCTCCGCAGACGCAGATGTCCTTTGGAAGACCGCAAACTGGGCAAATGTCTGCCATTATCACTCAACCTAGATAAGGACACTCAGCACTATATAAGATTTTCAAAATTAAATTCTATATCAGAAATGAATTATGATGCCCCAGTTAGTATCATTGATCTTTCTCGGATGAAAGCAATAGCCTTAAGTAAAAATGTTAGCTTTATGAGACAATCTTTAAACTTTCATTAGTATGGGATGAGCAAGTTTGAAGGATGAACTGGTAAAGGTAGTTGATGTTGGAAGGAGACTGGGCGCAGAATATGTTGAAGTTAGGATGCAGGAATTTTTCAGAACTTCTTTAACGACTAAAGATGGAAGAGTTGAGGCGGCAAGGGAAGGAATGGATTACGGCGCTGCGGTGAGAGTTCTTGTGAATGGAGCGTGGGGATTTGCAACTGTTAGCGGTCTAGAAGCAGAAATGATGGATGAAGCAGTTAAAAAAGCCTGCAGCATGGCTAAGGCGTCCGCTGAAAAGCTTAAGTCTCCAATAAAGCTTGCGGAAGTCAAGTCCATAGAGGACAAAGTTGTCGTTAGGCCAAGGAAAAACCCTAAAGAAGTCCCAATAGAGGAGAAAATAAAGTTAATCCTAGCCTTAGATAAGACGATTTTTGATTACGACTCTAGGATCAAAAGCTGCACAATAGACTATTTAGACATAACTGGAACCAGCTACTTCGCTAACAGCGACGGAGCATACATTGAACAAAGCAAACTTTACGTTTGGTCGAGGATTTTAGCCACAGCAAAAGAGGGAGACATTTTAACTTATGGCCGGGAAGAAATAGGTTCAACTGCTGGGCTTGAAGTTTTCGACGAAAACCCTCCCGAAGACATTGGTAGAATGATAGGAAAAAGGGTGATCGACCAGCTTAAAGCCGAACTTCCGAAAGGAGGGAGATTTCCGGCAATAATAGGGCCAAATGTCATTGGAGTATTTATTCATGAAGCATTTGGCCACCTTGCAGAAGCAGACTTAACGCTTTCCGGTTCGGTTCTTGTTGACAAGTTCAAGAAGAAAATAGCGTCGGAAGTCGTGAATGTTTACGACGACGGCACGATTGAAGGAGCTTTTGGCTCGTTTAAATATGATGATGAAGGAGTCCCAGCTCAGAAGACTCTCCTAATAAAGGAGGGAGTAGTTGTCGGACTTATGACAAACCGTGAAACAGCAAGCAAGCTTGGATTACCTCCAACTGGAAACGCAAGAGCCGAAAGTTTCCGTCATAAACCAATTATAAGAATGCGAAACACCTACCTAGCCCCTGGAGACCGCTCCTTCGAAGAACTCTTAGAGGGAATAAAGTTTGGTTATTACTTGAAGGGCTTTAGAGGGGGACAAGCCAATCTCGACGGAACATTCCAGGTAGGCATACAAGAAGCGTATGAAATAGTAGATGGAGAGATAGGCAAGCCTGTTAGAAACCTTTCAATAAGCGGGAACACTCTTGAAACCCTTCAGAAGGTTGAAGCTGTAGGAAAGGACTTTGAACTTTGGCCTGGAAGATGCGGAAAAGACGGGCAAACAGCGTTTATTTGCGATGGAGGCCCACACGCAAGAGTTAAAGAGGTGATTATAGGTGGAAGAGCTTAATCCTGAAAAACTATTGGAAATGGGAAAGAAAGCTGTTGAAAAAGCAGTAAAATATGGAGCAAACGAAGCGGAAGCCTTCCTAAGCGAAGGATTTGAAAGCTCAGTAGAAATAGAAAGAGGCCAAATAGTTGGTGTCATGAGCAGAAAAGAACATGGACTTGGCTTACGTGCCGTATACAACAATGCGATTGGTTTTGCCTACACAACGATTTTAGATGAAAAATCAATAACTGAAACTGTTGAGAGAGCAGTAAAATTTGCTAAGACAAATAAACCAGATGAAAATTGGCCAGGTTTTCCGTCCCCAAAGGGATTTCCTAGTGTAGAAAATATTTACGACAAAAGAATAACGGAGATGTCTCCTCAGGAACTAATCTCCAATGCCTCTTTAATGCTGGAAACAGCCACCGCTTATGATAGGAGAGTTTTGCCCATAGGCGGCGCAGTACAGGCATCCTACATTTGTCAAGCAATAGTTAACTCCAGCGGAGTTGAAGCATGGGATATGGGAACAGGAATTGGCTGCTACTTAGTTACAATCGCACGTGAAGGTTCAGAAGTTACTCCGGTTTGCTTCGAATACAACGCTGAGAGAATTTTTAAAGTTGACCCAGAATGGGTTGGAAGAGAAGCGGCAAGAATTGCTGTTTCCTTATTAAAAGCAAGGAAAATTGAAAGCGGCAAATACACCCTTATACTAAATGAGGTTGCCCTCGCATCGCTGTTATATTACACTTTAATCAGCGCTATCAAGGCAGATGCTGTTCAAAGGGAACAATCAGCCCTAAAAGGGAAAATAGGGCAAAAAGTTGCCTCTGAAATCCTAACAATCCAAGATGACGGAAGACTTGAAGGAGGATTAAACTCATCAAAATTTGACGGAGAAGGGGTTCCAACCCAAAGAACGCTACTTATCGAGAAAGGAGTGCTAAAAAACTTCCTTTACGACAGTTACACAGCCAAGAAAGACGGAGTTGAAAGTACGGGCAACTCGTACAGGGGAGGCCTAACCGCCTACATGATAACTCCGACTCTGGAAGCAACAAACTTTGTGATTTCTACGGGAAATTCGTCAAAGGAACAGCTTATTGAAGAAGTAGAGAACGGCCTCCTAGTTTTCGGAGTTCAAGGCGCACATAGTAGTAATCCTGCAACTGGAGAATTCAGCGTTGTAGCTACTCCCGCTTGGAAGGTGGAGAAGGGAGAAATAGCCTATCCGGTGAAAGGAGCAATGCTTGCAGGAAGCATATACGAAGCCTTAGAGAATGTTTCAGCACTTGGAAAGGAAGCTAGGAAAATAGAAAAATTGGTTTCACCATGGATTCGAATTGAAAACGTCAGAGTTGTTGGCTAATCATAAAACCTTTATTTAAGCAAGTTCCATGTAAGTAAATCCAAGTCGGGAGGAAACCGCGGTCGCCTTAAAAAAGTTTAGGAGAAAACTGTTCAGAATACAAACTCTACGGAGAATAGTGCAGTTCACCTCCTTTCTTCTAATTTATTCCATCATACTCGGAGTAAGCCCCATTCCAATTTTACTTCCAGTTCTTTCAAGTATGGGTGCTCAATCAAAGGTTGTCGGAGAAGCATTCGCGGCACTTCAATACATGCTTTATGAAACAGTCTTCCCGTGGTTTCCAATAGCCATCTTTCTGTTTTTCTCCGTATTTTTGGGAAGAGCTCTATGCGGCTGGGTTTGCCCCTTCGGTTTCATTCAGGATTTGATGAGTTATGTAAAACGTAGACATATGGAGGTTTCGCTTGACAGCCATAGAACCTTTGTGAAAATTAAGTATATACTTCTAGGTATAATCTTGTTCATCAGCATAACGGTGTCCATTTCGCTTGTTAGCTCTCCTTCTGCGGGCAAAAGTTATACTGACGCTCTAGGAATTTTCTCTGAAGCCCCCTTCAATGTTCTTAGTCCCTCAGACACCATGTTTGCCGTTTTACCTAGAATGTTCCTGAACCTACGTTACGCGGTCTATAAGCAAAGTTTCTGGGAAATAGTTGCTGGAATAGCAACCTTCTCGCCGCTTCTCTGGGCTCGGCTCATTATTTTCTTTGGAGTTATGGTTCTAGCTGCTTATGTTCCAAGAAGCTGGTGCAAATACTTCTGCCCAAATGGTGCTTTAATGGCAGTACTTTCACGTTTCAGCCTTTTAGGTTTAAAGAGAGAACCAACAAAATGCACAAAGGCCGGATGCAGAATATGCGTAGAAGCATGTCCAATGAACGTTAGGATAACCGAACTTCCATGGGAAAAATTCAACGATCCAGAGTGCATCTACTGCCTAAAATGCGTCGACGCATGTCCAACAAAAGCATTGAAACCGAAATTCCCATAAGACAAGAAAGCTAATTCTAATAGAAATTTTGAGGAGAAGAAAATGAGGAGAAGAGAAATTCCATGTGCAATGACTATTGCTGGTTCTGACAGTGGAGGAGGAGCAGGAATACAAGCTGATTTAAAAACTTTCTCAGCCTTAGGCGTTTTCGGAACATGTGCAATAACAGCACTAACTGCCCAAAACACCGTTGGTGTATATGACATTTTACCAGTTTCAGCTAAATTTGTGAAAAAACAAATTGAGACCGTTTTAAAGGATATGGAAGTTGAGGCAGCTAAAACAGGAATGTTATATTCAAGCGATATAATGGAAGTTGTAGCTGAAACTGCTGAAAGTTACGGCCTAAAACTCGTTGTTGACCCAGTTTTTAGGGCTGGTTCAGGAGACTTACTGATAAGGGAGGAGGATAAGAAATCTCTCATTGAAGTTGTCGTTCCTAAAGCATACGTTTTAACTCCCAACAAGTTTGAAGCTGAAGATATCGCTGAAATGAAAATTGAAAATTTGGATGACATGAAAATTGCAGCTGAGAAAATTGCCGATTTGGGTGCTAAGGCAGTTCTCTTAAAGGGCGGCCATTTAAATGAAAACTCCAAGACCGTAACTGATGTTCTTTACTTGAACGGTGAGTTTAGAGTTTTCACAAAACCAAGAATCGACGTTAAGCCTCACGGTGGGGGATGCAGTTTTTCAGCGGCAATAACTGCCTATCTTGCACATGGATATTCTATAACCCAGGCTGTTGATAAAGCTGAAAAATTCATAAGCGAAGCTTTAACGTTCGGTTTTAAAGTTGGGGAAGGAAGGGTTCCAGTAAATCCGATGGCGACCTTACATAATGAAGCTGAAAAGTTTAGGGTTTTGGAAAACGTCCATGCCGCCGCAAAGATGATAGAGGAGAATTCTGAGCTTTTTATACAGTATGCCGCTGAAGTTGGAACTCAAGTTGCCATGGCTGTTTCCTACGCATCCAACAAATGGCACGTCGCAGCAGTTGAGGGAAGAATTGTAAAAGTTGGGAATAAGCTCAGAAGAGTTGGATGCATCCGTTTCGGAGCCTCAGACCACCTTGCACGCATAATTTTAACAGCAATGAAACATGACCCCAATATAAGAGCTGCGCTCAACTTACATTACAGCCAAGAACTAATTGAAGCCTTCCAAAAAACTGGATTTTCAGTTTCAAGTTTTGACAGAAGCCAAGAACCAGCAGAATTAAAAACTATTGAAGGAAAAACTCTAAGTTGGGGAGTAGAACAAGCCATAAAAAAGATAGAGAAAGTTCCAGACATCATATATGATTTAGGGGAAATTGGAAAAGAGCCCATGGTAAGAGTTTTAGGAACGTCAGCCACTAACGTTGTAGGTAAGGCATTAACAGCAATAAAATCCATTAGATAAATACGCACTCAGCTTTTAAGCTAGAAAAGCATAAGTCTAAATGAAAATGAATAAGTCAAATCCCATCGAAAGGCTTTCTACGGGAATCCCAGAAGTAGACCATATGATAGGCGGCGGAATACCCAGAGGATTCCTTGTAGCATGCACTGGTGAGCCGGGAACAGGTAAAACAATTTTCTCCATACATTTCATTGGACAAGGTATCCGCGAGAAGGACATATGCATATTTGTTACCACCGAGGAAAGTAGACAGTCGATAATTGCTCAAGCAGGCCAATTTGGCTTCGATTTCAAGGAGGCAATTGAAGAAAATAGGCTGGTAATAATTGATGCCTTGATGGGTCTAGAGGATGAGTGGTCGCTGCGAAGCCTAGACGTTGAAGAACTTGTTAACAAGGTTATTGAAGCCAAAAAGGCTTTAGGCTACGGAAGAGCCCGCTTGGTGATTGATTCCCTTTCGGCATTTTGGCTTGACAAGCCGGCGATGGCAAGGAAATACTCCTATTTCATCAAGAAAGTATTGTCAAAATGGGACTTCACAATAATAGTTACGAGCCAATATGCAATCACAACTAGCGATGCCTTCGGCTTCGGCGTAGAACACATTGCAGATGGAATACTACGCTTCAGAAGATTCGTCAGAAACGGCGTACTAAGAAGATATTTGCTGGTTGAAAAGATGAGGCAAACTCCGCATAGCCTAGTGATGCACGAAATAACAATAGTAGATGGAAGAGGACTGGTCGTTTTAGGGCCAACAAGAGAAAGAAAGGAAGACGTAACTCTGCCTAGACAAGTAACTGAAAGAATAGTTAAAGCTCAAAAATTCAAAAAGGCCGAACTTGAAGATAAACAAGAACAAATTTAACAGTTATTTTTATATTTGAGTTTTCAATTTTTCGTTTAGTTCTCAATTATAAAAGGAGTGGAAGTTTATGGCTTCCATCCGGGAAGTTCCAAGTGGAATGAGCCGTTTTGAACGTATAGGCGCCCACACTCACATTAAAGGCCTAGGACTAGACGAAAAAGGAAAAGCAGTTAAAATCAAAGACGGAATGGTTGGGCAAGAAAAAGCAAGAGAAGCAGCAGGCCTAGTTGTCCAAATGATTAAAGAGGGAAAACTAAGCGGAAAATGCATAATACTTGCTGGGCCTCCCGGAACCGGAAAAACAGCCATAGCAGTGGCAATTTCGAAAGAACTTGGTTCAAACGTACCATTTATTCAGATGAGCGGAAGCGAAATCTACAGTACAGAAAAGAAGAAAACCGAAATCCTAATTGAGGCAATCCGCAAATGCATAGGCGTAGAAATACATGAGATGAGAAAGGTCTACGAGGGCGAAGTAACAAACGTGAACATAATTACGGCGCCGCATCCATACAATCCATATCAGAAAGTACCTGAAAGCGTAAGAATAACCCTAAAAACAACCGATGAGGAAAAAACGATAGAGGCTGGAGCAAGCATAGCCCAGCAAATAATTGCTCAGGGAATTTCAGAAGGCCACGTAATCCAAATAGACGCAGAAACGGGAAGAGTCGCAAACTTGGGAATAAGCCTAGAAAGCAAAAAGGGAAAAACTTACGATGTTGACACAAGCAGAAAAGTTCCAAGGCCCTCAGGTAAGGTTCTCAAAGAGAAAGAATTTGTCTATATGATGACCCTCGCTGATTTAGATGAGTTAAATGCAAAAAGCCGTTCAGGCGGGTTCTTCTCGTTGCTTTTCGGAGGCTCAGAGACAAAGGAAATTGACACAGAAGTAAGAATGATGGTTGACCAGCAAGTCAAAGAATGGGTAGACCAAGGAAAAGCTTTCATTCATCCGGGAGTGCTATTCATAGACGACTCTCATCTGCTTGATTTGGAAGCCTTCAGCTTTCTTGGAAGAGCAATGGAAAGCGAGTTAGTTCCAATAATCGTACTTGCAACAAACCGTGGAATAGCAACAATAAGAGGAACGGACATAAAAAGCCCGCTGGGATTTCCAATAGACCTAATAGACAGAGCGGTGATAATTGCAACCCACCCTTACGATAGAAACAGCATAAAGGAAATACTGAAAATAAGGGCGGTTGAAGAGAAAATCGAAATAGAAAAGGAAGCTCTAGAAAGACTAACAGATGTAGGCGAAAGAAGCTCATTGCGTTATGCCGTTCAGCTACTAAGCTTAGCCGCACAAAACGCAAGGAGAAGAAAAAGTGAAAGGGTTACAGTTGAGGACGTTCAACGGGTAAACAGCCTTTTCATGGACATAAACGAAGCTGCAGATTACCTTAGAAAATACGAGGAAAAACTACTTACACACTAATCACAGCAAAATGAAAAAAGAAAACAGCGAAGAATTAGAAGAGAGAAAAAGAAAACTGGCGAAAACACTATACAAACAATTTTACCATGTTGTTAAAGACAATCCAAAAGTGAAGAAACTTCTAACAGAAAAAGAAATAGAAAACGGCCTCAAAACATTAATCGACAAAATCATTGAAAGGATAATTGAAAAAGAACGAAAAACTGGCAGAAAACTACCATTGGAGGAGATTAAAGAAATAATAATGAAAGTGTTAAATGAGCTTGCACCAACCAGCTATATTGTATAGGAAATACTGATTTGAAATTAAAAAGTCTTTAATTTTGAATTTCCTCCTCTTTTAAAAGGAGATATGAAATGCGTGAGAAAAAAAGAAAAGTTTTGACAAGGCTTCCTAGACATTTTGAAATTGAAGAAGAAGGATTCGTAGTAGAAGCTGAACCTCAACCCCTCGAAGTAGGCTCCGCTTATTCATTTTCGCTAAAATACAATGACCAAGGAGTACCGCAAGTCCATGTGAAAACTTATGGAGACGTAAACTTGCCAGAACTGAGACAAATGATAAAGAAAATGTATCCTAACGCCAAATTACGATTGTTAGAGACAACTCCAACAGTTGAATTGGTCAAACCAACCAGACCTACAAGGAAGAAAAGAAAGAAACCGACAAAAAGAAAAAAGAAGAGAAGAAAATCTAGGAAAAAATGAGAATTCCCCAAAAATTTTTCACCCAAAATTTAAGTTTAATGTCCGAGATTAAAACTAAAGCTTAGATACTTATTTATAAGTTTTCTTGAAAATGCCTAAATCAAACACTAAACAATGACCTTATATGAAAGGGAGCAATTCTTTCCAGATGTGATTCAAACTTGAAAAATAAACGCATAATATTAATCACTGGAACCCCATGTGTTGGAAAAACTTCTGTTTCAAAAGAACTTTCAACTAGAATTAACGCCTTACACATCGATTTGGCAGAACTTGTTAAAAAAGAGCGTTTATATAGTGAAGTAGACGAAGAAAGAGGTTCACTGGTTGCTGATATGGAGAAAGTTTCGAAAAGAGTCGAGGAAATAGTAGAAAAATCGAAAATCGATATTGTAATTGATGGGCATTACTCCGTTCATATTGTTAATCCAAAAAACATAGATTTCGTTTTCGTTTTAAGAAAAAATCCGAAAAAACTTAAAACGTTGATGGAAAAACGTGGATACACTGGCAAAAAACTGTGGGAAAACCTTGCAGCAGAAATACTCGACGTATGCCTTTCAGAAGCAATTGAAATTTGCGGCGAAAATAGAGTTTGCGAGATTGATACAACAGAGAAAACTGTTGAAGAGGTTGTCAACGAAGTATTGAGGATAATTGAAGGAAAGGATAAATGTAGGGTTGGAATCGTTGACTGGCTTGGAAAACTTGAACAAGAAGAAATTTTGGAGGATTTTTTAAGGAACTTTTAAGTTTATCTTAAATATCTCAGGATTTCCCTTTTAGTTATCAGAGTTATTCCTCTTCTGTTTGCGTAGGCTTTTGCATGACCGCTAAATTTGTCGGATATTATTATGGGTCTTGACATCCCAACATCAGTTGAAGCCTTATCTATGTTTATAACCATGTTTACGCCTACTGTTCTCTTCCAATCTTTTACCCAAACCACCCTTCTTTCGTCTCCACGTTTAATCAATATATCAAACTTTCTAGTTAAGCCTGAAAAACCTTCTAGGGATACGTCTTGCTCTATTTTGTATCCCTTCTTCTTAAAATATCTTAAAGCTAGTTCAGTTAAGGAGGACGTCATCACATTGCCTCGCAGTGTTTAAGCCTTTTAGCTTATGTTAAGAAAAGCTTTTCCCTACTTTTAGAAAGTTTAATGTAACAATGTACTTAGTAATCCTATGTCCAGAATGCGGAAAACTTTTACTAGCCAAGTCTGAACAGAAAACTAGAACTTGCCCCTACTGCCAAAAAAGAATCCTAATCTATAAAGCCATAAAAGTTGCTAAGGCTAAAACTGCACGTGAAGCCTCAATGATAATTCAGGAAATTAAAAAGAAAAGCCGCTAGTTTATTTTCAATTTTTAAATTAAATAATGTTTCGTAATACAGAAGATTTAAAATAAATACCCTACATTCATGGTAGAGGGAGGAAAAACATCGGTTGATAAAACCGAGTTTTCAGGACTTATTACGCTTTTCATCGGAGTAGCATTACTCACTTTTACATTTCTAAACGCATACTGGTTTCTCACACGAAATATAGGTCTAGTGGCTACAAGTGACCTAGTTAATGCTTTCGGAGAAGCTTTAGCCCCGTTAATAGCAACATGCATACGCGTAATGTATCTTGGCATAATGGGATGGATAGGCTCAATGCTTACCCTAAGAGGAATTCCGCTATTGACTCATAAAAAGAAAGAACTGACAGTTCCAAAAGAAATTAGAAAACAAACTCAAATTCCACAGAAGCAAGTAACGGTGCCAGTCAAACAAACAGTGAAGGCGGTTCCTCAAGCTAAAGAAAAAGAGAAAGTTGAAAAGGTAGAGGAACCAGCGAAACCAAGTTTACCACCGCAGACTACACCAGACAAGCAGCCGACCCAAGAGAAAACTGTGGAAGAACCTAAACCAGCTGAAGCACCACAGGAGCCTAATAAACTCGACGAAGAAAAGGAAAAAGAGGAGAAGGAAGAAGAGGAAAAAACAACTGAAGAAATAGTTGTTTATCCAGCAACCGTAACGCATGAAGAACCTAACGCCTAACGGTAAGGGAAAATTTCATGAAATACGTATTAAGAGCCTTAAAATGGGCAACAATAATACTATGGATATGCTTCATTTCTCTTATTTCCACAATAGTTTATTCAGCTGCAAATGTAAGAGTAAAAATCGAAGAAGCCAAAACCTTTACAGAAGATAACAAACTGATTTTAGCCATACCCTTCACCATAATAAACAACGGTTTACACGACATTTCAAACTTAAACTTCACAACCCTTATAACAGACAAGGAAAACCAGCTCTTAGCCAAAAGCGTAAATCTCATTGACATAATTCCGAAAAATGAAAAAACTACAATTTGGCACAACATTTCCTAAATATTCAAGAAATTATTAACGACCAAAAGTATCTATTCGAAGATTCAAACTTTACTTTACTGAATAACGTAAGCCTAAACTTCGCAGGGATCGTTCCGTTCACGGCATCAAGTAATTCAACAATGCCTTGAGGAGCCCCACTTTATAATTTCACAATCGGCGAACCGACTTTTCAAGTAGTAAACACAACGACTTCAATTGCATCTTTTAGAAGGCTCTCTGAAGATAGAAATTTTCAACGAGAACGAGGAACCCTTGGGAATGACATACGAGACTATAAGTGTTCCATCTAATTCTTTCTACAAGAAAACGTTATCTGTTTATGTTGAAACGCAAAAGATTACAAGTTCTGGACACATAAACTTCACATTTGAAACTTCTACGTTTAGCTTCGGACCCTTGGTGATACCCTATGGAAGTGAAGAATAAAATTCTGGTGAAAAGCATACTTTTAAGGACGCTTAAGGCGGGAATTAAAGCCTTTCTTATTTACGTAGCCTACGTTATCTTCTTATTGTTAACAAAGCCAATATACGATTTTGTTGGGCGATACAGTCAAGTTATAGATGTTTTCTTCATAACTATTCTAATATTCACGTTCATATCTGAACTTTCCTCAGGAACGATTTATCAGTACATGTTTAGCTTTTCCAGAGAGCTTTTCATAATTTTCTATTTCATTAACGTTTTAAATGGAGGAGCAATAAGAATGAATATAGAAAACATCGAGTTTGCGGTAAACCTACAGTTTTTCATTCTAGTACTAATTTTAATGGGTGTTTTAGGAATGGCAAGGAATACGCTTGGTGCAATAAACTTCCTGAATGAAAAATCAGAAGAAGAAATTGTTAAGGACTATTCTTAAAGTTTTTAACATTTGGGACTAGTTCTCCGTAGGAAACTTTTATTAGGTTCTTTGGTGCAATTTCCAGTTTTCTCATAAGTTCTTTAAGGAAAATTTTTGCCTTTTCAATTTCTATGGGTTCGTCCACTGTTTGTTTCTCAAATTCAATGAAACTTCCAAGGTTTTTAACTTCATCTAAGTGAATTTGAGTTCCCATATAAAAGTAAATTTCTCTTATTTTATCAACAACCGACTTTACACTGAGAATATTCTTTAACATTTCCTTAAATTCCTTTGGCTTTGTTATGTTTAGAATGAAGACTTTGCTCTTCTTTGGAGAGGAAACGTTTTCTCGTTCATAGTAAATGAGTTGAGCATATGGTTTTCCCTCGACTTCTCTTAACTTCAGTCTTCCTTTTGGAACGTAGAAATAAGTATCAATTTGATGAAATTTTCCTACTTGCTTTGCCTTTAATTCTAAAATTTTCTTTTTTATAGTTTCTTTATCTTTATCTTCTATTTTTGCTTTTAATTCTACAAGTGTGTGTTCGCTGTTCATTTTATTCAACTTCTATTGGAAGTTTTCTTGCCATGACATAGGCGTCTTCTCCGTCCATGTAATAGTGACGTATGGTTTTCACTATTTGAAATCCGAGCTTCTCGTAAAGGGTTATCGCCGGTTTATTTGAGACTCTAACTTCTAAATAGCATTCTTTTGCGTCGTATTTTCTCATGTTTTTCATGGCTTCTTTCATAAGTGCTTGTCCAATGCTCTTTCTGCGATGTTCGGGCAGAACAGCTATTGAAACCACGTGTCCCTTCTTTATCAGGCCTAGAAATCCAAAATTGGGAAGGCCTGTTTCGATTCTGCACATTATGTAACCTACAATTTCTCCATTTTCTTCTGCCACGATAAATGTTAGGGGAAAACGTTCGTAGAGGTCTAGGAAAAAGAAGCTTGTGTAATTTTCTGGTAGACACGTACGGTTTATGTACATTACTCTTTGAAGGTCTGAAGGTGTGAAGTATCTGAGGTTGAAGGTTTTCTGCATTTTCGTCAGAGCCTAAATGTTGTATTTTAAAGTTAAACTTTTCTAGTTTGTCATATTTCTTTCAAGACTGGTTCAGTTATGTTTCCATAAGGAATAGCCCAAACCTTCGCGTTTTTACCAGCGATTCTGAATGCTTCGTCAATAGCTTCGTTAACAGACCTTGAAGTTCTTAGTTTGAAGACATCCATAGCGTAGTAGTCGGGCATAACTGAAACGAGAATTATTTTGGCTTTTTCTAAAGCTTTAAGCAAGTAGTAAGCCTTATGACCGCCAAGCTTAAATTTTCTCTTAATAGCCCTCTCAACTTCCTTAAGTGTTCTATACTTTTTCATCCATTCATAGAATACTTGATTGCCATAACCTTCGGAGCATTCTGCAACCCAGACTATTACACCACCCCTCTTTACTACTTCTAGGGCTCCATCCACAGCCTTGTAGGCTTGGTAGAGGTCTATATCAAAGGGATGCCCACCGCAGCTTACAACAACTATGTCGGCTTTTCTTTCAACTGGAACCTTGTACATTTCATCTACAAGTTTTACGCCTTCATAGAAGGCCTTTCTCCAATCGCCTGCAAACGCCCTAACTATTTCGCCCTTACTGTTAAGAACAACGTTTAATATGAAATCTATTTTTGCAAGTTCAGCTGCTTCCATCATGTCTTCATGAATTGGATTGCCCTCAAGGATTCCAGTATGCGCATTTTTATGTAGAAGCATAGCATGGTTATGTTGAATGGTTTCGCAGCTTGAAATTCCAGGTAGAATGCTTTTTCTTCCGCCTCCGTAACCAGCATAGTAGTGAAGCCCTACGTCACCCGTTAAAATTTTAACGTCGGCTTCAACGAATATTCGGTTAAGGTAAACTTTCGTTCCATGAGTTTTCGTTGTGCCGACATAAACGTGGTCTTTGGCACTGCAGTTGTGACTAACATATTTGATTTTTCCGGCGATTTCTTCGCCAAGTAAACGTCTTGCCTCTTTGTCTGTTACTGGACGATGAGTCCCGCATGCAAAGATGATTGTTATGTCCTCATTTTTTACGCCAGCATTATTCAACTCTTCAAGAATCGATGGAACCATCAGATGGCTCGGAGCTGGACGAGTAAAATCGTCGACAACTATTGCAACTTTGTCGCCTGGCTTTGCTATTTCACTTATTCTCTTTGTTCCTATAGGTTCTTGTAAGGCTCTTTTTATTTCAACGACTGCGTCGTCGACTCCGGGTTTTTCTTTAGGCTCTATTTTTCCAAGGAAATTTTTAGCTGGAATTCTTGCGCAAACTTCGGTTTTGCCGTAGGGTAACCATACGTCGACCATTTCCAGCATCTCAGAAGGGAGAACTAGCTACAGTCAACTAATAAAAGTAGCGATTACTTTTTCTCCCTAATATTCAGCACAAGTTCTTTAAACTTGTAATGCACATACTGAAGTTTGAGGCGATTGAGTTGTCAGTTGATGTTGAATTAAAAAGCGGAGAAATTGCATTTAAATGGTTTAACAACTATGCGGGAGTAACCATAAAAACGCCAAGTAAAACAGTGGTGATTGACCCGGCGGATGTAAATCCCGGAGAGTTTACAAACGTAGACATTATTCTTATAACTCATGAACATTACGACCACCTTGACCAAGCAATAATACGTGAAGTGTATAAGAGGACAAACTGCAAAGTTTTAGCCGACCCCACTTCAACTAGAAGACTTAGAAGTGTTGTCGACCCCGATAACCTTAGAGAAGTCAACGTAGGCGAAGAAGTTGAATTTGAAAACCTAAAAATTAAAGTTGAAAAGTGTAATCATCCACCAGCTGCAACGCCAGTAACATTCTTAATAACAAGTGAAGACGGAGTAAAAATCTATCATACCGCCGACAGCCTACCATTCCCAGAAATGAGGAGAATAGGCGAAGAATTCAGGCCGGACATAGTTTTCTGCACGGTTGGCATAGCCCCCGGCTGTTCACCTAGAACTGGAGTTGAAATAGCAAAGCTCCTAAACCCCAAGGTTGCAATTCCCTACCATACTGCATCCAAAGGAGACCTAGAAAGGTTCGCTGAACTGCTCTCAAAGGAAGTGCCGACGGTTAAATGCCTCCTAATAGAAAAGGGGAAAACCTACAAGTATCCATGAGGAAAAAATTTTGACGATTGAAAAAGAATTTGAAATAATGAAAACCGAGTTCTGCAAAATACTCAATAGAATAGGGGCAATAGAATTTGGAATCTTTAAGCTAACAAGCGGGAAAACAAGCCCATACTATATAGACCTAAGGATAGTTCCAAGCTTTCCGGACGCCTTCAGGAAAGTCTGCGACCTTTACATTAAACTGATTAAAAAGGAAATTGGAAGTCAAAACTTTGAGAGAGTAGCAGGGATACCTACAGCTGGAATAAGCTTTGCTTCAGTAGTGGCTTACCACTTCAAAAAACCCTTCTTCTATGTAAGGAAGGAAGTAAAACTTCACGGAAGACAAAGAAGAATAGAGGGAATATTGATGCCTGGCGACCGAGTATTACTCCTAGACGATCTAGTCACGACTGGTAAGTCTCTGGTAAATGCAGCTAAAGCCATAAGGGCAGAGGGAGGAGTAGTAAAGGACGCTGTAGTTCTTCTGGACCGTGAAGAAGGTGGAGTAGAGAATCTGGAAAAGGAGGGAATAAAACTTCATGCATTGATGAAGGCAAGCGAAGCGGCAAACAAACTTTGCGAAATTGGAGCAATAGACCAGGAACAATTTAAAACTATTTTGAAGCAGATTAAAAGAAGGTAAAAGTTTACTCGTAGTATATTAGGCCTTTCTCCTCTAAAATCTCATGTAGCTTATTTACTGCTTCATAAACATCTTGTTCCCTTTTGGCTCCTGTGCAAACGAGTTTTCCGCTTGCGAAAAGTAATATCACTACTTTTGGTTCATCCATTCTATAAATTAAGCCTGGAAACTGTTCAGGTTCATACATTGTTTTTCCAAGTTCAAAAGCCGCCCTTTCTAGGTCTATTGTTCCACCTAGACTTGCCGAAGCAACTATGTTCTGTATTTTTAGCTCCGGTTTGCTAATAATTATTATTCCGCCCTTCTTAAGTTCCTTAATTATCTTCATCACTGCCCTTCTAGCTTCTTTCTCAGATTTAGCCCCTGTACAAACCATTTTTCCAGAATTGAAGATTAAAGTTGCCGTTTTAGGCCTCTTTAACCTGAAGACTAGGCCTGGAAACTGTTCTGGACGGTACTCTACGCTTGGATAACTTTTAACAACAGCGTTTAAGTCAACTTTCTGTTTCAAAGTTGCCGACGCCACAACATTTTCTATATTAATTACAGCCTTAACCTTTGGCATTTACAACACCTTAAATACTCCGCAACTGTCTTCCCTTTTATAAATAGTTAACATTTAAATCTTGTTCTTCATGAACCGCTTCCTGCTTCTCTTCGGGGGATAGAAACATCCACAAAATGGTAATCACTATAACAACTGCCAAGAGCAATTTCCCAACTGTTGACTGCATGAAAAGTGCAACACTCCCCAAGTAAGGAACTTTGAAAATAACTTTACCTAAAACATAATCTTCTGGAACCGGATTCCACGGGTCTTCAGATAGATTATTATCTCCCTTGGTTATAAAAAACCATTTCTTCAATTTCACATCATAATATTTCCTCACAACTCTGTGGACGATGAGTTCGCTAGGATTTCCCGGTTTATGGAAAACTATTATGTCTCCGCCTTCAGATGAATTGTTCGGATTATAATAGCCAGCTTTAATCTCAGATCCGTTGAGGCCTCCTTGAATAACTATTAAATCACCAATGTTAAGTGTTGGAATCATACTTCCTGAAGAAACCGCTAAGTATGGGGAGTCAGTCTTAAAAATGGCTCTTGAACCAAACCAAAATGTGAGGAACGCTAAAATAACTATTAAAATCATAATTAACGTCTTAAAGTACTCGTTCTTCCAAAGTTCTTTTATTTTTTCCAAGTTGTTGTTCCTCAGCTGATTGAACAGCAATTATAACCTAGACTCGTTTATATAAGTATAAGGTGTGCGAAGGATAGCCTAGCTTGGGGTTTTCGCAGAACTCTTCAACTTTAGCTGGTTTCCATCCGACGATTTCGTAATCGTGGGAAACAACCCTTGCACCTGGCTTAAGTTCAGCTTCCAGCTTCGGTTTTACCTTTTCGTTAGCACTCGTCGTTAAATATAGAAATACTACGTCTGCGGGGCTGATGTCAACATCAAAAAGGTTGCTATGGAGAATGGTAACTCTATCCTGTAAACCAAGTTGATAAACGGTTTGCAAGGCTTTTTTGGCTAAATCCTCTCTCAACTCTATTCCTACAGCTCTAGCGCCAAACTCCTGAGCCGCCATTATCACCGTACGGCCGTCTCCTGCACCTAAATCATAAAAAATTTCTCCAGGTTTTAATTCTGCCAGTACAAGCATTCTACGGACAACTTGCGGTGGACTGGCTACGAAGGGTGCGATGTACAAGCTTAGAGGTCACCTCAGCCCTTTTCACAATAGTAGCATTGAACATTTTAAATGTTTCTTGAGAATGGTAGGCGTATATTCTACAGTTGAAAATGTTGTAGGTTAGGCTACATAGGCTTGTCTTGGCATTGGACGTTTTGGGCGTCTCGCTTCTCCGCATTTCATGCAGCTTTGCTTACAAAGTTCCAAATATTTTTCCTCGTCTGTTAAAACTGCCTCAGCAGCTTTTCTGCATAGCTCGCTTGGTTCTGTGCATCCGGCTTCTCTGCAGAGATTAGATATGAATAGGCAGCATTTTCTGACGTCTTCTGGATTTAGGACGGCACGGTTTGTCCTAACTAGCAAGCAGAGTTCGCGGGCTAAAACGCATGTTCTAATGTATTTAAATCTGCTTAAAACCTCTTCTCGGAGTTTTTTGCGGGATATCTCCAAACTTATCTTCTCCAGCTATAGTCTAACTATTTGAAGCTCTTGAGACTTTTATACTTTTATGAATTTCAACTTATGATTAAAACTACCAGAATCTCCTTTGTAGAGCCTTCCTTTCAGCTTCGATTACCAACTCGAAGAAACGGTCTGAAAGCTTACTTTCCTCTTTGAGTATTTCTTTTACATCTGAAACTCTAAGTTTTCTTCCTGCAAGGGCAACTGCGGCTAGTTTTCCATATTTCTCCACTAATTTAGCGGTTTCTACGGCTTTTTCCATTAATTTTTTCTCGCTTTTTGTAAGCTTCTCGCCCCTTTTCTCCATAAGTGACAGTAGGTTTTCTTCCTCTTCTTCTAATATGCCTAAGGCGTTTGAACCGCATCTTGGACATTTTGGATTATCGGGTAAGTCTTTAATTCTCATCATTTCCAAGTAGTTCCAACAATTGATGCAGATTAAAGTTCTAACTTCATTCAGCAGTCTAGCCTTAGCTGATTCTATGAGGATTAGACGCATCCTTTCAGGAGGTATTAAATCGGTTTTCATGCTTACTCTTTCTATGCCAATGCAGGCGACGGGCGATGCTTTACCTTTGTTTTCTAATTTAACAAGTTCGATTTTTCCTTCTTTAAGCTCATATAACACTTGAATTAAGTGTTTAACATCTAAATCTTTTGTGAAGGTCTCTTTCAAAGCTTCGTCGTAGATAGCTGTTCCCTCAAAGCTTTTTACAAGGCTTTTTAGGCTTACACTGCTGAAGTCAACCCACTTTTTTATGGCACCAAACCTTCTTGCAACGTGGATAAGCCTACGTTTGAAGAGCCCTGTTCTCACAGTGGCCCTCGTCAAAGTTTCCTTAACTAGTTCTTCCGGCATTTTCATTAGCCTATGTAAAAGTTCAATTACGCCCTCTGATGTCATAACTCCCATTGTTTGAATGAAAATTCTATAGGGGTCATGCTGAACAGCTGCAGTGTAGCCAGTCTGTTCTGAGAGAACATGCCCCAGAAGTTGAGCTAAAGCTCTATTTGTCAGTGAGCCAAAGTGCGCATGGACTATTACAAAGTCTTCCCAGTCTTCGACAATTATTCTATTTCCGGTTGGAACTGGTAAACCCATTTTGCTTTGTTCAATTGTTTCCCGCAATGCCCTTAATGCATCTTCAGTTGAAATGGGATATTCTTTGGCTATTTCTGAAGCAATTTCTTCGGGTGTTTTCCCCTCTTTAACCCTTTTTTCAACTACTTCCCTTATCCATCCCACTTCACGGGCAACTTCAAAAGGAACGGGAATTTCCTCCCCTATCCAGCTTGGAATAGCCCCAGTCGGGTCGTCAACAGGTTTTACGTAAACCTTTTCTCCATAAACGTGCGTAATTTTCCACGGGCTTCCTCTAATTATGAATTTTGTTCCAGGCTTGCCGTACTCAGCCATGAATGCTTCGTCAAGTATGCCAACGGCTGAATCAGAAGTTTCGTCGGCAACTAAGTACTGTTTTTCGTCAGGTATCATTGAAAGGTTCCCAAAATAATATTCAAAAAGCGCCTTTGTTCGCCGAGGCTTTAATACAACCATGTCCTCGAATGAAACCCAAGCTAGTCTTGGGAAACGTTCATGCATGTACTTTAAGACTTTTTCAATATCCTCTATGGTTAAATCTGCGTAGGGATAGGCTTTCTTGAAAACATCGTATATTTCATGGAAATATAATCTTCTCTTTTTAAGGAGTAAGCCTGCGATTTGGTGGGCTAGGGCGTCGTAAGGTTTAGGTGGAATTTCAACTGGTTCAAGCTCCTCTTTTAGGGCTCTTCTGGCGATAACCATGGCTTCTAAAGTGTCGTCGGAATCCATTGTGAATATTATTCCCTTTGCCATTCTGCCAACTCTGTGGCCGCTTCTGCCCACCCGCTGAATAAGCCTAGTAACCTGCCTAGGACTCATGTACTGAACTACAAGGTCTATTCTACCAACGTCTATTCCAAGTTCCAAAGAGCTTGTGCATACTAGTCCCTTCAACTCACCGTTTTTAAGTCCCTTTTCAGCTGCAATCCTAGAGGTCTTAGCTAGGGAGCCGTGATGAATTGAAACTGGAAAGTCTATGTCCCAAACCTTAAAACGGCTTGCCAACACCTCCGATATGGCACGAGTATTTGTAAACAACAAAACCGACTGATGCCTCTCCATAAACTCCCTTATTATCCTAAGCCTAGCTGCAACTTCAGGATGAGTGAAAAGCATCTGGGCTAACTCGTAGTCTTTGCTTGACGGTTGAGGGAACATAACCTGCAGTTTCATGTCACGAGCAGCTGGAACTCTCACAATATCAACTTCTCTGCCGTTTCCAACAAGAAACTGCGCGACCTTCTCAGGAGAGCCAATGGTTGCGGATAATCCAATTATCTGAAAATCCCTTCCGACGATAAGTCTAAGTCTTTCAAGCGCTAGGCTGAGCTGGCTTCCACGTTTGCTATCGGCCATTTCATGAACTTCATCTACAATCACCCATCTTATTGCCCGTAGATGCTGCCGCATAATCCAGCCTGGAAGAATTGCTTGAAGAGTCTCAGGCGTGGTAATCAGAATGTCCGGTGGACTACGTGCCTGTCTAGTTCTTTCCCTTGTCTCTGTATCGCCATGCCTAACAGCCAGTTTAATGTCAAGGTTGTTACACCACCATTGTAAACGTTCAAGCAAGTCTCTATTTAACGCCCTCAAAGGCGTAATATACAGAACTTTTATTCCCGGCGGCCGTCCAGGCATTTGAATAAGCATGCTGAGAACCGGCAGAAAAGCCGCTTCAGTCTTTCCAGTCGCAGTTGGCGATATTAAAAGAACATTTTTTCCTTCCAAAATTTTTGGAATAACCTTCTCTTGAGGTTCGGTTGGTTGAGAAAATCCTCTCTGCTCAACCAGCCTACGAACAGGTTTTGTAAGTAAATCAAAAGCGTTTTTAGGCTTAGCCTTCAACCAACCGAACCTCTAACCAAAATAAGTAGATTGGTATCTAAAAGATGTTTCCACACTATAACATGCAGATAAAAATAATTTCAGAAACGTGTCTAAGGTTCTGTTAGAAGGTTGGGGGTTTTCCTTAGACTGTTTTGGGTTGGGGATGGGGG